>ENA-UOWE01006317-UOWE01006317.1-activated-sludge-metagenome-genome-assembly--contig:-NODE-6317-length-10506-cov-4.633911_pt1 | contig 10506 bp, 7 predicted proteins | sample MGYA00249841_ERZ761562 | MGnify/ENA primary metagenome ERZ761562 (study PRJEB28883, sample SAMN05720200) | activated sludge metagenome | isolation source: Anaerobic digester | place: Japan... | reverse complement strand
ACTCTTGAGCTTTTAATAATTCGGGATTTTCGGCCCGTGCATGCATACCTAAAATCACAGCATCCAGTCCGCTGTGGATCTTCTCAGGAAACCAACCCATTTCAGCAGGAAGTAATCCCGCTTTATCTAGTCGGCTTCTCGAAGGCTCGTTGATCTCATCATCAGATCCTGTAACATGATATCCTTTTGCTTTGAGGGCTAATGCCAAATTATGCATTGCCGCTCCACCTATCGCTATAAAATGTATGTTCATCGGGCTTAAGTAAAGTTCAAATTTAAGAAGTCATTTAACCCGTGGATCAGTCTTAGTGCTTAATTAATAACATCGAAATGTGAAGACCGGAGCATGTATAAATCAAGGAAATTCGATATTTTTACCCATTAAATCACCCACTTATGAAATTACATACCATAGATACCGGATTCTTTAAGCTCGACGGAGGAGCCATGTTTGGAGTAGTGCCTAAATCAATGTGGCAAAAACTAAATGCACCCGACGAAAACAATATGTGCACATGGGCTATGAGATGCTTGTTGATTGAAGATGGCAATAAACTAATCTTAATTGATAATGGAATCGGTAATAAGCAAGATGATAAGTTCTTCGGACATTATTTCTTGCATGGAGATACTAATCTAGATCAATCATTAAAAGCTGCTGGGTTCAGCAAAGACGATATCACCGACGTATTTTTAACGCATTTACACTTTGATCATTGCGGAGGAAGTATCGAATGGAATAAAGATAAAACAGGATTTATTCCCGCATTTAAAAATGCTCATTTCTGGAGCAATGCTAACCATTGGGAATGGGCAACCAAACCAAATGCTCGTGAAAAAGCTTCTTTCTTAAAAGAGAATATTTTACCTATTCAAGAAAGCGGACAATTAAAATTAACCGAAGACGGCGCCGAACCGTTCGCCGGAGTGAAAGTGAAATACATGAACGGACATACAGATGGTATGATGCTTCCACATATCAATTACAAAGGCAAAACAGTGGTTTTTATGGCTGACTTATTACCATCGGTAGGACATATTCCATTGCCTTATGTAATGGCATATGACACTCGTCCATTGTTGACCTTATCCGAAAAAGCTGCGTTCTTGAATGAAGCAGCAGAAAAAGAATACATCCTCTTCTTCGAACACGATCCTATCAATCAATGTTGCACACTACAACAAACCGAAAAAGGCGTTCGATTGAAAGAAACATTTAGATTGGAAGAAATCTAAGGGAAGAAATGAATGAATGACTGAGTGAATGAATGTGTCAGCCAATTCAAAATTTCAAATTCGAAATCCCCAATTAACCACAACCGATTTCGCTAACAATACTGCCAAGCATATTAACGTCGATAACAACGATGAATATCTCCTTTTTTCTATCCAATCGGTTAAAGAAAATATCATGATGTAGGCTACGAGACATTGAAACACATCAATGTAAACATCTTGCGTAACAGCTCCGGGAATTTTTGTCAATTGAATCACGAATTCATTTACGAATGAGATGGCTTTTCCATTTACATATGCAACCCACAATTCAATTTGATGCCATGGCGCAACTACTACTTGTAATATGGTGAGGTAAATTGCAATCGTACTAATCGGAATTACGATCATATTCGCAAGAATAAAATAATTCGGAAATTGTCCGAAGAATAACAAACTTACCGGTGCCGTTAATGCTTGCGCCGCAATAGAAACTGCTGTCAGCTCCCAAATTTTGAACATCCATTTATTTTCGGGATTATACAACTGCAAAACCAATGGCTGCATATACACGATTCCGTAAACAGCTAAATAAGATAGGATAAATCCGTTGTCAGTTATTAAAAAAGGATCGTAACATAGAATGATAAACATCGACAACGCTAAGGAATTATAAATATGACTCCTCGAATTAATCCACTTTCCTAATAGTACTATTGATAGCATTGTTGCCGATCGAATCACAGATGCAGAACTGCCACTTAAAATTGCATATAACCATATTAAAATGATTACTGCTGGATAGTAGATATGCTTTAACCATTTATTCCGTTCCGCTTTTCCGAATAAAAATGCAATCAGCAAGTAAATCACTCCGACATGCATACCGGAAACTGAAAGCACATGTAATGTTCCCGAAGCAGAATAGGCTTTCATCAAATCGCTGCTGATCAAGGAATCGTCGCCAACCAATAATGCAGAAGCAACAGCAAAATCATTGGTATCTTTCAAACTGCTTCTCAAAACATCCACTACATTAGCTCTGCAGGTATAAGCAAAATCAACGACAGGGCTTGTTGTTTTCCTAGCAAGCAATCTCCAGTGATTAGAGCGGACATACGCACGATGATAAATCTGTTTCCGCTCGAGATAAACTTTGTAATTAAATCGCCCGCCAAATACAGTATCCGGAATTTCTTCAATCGTATAAGGCAACAAAAGTTTATCACCATATCTAAGTTTTAATGACGCACTATCTTTCTTCAAATACAATAACAACTTACCTTCTACTTTACAACCTCTATTACCACTATCCACTTCAATTACATTGACAGCAACCTTAATGGTCTTTGGCTTTTCATCGGGGATATCATCAACAACAGCTACAATTGATTCACCTTTGTACTTTGAAAAGTGATACTTCCACTTTATTTCTCTATTCAAATCAGTGATGTAAAATCCCGATAACAAAAAAAGCAATTGGTACTTCATTCCTGAAATCCATTGTCGCTTGGGCAATAAAATAGCAGCAATTATCGCTGTAAGCAATAACAACAGCAAAAGGGATACTAGATAAATTTTATTGTAGAAAATATTCAAAAGTAGTCCGCAAAGAAAAGGAATCAACAGTCGGAAAACAGGCACATAACGGAAAACAGGCCATGTATGTGCTTGTTGGTTTCTCATGTCGCGAAACTATTAATCCTAACACATAATAGTCGTTTACAAATACTTACATCCGTTTAAAAGAAATTCAAGATTAAACAGGCGGATATTAGCAAGTTCCCTATTTTTGAAGTATGACAATGCTCCTCGTCGGTATTACCGTAATTATATCACTCCTCGCCTTCAACAACCAACAGTTGATGAGCACCTGTATATTAAACCCTTATATGGTACATCATCGTCATCAGTATTGGCGATTGATAACATCGGGATTTATTCATGCCGATGCAATGCATTTAATTGTGAACATGTTTGTATTGTATGGCTTCGGACAAGCAGTCGAATTTTATTACGGACAAGTTTTTCCCGAGAAAGGAACTTTTTATTTTACGGTTTTATATCTAGGAGGAATATTAGTTGCGAATGCGCCTTCTGTCGCGAAAAACAAAGACAATCACTATTACAATTCACTAGGTGCATCGGGAGCTGTTTCAGCAATCTTATTTGCTTCGATTCTTTTTGCTCCTTGGCAAAAAATTTATTTATTCGCGATTATTCCGGTGCCCGGAATTTTACTTGGCCCACTTTATCTCTTCTTCGAGTATAAAATGGGTAAACGAGGTGGCACAGGAATCAATCACGATGCTCATTTCTGGGGAGCGATCTTCGGATTATTATTCACAATTATATTGAAACCAACCATCTTGGTTGTATTCGTTCAAATGCTATTAAACCCTGCTGCATGATTTGTATCGACGGACAATTTCTATCAAACGACACTGCCGCGATCAGCGGAAACAGAGGATTCTTATATGGCGATGGATTCTTTGAATCAATGCGCATCAGAAAAAGAAAAATCGAATTTGAAGATTATCACCGTCAACGCTTTTTGAAATCATTGGCATTATTAGGATTTACAAATACTGAAGACTTACCTAAAATGTTTGATGATGTATACAAACTCATCGATCATCTAAACATCAGCGATAACGGAAGAATACGAGCAAGCATTTACCGTAAATCATCAGGACTCTACGCTCCTGCTGAGCATAACTTCGGTTATGTAATTACAGGATCTCCTCTCGAAAGCGATTATCAATTGAATGAAAAAGGATTAACAATTGCATTTTACGATGATCAATTTAAGATGCCGGGAAAATATTCCGAGATAAAATCATTAAGCAGTCAGTTGTATGTAATGGCATCGATGTATGCTCAACAACATCAACTCGACGAAGTGATTGTTTGCAATCATTTATCGAATGGCATTGAAGGAAATACGAGCAATCTGTTTATCGTAAAAAACAACATCATTCAAACATCGCCATTAAGTGAGGGAGCTGTCGACGGCGTTTTCAGGCGACAACTCATCGATAAAATCAATAAACAGCAAATTCGTTTCGAAGAAATCCCGCTTACACGTAAAATGATTATTGAAGCCGACGAAATTTGGTTTTGTAACGCCGTTCGAGCAATACGATGGGTCGAAAAATTAAACAACGGCACTTATACAAATGCCGTTGCTAAAAATATTGTTAAGTTGTACTAGTAACTATTCTTGTAATTCGAGCCAACGCATCGTTTTTTCGTCGATCTTTTCTTCTGTCTTTTGGTAGTCGATAGCAGCTTTCGCTAATTCGTCATGCGACAATGATGTGTCGTTCATTCGTTCTACCAATTTCTTTTTCTCTTCTTCTAATTTCACTAATTCTTTTTCGATAGTATCGAGCTCATGTTGTTCTTTAAAACTCAACTTCGTCTTTTTCTTCGCAGGAGCTTCTTGCTTTACCACTACTTTCTCTTCAATCTGCTTAGGTATTTCTTGCTTCTTACCGCTTTGATCAAAGATTGATCTATAGTCGGTATAGTTACCGTGAATATCCTTCACAACACCTGTTCCATCGAGTACAAAAACGTGATCAACCAATCTATCCATGAAATAACGGTCGTGGGTTACCATTAACATACAACCTTGGTATCCTTCTAAAAATTCTTCGAGAATATTCAGTGTCACAATATCCAAATCATTGGTAGGCTCATCTAGAATCAAGAAATTCGGATTCTTTAAAAGTATAGTTAACAGATATAATCTTTTCTTTTCTCCCCCGCTTAACTTCGATACATACACATGTTGCTTTGCCCCCGTGAATCTGAAGTGATTTAAAAATTGTGATACGCCAATCCAGTTACCGCTTCCCGTTTCAACGTATTCAGCGATATCTTTTACTACATCAATCACGCGCTTATCTTCAGGAAGATTCATGCCTTGCTGAGAGTAATATCCGTAAACAACAGTTTCTCCAGACTTCACCCTTCCCTTATCAGGCTTCACTAACTCCATGATGATATTCAACAATGTCGATTTCCCCGCTCCGTTTCTTCCTATTAATCCAATCTTCTCTCCTCTTTTAAAAGTATAAGAGAAGTTTTCCATCAGCAATTTATTATCGAACGATTTGCAAACATTTTCGAGCTCGAGAATTTTACTTCCCAGGCGATTCATTTGCATCGTGATTTGCATCTTCGCTTCACTCTTCTTGCCTTTCGCTACTTCTTCAACATCATAAAAAGATTCTTGTCGCGATTTCGATTTAGTAGTCCGGGCTTTAGGCTGGCGACGCATCCATTCTAATTCTTTACGATATGTATTTCTCGCTTTATCGATGGTTGATCTTTCTTGCGCTTCTCTCTCTTCTTTTCTTTCAAGATAGTAAGCATAGCCTCCGTTGTAGGTAAATATTTTTCCATCTTCTAATTCAGTAATGGTATTACAAACACCATCAAGAAAATATCGATCATGGGAAATCAACAAAATAGATTTATTCTGGCGGCGCAAAAAATTCTCGAGCCATTCAATCATATCCAAATCGAGGTGGTTGGTAGGCTCATCGAGCAATAATAACTCGTGATCTTCAATCAACAGTCTGGCAAGTGCTATACGTTTCTTTTGTCCCCCCGACATTTCACTCACCTTTTTGTCCATATCATGGATCCCCAATCTGCCTAATACCTCGGCAGCGCGAGCTTCATAGTCCCAGCCATTCAAAGAATCAAGGGTATTCATCACATCTTGCAAAGCAACATGGTCAACATCTTCTCCCATCTCTAAAAGTCGCTCATACTCACCAATAGCATGTAAAATGGGATGTCCGGGCTCGAAAATACAATCGAGGATAGAAGCCCCAGGTGTGAAATAAGGATCTTGCTCTAAATAACCGATTCTGAGGTCAGAACGATATGATACTTTACCGGCATCCGCGGTATCGCGACCCGCTAAAATTCGAAGTAACGTCGTTTTTCCACTACCATTGGCCGCAATAAGTGCCATTTTTTGCCCTTCACTCAACGAAATATCAATTCCTGTAAATAGCGGTTTTTCATTATATGACTTAGTCAGTCCCTCAGCCGTAAAGATGTTCATAGTGCAAAAGTAACCCATTCTTGGCTATTCTTCTATGTCGGAGGTTATGTATCTTTGCAAGGTGATAAATCTGACTATAAAAAAGGCCGAAAGCGGCGATATTGATTTAATCTATTCGCTGGCCGATAAAATTTGGCGAGCTCACTACCCTTCAATCATTACAATGGAGCAAATCGAATATATGTTGCAAATGATGTACTCGAAAGAGGCATTAAAAAAGCAAATGGATGAAGGGCAACATTTTTTACTCGCTTTCAATGGTGAATTACCGGTAGGATATATTTCGTACAGCATTAAAGATACCGGCGATTATTTTTTGCATAAATTTTATGTCGATACCGAAAGACATAGAAACGGAATCGGAAGTGTTTTCTTCAATCAAGTGTTCAGCGGATTTGAAGATTTAAAAACTATTCGCTTAACAGTAAATCGCAAGAATTATAAAGCTATCAATTTCTACTTCAAACAAGGATTTATTATTGAAGAAGTGAAAGACTTCGACATCGGCAACAATTACGAGATGAATGATTTCATCATGTTGTATAAAAGAAATTAATTATGGCAGGCAATACTATCGGATCTATATTCAGAGTTACAACATTTGGCGAATCGCACGGACCGGGAATTGGGGTGGTGATTGATGGTTGTCCGGCGGGATTAACAATCGACAACGATTTTATCGGCAAGCAATTATCGAGACGTCGCCCCGGTCAAAGCGCTATCACTACCGCTCGTAACGAAGACGATAATTACGAAATATTATCGGGTGTCTTCGAAGGAAAAACTACTGGAGCGCCATTGAGCTTTTTCATAAAGAATAAGGATGTGAAGTCGCAGGACTATAGCCACCTTCAACATGAATACCGTCCAAGTCACGCCGACTACACCTATGATATCAAATACGGACATCGAGATTACAGAGGCGGCGGCAGATCTTCGGCAAGAGAAACAGCTGCAAGAGTAATAGCAGGCAGCGTTGCTCAACTAATTTTACAGCATTACGGAATTCGGATATCCGCTTACGTTAGTGCCGTTGGAAATATTAAAACAGAAAAAGACTATTTATCCCTCGACCTTTCTAAAACAGACTCCAATGCAGTACGTTGCCCGGATGAAAGCGTTGCGCTTCAAATGGAAAACTACATCAAAGAACTGAAAGCATCGGGAGATACGATTGGGGGCATTATCAGCTGCGTAATTTCAGGTGCGCCTGTCGGATTAGGAGAACCTGTTTTTGATAAACTGCATGCTGATTTAGGCAAAGCAATGTTAAGTATCAATGCAGCCAAAGGATTTGATCTTGGCAAAGGATTTGATAGCGTTGGCATGAAAGGTTCCGAACATAATGATGTGTTTGCGAAAGAAGGAAATAAAGTAACCACACTCACCAATAATTCAGGGGGAATACAAGGCGGTATCAGCAACGGAGAAGATATTTACTTCAGAGTAGCCTTTAAGCCAATTGCTACATTGCTGCAAAAGCAAAAGAGCATTAACGACCAAGGACAAGTGATAACATTAGAAGGAAAAGGGCGACACGATCCTTGTGTTTTACCACGAGCAGTCCCAATAGTTGAGGCGATGGCGGCAATTGTGCTGGCTGATCATTTACTGAGAGACAAAGCCACTAAACTATAAGAGTTCGCTAAGCATACTAATAAATTAAAACTTACGTTTAATAAGAATATTCAAATACCAATTACGGTCAATTTAACCATCATGAAAAAAATACTGTTGATTCTCACTGTTCTGATTGTAGTAGTTTTAGGAGCTGCAATCATTTTACCTATTGTTTACAAAGACAAGATTGTTGCAATGGTAAAAGACGAAGTCAATAAAAATGTAAACGCTAAAGTCGATTTTGGCGATTTCGATTTATCACTTATCCGAAGCTTCCCAAATTTCAGCTTATCGTTACAGAATTTAAGCGTTGTGGGAGTCGCACCTTTTCAAGGTGACACCTTAACATCGGCGAAGGAGTTGTCGTTAACAATCGACTTAATGAGTGTGATTAAAGGCGATCAAATCGACATCAGATCTATTTCATTGAAAGAATCTTTTATCAACTTAATCATACTTAAAGATGGTAAAGCAAACTGGGACATCGCTAAAGCCGACTCATCGAAACCGGAAGCAGCAAGCGAGCCATCGAAATTCAAAGTAGCATTAAGGAAATATGAAATCGTAAATAGCAGGCTCAGCTACGACGATCAATCGATGGGATTCAAAATGACCTTAGATCAATTGAACCATACAGGAAAAGGAGATTTCACACAAGACCTGTTTGTATTGTCAACAAGAACAGAAGCAGCTAACACTAATTTATGGTATGGAGGTGTAAAATACTTACACAAGGTAAATACGTTATTGACGGCTGATATCGACATGGATATGCCGAATATGAAATTCACTTTTAAAGACAACGAGCTAACATTAAACGAACTTGTTTTAGGTATGACGGGCTGGGTTGCGATGCCGAAAGAGGATATCGACATGGATTTAAAATTTGCCATTCGTAAGAATGAATTCCGCAATTTCTTATCCATGATACCGGGAGTTTACAAAGACGGATTTAAAGATATGAAATCATCGGGAAGCTTAGCGATGAGCGCTTATGTAAAAGGTATCTTCAACGACAAACAAATGCCGGCCTTCGGAGTAGAAGTAAAAGTTCAAAACGGACAATTCCAATATCCTTCGTTACCTGTTGGAGTTAATAATGTGCAAGTAGATTTGAAAGTCAGCAACCGCGACGGAATTCCTGATCACACCATCATCAATCTAAACAAATTGCATGCTGAATTAGGAACAGAAAAAATCGATGCGCGATTAAATGTATCTACTCCTGTGAGCGATGCTAATCTCGATGGATTGTTGAATTGCAATATTAACTTTGCTAATCTTTCGAAAATAGTTCCTCTTGAAGCAGGTACTACTATCGCAGGTAAAATGGTAGCCGACTTAGTGCTTAAAGGAAGAATGTCGGCAATAGAAAAGAAAAATTACAGCGACTTTAATGCAAGCGGAAATTTAGCGTTGAGCAATTTTAAATACACCTCTAATGATTACAAACAAGGATTCGATTTAAATCAATGTAGTTTAACATTTAACCCGCAAAATATTTCCTTGAACAACTTCGATGCGAAAATGGGTGGAAGTGACATCCGTGCAAACGGAACACTCGATAACCTGTTAGCATATATGTTCAAGAAAGAAACATTAACAGGGACATTGAATTTATTATCGTATAGAATTGATTTAGCAGATATAACAGGAGAACCAACTACAACAACAGCTGCTCCTGCCGATACTACTCCAATGGACTTAATTGAAGTCCCGGGAAATGTAAACTTCACCATGAACACCAGCATCGGAACACTTAAATACGACAATGTAGTATTAGAGAGTTTATCGGGTAAATTATCAATTCATGATCAAGCGATCGATATGAGTAACTTATCTTTTAATACGCTTAGCGGATCTATGAAATTATCGGGAATTTATGCTACACGCGAACGCAAGAAAGCCGATATCAATTTAAATATGGACATCAACGGATTCGATATTCAGCAAACGGTAAAAACATTTAATACAGTGAAGAAGATGGCAGCTATTGCAGAGAAAGCTAATGGAAGATTCTCTACTAACTTCACTATGAAAGGGCAATTGGATGAACATATGCAACCTTTCATGAATACATTGACCGGCGGAGGAAAATTAAGCACTACAAACGTCACAATAAATAACTTCACACCTTTAGTTAAAGTAGCGGATGTATTAAAAATGGATCAATTCAAATCGCTCCCAGTAAGTAATGTAAACTTGAGCTTCAAATTTGAAAATGGAAGAGTAAAAGTTGAACCTTTCGACGTAACGCTAGCTGGAATCCAGACAAATGTAGCAGGAAGTACAGGCTTCGATCAAACGATGGATTATACGTTAGCGATGAACCTCCCAACTTCAAAGCTTCCATCGCAAGCATCGGGAGCTATTAGCGGATTGATTTCACAAGCGAATAGCAAAGGAGCTAATTTCAGTATGAGTGAAAATGTGAAGATGAATCTTTTGATGGGAGGAACAGTTGACAAGCCAACTATCAAAACAGATCTAAAGAGCACAACAGGCGGAATAGTAAACTCTATTAAAGATAAAGCCAAAGAAGAGCTTGATAAAAAGAAACAAGAACTGGAAGCCAAAGCTAAAGC
>ENA-UOWE01006310-UOWE01006310.1-activated-sludge-metagenome-genome-assembly--contig:-NODE-6310-length-10513-cov-3.440620_pt1 | contig 10513 bp, 9 predicted proteins | sample MGYA00249841_ERZ761562 | MGnify/ENA primary metagenome ERZ761562 (study PRJEB28883, sample SAMN05720200) | activated sludge metagenome | isolation source: Anaerobic digester | place: Japan... | reverse complement strand
CGAGTCGCCCTCGACGACATCCAGCGGGGGCGTCTCGAGCCGGGAGAAGTCGATGACCGGCTCGAGGTCGAGTTCGAGCGAGGTCTCGTAGTCGAGGCCGCGCACCCGCGTCACCGTGCCGATCGGCACGTCCCGCGGGTAGTTGAAATTCTCGCCCGACGCTATGACGCGGTCGCCCACCTTGATCTCGTCGCGGGCGCGCTTCTTAACGTACTTCATCACGAGGGGGCGCTCGGCCCTCCCCTGCCCGCCGACGAGCCCGTCGTAGCGGGAGGTCTCGAGCCGCGCCGAGACGAAGCACTGAAAGTCGTAGACCGGCATTACCAGGCTCGTCGAGCGCCCAACCTGGACGACCTTGCCGACGATCCCGGTATTGCTCCCCTGGAATGAGATGACCGGCATGTCCTTGCGGACGCCGTGCCGCGAACCGCGGTTAACCGTCAGCGCGGAATAAAGCCCGTTCGGGTCCCGGCCGATCACCTCGGCGGGGATATTGCGGACCGTCAGGGCCTCGGAAAACCCGAGCAGGGCCTTGAGCCGCTCGTTCTCCCGCCTAATGTCCGCGTTGTTGCGCTGGAGGAGCTCGTAGTCCTCGAGCCGCGTCGATAGCTCCGTGTATTTTCGCTTAAGGTCGGAAAGCTCGCGAATGGCCGTGACCGTCCCGCCTGCGAACGAAGTGACGGAATACACCCCGCGCTGCGCCCCCGACATCACGGAGAACCCGACGTTCCGGAAATCGACGACGAAACCGCCGCTCGAGAACGCGAGCAGTATCATCGAGACGAGGAGGTATATCGCGAGCACGAATGCGTCCCTCCGAAAGAGGGGCGACGGGGAGCGTTTAGCCATCAGCCGTTCAGGTTGTCGTACATGCTGCGGTCGATCGACATGTCCTTGAATATCTCGTAGTACTGTCCGGCGCCGATCGCCACGCAGTCCATCGGGTTCTCGGCGAGGATCACCGGGACGCCGGTCTCCTTCGAGATGAGCTTCGGCAGGCCCTTAAGCAGGGCGCCGCCGCCGGTCATCACGATGCCGCGCTCGACGATGTCCGCCGCGAGCTCGGGCGGGGTCTGCGCGAGGGTGCGCTTTATCTCCTCGACGATCTGCGTGATCGGATCCTTCAGTGCCTCGCGCACCTCGACGGAGTCGATCTCGAGTCGGCGTGGAAGACCGGTAATCGCGTCGGTGCCCTTGATCTCGACCTTCTCGATGTTCTTCTCGGGCGAGGCGTTGCCGATCTCTATCTTGAGGCGCTCGGCGGTCTGCTCGCCGATGATCAGGTTATGGACCGATCGAACGTGCTTGATGATCGCCTGGTCGAACTCGTCGCCGCCGAGGCGGATCGCGTTCGTCACGACCATGCCACCGAGCGAGATGACGGATACCTCGGTAGTCCCGCCGCCGATGTCGCATATCATGTGGCCGGCCGGCTCGTGGATCGGGATCTGGGCGCCGATCGCGGCGGCGAGCGACTCCTCGACGACCTGAACCTCGCGGGCGCCCGCCTTGTAGGCGCTTTCCTTGACGGCGCGATTCTCGACGTCGGTGATGCAGCTCGGGATGCCGATGACCATGCGCGGCTTGATGAGCCCGTGCCTCGGCATGATTTTCGACACGAAGTAGCGGATCATCTTCTCGGTCGTGTCCATGTCCGCGATGACCCCGTCCTTGAGCGGGCGTATCGCGATGATGTTACCCGGGGTCTTCCAGAGCATCCGCTTCGCCTCCGCGCCGACCGCGACGACCTTCTTGGTCCCGCGCTCGACCGCGACGACGGAAGGCTCGTTGACCACGATGCCCTTCCCCTGTATGTAGATGAGGGTGTTGCAGGTACCGAGGTCGATACCGATGTCAGCCGACAGTCTCTTGAAAAAACCCATACAAGACCTTCCTTCAGTTCTTCCGAACGAGCGTCACAGATTCAGTTTTTGCCGGGCGCCGGCGTGCACGGGGTTCGCCCGGATGGCCTTGCGCCACTCGGACCGCGCCTTTATCAGGTCGCCCTGGTTTTCATATATTACACCAAGACCGTAATGCGCGTCAGCTGAATTCGGGTCTTTTTCGAGGATTGCCGCGAATTCCGACTCGGCCTCGGCGACCTTCCCCTCGGCGAGGAGAATCGAGCCGAGCTCGTAGCGGCAACGGAGGCGAAGGAGCTCGTCCCCGGTCTCCGAGATCGCCCGCGAGAGGTATTGCTTCGCGCGGTCCTGGTCGCCGAGCCCCGCGTACGAGCGCGCGAGGGCATGGAGGAGTAGGTCTGAGGGATTGGAGGACAGGGCCTCGGTAAAGGCCTCGACGCTCGTCTTATAGTCGCCGAGGTAGGAGGCCGCGAGGGCGCGGAACTCGGCGAGATCGGGATGGTCAAGGCCGGCCTCGTGGGCCTCGTCGAGGTATTTCATCGCGAGGTCGGCGTAATAGTATCCGCGCTGGTAATAGGCCTTGCCGAGCACGTAGGCGATCTCGGGCCGGCTTTGGGCCGAAACGCGGTATAGGGCGTTGCGGAGGGAGGTAACGCACTCGACGAGGTAGGTTTGCGCCTGGGCGGGGTCGTTTTTCTCGGCGTAGAGGTAATAGGCGGCGAAGCCGCGCCACGCGAGGGCCGTCCCGTCGAGCGGGCGGCGCTGCAGGATAATCTCGGAGCGGTCGTACACCGCCTGATAGTCGCCGGCCGCCCACGCGCGCTCGAGCGACGACACGGAGGGCACGCCCGAGTAGTTGCGGCGCACGAATACGACCAGGAAGACGACCGAGGCGACGACCGCCGCGAATGCGGCGACGGAGAGGATTCGGCGAGAGAGGGCGCGCCTCCTTCCCGACAAGCTATACCGTCCATCGCTCCAACCGAACATCGTCTCCCCCTCGATATAAAAAAAGGCAGAGGGCTGATAAGCCGGGTTCTGTATGCGGGCCGCCCCTCGCGGGGTCGGCTCGCCGGGAACCATCTATCTCCGGGAACGCGTTACCGCGCCCCTTTCGCGACCAACCCGTGAAGTGGCGCCCCTCGCGGGACGCTCAGGACTCGGCGAGCCGAGCCCCTTTGGCGGATCCACCGCCCGTCGGGTCGGAAAGCCCTTCACTGCTTGGCCTTGCTCCTGATGAGGTTTGCCGTGCCGGCCCGTCGCCGGGACCGCGGTGGGCTCTTACCCCGCCTTTTCACCCTTGCGCCAAGCCGATCCCCGAAAGGACCGGCTTGGTTCGCGGTATGTTCTCTGTGGCACTCTCTGTTGGCGGCACCTTGGGGAACCGCCCCCCGGTCGTTAACCGGCATCATATCCGATGGAGCCCGGACTTTCCTAAACGAAGCGCCCCGCAAGGGTCGCCCCGCCTCGGTTCCCACCGCCCTCTGCCTACTGTTTACTCTTCGTAATCCATCTTCTCGTCGTCGCCCGAGTCGGACTCGTCCTCCTCGTCCTCCTCTTCCTCCTCGTCGTCGGAGTCGTCGGAAAGGTCGTCGAGGTCGGACAGGCTACCCGCGTCCACGTCGTCGAAGAACTCGCTCTCGCCCTCGCCCTCGAGATAGTAGAGGATGCGGCTGCAGTAGGGGCAGTAGACGATCTTATCGGCGACGCGAACCTCGTTCGCGAACTGCGCGGGGAGGATCATGTGGCAGCCGGTGCAGACGTTCCCGTGGATGGCGACGATGCCGACGCCCTGCTTGCTGCGGATGATGCGCTCGAGCTTGAACTTAGTCTCGGGATTGATCCCGGGCGAGACCTTTTCCTCCTCCTTGCGGAGCTTGTCGAGGTCCTTGGTCATCCCGTCGATCTCCTTCGCGAGCTTCTTCTTGCGCTCGTCGAGTTCCTCTTCCTGCTGCTTGATCAGGCCTTCCTCGCGCTTCAGTTCCTCGTTCAGCTCCTGGAAGCCGTGCTCTTCCTTCTGGAGGTCCTTGCGGACCGTCTGCTCGCGCTCGCCGGCGTCGCGGATCTCCTTGTCGAGGGCCTCGTACTCGCGCTGGGTGTTGATGGTGTCCATCGCCTTCTCGGACTTCTCGCGCGAGCTCTCGGCCTCGAAGAGGGCCGTCTTGAGCTCGGCGATCCGCGTGCGCGCGGCGTCGTAGAGTTGGCTCTTCTCGATATATCCCTTCTTCAGGCGAGCAAGGAGCTCCTCCTGCGTAGAGAGGAGCTTCGGCGCGTCCGCGATGGCGGCCTCGACCCGGTTCTTCTCGGCGAGTATGTCCTGCAGAGCCTTCAGCTTGTCGAATACCTCAGTCATTACCATGATAACCCCTCTCTATCCTTCGTTTCGTGTGCGTCAGTTGTCCAAGTAGTCCTTGAGCTTCCGGCTTCGCCTTGGGTGGCGCAGGCGCCGGAGTGCCTTCGCCTCTATCTGCCTGATGCGCTCTCTCGTGACGTTGAAGTAAAGCCCGACCTCCTCGAGGGTCAGCGAGTAGCCGTCGTCGAGGCCGAAGCGCATCTTGAGGACCTCCTGCTCGCGGGGCGGCAGGGTCGACAGGACCGAGCGGAGCTGCTCCTGCAGCAGGGTGAACGCGGTCTGGTTGGCCGGGTTCTCCACGTCCTTGTCCTCGATGAAGTCGCCAAGGAGGGAATCCTCCTCCTCGCCGATCGGAGTCTCGAGGGATATCGGCTCGCGCGCGACGTTCTTAACCTGCTTGACGCGGCTTACGTTCCAGCCCAGTTGGTCCGCGATCTCCTCGTCGGTCGGCTCGCGCCCCAGCCGCTGCATCAGCTGGCGCGACTCACGCACCACCTTGTTGATCTGCTCGATCATGTGCACGGGGACGCGGATCGTCCTCGCCTGGTCCGAGATCGAGCGGGTGATCGCCTGCCTGATCCACCAGGTAGCGTAGGTCGAGAACTTATATCCCTTGCGGTACTCGAACTTCTCGACGGCCTTCATCAGGCCGATGTTCCCCTCCTGCACGAGGTCGAAGAAGTGGAGCCCGCGGTTGGTGTATTTCTTCGCGATGGAGACGACGAGACGAAGGTTGGCGTTGATCAGCCGGTCCTTGGCGCTCTTCATCATCACCCGGCCCCGGTGAATCTCCTTTGCCATCGAGATGATCTCCTCGACGGAGTTCTCGAAGTCGTACTCGAGCTTGCGGAGCTTCCGGTTGATCACCTGGATCTGGGTGTAGATTTCCTTGATGTCGTTCGCGGCGAGGCCGAGCTCGGACTCGAGCTTCGACCTCTCGCGCGCGATCGCGAGCCTCTTGCCGAGGTTGCGGAGCTCGCCGTAGTCGGAGAGGCGCAGCTCCTTTTCCTTCTTCTCCTGCCGGCGGCGGTACTCGCGGATCTTCCGCGTCGCCTCGATGAATTTCTCGGAGAAGCGGTCGATCTCCTCGGACTGAAGCTCGGTCGCCTGGAGGACAGGGAGCATCCGCTGTCGGGTCTCGACGAGCTCGGCGTCGTCGAAGATGCTCGCGATCTGGTCGCGCTCGTAGAGGCGCTTCTTAAGCGCCATGTATTGCTTCATGTCGGGGAGGACGGATTTAAGGGTCTCGCCGTAGAGCTGCTTGAGGCGGCGCTTCTCGGCCATCTCCTCGTTCAGCTCCTTGCGGGGCTTGTTGCTCTCGTGCGGGTCGATCTTGGAGAAGGCCTTCTGGGCGAGGGCGTAGAACTCGGGGATGATCATCCCGGAATGCTTAATCACGTCCTTGATGATGTTCTCGCCGTCCTCCATCTTCTTGGAGAGCTCGACTTCCTGCTCGGCGGTCAGGAGATTCTCCTTGCCGATCTCGCGGAGGTAGAGGCGTATGGGATCGTCGATCGAGGAGTCCTTGTCGCTGTAGACGAGGCGCTTCCGCTCGGTCTCCTCGGGCTTCTTCGCCTCCTCGGGGGCTTCCTCGTCGGCGGCGGGCTCCTCCTCAAGGAGCTGGACTTTATTCTGCTCAAGGAGGACGAGAACCTGGTCCATTTGTTCCGAGTTCGCGACGTTCTCGGGCAGGAGGTCATTGAGCTCGTCCCAGCTTATGACCTTCTTCTCCTTGGCGAACTCGAGTAGCTTGGCGATTGCGGGATCGACCGTCAGATCCGTCATTCGTGTGTATCCTTCAGTTTTGCGAGCTCTTCGTCGATGCTCTTCTTCTCGGCCATCATGTCGGCGACCGCGCGCGTCTCGTCCGCCCCCGAGCCCCTCACGAGGCCTATGCGAGCGACCAGGCGCGAGCGCCGCTTCTCGAGGACGTTCCTGCGGATCGTGACTATGCTGTCTTCTATGACTTTTTCCGCGTTCTCGGAGAACTCGCCGCTTACCACGGTCTCCGTGATCAGCGCGCGCATGCCGTCGTCGGGGCAGCGGGACAGAAGACTATCATAACTCGTTGAATCCGAGCGAAAACATTCCTCCAGCACTATGAACAAATCGCGCGCGGCAGGGTCCTCAAAATCGTCGGAAGAGAGACGAGATCGCACCAACGGGAAGTAGGAGGCGTTCGCCGCGACGGCGAGCATCGCGCGCAGCTCCGCGGTCCGCTTGATGGCCGCGGGCCGGGCAATGGCCTGTCCCGCGTGGTCGGTCGCCTGGGGCATCGGTCGCGCCTGTTTCCGGTTATGGTAATCGGATAACAGCGCCTTTTCGCTTATCCCGAACGCGGCGGCCACCTTGTTTATCGTCGACTCCCTCTGTATGTCGGACTCAAGCACCTCGATGTATGGAAACACGAAGCTTGCAGCACGGATTTTTCCCTCTGGGCTCCCCACGTCAAACCGCGTTCCGGCGGCCATTATAAGGTAGTCCAGGTCGATTATAGAATAATCGATGATTTTTTTCAATGCGTCCGGTCCCTCATTTTGTAAAATATCGGCCGGATCCTTGCCGTTTTTTATCTCGATTACCCGGACGGCGAAGCCAAACTGGCGACAAAGGAGGATGGCCTTGTAAGTAGCCGTTTGTCCGGCGGAATCCGAGTCGAATGACAAATACACTGTCTCGGCGAATGAGCGGACGAGCTTCGCCTGATCCGGGGTAAATGCCGTCCCGAGGGGGGCGACGGCCCGCGCAACGCCGGCCTGATGCCAGGCGATGACGTCCATGTAGCCCTCGCACAGAATGGCGGACTTCGTCGAACGAATCTCCGAAAGGGCGAGGTCAAACGCGAAGAGGGTCTCGCCCTTTTTGTACTGGGGCAAGTCCCCGGAGTTGAGGTATTTTGGCCCCTCACCCTCAAGAAGACGTCCGCCAAAGGCAACAACCTGCCCTTTTCTATTGCAGATTGGGAAGATAATTCTGTCTGAAAAAAACGCGCTTTCGGGAAATTTCTTGGAAAAAAGACCGGATTTCGCGAGAAAATCGGCTGAGTACCCCTTTCCGATTAAAAAACCATGAAGCCAACGACGATCCGCCGGGGCGTAGCCAAGTTTAAACCGCTCGATGACGGCAGGATCGACCTTTCGACCCTCGAGATAGCGTCGCGCGCGTTCCCCGAGCGGAGACTGGGTCAGAAGCCAGTGAAAGCTCCCTGAAACCCGCTCGTATAAGGCGATCAAGTCGTCTCGGGTCGTGTCCTTCGGGAGATCGGGCGCCCCGGACGCGCCTTCCCATATCACCTCAACCCCGGCCTTCTTCGCGAGGCTTTCAACCGCCTCCGCGAAGCCGAGCTTTTCCATCTCCATCACGAACGAGATGGCGCTCCCGCCCTTGCCGCAGCCGAAGCAATAGTACATCTTCCGGTCCGGGATGACGTGAAACGAGGGAGTCTTTTCGTTGTGAAAGGGACAGCATCCCCACCAGTCGTCGCCGCGGCGCTCGAGCCGGGTGTATTCCCCGACCACGGCGACGATGTCGGTGCGCTGGTTGACGGCGTCGATCGTGTCCGGGCTGATTCGGGCCATCAGTCGCCGGCCGCCCGCTTTAGGTAATACGTCCGGCCCGCCTCAACGTGCTCCTCGAGTGAACGGGTAAACCGATGCTTGCCCGTCTCGGGGTCCACGAGCCGGAAGTACAGATAATTCGTCCGCGGCGCGGTAAAAACGGCGCGAAGGGCGACCGTCCCGGGGTTCGAGATCGGGCCCGGGGGAAGGCCGGCCCAGAGATAGGTGTTATAGTCGCTTTTGATCTCCAAGTCCTTCGCGGTCAGCCGGGTTGGGTGTTCCTTACCCTCAATCTCGGTGATGATGTACTCGACGGTGGCGCACGACTGGAGGCCCATCCCGATCGATATTCGGTTTTTGAACACGCTCGCGATCAGCGGGGCCTCGTCGTCGAGGCGATATTCCCGCTCGACGACGCTCGCCAGGGTCACGGCCTCAAAAAGACGGGCCGGGTCGGCCGGGGCGCCCTCGATCGCCGGAACCCGCGCGAAGAAATTGCGCAGCATCATCCTGACGGCGTCCTCCGCGGCGATCCCGTAGGGGAAAAAGTAGGTATCGGGAAAAAGGTATCCCTCCGCGGTCTTGCCCGGAATGCCGAACTCCCTGAGGATGACGGGGTCGGACGCGGCGCGAACGAAATCTCCCGCGGGAATGACGCCGGCGGACTCGAGGCGCCGCGCGACCTTCGAGAGGCTCAGGCCCTCGGCGAGGGTCACCCGAACCTCCTCCTGTTTCCCTTCTTCCAAAACGGCGAGTACCTCGTGGGCGCGAAGGGCGGGAGACAGACGATAGGTTCCCGCCTTGAGCGTCTTACCGAGGGCGCGGGCGTAGGCGAAGGTCGCAAGAGATGAGCGGACGAGACTCTCGTCGGCCAGGGACTGGGCGATCCAGCGGGTCGACGCCCCTTTCGGCACGGAGAAAAGCCGCTCGGCGCCCGACGGGTCGACGGGCGCGTCCGCGAAAAGCACGAGTACGGTAAGGGCCGCGACGATGGCGACCGCGATGACGCTCAGGGGACTCCGGGACTTTCGCTTACTCATGGAAAAACGCCTCAGCCTCTTCGATAGTCATGGATTTATACAGACGGGACTCAAGGAAGGACAGAAGGTCGTCGAGCTCCCCTCCTTCGTGGGTCCGAAGCAGGCGCGCGAGCTTGCGCGCCTCGACGTCGGTAAAGACGTACCCCTCTCCTTCCCGTTCCCCGCTCATAGCTGGATGTCCTGGCCCTCGCGGGCGATGTCGATCTCGAGCCCGGTCGAACCGATATAGTCGAGGTACCAGTGGGCGGACTGCTTAAGGGAGAATATCTTCTGGTCGGTATAGGTCGGCTCGTGGTGAAAGAGCACGAGCTTCTTCACCCCCCAGGTCGAGGCGAAGTCAACCGTCAGCGAAAAGGATGAGTGCCCCCATCCCGTCTTTTGGAGGGCTTCCTCCATCGTGTATTGGGCGTCCATGATGACGACGTCAGCCCCGCCGAAGAACCCCTCGTTCTCGGGCGTGCGAAGAAAATCCTCGCGGGTCAGCTCGGTATCGGTCGCGTACACGCAAGTCTTCCCGCCGTCGGAAACGCGATAGGCAACGCATCCGCCGGGATGGTTCACCTCGCGCCAGGACACGACGCTCGAGCCGAGCTGGATGCGGCGGTCGCTCGCGTCGAGCAGGACGAACTCGAGATTCGCCCCGAAGCCGCCGGGCCCGACCATCGGGACGGGAAAGTACGGGCTTTCCATTTGGCGGCGCAGGATGGTCTCGAGCTCGGGATCGGTGCTGTAAAAGCGCACGCGGTTCTTCGGGTTGAAGGCTTGCGCGAAGAATGGCAAGCCCTGGACATGGTCCCAGTGAAAGTGCGAGAAGAAAAGATGATAGGTCATCCCGCCGGCCGAATGTGCGGGACGCTCGCGAAGGTTCGCCGACAGCTCGCGAAGCCCGCTGCCGGCGTCGAGGATAATGCAGTCGCCCGACTCGTTCTCTATCTCCACGCAGGAGGTATTGCCGCCGACGGTGCCGAATATCCACTCGGGAAGCGCGGCGAGGAATTTCTCGCGCGCGTCCGGGCTTTCGAGATCCTTCGCCGTCGCGCGCTGAACGACGGCCGCGATGCGATTTTGGATTTGGAGGGGTGAGAGCGGCGACGGGATGGACCCTCTGACGCCCCAAAAGTGTATGCGCATACCGTCACCCCTCTTTTTTTCTGCGGACGTACGGCTCCGCCCTGCGCTGGCGAAGCCAAGACTCGATCTCGGCCCGCCCGTGGAGCTCGCCTTTGTTCACCCCCGGGCAGTCCTGGGCGTTCGCCTCCCACCAATCCTCGTCGGCGAGGAGCGAATTCCAAAACGGGTATGCCGAGCACTGGAGGGGCCGCGAGCCGTATGCGAGACAACCGCCCTCCCAGAGGATGCAATCGTAGTTGTCCTTCTCTTGGAGGCAGAGGTACTCGTACCCGTCGTCTCGGTCCGCCCAACGGCACCAGGACTCAATGAACGCGTTCCTCTCCATATTAGCCCATTTTCGAAGTTTATCAAGATCCTGTTCCGAGAGGTAGACGAAGCCGGGATCGTGCCGGCAGCAAGAGGAACAGCGCTGACAGGTAAACCGAAGTCCGGCTGCGTAGAACGGCTCTTCCATACGACCTCGCTATCGACGGGCGGAGGGATAAAAAAAGCCTTCCCTGCAACCAAGGAAGGCTTTTGGGGAGACAAGGATTCGAACCTTGGAAGGCGTAGCCAACAGATTTACAGTCT
>ENA-UOWE01006309-UOWE01006309.1-activated-sludge-metagenome-genome-assembly--contig:-NODE-6309-length-10516-cov-5.145397_pt1 | contig 10516 bp, 5 predicted proteins | sample MGYA00249841_ERZ761562 | MGnify/ENA primary metagenome ERZ761562 (study PRJEB28883, sample SAMN05720200) | activated sludge metagenome | isolation source: Anaerobic digester | place: Japan... | reverse complement strand
TGCCAATGGAAAGAATTTTAAGAACAATAAAAGCAATAGAAATTCTGGTAAGTAAAATTATCCAGAAATTGCCACCAACGATAGCAAAAACCAAAGAATCTTCAACAATAGCATGAGCCAAAACTAAAAAAACTGTTATAAGCGAAGCATCTTTGTGTTTAATAAGACCATTTTTTACAAATTGGAACATAATTCCCGAGCCATATACAATACCGAAGAAAAATCCGGTAAGCCAAGGTACAACTCCTCCTCCTGAAATACCAAAAAAACGACCAAACGAATGAAAAGCAGGTTTTATTCTTTGAACAAAAGCCCAACGTTTAAGGGTTTCGTATGCTACCTGAATAAAAAAAACTAAAACTATTATTTGAGCAATGGTTGTTAACATGCCCATTGTAACCTTATACCAGTCCACTTGAGGGACCGATTTAAAAAATGGGTTTAATACAACTCCATAAATGTATTCCGGCAATATCAAATTTGCCAAAAAACCTGCAAACAAACCCAATACTATTCTAAAAAAGGCGATTCTGACACTAGCAAACCGCAGTTTAATTAATATACCGGTTTCGACTAAAAGGTTATGAGAAAAACCAATTACGATACCCAAAATGGTTATTTCTCTGGCACTCAGATTTAATGAAGGGATCGTTGCTATTCCGGCATAAACATTTCCAAGAAACGAAGCTATTAGCGTCAATGAAGCTTTACCCGGCAAACCTATAAACTCCATTATTGGTGATAAATATGGACTCAACCAATCAAAAAAGCCGATTTGTCTCAAAAAAGCTGAAAGCAACGAAAGCGGAACATATACTTTTATTAAAAGCCATGATACTTTAAAAGCAGCTTTTGCTGCAGAAATTATTATTTGCTTCATAAAATAAAAAGAATGCAAAAATACCGAATTATATTTACATTTGAATTTTTGAAATGATTTTGTAAAAAACTATCTTTGGAGAAAAAAATATGATGAAATTATTATTATTCAGTAATTCAACGAACGCCGGAGAAGAGTATTTAACCTATCCTCTTCCGCATATCAAAAACTTTTTGATTAACCAAAAATGCGATAAGATAGCGTTTATACCCTATGCAGCTGTAACATTTTCGTACGACGAATACGAAGCAAAAGTAAATAAAAGTTTCTCTACTATCGGATTAAAGGTGAGAAGTGTACACCACGAAACAGATCCTATTACCTTTATTGAAAAAGCAGACATAATAGTTGTTGGTGGTGGTAATACTTTTCATTTACTGAAGTCAATTTACGAAAACAACCTTATTGAAGCTGTTCGCGAGAAAGTAAAAAACGGAACACCATATATTGGCTGGAGCGCCGGTAGTAATATGGCCTGCCCTACAATTTGTACAACCAATGATATGCCTATTGTTCAACCTCCTTCATTTGAAGCTTTTAATTTAATACCTTTTCAAATCAATCCGCATTATTTAGATGCAAATCCTGATGGACATGCCGGTGAAACACGCGAACAACGCATATTAGAATTTTTAGCAGCCAATCCTACCAAACACGTACTTGGACTAAGAGAAGGATGTTGGCTACTTGTTGAGGACAACCGAATTGTATTAAAAGGGAAAAAAACAGCCCGCATGTTTACATATAAAACTTCCGCTATTGAAATAGAACCTGAGCACAATATAAACTTTTAAACACTTAACTATGAACACCTTTCAAAAAGATTGCATTAAATAAAAATTATATTTTGATTTTTGCCAAAAAAACTGTACGTTTGCACCTTGATTTTTTTTAAGGTGAATAATTGTAAATATTAAATTTATAGACACATGCAGAATAAAGGATTTATTAAGTTTTTCGCAGTTGCTTTAGCTTTAGCAGCTATTTTTCAATTATCATTCACTTTTGTTGTTCGTAAAGTACAAAGTGATGCCAAAGAATTTGCTCAAGGCGATCCAAACAAAGAGTATCGTTACCTCGACTCCATTGCTAACGAACCCGTTTATAATTTTCTTTGGTTAAAAAAATACACCCTTCGTGAGTGTCAGGAAAAAGAAATCAACCTTGGTCTTGACTTAAAAGGTGGGATGAACGTTACACTTGAAGTGTCTGTAGTAGATGTACTTCGCTCGTTAGCTCACTATACCAACGACAGTACTTTTAACAAAGCCATTGTAAAAGCAAAAGAATTACAAAAAAATAGTGGCGAAGATTATATTACCCTATTTGGTAAAGCATTTCAACAAATAGACCCTAATGCAAAATTAGCTGCATTTTTTATTTCAAAAGATTTAAAGATCGATTTCAATACACCCAACGACGAAGTTTTAAAAATTGTTCGCAAAGAAGCAGAAGGTGCCATTGACAATTCTTTCAATGTTTTAAGAAATCGTATCGACCGCTTTGGTGTAACTCAACCCAATATTCAAAAAATTGCTTCTACCGGACGTATATTAATCGAATTACCGGGCGTAAAAGACCCCGAACGTGTTCGCAAATTATTACAAGGAACTGCTAATCTTGAGTTTTGGCAAACTTACGAAAATGCCGAAGTTTATCCTTTGTTAGAAAAAGCAAATACTATACTTGGCGAATTATTAGCAGGAAAATCATCTGACACATTGAAAACAGACAGCTTAACTGCGTCAAAAGACTCATTATCCACACCTAAAGACACCACAAAATCATTACTTGAAGCAATAAAAGAGAAAAAAGACACCTCTAAAAAAGCAACTGAAAATACTTCTGCTGAGCAATTTAAGCAAAACAACCCTTTGTTTAGCATCATGTACCCTAGCGTTGATAACGAAAAACGCTTGGCAAAAGGTGCAGCAGTTGGATTGGTATTAGGAAAGGACACTGCTTTGGTAAACAAATATCTTGCTATGAAGCAAGTAAAATCGTTATTCCCTGCAAATTTAAAATTCTTATGGTCATATAAGCCACTTAAAAATTCCGAAATTTATCAATTAATTGCTATTAAAATAGACCCACGTACCAACCAAGCTCCTCTCGATGGTGGTTCTATTACCAATGCTCGCGTTGAGTTTGATAATATGACCAACGAACCACAAGTTTCCATGTCGATGAATGGCGAAGGTGCAAAGGAATGGGCACGATTGACACGTGAAAACGTAGGACGCCAAATAGCTATCGTATTAGACAATTATGTATATTCATTCCCGGTTGTTCGTCAGGAAATTAAAGGTGGAAACTCATCCATTTCGGGTGGTTTTACGCTTGAAGAAGCAACCGACTTAGCCAACGTGTTAAAATCGGGTAAACTTCCTGCTCCGGCTGTAATTATTGAAGAAGCCATCGTTGGTCCTACTTTAGGTAAAGAAAGTATTAATGCAGGATTTATTTCATTTGCTATTGCATTTGTTTTAGTTCTATTATACATGCTCTTTTTCTACGGTAAACCCGGTCTTATTGCCGATATTGCATTACTTACAAACGTATTCTTCTTAATCGGCGTTTTAGCCTCCATCGGAGCCGTATTAACTTTACCCGGTATTGCAGGTATTGTTTTAACGTTAGGTATGGCGGTGGATGCTAACGTTATTATTTACGAGCGTGTTCGTGAAGAAATGCGTGCCGGCAAAGGTATTAAGCTTGCTCTTTCGGATGGTTATAAAAATGCATACTCAGCTATTATCGATGGTAACGTTACCACACTTATTACCGGTATTGTTTTATATGCTTTTGGTAGTGGTCCTATTCAAGGTTTTGCCACCACTCTTATTATTGGTATTTTAACTTCATTATTTACTGCCATTTTTATTTCAAGGTTAATTTTTGAGTTTGGATTTAATAAAGGATGGAACTTTGTATTTGAAACCAAAATAACCAAAAATTTCTTGGATCATGTTAATTTTGATTTTATCAAATCCAGAAAAGCTGCTTATATTTTCTCTTCTGCTATTATTATTTTAGGGTTCGTAAGTTTATTTACGCGTGGTTTAAGCTGGAGCACCGACTTTACCGGAGGTAGAACATATGTTGTTCGTCTTGATCAAGATATTAAAGTTAACGATGTAAGAGCTTCATTGGCTAAAACCATGGGCGAAGCTCCAGAAGTAAAAACATTCGGCTCTGACAATCAAATTCGTGTTACCACTAAATATTTGATTAATGAAAATACAGCCGAAGCTGACAGCATTGTGGAAAGAAAGTTATACGAAGGGTTAAAACCTGTATTTAAAAAAGATATTTCTTTTACCGATTTTAGCAGCTCTTCTAATGTTAGTTCTGAAGGTATCATGAGTTCTTCAAAAGTAGGACCTACTATTGCTGACGATATTAAAGTTGCTGCTATTATTGCAGTTGTATTAGCACTTCTTGCCATATTTATTTATATTGCAATTCGATTCCGTCAATGGCAATGGGGACTTGGCGGTGTCGTTGCATTGTTCCACGACTCCATGTTTGTAATTGCATTCTTCTCATTCTTTAACGGAATTTTACCGTTTAACTTAGATATTGACCAAGCATTTATTGCAGCTATCTTAACTGTAATCGGTTATTCCATCAACGATACCGTTATTATCTTCGACCGTATCCGTGAATACCGCACCTTACATCCACGCTGGGAATTACCGGTTGCTATTAACTCAGCTATTAACACTACGTTGCGTCGTACCATCAACACTTCAGGAACGACTATCGTTGTATTACTTGCCATATTCATTTTTGGTGGTGATGTTTTACGCGGATTTATTTTTGCATTGTTAGTTGGTATTATAATAGGTACTTATTCGTCAGTATTTGTAGCAACTCCATTAGCTTATGACATTTTGAAAAAGAAACATAAAAACGTAGCTGATAAATAAAAAAAAGTTCCGAGAAATCGGAACTTTTTTTTTGGGGTGAAGGATAAGAGCATTATTCCAAACTACCCACTTCTTTTTCAACTTCGCTTAGAATTTCACAACTCTTAACTAATTCTTTCATTTTATTATGATCGGGATAAAGAGGTCTGTCTATATCCAAAAAATCAACATATTTACGAATAACATTTTTAGCTTTCTGGGTTCCGCGTCCAAATACATATTTTTGTTCATCGTATTTTTCTCTTAAATCGAGTGCTTGAGCAGCGGCCATAAATTCAATACCTAGAACTCCATAAGCATTATCGAGTATTTGCCAGTTTTTAATGGCAGTGTTCATCCCCATCGAAACAAAATCTTCTTGGTCTGCAGCAGCAGGAATAGATTGAATAGAAGCCGGCATAGACAATATGCGTTGTTCTACAATTTGCATATCTGCTGTATATTGGCTCAACATTAAACCGGAGAACATACCAGGGTTATGTGTCAAAAATGGAGGAAGTCCAACACTTAAGGCAGGGTTATTTAAACGGTTCATACGACGTTCAGAAAGAACCGAAACCATAGTAATGGCGGCACTAATCATATCCATTGGCAAAGCAACCGGTGTCCCTTGGAAATTGGCACCCGAAAGTTGAAGATTTTCGTCGGGGAAAAAGATAGGATTGTCGCCAACACCATTAAGTTCAATTTCTACTTGCGAGCGAGCCCAAGCAACAGCATCGTGAGCAGCACCAATAACTTGAGGTGTCGAACGCATACTGTAAGCATCCTGAACTTTTACTTTTATCCTTTTCTCAATTAAATCGCCTCCCAAAGCAACTTTTCGAATGGCAGCCGCACTTCTAACAGCCCCTTTGAAACCACGTACTTCATGGATTTTGCTATTATACGGACCAAAGTTTGCTTTTAGAGCTTCTAACGTCATGGTACATGCAATCTCGGCTTGCTTTAACCAATTATTTACATCATAAAGCAACAAGGCACTCATTGCAGTTAAAACATTGGAACCATTTATGGTAGCAAGACCATCGCGAGCATGAAGACCTGGAATTGGTATGCCTGCTTTTTCGAACGCTTCGCAACCCGACATAAGCTCACCTTGATAGAAAGCATGTCCTTCGCCCATCATAAGCAATGCTATTTGCGACATGGGTGCCAAGTCGCCCGAAGCACCTACAGAACCTTTTCTACAAACATAAGGAGTAACACCTTTGTTAAGCATATCTACCAATGTTTGAGTAACTTCTAAGCGAATACCCGAATTACCGTGAGCATGCACATTGATACGCCCCAACATTGCAGCTCTTACCCAATCTATAGGCATGGCATCGCCTATTCCGGCAGCATGATTATACACCAAATACTTTTGAAATTCTTTGACTTGTTCGTCACTTAAAACGACTTCCGAAAATTCGCCAATACCGGTGTTTACGCCGTACATAATTTCGTGTGCTTCGATTTTCTTTTCGAGCATAGCACGGCATTTTTTAATTTTTTCAATAGAATCGGGATGCAATTCTACTTTTTCGCCCTGTCGAGCTACTTTTACAACGTCTTCAATAGTAAGACCTGAACCTTTAATTATTAATGTCATAAAGATTAAATTTTGGGATTTATTTGGTAACGAATGTAAGAAATAATTTTGTAGAAGAAAACATTTTTTTTAATTATTTTAAGTAACTCACTCTATAAGTTTTATTATCGTTATCTGTTTTTATAATTATAAAATAAATCCCAACATCTAAATTTTGAGGTTTTTCAATGATATTCTCTCCAACTTCTATTCTTGTAATATTTTCAAACATTTTTTTACCATCTATGCTATACCATTCAATTTTTGCATTTACACTTATTGATGAAGCAATAAAAACATCTTCTCTAAATGGGTTAGGGTATAAATTTAAATTAGACAACATGTAATTTTCGTTTATACCAACAAAATTTACGCAAAAAGCATCACTTGTATCTCTGCACGAATGGTTAACTGTAATCCATTTAAAACAGTGAATACCACTATATTGCACAGAAGCCGTAACACCACATGAAGTTTGATTAGAAGGTTGAAAATGAGTGTTTAACTGATTATCTACCCAATATCCGTAACCATAAGTTGGTGCAGTAGCACATAACGAAATATATTGATTGCTATTCGAAATGGAATCAATAGGATTGGTAATAATTACAGGTGGATATGCTTTTAGAAAAGATATTTTTACAGAGTCGTAGGAATAACAATATCCGTTACTTGCTGTATAGAACATATATATTGTATCATTTATGCTGGGGTATTTAATCCAAGTGCAGCTATTATAGCTTCCCATAGGATTTACCGGTCCATTAAGAGAATCGTGAAATGTAACTCCCGTTGGTCCAGACCATTGAGCAGGCATATTAGAATTACCGCAAATATAAGCCCAATTAGAATTGCAAATAGTAATTTCTTCAGGAGTTTCAGAGTATGGAGTAGGTAAAAATGTTAAATTAAATGTATCGGAACATCTACAAGCTGTATTTCCGGCATTCATTTCTGTCCAAATTATCTGATAATCGCCCGAATGAGTAACATTTATTGTTGCATTTGGGTCATTATTTGGGATAAAAAAGATGTTTGTGCTTGGTATGCTTGACCATTGCCCAATTGAATTATTAATTGAAAAATTACCGTTTAATTGTATAATACTTCCACAATAAATAGTATCATCAGAATGATTTACACAATTGGGCACTTCATAAAATATAACTCTCATACTATCAATGTGTGAAGTAGATTGATTGTCAATATAGTGCCAAAAAAACCAAACAGTCTGCATACTATTAATAAAGAAATTGGTAATACCGGTTGCATCGGCAATGATTCGATAATGCAATGATGAATTGTCTATGTTTGTTATTATTACACCATTGTACGAACAAGTCCAATATCCGCTTACTGCATTTGATCCAATAGTGTCTGCCATTAATTCAACAGAAGTTCCACAAACAGAAGTCTGTGAAAATAATCTTAACGAAAAGATTAAAGCTAATGTTAAAAATGTTGTTCTCATAATCATTGAAATTAAATTTTAATAAAAGACAAAACAACTTTAATTTTCGTTGTCTGTTACAATAAATATTCTTTTTCAATTTATTATTTAGCTCTCAAATAGAATTTTAACAATCATTAAAAGATTAAGAAGTTGAATATTTAATAAAAAATATCTAAATTGCCGTCAAAAATAAATGAATATGAGACCTGTTTTAAATTTATGTTTTGTGTGTTTATTGCTTTTTGCTTTAAACGGATACTCACAAAAAGATAGCACATTGGTAGTATTAGAAAATCAAGATGCCGAATTAGCGTATAATCGCGGTATCGAAAATTTCTCAAATAAAGCTTATCAAGAGGCAATACAAGCATTTACAGAAGCCATAAAATTTAAACCCGATTTCAATAAAGCATTTTTTAACAGAGGGAACGTTTATTTTGAGATGCAGCAATATAAAGATGCTGTAGAAGATTTTAAAAAAGTTACCGAACTCGACTCAAACGATGTTCAGGCTTGGTATTTAAAAGGACGCTCAAACCAATTACTTGGCAAGCAAGACGAAGCGTTTGATGATTTTAGCAAAGCCATTGATAAAGGGTCAAAAGATGCTAAAGCGTATTATTTCAGAGGCCAGATTCAATTTCTAAAAGACAATTTCGATGGTGCCTTGGACGACTTTACCAATGCCATTGCTATCGACAACAAATATGCAGTTGCATACAACGATAGAGGTAGTACATATAGAAAAATGGAAAAATACGATGAAGCCATTGCCGATTACCGCAAAGCAACAGCTTTAGATGCATCGCTCGATTATGCTTTTAATAACTTAGGAAGCGTTCTCAGAAAAAAAGAAAAATTTGATGACGCCATAGATGCATACACTCAGGCTATTAGAGCTAATGCAAACAGTTATATTGCATACAATAACCGAGGAAGCGCCAAGTTTGAGAAAAAAGATTATAAAGGTGCGGCCGAAGATTTTAACAAAGCTTTAAAAATTAAGAATGATTATTTACCTGCTTTAAATAATTTGGCTGCAACAAAGATAAAAGACAAAGATTACAAAGGTGCCGTCGAAGAATATACAAAAATCATACAGCAAGATGCCAATTATGGCTACGCCTATCTTAATAGAGGCATCGCCTATGAAGAATTGCGAATGCTAAAAGAAGCCTGTGCCGATTGGACCAAAGCCAAAGAGCTTGGTGTTAATGCTGTTAATCAATTCATGTCTGATTGTAAACAATAGGAGGAATAAAAAATGAAAACGTTAAAATATACCATCGTTTTAATAATTTTAGCGGTTACTATTAACGGCCTTCGTGCTCAGGAAGTTGTTATTAAAAAAGATGATTTTGCAAGCAAAGACGATTACAAAATTGCAAAAGAATACTTATCAAAAGCCGAAGAATATTATGCATTAGGCAGAGGAGGTATGAAATCGGCATTGGATTTTTACTTAAAAGTATATCAATATATCCCCAACCATGCAATGTTAAATTATAAAATTGGTTCATGTTACCTTCATTCGATACAAAAAGTTAAATGCCTCGATTATTTCAAAAAAGCCTATAGTTTAAATCCAGCTATACAACCTGATATTGTTTGGCTATTGGCAACAGGATACCATCTAAATGCCGATTTTGATAAAGCCATCGAATTTTACACAAAATACAGAAATCAACTTTCGCCTAGCGATTTACAACAAAAACGCAAAGAAATAGAAAAAAGAATTCAAGAATGTAACAATGGTAAAGAGCTTATAAAAAATCCTGTACGAGTATTTATCGATAATTTAGGTCCCAATGTAAACACCATGGCTCCCGAATACAGTCCGCTCATATCGGCAGACGAATCGATGTTGCTTTTTACTTCTCGCAGAGCCGATACCTATGGCGGTGGTGCCGACCCGGACGACAATATGTTTTTCGAAGATATTTATGTTTCGTACAACGATGGCAATGGTTGGTCGGTGGCAAAAAACGTGGGCAAACCCCTCAATACTAAAAACAATGATGCTACCGTTGGACTTTCGCCTGATGGAACACAATTATTCACTTTTAATGGCAAAGTAAACAATGGCGATATTTATGTATCAAAGCTCAAAGGTGCCGAATGGACAGCTCCGGATGATGGACCATTAAAAAAATACATCAATACCGAGTTCCATGAAACATCGGCTTCTTTTTCGTTCGATGGCAAAACTATGTATTTTGTAAGCGACAGAGAAGGCGGATTTGGTGGACATGACATTTGGATTTCGCAATGGGACAAAGAAAAAGAACGTTGGGGACAGCCACGCAATATAGGCAGTGTAATCAACACCGAATACGATGAAGAAGGTGTATTTATGCACCCCGATGGTCGTACGTTGTATTTCAGCTCGCGCGGACATAATACAATGGGAGGCTTTGATGTGTTCAAATCGACCATGAACGATGACGGGACATGGTCTAAACCAGAAAATCTCGGATATCCGGTCAATACTCCCGACGACGACCTCTTCTTTGTAATGGGAGGTAGCGGTAAACATGGCTATTATAGCTCGTCCAACGATAATGGATACGGCGATTACGATTTGTATATGATTACCTTTAGAGGTCCCGAAAAACCTCCGGTACTTCACAACGAAGACAATCTATTGGCTAACGTTGCACCTGTTGGTGAAAGCGTAG
>ENA-UOWE01006308-UOWE01006308.1-activated-sludge-metagenome-genome-assembly--contig:-NODE-6308-length-10520-cov-5.621787_pt1 | contig 10520 bp, 4 predicted proteins | sample MGYA00249841_ERZ761562 | MGnify/ENA primary metagenome ERZ761562 (study PRJEB28883, sample SAMN05720200) | activated sludge metagenome | isolation source: Anaerobic digester | place: Japan... | reverse complement strand
CCTGAAACCTGATCTCAGAGGGGCCTCCGCCCCGGATGGAGAGTTCGTTGTCCCGAGCGACGGAGACACCGGGCTCATAGCCCAATGCATCCAGCATCTTCCCTACCGGGATCTCCGATACCCTCCGTGCGTCAACAATTGTCTGGGAGGACGTCACATCTGTTTCTATGCTCGGCCGGCCTGCAGTGACGACCAGAGGAGCAACCTCGATAGTTTCCTCGCGAAGAGTGAAACTCGCAGTTGTCGTTCTATCGGCGCTCACTCGGACGTTCTGCATTATTGCTGCCTGGAAGCCAACCATTGAAGCGCGGAGTTCGTGTTGCCCGGGAGGGACTGCCAGGATCACGTATCGACCGTCTGCATCGGTCATTGCGCCGAGACGCAATCCCACCACCTCGATTGCTACACCCGGAAGCGGGGTCCCGTCACTGCTCTTCACCGTCCCCGATATCTTGCCTGTGGTGCCGGCCCGGACACCGATGGCAAATCCCAGCAACGTCAGGGTTGCGAACGCAACAATGTACCGATTGTTGGCAGCCCACTTCATCGTGTTCTCCTCGGCGAGAACGAGAGTTCGCGGCGCTGTGGCCTCTATCACCGATTTGAGTATTTTTGCTACATGCCGTGCCGGGTATCGAAGCGGTTCCCACTCCGGATGACACAGCCCCGGGAAGGCAGGTTGTTCGTCAAAAGGCACCGTCATGGGATCGTTACATGAAAAGAAGCTACCGGCGAATCAGGTAATATGCAACTCATCGACCGTCACCCGCAGAATCCGTTTGACACGCCATTATTGAACTGCCCATGAGGTGTACGAATTGTCGACTCGAGTTGGCAGCCGCGTCTCACGCTCTGTGACAAGCGGAAGACTCCGAGGTGGTGCTGGATTATTGCTTGCGGTGTTCGCGGCGCTTTCGTTGTCGGCGGGGTCTGCATTCTGCCTCGAAACACCCCGGTTTTCGCCGCACACGGTTCTTGTGCGGATGACCGGAGACCTGGCCAAACCCGGTTTCCGCGGGACGGAACTCGGGCTTGCCGATCCTGAACCGCTTTTCCCTCTTCGTTCCCGGAAACCATCCGCGAGTGCACTCCCCGAACAGGTGGGCGCCTGGTTCAGGTACCGGATTTCGAACGAACTCTCCCCGCAGCAGGTCGCCGATTCATTGAACCGGATACCCGGCGTAGTGGCGCAGCCGAATTATCTCTACCGAATGCTCGGAACAGCGCCGAATGATCCGGGTTGGCAGAATCAGTGGGGTGCTCAACGCATTCGTCTGGATGAGGTGTGGCAACAGGTTCAAGCCGACGCCGCAAAATGCCCGATCATCGGGATCATCGACAGCGGGGTGGACTACCGGCATCCTGATCTGGAAGCCAACATCTGGCACAACGCAATTGAACAGGCGGGGCTTCCGGGGGTAGATGACGACGGAAACGGGTACGTCGACGATTTCGTAGGATGGGATTTCACGGACTCTCCCGGATTGTCCGGCCTTGGAGATTATCTGGACCGTGATAACGACCCGTTCGATGAAATGGGACACGGAACGCAGGTTGCGGGAGTTGCGGCGGCTGTCGTCAACAACGGGGTGGGTATTGCAGGAACTGCCCCCAACGCCAGAATCATGTGCCTCAGAGCGGGAGCGCAACTCATCAACGGGAGCGGATATCTTGAGGAAGACGACATCGCGGCCGCGGTCGTCTACGCGGTGGAAAACGGCGCAGATATCATCAACATGAGTTTTGGCGACGTTGTGTCTACGCCTCTCATGGCGGACATCGTGGCGTACGCAACGGCTGCGCGGGTTGTCTTGGTTGCGGCTGCGGGAAATGAGAACACACCTTCGCTCCTCTTTCCCGCTGCATACGACGAAACCATCGCGGTAGGCGCCACGGGCGAAAATGATGCGCGGGCCACGTTTTCCAGTTATGGCGAGAATCTCGATCTCTGCGCGCCAGGCGTCAGCATCTACACCACGAACACCTGGGGAGCGTACCGCCGAAACGGTGGCACGTCCTTTTCCGCGCCATTCGTCTCGGGCGCGGCGGCGATCCTCCTCAGCCGCGCGCCACACCTTTCACCCACGGAAGTGCGTTCCATTCTTTGCCGGGGCGTGGTTGACATCGGGCCGCCGGGTTGGGATGAGCAAACTGGCCATGGAAGGCTGGACCTGCCAACGCTTTTGTCGGTGGCACAGGACCCGGTGGCGCAGATACTGACCCCCGGACGAACGAAAGAGGTTCGAAATGCCGTCCGCTGGGCGGTACATGTCCGGGGAACTCCGCCGGTCGCGTGGGTTCTAAGCTATGGTGTCGGCGCGGTTCCACGGGTGTGGACAACGTGTGCGTCCGGCGTTCTGGAAACGGCAGGAGATACTCTCCGCGGTACGTACTCCACGATCGATCATCCTGATACACTTTTCTGCCTGCGCCTGACGGTGACTGACCTGCTGGGGCGAACAGGCGAAGATCGCACGCTTTACTCATTGGATCGTTCGCCTCCCGTGTTCCGGTCACAGCCGGCGGTTCTCCCGCGATGGGATGGCGATACCCGGAGAATCTTTCTTCAATGGGAGACTGACGATCTGACAACCGGCACGGTGCGCATCTGGCGCGGAGCGGTTGGCGGATCTTCGCCCCTGGAGTATTCCGTATCTGCGACCGACCGGGCCCATTTCGAAGAAATACCCAGGCAAGACGTCGGTGTGGGGCCCTTTACAGTTCAGGTGGTCGCGAGAAATGCTTCCGGGATGGAAACGGAGAGCGCGTTCTCGACGGGCACGGCAAGCGCGTACACAATACCCCGGTCGGGCTGGGACGAGGAGGATGTGCGTGCCGGTGGAATCCTGATGCCTGCCGGCACCGGAATGCCCCCCTTGCCCGACATTGATGGGAACGGGATTCCTGAAGCTGTCATCAAACTTGCGCACCGAGCGCCGTATGACACGGTGTCGTTCTTCGAGCTTCCTCCAGGATCTCCTCCCGTCCTTCGGACGGAGAGTCCCGTCAAGATGCGCCCGACAGCAGTAGTTGATATCGATGGGAACGCGAAGTTGGACCTGATAGGATTCGACTACTTCGATTCAGCGTTCCGGGTGCGGGTGGTGGAGATCGGTCAGTCGTCACCCTGGTGGGAGCGGACGTCGCTGGTGGGACCAAGTGTCGCAGATGTAGATGGCGACGGGCGCGCGGAAATCATCGCGGTGGTGGATTCGAATCGCGCGCTGCTGCACGTCTACGAAGCTGCCGGGCCGGGTAGAATCGAACTCAAAGCGATCCTTCAGAGCCCGGTGAACGGTTACGAGGGGCAGTTCGGTATCTGGAGGGCGGCAGGCGATTTCGACGGCACAGGCAGGAACTCAATCGTTGCGGGAACTGTCGGTGGTGCGGTGGTGCTGTTCCCGAGCGTCGGAGACGATGCCTTTGGGGTTCCGCGAGTGATTGAGGGGCAAGGCGACGCGACGCGCGTGTGTGCAATCGGTGACGTTAACGACGACGGGCGAGACGACTTCGCGATCGTGCGCCACCTGGAAAACACCAAGTTCACCGCTGATGTGGCAGCCTTTCGACTGGAAGTGCGTACGGGCGGTACGACTCCATTTTTCGTTCGCGAATTTCACGATCCGCGCACCGAGGGGAACGGGTTTTCTTCCGGGCATATGGGTGGCAGGCGCGTCGTTGTTCTGGCAACGCCGCCCCACCTGTACGTTCTTGATCCCACGGGTCCGGGAGTTGACGGGTTCCTGTATTACGACGAAACGGACACTCCGAGCCAGCCTCTCATCGCCGACATTGATGGGCAGGGAGGTGCTGAGCTCCTTTTCCCGCGGGGGGGCGCGTTGGCGGTTCTTCGCGCTCTCGCCTCGCCCCGTGCGCCGGCGGCACCGCGCAACGTGTCAGTCCGGGTCCGGGATTCGATCTCGGTAGTCGTCTCGTGGAACGCAGAACCGGGCTTGCACTACCGGATATGGACAGGTGTTGGCCGAGATGCGCCCCTTTCACTTCGGACTGAGTTCGCAGACCCTGTCCCTCCGGTGGTGCTGACGTTCACCCCGCCGGTGCAATCCGAAATCCGTGTCGCCGTGCAAGCGGTGAATCCCGCCATCGCTGACAGCATTGGTGGCGTGAGCGATGCGATTGTGGTTCGACCACACACAGGGCCGCAAGCACTTTGCGCGGCGAGGGTTTCTCCCAGTGGGGTAGATGTGCGGTTTGATCTTCCGCTAAGCGCCTTGGAGACAACGGAACGAGATTTCCTGCTTCGCGCCGGTGCACAGGAGCACAGGCCGAGTTCGCTCGTGTGGGATCGGTCCGGGTTCCGGGTGCTGCTCCTGTTCGGTTCGGATGAGTTGCCTTCACAGGACGTCACGCTGGACTATGACGTGAGAGATACCTCAGGGGCTGCGGGGAACGGTACGATTCCGGTTGTGTCTGCGACTCGAGAGGAAAGGCCCCGAGTTGACTTTGCGATGGCAATCGGTTCCCGCACCATCAGGATCGCGTTCGATCGCGAGGTGGTGCGCGCATCGCTCGTCGCCGACTCCATCACAATCCTGCCTCGTGTGGCGATAACCGGAGTCGAAGCTGTTGACCAGTTCGGACGCTTCTTCGACATCCATTTCGGTTCGGCACTTTCGCCGACACAGGTCTACGTGCTTCGTTTCGCGGGGGTTCACGGAGTTGCCGGAGAGGTTTTCTCCACCGGTGTGGTAGTGGGAGGGGAAAGCGTAACCGAGGTCCCTCCGCGGATTATCGCGGTGCTTCAGAAAAGCGCCACGGAACTCTGGTTGGTGTTTTCGGCGCAAATCGATTCCGCGAAAGCGGACAAGGCAGATGTGCGGATCACCCCGCGCGTGTCCGTGGAGAAAACCCTTCCCGGCGAGATCACAACCGTTCTGATCGTCAAGGTCCTTCCGGAAACTCCCATCGGTCCCTGGCAGGAATCGTACGCGGTTGCTGCCAGAGTGGACCTTGCGGACGGGTCAAATCCGCTTCTGGAATCCGTCTTCTTCCCGTCAGGGGAACGACCCTCCACGGGTCGCCTTCGCGCGGTGGAGGTTTCAAGCTCCACGCGCCTCAGGCTGAGGTTCGATCTGCCGATCGCGAGTTCGGGTCAACCCGGCGCGGCGGTTCGCGTCGAGCCTGGCATCCAGGTGCTGTCGTTCAGCGTCGCGGATTCCATCGTTGACGTCGAGGTAAGCGACCAGACGCCCCTGGGGTCCTGGGGCATCGCGTACGTGGTGCACGTGGATGGACTCCTTGCGGCTTCGGGCGAACGGCTGGACGAACTGTTTGTCGTCCAAATGGCTCCTCCGAGCGGTCTGGACAGCGTCCGAGTCTTCCCGCAGCCGTTCAGGCCGACGCATCACCATTCACTCGTCTTCGGCGGCCTCCCCATCGGGGCAACCCTGCAGATCTACCGTCTGGACGGCAGCCTGATCCGAGATTTCGCTGCGACGGAGACCGGTGGCATCACGTGGGACGGGAAGAACGGGAGCGGCACTGCGGTCTCGTCAGGTGTCTATTTCTACGTCGTATCCTCGCCTCTTGGTAGGAAGACCGGAAAAATCGCCGTGGTGCGGTGAGTTCTGTTTTGGAGGCGGCGGAAGATCGACGGGCGGAATTCACCAAGGGGTGGATTGTTATGGATTCCCGCCTGCGCGGGAATGACGGAGCTCCACGGGGCTTACGTTCGACCGGGTTACGCCGTCCTGCTGAGAACAAACATACAGGGTTGTTGCATGGCGTTCTGTCCGAGGACGAAGGGCTATTTCCCTGCAGGCGGGAGCAGCACCACATGCGTTCCTGGCCTTTTATCCCCGTGCAGCGCGGGGTTACCCTGATACCGCGCGCACACATGGATTTTTGGGAGGCGCGATGACCGGCACGACATCGACTGAACGGGCAATCACCAGACGAATCGCGCGGGACACTCTCACACCAGTAGAGATGAACCACGGCGATGTGCTCGAATTCCAGCTTGTCTCAGGAGACGTGGTGCGCATTGCACTTGTCTCCACCAGTGCGCACGTAGTCCGGACAACGTTGAAGCACCTGAAAGTGGAGGAGGACGCCGCACAGACGCTGTACCGCTTTAATTGTGTCCTGCGGATCAATGGACGGGAGCACGCGCTCGAACGTGAGATTCCCAGTCAACGCAGTTTCTATGAACCGTGGGAGATCGACGGCGTGCGAATCTGGTTCGACGCGGTGGACGCCATTTTCGAGTTCCTCACGGAGGAGCACGGGGAGTGCCGCCCGAAGAAACACGCGCGTTTCGCGTTTCAGGATGCTACCCTCCGCATCTGCCCGGATTCGCTTCACCCCTGGTGCCCGCTGCCCGAAGGCGGCCTCAAGATCGAGCAGTGCTACCGTGGGGAAGACTGCTGGATGGGCCCGTACAACGGCGCCTCGGCGCACGGCGGCCTCGACATCAACCACCCGCGCGGAACTCCGCTCTGGGCGCCGATCGATATCCACGACCACTCCTATTTCAACAGCCTCGCCATGGGGCATAACAACAACCGGTGGCGCGGCATCCACCGATGGCCCGACGGTTCCGAATGGATACTGCAGGCGCATCACATGACCGAGCTGACTGTCCCCGAACACCGGCCGTTGAAGAAAGGCGAACAGTTCGCTTGGGGCGCCGGGGTGTTGTCCGGTGCCGTGGATCACAGCCACTTCGTGTTCAAAATCCGCGAGGACGACGATATCATTGCCCTTGATCCGTGGATTCTTTTCTGGCAGATGTACCGCGATCAGATCGCACCGTGAAGGAGGGAAACCAGTGCGCGTTCATATCGAATCCGTCCGTTGCGTGTTCAACAACGGAGAACACAACGCATTTACCGACCTTTGCCAGTTCCGAGGCCAGCTTTACCTCACATTCCGTTCCTGCCCGGATGGACACATGGTATTTCCCACCTCGCGCATCCGGGTGATGCGAAGCTCCGACGGAGTGACGTGGGAGCAGGTGTGCGAGTTCGGAGTTCCCGAGCGGGACGTCCGCGATCCGCATTTCCTCGTCTTCGGCACACGTCTGTTTGTGTACACGGGGACATGGCTCTGCGAGGAGAACCGCGACATTAACCATCACCTCGGGTACTGTATGTGGTCCGACGACGGCGAGGTGTGGCGAGGGCCGCGATTCCTTGAGGGCACCTACGGGCACTACATCTGGCGGGCTGCCGCATTTGGCGGCAAGGCATACCTGTGTGGGCGAAGAAAGCGCGCATTTGCCCGCACCGCGGACCACGGCGACGGAACGCGGATCACGGAGTCGGCCCTGATGGAGAGCGACGAGGGATTCGTTTACAAACCGGTTGGGTTCTTCCAACACGAATATGGCGACGAGACGGCGTTCCTGTTCGAGCCCGACGGCTCTCTCCTGGCGATCGCACGTGACGGCGCAGCGAAAAATGCACTCGTGTGCCGTTCCCAGCCGCCCTTCACTGAATGGTCGCGGGTCAAACTGGCGCGCCAGATCGGAGGGCCGATGCTCGCGAAATGGGCGGGTGGGTATCTCATCGGCGGCAGGAAAAGTGAGCCGGAGAAGCCGTCGCGCACCGCTCTCTGGTGGCTCGTTGACGACACGCTGGAAGAAATCGCCGAGTTGCCGAGCGGGGGCGACACGTCCTATCCCGGTTTCGTGGCGCTGGGCGATTCCGACGGCTTGCTGTCGTTCTATTCCAGCCATGAGGGAAGCGGCACCGGTGACCCGCCAAGCGCAATATACCTCGCGGATCTGCGTATTGTTGCGTGACCTATTCACGGACGGTGGCCGGAGCCACGCGCCCGTGGCGTTTCCTCCTGCCAGCAGAACGAGGTTGACCGGTCCCGGTCAGTTCTTGATACGGATCGGCAGGATCACCGTGGTGATACCAGCCCACTGCAAAAGGCGCTGTATCGAATAGCTGGTTTCGTTGTGCAGTAACCTGTGATAGCCTTTCTCCAGCCGGAAGGTGATTTGACCTGCAAAGACGGTTGAGCGCGGAAACTCTCTGACGACCTCCCTGCACACCTTCACCGCGCCCTCGACGACATCAGTGGCCACGTCGGTTCGCCATTCTGCCGCGAACCCGAGCTTCCGCGCGAGCTCAACGTAGCGCTCCATATCGGCCTGCGCCTTCGACTCCAAGGCCTCGACGGTATCAGACTCTTTGAACAAACCCGAATCCACGGTCGCAATCGAGACAAAGACGAAGTTCTTGTAAAGATTCGGGAACGTTCGGGCAATGGTGAGCAGAGTGTGCACGCCGAAGCCATTGTACCCCGATACGAGCTGAATCGCGGTCTGGTCGTTGTGTTTGGGGGCCGCCGTGTAGACAGGCCCCGAGAGCGGGAGGTCCATGAGCATCTCGTCGAGTTCTCGGACTCCTTTCTTCACCTTGTCGTAGTGTGCATGAATCCAGTAACATGCCGTGATGACTGCGGCAGTGATGAGCACCGTCAACCATCCGCCTTCGGCGAATTTCTCAAACACGATCACGGCGAGAATCGTGACGCAAAGAACCAGCGCGACGAGGTGCACGCTGAGTTTGTTGACCCATCTCGCCATCGTGCGCCGCTCATTGATGAAATAGCGCGACATGCCGAGTTGAGAAAGGGAGAACGTCACGAACACGTTGATGGAGTACATCACGATAAGCGCGGAAACGCTTCCGTGCGTATAGAGGAGCAGAAAGAATGCGGCGACTCCCATCAAGACGATCCCGTTCTGCATCGTCAACCGTTGCGAAAGCGCCGCGAACCGGCGCGGAAACCACGAATCGAGCGCCATGTTTGCCATTACCCGGGGGCCGTCCACAAAGCCAGCCTGCGCGGCCACGAGCAGGAGTGCTCCCTCCGAAAAAATCGTGACGAAGGCGATTGTGCCTCCCAATCTCCAGTCGGCGAAAAGCGTGTCGGCAAGAACTGCATTGAGTGTGCGACCTTCGACCGGTTTCACGGAGACAAGGAGGTAACAGAGGAAAAGCAGACTCGCAGTGAATGCGAGAGAAAGGGCCATATAGAGCATCGTGCGCTTCCCGTTCTTCACTTTGGGATCGCGCAGAATCTGCAGGCCGTTCGACACAGCTTCGATCCCGGTGTAGGTGCCTCCACCGAGGGAATATGCCCGCAGGAATACTGCTGCGACGCCGATCCACCCGATTGTGGACACGTCTCTGCTGATTCCCCGCTTGACGTCCGCCACCATGGGGGCGAAACCCTGCGTGTGCGTGAAAACGCCGTCCAACAACATCAGCGCATGGGTGGCGATGAACACCAGGAAGATCGGCGCTAGAACGGTGATCGATTCTTTCACCCCGCGGATGTTCAGGATCACCATCATCAGAAGCAACAGGCACGCCGCAAGCACTTTGTGAGCATGCACCGGAGCAGGCAGATAGCTGAAAACCGCATCCACGCAGGACGCGATGGACACAGTCACGGTCAGGACGTAGTCCACGAGCAGGGCACTTCCCGAAATCACTCCCGCGTTTTTGCCGAGCATCTGAGTGGCGACGACATATCCACCTCCACCGTGCGGAAAGTGCTCGATGATGCGGGAATACGCGAAGGAGATGATGAACACGGTCAACGCAGTAGCCAGACCGATAAAAAGCGCCAGATACGCGTGTTCTCCCAGTGCACGGAAGGCTTCTTCGGGCCCGTATGCCGATGACGACAGACCGTCCGCCCCAAGCCCGACCCACGCGAGGAGGGGAATCAGCGACATCTTGTGCAACAGCGACGGGTCTTTGATGTGCCTGGGAGGTCCGAATAATCTCTTTTGTGCGCGACTGAGAAGGCTCGCGGGAGGGATTTCCGGAGACATGGACGGGTGCCTTTGAAAGAGTTTCCTGTTGAACCCTGAGGCAAGAAAACAGCCCCGGAGTGAACATGTCCCGCTGAACGTCAGCCGCTTCAGGACGGGGCACACCAGCAATACCCGGACGCAACATCCATGCCACCGAAAAAGCCGTGGCTGTAAGCGGCTGGCTTGTGCGAGGAAAGCACGGCGCGTATGATTCTTGATGCATCTCTGATCAACGACAAACCGGGGAGATCTCACCCATGCGCATCACTGACGTCAAGCCGCTCGTACTGGGCACGAGCTGGCGGAACATCATTTTCATCAAAGTCGAAACGGACGAGGGGCTCACCGGCATCGGCGAAGCCACCATTCAGAATCGCGAAGAGGGCGTGCTGGGCTACCTCGAAGGTGCCAAGCGGCGGCACGTCATTGGCAGCGACCCCTTCAATGTCGAAGACCTCTGGCTACGCATGTACCGCAACGATTTCTGGCGCAACGGTGTCATTGCCACGACGGTGATGAGCGCGGTCGAGATCGCCTGCTGGGACATCATCGGCAAAGCGACGGGGCAGCCCGTCTACCGGCTTCTCGGTGGGCAGGCGCACGAGAAGCTCAAGGCGTACGCAAACGGGTGGTACACCGTGGAACGGGAGCCTCAGCAGTTCGCGGCGCGCGCCAAAATGGTGACGGCGAAGGGCTACAAGGCGCTGAAGGTCGACCC
>ENA-UOWE01006304-UOWE01006304.1-activated-sludge-metagenome-genome-assembly--contig:-NODE-6304-length-10525-cov-3.304202_pt1 | contig 10525 bp, 5 predicted proteins | sample MGYA00249841_ERZ761562 | MGnify/ENA primary metagenome ERZ761562 (study PRJEB28883, sample SAMN05720200) | activated sludge metagenome | isolation source: Anaerobic digester | place: Japan... | reverse complement strand
TCATGTAAATTCTTTACCTAAAAAAATAATAAAATTTTGATGCAATTGCCTTGTATTCGATGATAATTATTTTTGACAATATAAAAACATTTTGATATACATATCTAATTATATGAAAAAACTGATAACTTTTTTGATTTTAATTTATTCTGCGAATATAATCTATGGTTTGGATAGTTCAAGCGACATAAAAAGTGACTTGTCAAACGATACTTGGATAAAAAAATATATAAATATTGATGTCTCAGATGATTTTTATTATGGACTCATCATTAAGAAATATAAATTAAAAGAGAGATATATTGAGAATCTAAAATGGAACACAAAAATCAATCTCCATGTTGATGAAATAGATAGACAAAATCTTATTAAAAATACAAATATAACCTTCTGGTTTCCTTATATTTTTATACCTGTCGGAGGATATTCTTATAACAGAGGTTTTGACCTTGGTTTTCTATACAGAATGGAAAATATCAATAACACATTGATGAATTTTACAACTGCAACAACTTTTGGTCAGAACGGAAAATTCTTTCAACACTTAAATTTTGAGAATCAAAATATATTGAAAGATCAAAGACTCAAATTTTTAATGACATTCTCATTTTTTACAACTTATCCTCAATACCAATCAAAAATGTATTTAAAATCTAATAATAACCCTGCTTTAAGCCTTTTTAACGGAATATGGGATAAATTAAAGATAAATTTTACAGATTATAACGAAACAGGCTTTTATTTTATAACAGGTTTAGATTATAGGATACCAAAAGTTGAGGTTAATTGGACATCGATAGTAGAACTTTTTTATAAATATGATGTTTCATTGATAACAAAGGTCGATGAAAATATGGTCGAAGAGAAAACTTTAAACAGGCAAAATTTTTCTGTTGTGATAAAGGAAGAACTTTTTTGGAATAAGATGAAACATACCACAACAATTCCAACAGGGAATGAGTTAAAAGCATCTTTTAAATTTTATTTACCTACGAGCGTGGGAGATTTTGCAAAAACATTCAGATTTAAAAGCAAAATAGAGGAGAGATTTACAAAAGTCTTATTTAGAGATTTTGCAGTTAAGCTTAGGCTTATTGTTTTTGCAAATTACAATATAAGCGATGATTATTCGGGAGATCCAAATATCAGAGGATATTTTAATAAGGAGTTATCGGGTTTTTTTGGAACGCTTGCAAATATTGATTTTTATATTCCGGTTATGAATGTAAATATAACAGAAGCAGGAAGCACTCCGCTCTTAAAAGATGCAAAATTCTTGTTGTATCTGAATATTTTTATCGATGGCGGTTTTACAATCGAAAATTATAGCTTGATGCTTGATAAGTTTTTGTATGAAAATGAAAGATCAAAGACTTCCGATACTTTTCAGGTAGATTTAGGGAATAATCACTCTTTAATACCGGCATTTACTGTGGGTGCAGGGTTAAGAATCTATCCATATTTTTTAAATTTTATTATAAGACTTGATTTTGGTGTAAATTTAATCAAAGCAATAGTTTATCAAAAACCTAATGTGGAGTTTGTTTTTTCTTTTACAGATTTATATTGATTAAGGGGGAAGAGTGTTCATAAGTTATGAATATATATTACCTATAGGATTAATAATTCTTGGAATAATAAATTGTTTTTTTGGTTATAAATTATTTAAGATTTTACTTTTTATTATCGGATTTGTGTTCGCTTTTTATTTATCATATAAGCTTATGTTAAACTTTACAAATGACAAAACTTTTCTTATGGTAATAGGTTTAATAATCGGTTTGGTAGTAGGGATTTTGTCCGTTTTTTTTTATTTTTCGGGTGTTTTTCTAATAGGACTTTTGTTCGGAATTTTGGTTGGTTTATCACTGAATATACCTTTTGATGAGATAACAAGAGTTGCAATAATAATCGGTCTCGGCGTAATTTTTGGTATACTATGTTTATTTTTTCAGAAATATATTGTTGTAGTTTTTACTTTCTTTACCGTTGGTTTTTTAATAATCCACTCTTTTTTTTATATCTATTTTTTATATATCGGTAAAAAGTTTCCTATTGAGAATATATTTTTTGTAATACAAAAAAACACAACATTTTATATTATAATGCTCTTTTTTACACTAATCTTTGGTATATTAGGAATTCTCTTTCAATACAAGGCTTTCAAAAAAGAATAATAAATTCGGTTCTCAATTTTTTTATGGCAAACAGTATGTTGAAACCCACTGTTCAACAAGTTAGGGATGAATTTCCCGTAAATAAAAAGAATAATAAATTCAAAACAAATAAATATTTTACTAATTAATTGAATTCTTATTTGTAAAGGATTATAATTGACTAAATGGCACTTCTAATGAGAAAAGAGGAGTTTCAGATGAAAAGAGTTGTTATTTTTGTTTTTTTGTTTCAATTATTAATTTTATCTTGTAAGGGAAAGGATGTTGATATGAAACCTGTTAATAACGATGGATGGAAGAAGGTTGCGGCTTTTATCAGCGAAGGCAGACCAAAATCGGCTCTTGAAGAGGTTGAAAAAATTTATAAAGAGGCGAAAAAAAATAATAATAGAGCTGAAATCCTTAAATGTTTTATACATAGACTTAAACTTATCGGTGATGTTGAAGAATCGGCAAATGTAAAGACAATTGCTTCTATCAATGAAGAGTTAAAAAATGCACAGTTTCCCGAAAAAAATATTCTTCACTCAATGGTTGCAGAAATTTACTGGCAATTTTATCAAAATAACAGATACTACATAGGTCAAAGAAGCACGACCGTCAACTTTGACAATAATGATATAAATACATGGGACACAAAAAAAATAGTTGACGAGTGTATCAATAATTATACATTATCTCTTAATGATAGTGAAAAGCTCAAAAATATTGATTTAAAAGAGTATGAGCCTATACTTAATTATGAGAACTCTTCGGCTCCAATTGGAAGAGAGAGACGCCCTACTCTATTTGATTTTTTGGGGCATAGAGCATTCGACTATTTTGCAAATCAGGAAGCGGATGTTGTTAGAGTCGCCGAGACTTTTATAATTGATAATCCAAAATATTTCTCTGACACAAAAGATTTTATTAATTTAAAAATTGAGACAAAGGATAGTTTCGCCTACAAATATTATGCGATGAATATTCTAAAAGATTTGATAAAACTAAACTTAAATAATCCGATTCCCCTTATCGATATAGAGTTAAAAAGGATTGATTTTATTTATAACAATTTTGTCGGAGGAGATAAAGACTCTCTGTATTTGGAAGCACTTAAAAGGCTCGAAAAAAAGGAGCCCAATTTACCGATAACAGGAGAAGTAACACATCGATTAGCAAACTACTATTTTACTCAAGGCAGTAAGTATAATCCTGCGATGGGGGATTCTAATAAATGGGATATGAAAACAGCCTATGATATATGCAGCAATGTAGTTAAAAAATATCCAAGCTCAATCGGTGCCATAAATTGTCAGGCATTACAGTCAAATATTGTAACAAAAACCCTAAACATAACAATTGAAGAGGTTAATTTTGCAAGTAAACCGTTTAAAGCATTGGTCAATTACAAAAATTTTAATAATATATATTTTAAAGTATATCCGATAAAAAAAGAAGATATCGATAAGATAAGATCGGAATACAATAATTACTACACATTTAATAAAATATACAAAGATTACAATGCTATCATGATTGACTACTTTAAGAGTAAAAAGGCGATATCAGAATTTAATTATAATCTACCCGATGATAAAGATTATCAGGGACATAGTGCTGAAATCAAAATAGAGAGTTTAAATCTTGGTAATTATGTAATTCTTGCAAGTGATAAGAGTGATTTTATCTATGACGGTGGTTGTGTTGCTTTTAGTTTTACCACTATTTCTAATATAAGTATGATTAGCAGAAAAAAACAAAATAATGATTATGAATTCTACCTGCTTTCAAGGGATTTAGGTGTTCCTTTAAAAGACGCAAAGGTAGAAGTTTACGAACAGAAGTATAACAATCTTTTATCTCAATATCAATACAACAAAATAAGTTCGATAAAAACAGATGAAGCAGGTTACTTTGAAATAAAGTCAAGTAATAACGATTACAGGACTCTTTTTATTGAGGTATCAAAAGGTGATGATAAATTTGAGTTTATTAATAACAGTAACAACAAAAATGAGGACAAATTCATAAGTATCTATCAACCATATAATTATATTCAACCTGTAACAAAAAAAGGTAAAGTGTTTTTGTTTACCGACAGGGCGATCTATAGACCAGGGCAAAATGTCTATTTTAAAGGAATTGCTATAGAAACGGATGATAAAAATAATAATAAGATTTTAGAAAATACTAATGTAAATTTAATATTTTATGATGTGAATTGGCAGAAGGTTAATGAGCTAAATCTAACAACAAATAAATTTGGAAGTGTTTCCGGAATGTTTGTTGCACCAAAAAGCGGTTTAACCGGGCAGATGCAAATTTATGCAAATCTAAGCTATTATGGGCAGTGCGGCTCTACTGCCTTTTCTGTAGAGGAATACAAACGCCCTAAATTTGAAGTAACATTCCAACCGGTTAAGGGGAGTTACAGGTTAAATGATATAGTTAAACTAACCGGTAACGCAAAGGCTTACTCCGGTGCAAATGTTGACAATGCAAATGTGAAATTTAGAGTTACAAGAAACGCGAGATTTCCATACTGGTTTTACTATTACTACGGCTACTATCCTCAATCAGCGGCAACAGAGATAATTAACGGCGAATTAAAGACCAATGAGAATGGTGAATTTACAATTGAGTTTAAAGCAATTCCTGATATGAATCTACCAAAAGAATCAAAACCAACCTTTACATATCAGATCGCAGTCGATGTAACGGATTTAAACGGCGAAACCCGTAGCGGAACAAACTATCTAAACATCGGATATAATGCTTTAAATATAGCAGTAGATATTTGGGATAATGTAGACAAAGATAAAAAAAGCGAGTTCGATATTTACTCGACAAATTTTGCAGGAGAATATGAAGACTCCGAGGGAAATGTAAAAATATATAAATTAAAAAATCCTGACAAATTCTTTAGAAGCAGACTCTGGGCAAAACCGGATAAATTTGTATTTTCATCTGAAGATGCAAAAAAGTATTTTCCGGATGAGTTATATGATGATGAAAACAATTTTTACAAATGGGCTAAAGATAAAGAGGTCTATTCTCAAAAATACAACACAAAACAGAATAAAAAATTAATACTGAATGATCTAAAAAATTATGAAGATGGTAAATACTATCTTGAGATTGCAACAAAAGATAAATTTGGCAGTGAAGTAAAAGAGGTTTACTATTTTACACTATATTCTACCAAATCAAAACTGACTCCGATACCGGTTTCTTATGTATTCAATGAAAGCAAAGCAAGAATAGAACCCGGTGAAACGCTAAAAGTTGAGGTAGCCGCCTTATCAAGCAATGTTATTTTTGAAATAGAGAGAGACGGTAAAATCATAGAAAAACGCTCTTTAAAGCTAAGCAATACTTTAAACAAAGGATTGTTGGAAAAACAGACTATTGAAGTCCCAATCAAGGAAGAATACAGAGGTAACATAGGGTTGCATTATGTTTTTGTAAATGATGGGCGACTCTATTCGGAGAGCAAAACTATAACTGTGCCTTTTACAAATAAAGAACTTGATGTTACTTTTGAGACCTTTAGAGATAAACTTATGCCGGGTGAAGATGAAGAGTGGAAAATAAAGATTACCGGTAAAAATAAGGAGAGATTTGTAGCCGAAATGGTTATGACTTTATATGATGCAAGTCTTGAGGCTTTTAGAGGTCACAACTTTTACTTTAATATCTACAACTCTTACTATGCATCTTTAGGCTGGAGTTCGTTGCGTGGATTTAATACCGTTGGATTTCAAAATTATGCTCCAAACTGGAATGAAACTTCTTACGGAGCGTCGGTAAACTATGATTATCTAAACTGGTTTGGTTATAACTTTTATGATTTTGAAAGAGAGAGACTCTATGCTAAAACTGAGAAGTCGAGAAGTATGAAAAAAAGTAAGAAAATGATGGATTTCGCATCAGATTCAAAAGATGGTGACGGGTTTGCAGAGGGGGCAATGGATGAAGAGGTTATGGAAAAAGAGCAATCCGGAAAAAGTGACAGCCCAGTTACGACAAAAACAGTCGAAAAAACAGATTCCGATGTGAGAGACGAAACTAAAAGTGAAACAAGTAAGGGAGATGTTCAGATAAGAACAAACTTCAATGAGACGGCGTTCTTTTATCCCGAACTTAAAACAAATAGTGAAGGAGAGATAATAGTAAAATTTAAAATTCCTGAAAGTCTTACTCGTTGGAGGCTTTTGGGACTTGCTCATACTCAAAATCTCGAATACGGTTTTACGATGAAAGAACTTGTTACTCAAAAAGACCTTATGGTTGTGCCAAATCCACCGAGATTTTTTAGAGAAGGCGATAGTATTGTATTTACTTCAAAGATAACTAATGTCAGTGAGAATGATCTTAACGGCGAGGCAACTTTAGAATTATTTGATTCTACAAATATGAAGCCGATAAATATTTTTGACGGCGATACGGGTATAAAACAATTCTCTACTAAAAAAGGTCAGAGCGACCTGATAAAGTGGAAACTGAAAATACCGCCAAAAATTAATGCTATAACTTATCGCTTGATTGCAAAATCGAATAAATTTTCTGATGGAGAGGAGGCACCGATTCCTGTACTAACAAACAGAATGCTTGTTACAGAAACTTTACCGCTTCCTATCAGAAGCAATCAAACTAAAACATATACTTTAGACAAACTAATAAATAATAATTCTACAACGCTTGTTAATCATAAATTAACGCTCGAGTTTACATCAAATCCTGCGTGGTATGCTATTCTTGCACTTCCATATATCATGGAGTATCCTTATGAATGTGCTGAACAATTATTTAACAGGTATTATTCTAACACGCTTGCAACTTATGTAATAAACTCAAGCCCAAAGATCAAACAAGTTTTTGATATGTGGAAAAATTTGCAATCGGATGCTTTCCTTTCGAACCTTGAAAAAAATCAAGAGTTAAAATCTATGATTATCGAAGAGACTCCATGGTTACTTGACGCAAAAGATGAGTCCACCCGTAAAAGAAGGATAGGAATACTCTTTGAAGTCAATAAAATGAACGATGAGATGGAACGAGCATTAAAAAAACTGTCAGAAATGCAGTCAGGAAACGGTGGCTTTGCCTGGTTTAAAGGTATGAAGGAGAATCTTTATATAACGCAATATATAGTAACCGGTATCGGTCATCTTTCACAGTTAAAAGTTATTGATTTAAATAAAAATACCAAGCTAAAAGATATGGTTACAAAAGCAGTCAGTTACATTGATAATCAGATGAAAACCGATTATGATTGGTTACTTAAAGCCAAGATTAAAGATAAACTCGATATATCGAAAAATCAGATAGGTTATTATCATATAAACTACTTTTATGCTCGAAGTTTTTTTACCGATATTCCGGTAAATACATTTAACGAGGAGGCTTTTAACTACTTTAAGTGGCAAATAAAAACCTACTGGAATGATTATTTATACAATAAATATTTTTTGGGACTCATTGCTTTAGGGTTAAACAGATATAAGGAAGAGATACCCAAAAAATTTCATGGAGTTTTTAACTCACACAAGATGAAAGACTACGGGTCAAATAACATTCCACAAAAGATAATCACCTCACTTAAAGAGAACGCACTTTATAGTGAAGAGATGGGTATGTATTGGAAACCCGACTGGGGTTACTACTGGTATCAATTACCGATTGAGACATATGCAATGATGATTGAGGTATTCTCTGAAGTTGCAAACGATAATGAGTCGGTTGACGGATTAAAGACCTATCTTTTAAAACAGAAACAGACACAGGATTGGGGAACTACTAAAGGCACAGCAGATGCAATTTATGCACTCTTATTAAAAGGCGACAACTGGCTTGCATCGGAGTCGCTCGTTGAGATAACGCTTGGCAGTCAGAAAATAGAACCGCCTAAAGATATTGAGGCAGGAACAGGTTATTTTAAGATTAATTTTAATGAGGATAAGATAACGAAAGATATGGGTAAAGTTACACTCGTTAAAAAAGATAAAGGGGTAAGTTGGGGAGCGTTATACTGGCAATACTTTGAAAATCTTGATAAGATAACAAAAGCAGAGACTCCTTTAAAACTTGATAAGAAACTCTTTATTGAGAATAATACACCGTCAGGAAAAGTGATAATTCCGATAGACAAACAAAAAATCAAAATCGGTGATAAAATTATAGTCCGCATCGAATTACGAGTTGATCGCGATATGGAGTATGTTCATATGAAAGATCAGAGAGGTAGTTCGCTTGAGCCTGTGAATGTTCTATCTCAATATAAGTATCAAGATGGGCTTGGATATTATGAATCAACCCGTGATAGTGCAACGAACTTTTTCTTTGATTATTTACCAAAAGGGACTTATGTTTTTGAATATCCTTTGTTTGTTACTCATAGCGGAGATTTTAGTAACGGTATTACTACAATCCAATGTATGTATGCACCTGAATTTTCGAGTCATAGCGAGGGTATAAGATTTAAAGTAGAATGAAATTATTAGATAATTTAAAATTAAAAGCTAGAATTTTAAAGAAAGAAATTACGGCTATTTATTATGCGTACCAAAACCCTAAAACTAATTTGTTGCCCAAAGTAATTATTTTATTTACTTTGGGTTATGCATTAAGTCCAATTGATTTAATACCTGATTTCATTCCTATTTTAGGTTATTTAGATGACCTTATAATTTTACCTGTATTAATTACTCTTTCAATAAAATTAATACCTAAAGATGTTATGATCGATTCCAGAATAAAAGCTGAAGAGACGCCTCTCCAATTAAAGAAAAATTGGCTATTTGCTTCTTTATTTATAATTATATGGCTATTTTTAATATTAATTATAGTTTTCTCAGCGGTAAAATTTATATATCCAAATATTTCACCTGTTTTGTGAGTATAAGTAGGGTTGTCTGTTTTTCTTTAGGGCACTTCGCCTGCTTTCGGAGCAGGTGAATAACCTCATAGTTGGGGTTATTAGAAGTCCCCATAAATAACTCTAAATTATTAAACTTTTTTTTATCAAATTTTTTGGACAAAAAATAACTTTATTGATTGTAAAAATTGATGAAATAGTTTATATGTTGTATAATTCTACAAAGTATGAAATTAAAATAATTGGAGAAGATTATGAATAGTGAACAAAATAGAAGTTTTGGTACTTCTTTTGAAAGATGTTTAATCAGTTTTTTGTCTATAATATCAGGCCTGACTATTCTATATTTGTCAATTAAAGGTCCGCTTGTATTAAATCATATCCACTATAAGACTTCTATTTCAGCTATCTATCAAATCCAAGGTCAAGATTTAGTCAATATATTTCTTATAACTCCAATATTACTAATTGGCGGAATATCTCTATTTTTAAAAAAAGATTTTTCGAGATATTTAATAATTTTTACACCTCTTTATTTAATATATTATGTTTTAAGTTATACTATCGGATTAGAATGGAGTTCGTCGATCTATATTGGTAATAGTGAAAACTATTCATTTCATTTTCTGTTAATTTTAGTTTCTGCAGTAATCACATTACTCTATTCACTAAGTATTTTTCCAAAATCTTTTCAAAATAGTTTTAAGAAAAAATGGCTTATTGTGTACTCTGTTTTATTTGTTTTCTTTATTCTTATTTTTACATCAATGTGGTTTAAAGATATAATTAATGTGATAAAAACAGGAACAACTCTTGGGTATAAAGAAGCACCAACCGGATTTTGGACAATAAGATTTTTTGATATTGGTTTTACTATACCTTTAGGATTGATAAGCGTATATTTACTTTGGACAAAACCCAATGAAACTTATTCTGTACAGTTTTTGTTTTATGGCTTTTTTATTACTATGTTAACTGCTGTAAATTCTATGGGAATTATAATGTATTTAAATAATGATCCTTCTTTTTCAATCGGAAGTATGGCTATCTTTATTATTTTGGCATTAATTGTTTTTACAGGTTTTATTTTTGTAATTAAAAATTTTAAAAAGATAAATCGTTGATATAAGGGATAAATTTGCCATTACTTATATTTAGAGTCTTATTTAATCGTATTTCTATAGTATTTTTAAATAATTTACCTATTTTGGTTATTATATCATTCTCAATAGAATCATTAATATCATAAATTAATTTTACAGACAAATCACATGAAAAGTCTTTTCTTTGGATAAATTGATGTGCTATAACAGGATAATCTCTTAGGATTTTTGAAATATCTATAGGATTAACGATATTTTTATCGGGAGTATAAAAAAGTACAAGTTTTCTTCCTCGGAAATTTTTTATAGTCGATAAGATTTCATCACATTCACAAGGAGAATAATCAATTTCTCCAAAATCTCCGGTTTTATATCTCAATAAAGGT
>ENA-UOWE01006294-UOWE01006294.1-activated-sludge-metagenome-genome-assembly--contig:-NODE-6294-length-10534-cov-55.050100_pt1 | contig 10534 bp, 7 predicted proteins | sample MGYA00249841_ERZ761562 | MGnify/ENA primary metagenome ERZ761562 (study PRJEB28883, sample SAMN05720200) | activated sludge metagenome | isolation source: Anaerobic digester | place: Japan... | reverse complement strand
AGGCTAAACTTGCCTTTTAGTTTTGAGATTTAGACCTGATAGAAGGGATTAAGACGAAGAAAATCCCGTCCATTACTTGCCCAAAAATAAAGTTTTGAGATTTAGACCTGATAGAAGGGATTAAGACCTATCGTTCCATTGGTCTTTATAAGCCAATAACTTCTGTTTTGAGATTTAGACCTGATAGAAGGGATTAAGACCACCGATACCCTTGGCTGAGTCTGCTCCCAGGCCGCCAGCCGAGTTTTGAGATTTAGACCTGATAGAAGGGATTAAGACATCCAAGCTGTCGTTGCTTCTTTAATAAATTGCGAAGTTTTGAGATTTAGACCTGATAGAAGGGATTAAGACACAAAGCAAGGCCGCGCTGCTATAGTCAAGCGCATCACCGTTTTGAGATTTAGACCTGATAGAAGGGATTAAGACGGGATCGGCAAAATCAGACCTGTAGCCATCATCTTCATAGTTTTGAGATTTAGACCTGATAGAAGGGATTAAGACCCGTCACTCCATGCACTTTTTGGCGCTTCTCTATTTGTCTGGTTTTGAGATTTAGACCTGATAGAAGGGATTAAGACAAGATCAGGCTGATCACTTTTCCCTACTCGAATAATTACGTTTTGAGATTTAGACCTGATAGAAGGGATTAAGACGCTTTTTAAGTGTTTCTTTCTCAGCTTTCTTGGCTGCCGTGTTTTGAGATTTAGACCTGATAGAAGGGATTAAGACCATCCTTCCTGGGTGAGATAGTCGTATCTTTTCCCAGTTTTGAGATTTAGACCTGATAGAAGGGATTAAGACCTAATAGCCAATAGACTCAATAGACTAGCAGAACATCATAGGAGATATTGTCAATAGTTGTGGATAGGAAATTTGGACGAATCTTGAATTAGGCAATTGCTTCATCGACCAATTCTCCATTCACAAATCGTACTCCCGACTCGACGAGCGGGATCAAATTGAATCCTCTAAGCCTTCTCCAATTCTTCTCAGCTTCCTTACAAAGTTTATACACCATTGTGAGCGTTGCCTGCCTTGTCCCATTGCCCTTTGTCCTGCGCTGACGCAATCGTACTGTGGCAAACGTTGATTCAATAGGATTGGTAGTCCTAAGATGAATCCAATGCGCAGAAGGAAAATCGTAAAATGCAAAGAGATCTTCTTTGTCCTTTACGAGACATTCCACTGCCTTCGGATATTTATCCCTAAAAGTTTCTATAAAAAGACCATATGCCTTGAGTGCCTCTTCCTTCGTTGGTGCCATATACTGAGAAAGGAGCATCTTCCTTGCCTTCCCTTGAAGACTCTCGGGCATTTTATCGAGCACATTGCCCATCTTGTGAAACCAACACCGCTGAATGTGCGTACTCGGCCATACTTCTGCCACTGCTGCCTGAAACCCCATCCCTCCATCACACACTACCAAGGAAGGTGCATACCGTAATGCCCTTGCTCGTAAGTCAAGCAGAAGCTCTCTCAAAGACTTGCGTGCTCTCTCTCACCCCATCGGACACCGCAACAAGCTCCTTATTGCCCAATGAATCAGCTCCTATAATAACAAGCAGACACGAGCGCTCATCTTCAAGCCGTGCATTACAATAGACTCCATCTGCCCACATATACACATAGTGCTTGGCGCTCAAGTCTCGCTTTGTCCATTGCTCATATTCTTTTTCCCATACCTCTTTTAACCGCACGACCGTCGTCGCTGATAATCCCTTTGCATCAGGACCAAGTATGGCTTCGAGCGCAGTGGGAAAATCATCACTGGAGATACCTTTGAGATACAGTACCGGTATGAGTGAATCGAGACTCGCTGCCCGCCTCATAAACTTCGGTAGTATCCGACTACTAAAACGTTCCTCTCCTCGTGTACTCAGTATTCTATCGTCCACCCGTGGCCGACGAATCGAAATAGCTCCTGCTCCTGTGAGAATTGTTCGTTCTGGCTGATAGCCATTTCTTACCACCTCTTGATGGTCATGCGCATCCCTTAGATGCTGATACTTTGCACAATGCTCCGCTACCTCTGCTTCAAGCGCTGCCTGTAGCATCTTCCGCGCTCCTTCCCGTACAAGCTCTTCCAGCACCTGGGCGGTCTCTGGCTTTGTTTGCGTCAAACCTTCTGCTATACTTTTCTCCACGGACGTTCTCCTTTTGATTGGTCTTCTTCATCACAATAACCTATCAAAAATGAACGTCCGTGTCTTTTCCCATCCACAACTTTTGAGCATATCTCACATCATAGGTTTTGAGATTTAGACCTGATAGAAGGGATTAAGACTTCCGCTGAAGTCCACCATCTTCGGCTTGAGCCCAAGTTCCAGTTTTGAGATTTAGACCTGATAGAAGGGATTAAGACCCAATCACTATCTCGACGAATAACGTCAGCACAATTAGCGGTTTTGAGATTTAGACCTGATAGAAGGGATTAAGACGCCGAATGGTACTCCGTTCTCGACCGCATACCTAACCGTTTTGAGATTTAGACCTGATAGAAGGGATTAAGACAAAAATCTCGCTTTGTAATTGTAGCCATACTTGGCCCCGTTTTGAGATTTAGACCTGATAGAAGGGATTAAGACACAGCAGCAGGTCTAGGAAACAACGACAGGTCAATTGCGTGTTTTGAGATTTAGACCTGATAGAAGGGATTAAGACCTCCACTACTAGATACTTTCCTTTCTGTCGAATTAGGAAGAGTGTTTTGAGATTTAGACCTGATAGAAGGGATTAAGATATTGACCACGCATCTCATCATCTCCGAGACGCTTGGGTTTTGAGATTTAGACCTGATAGAAGGGATTAAGATAGGGTGCAAATCATTCATACGGTAATTTTCCCACACGTTTTGAGATTTAGACCTGATAGAAGGGATTAAGATGATTACTATTGTAGGCATATTTGCCTAAGCTGATTCTCGTTTTGAGATTTAGACCTGATAGAAGGGACTAAGACTAGACATTGAAAAGCGAATAATATCAGCCTCTAGGAGATTCTTGCCGATATCACCCTGTGAACAAAAATCATTTCCATTGGTCCCTATTCATTCTTCGAAGCCTATAGTCAAGAGCATACAATTTCGACGCTTAACTTCTATTACTAATCCAGAGCAAGAAATTAGTTTGTCGATATTTGTACCTATTAATCAGATGGTTTAGGGCAACATTTTATTAGATAACTATTTTCTTGCGTACAGCATTCGTTCACAAAGGCGACAGGATTCTTCAGTCAATGATACTTAAAAACAAATTTTTTATTTGCGGGGTTTTCTTAATAGTATCATAAGTAGACAAAGGAATAGCGTCTCTTTCAAGAGCTGTGCAATGAAAGAAGGCCTAAGTTAATTGAATAAAGAAATATCCTCATTGATGCCAAATTCTCAATCGCATCATGCTTAAAAACAAGACTCGATGACAGCCTAATGATGATGATATTAAGGCGATGCAGTTGATGTTCTTCGCAGAAATCTTTGATAGCAGCGCATTGAAGGAAAAGCTTATAATGTGTCTGTTAATCTGCTGGTTTAAAGAATGGCCCAACAACATAATCAGAGAAACTATACCCAATCTCCAAGATGATCATATGGCGCTGAGTTTTGCTATTGTGGCAAAAGCAAGAGTGTCCAATGAATAGGATGTTGCAATAATTTGGAATTATAATTTATTTTTTTGTATATAATACAAGGCATAAATCGATGCTTATCTAGAAAATGATTATATTCTCGTCGACACCATCTATAAGAAAGAGGACCTGCGGATAAAGTTCAGGCTCAAAGCACTATCAATGCTTGAAATGTTTGATATAATCAATAAAGAGAAAGCAAACGAATAAGCAGAGGATTTCGGAATTAAAAACACCCCATCTGCCAATTCTCAGCAATAGTAGAAAATTACAGAAAGAGCTCAGAAATTTGATATTTACTTGATTGATTATTGGATAACTATAAAGGGGATAAATAGATATGGATAAAACTCTTATCTGCACAGTTGGCACAAGCTTTTTTAATGTCAATTTGGAGAAAATCACGGATCAATTCGATCCTTTATATGTTGCATATTCTAAAAAAGATTGGAAAGGCCTTGCTCAAGAAATGCTCAAAACCGATCCACACGAACGAATGCTCGGTGCTGAGATCAACACAATCGAGCTTATTCTCGAAAGCATTGAGAAAAAAGGCGATAGACTTGAGAGCATAATTTTTCTTGTCTCGGATACGCAAGATGGCGCAAATACTGGCCTTGTACTTCAGGAATATTTTGATCAACGCGCAATGAGGGATGAGCGGCTTGCTATTCTAAAAGTAAAACATTGGACTGTCGAAGATCTCCAACCACAAGACCCTCAACTCTTCAAAAGGTCTGGACTAATCAACCTCGTGCGCTGTATTGCAAAGGCAATTAAAGAGGCAGGAGGAGCAACCAAGGTTTTTATCGATGCGACAGGGGGGTATAAGGCGCAAATTGCGATTGCGGTTATGTTCGGCCAAGCGCTTGGCGTAGATGTGATCTACAAACATGAATCATTTGGAAATATAATAGATTTCCCACCAATGCCCGTGAGTCTTGATTTTCATTACTTTGAATTATATAACGACCTTTTCAATCGATGTTATCTCAGTGCTTTTGAAACGATTCCTTTCGAAGACCTGGCGCAATATTTTGGTGATAATATCCTTGATTACAACGATCTTCAAAAAAATGCAGATTTTTCTAATATCAAGCTTTTCTTTGAAGCAGAACAGATCAATGGAAAGTATTTTTTTAGCATTAATCATGCGGGACTTATCTATATAGAAGCAGCTCAACAAAGAGGTATGCAATTTGTAGCTACTTTTATTCCTCCGGAACCTTCCCCTAAACGTACGCCACCTAAGTTTACCGATGATCATTTTCCTAAAGGCTTCAAAGAATATTCAGACAAGATTTGGAGCTCCGAGCCATGGATTGATAGTATAAGAAGTCTCCCTTACGATAGGCAGCGTGGTATTGCAGAGCGTGGTTTTTATGTTGAAAGACGAGATGGCATACCAATGATCGTTGGTACTTATCGCGATACAAAACACTTCGGTGCGCGATTTAATATTCAATGCGACCGGCTCGACAATATTGCAAAAATCTATGCAGCGACAATGTACCTCAATAGCAAGAAAGACGAGTATTAAATTCATCTAAAACAGTCTCTAGATGCGAATTGACTCATCTTAAATGCTGCAATGCAGGCATCTCATTCAATATAGCGAGTTCTTTTCATCGATTTTTCTTTAAAAAAGGCTCGAAAGAAACGAAACATATTACCTAAGTTATATCATTGAGCATAGCAATATGATCGAGGCAACCAAAGAAAGCAATCAATAACTAAAACACATACTTGGGTTGGAGTTTTGGCCTGTTCATCCTGTAAAATCCCGACAATCCTGTCAAAGCTTATCCCGAAAATCCTGTCAAAGAAACTCCGCTCGTTAGATTTATTGATACAATACACCATGCGTCCTCAAGGCGCTATAAATCTTCGCAGGCGCTCGATCTGCTCGGCTACGCGCTCTGGCGCAGGCCCTCCTATCTGGGATCGGCGTGAAACACAAGCAACGGGGTCAAGATATTCCGCAAGCTCCCTTGCATCGATCGCAGCCTTGTCAAAGGCCTCATGGACCGAAAGATCGGCCTGTGCAATAGAGCGCAGGCTCTTTTTTTCTTCGATGCAATGCTCAACAAGCCGCTTAGCCGCCTGATACGCGGTGCGGAATGGAATTCCTTTTATTACCAAGAATTCAGCGACGTCGGTTGCTTCGATATACCCTTTCTCTAGCGCCGATCGCATGCGCTCGATATTTGGCTCGATGCACTGGACCAGAATAGCAAAGGCCTCGAGCGAGCTCTGCACCGTGTCTTCGATATCGAAAAAGAGCGATTTATCTTCCTGCAAGTCGCGGTTGTATGCATAAGGAAGCCCTTTCTCCATCACAAGCAGGGCCTGCAAATCGCCGAATACTCTCCCCGCCTTTCCACGGATTAGCTCTGCAGCATCTGGATTGCGCTTTTGCGGCATTATGCTCGAACCTGTGCTGGAGCGAGGCGATATCGCAATAAAACCATACTCCGAAGAAGCCCATAGAGACATGTCTTCACAGAAGCGCGACAGGTGCATCATTAGAATCGCTGAGCAAGCCGCATAGTCTACCGCAGCATCGCGATCGGCGACAGCATCCATGGTATTCGCGCTTGTCTTTGAAAACCCAATCAGGCTGGCCGTTCTTGCCCTATCTATAGGCAATCCGCTTCCGGCAAGAGCGGCCGCGCCGAGCGGGCTTTCATCTGCACGCTCGCCTGCATCGCGGAATCTGAGCGCATCGCGTTCTAACGCAGCGCACCATGCCAGAAGATGATGAGCAAAGCTCACTGGCTGGGCTCTTTGCAGGTGAGTGTAGCCCGGCATCAGTGTATCGATATGCTGCTCTGCAAGGTCGAGGCAGACGCCTATCGCCTTTTTTACGAGCTTTTCACACATATCGCACGCATTTCGCATGTGGAGCTTAAAAGCAACCGCCACTTGGTCGTTACGGCTTCGTCCCGCATGGATAGCCTTGCCGACATCGCCGAGCCTGCGCGTCAGTTCCTCTTCGAGAAAGCTATGTACATCTTCGGCGCATAAATCGATGGCCAAAGAGCCTGCTTCGAGCTCTTTGCGAATTTTTGCCAATTCGTCTACGAGCAAGCTCGCATCCTGCAATGGAATTATTCCTTGCTCGCCAAGCATGATAGCATGTGCCTGCGAGCATTCTATATCTTCAAATACAATACGCTTATCCGACTCAATGCTGGAAAGAAACTGTTCGATTATTGGATCGAGCTCTTTGCCTTTGCTGGTTTGCCAGAGTTTCCCCATGAAATATCAGTCTCCTGCATGGGCAGTATAGCCCGAATTTCCTGGTTTGACGACATCGGGGGAGGCGGCAATGCCATACTTCTTGATTCGCTCATTGAGTCGTGCCCTGACTTTTGTTGGCAAACCAAATAGGTTGATGAAGCCTGTCGAATCATTGTGGGAGAATAGTGGCCCTGTCGTGAAGCTTGCGAGACTTGCATCATAAAGCGAATACGGAGATTTCGAGCCGGCAAAAACCATATTCCCCTTATATAGCTTGAGCGTAACTTGGCCAGTTACTACATCCTGGGTCGAATCGATAAAAGCTCGCAGCGCGGTACAAAGAGGACTGAACCATTCTCCTTCATAGAGGATCTCTGCAAAGCGTTGGGCTACTGTCATCTTGAATGAGAGTGTCTTTTTGTCGAGGCAAAGCTGTTCCAATCTGTCGTGTGCTTCCATTATTATAGTGCCGCCAGGAGTTTCATAGACCCCACGCGATTTCATCCCGACCACGCGGTTCTCTACCATATCGGCAATGCCAATGCCATTTGATCCTCCGATTTTGTTTAGCTTGTGCACTATCGAAACTGGGTCGAGTTTCTCGCCATTGACCGATACAGGAACACCATGCTCGAATGCGAGAGTCACATATTCAGGCTTGTCTGGAGCCTTTTCCGGAGTGACGCACATTTTGAGCATGCCTTCGAAATGAGGCTCGTTAGAAGGATCTTCCAAATCGAGACCTTCATGGCTGATATGCCAGAGGTTATCATCGCGGCTATATGAATCGGACTTCTTCATCGGCACGGGAATTCCATGAGCTTCGAGGTAGGCTATTTCCTCTTCTCGACTCTGAATATCCCATATACGCCATGGTGCGATGACTTCCATTTCCGGAGCAAATGCCTTTACTCCCAATTCGAAGCGAACCTGATCGTTGCCTTTCCCAGTGCAGCCATGGGCAATTGCATCGGCGCCCTCTGCAAGAGCAGTTTCGGTGAGACCTTTGGCAAGGAGCGGGCGGGCTGCACTCGTACCGAGGAGATACTTTTTTTCGTATGGAGTACCTGCTTTTACAAGAGACCATAAGTATTCTTTGACAAATTCTTCTTTCTGATCGAGTTTGATAAACTTCGATGCTCCCGAAGCAAGCGCTCGAGCGCCAATCGCATCGAAATCAGCCTCTTGCCCGACATCGCCACAGACTGCGATCACCTCGCAGTCGTAATGCTCCTTAAGCCAGGGTACTATAACCGTAGTATCCAGTCCGCCGGAATATGCAAGCACGATTTTCTTTTTCATAAGTCTAATTCTCCCTTGAATAAATATGTAAAATACAACTATTGTATCAAGACCTTGGGACTTATCTCCTGAGGGCGCTTTTATTCATATATTGGCTAGCTTTGAGCAAATTCAAGAAAGCACAACGTGAATAAGTTCATCTTCCTGAACATATTATACTCAGACATAATATTTTATGCAATATGTTATGCATGAATATGTAGCAAAATTTGATCGATACTAAATATGCCTTATTTTTAAATAAATAAACATTGACAGAATAAATATTGGGAGCGAAAATTGCGCTCAGGAGGTTCATATGATCTATCGTAAATTATTGCTTTCTGTTGTAGCACTTCTTGTTGCAATCCTACCAGTTACGGCATTTACTCCTAAAAAAGAGTATACGATGCAAGTAAATGTAACCCAAGTTGTGGATTGGGGTGCTGGTGCACAGAAATTTGCTGATCTGGTTGCCCAGAAGACAAATGGAGTTATCAATATAAAGCCATATTGGAGTTCGTCTCTTTTGGCGGGTAAGCAGACCAACTGGTATCAAGCGGTAGCGGATGGAGCCATAGACTTTGCTACAGAATCGACGATGAACGCCTGCAATGTAATTCGTCCTTTCAATCTCTTCAGCCTGCCATTCTTCATCAATACTTACGATAATGTCGACAAGATAGAAAATGGCAAATCCGGTGCGCGCATCATAGCTGAAATGGAAAAAGGCGGAGTCAAGTTCCTTGCATGGGGAGAAAACGGTTTCCGCCAGATCACCAATTCCAAACGCGAAATAAGAACTCCTAAAGATGTTGAGGGGCTCAAAATCCGTGTTGTTGGATCGCCGATAATGATCGATATCTTCAAACAACTCGGCGCAGATCCAATCAATATGAACTGGGGAGATGCGGTAACAGCTTTCCAGCAAGGTGTAGTCGACGGTCAAGAGAATCCAAAAGGTGTCTTAATCGGCAATAAGATATGGGAATACCATAAATATATGACCATTTGGAATTATCTGATCGATCCGCTGGTCTTCTGCGTAAATTCCCAGGTATGGAAGTCTTTCCCACCCGATATTCAGGCTCAGATACAAGAAGCGGCTCTAGAAGCTGGAGAATGGGAAAAAGCGCTTGCTAGATGCTATCTCGATGGAGATAAGTCACTCAAGATTTTCAAAGAAAAATTCAAGGATCCCAGGGATCCAGAGAATCTATTTGTTGTAGCTCCTGCCAAGGGAATGAAGATTACCGTTCTCACAGCTGAAGAGATAGCGGCGTTCAAAGAAAAAACAAAACCTGTATACGACAAGTGGGTACCCACAATCGGCGAAGATATATATAAACTTGCACTCGAAGACATGAAATAACAAGCCTTACGCCGCAACATGCAGGTACCGTACAGTACCTTCTATTCTCGGCCGGCCTCTAAGGCCGGCTTTTTTATAAGGAGAACCATGGCAATGAAGAAAAATAGAATACGCATTGATGAGCTCGTGAGCGCCATTCTTCTCGCGGTGATGGCCATCATTGCCTTTGTTAATGTGATAAACCGATATTTCTTTCACAAAGGTTTTGCGTTTACAGAGGAAATCACTGTCAATCTATTTGTATGGATAACTCTCTTAGGAATCGCAATTGCCTTTCGACGTGGCGCTAATCTAAAGATGACAAACCTATTCGACATGTTCTCGCCCAATCTAAAACGAGCGGCATTGATAATATCTGCATCCCTCGGGGTCATGATATTCTGTTTTCTAATTTATAATTCTGCGCGAGAAATCTATAAGAATATAACTTTCTACCATGCATTCTCAGAATCGCTTGGTATTCCGACCTGGATATATAGCCTAGGTACGCCCATATTTTCACTTTTTGTGATAAAGGAAATTATCGCAAGCACTATTAAGGAAATAAAAGCCCTTAATACCTCACCCCCTCCAGCTGATTCGGTAAATTCCAAAAAGGAGGCTCACTAATGGCAGCGCTTTTGGTATTTGGCATTTTTATCCTCCTTATTGTGATAGGTGTTCCGATTGGTACCTCGCTTGGTACCGCCGCAATAGGGGCAATTCTCAACTACGATCTTGGCATGTCCATGATATCGAGAAATTTTGAAGCGAACATCGCGAAATTCCCTCTTGTCGCCATTCCGTTTTTTATCCTTGCCGGCGTACTCATGGATAAATCAAAAATAGTCGATGGCATTGCAAATTTCTTGATACTGCTCACGGGAAAGAAACGTGGTGGATTGGCAATTGCGGCAGTCGTCGCCTGCATCTTCTGGGGAGCGGTTTCTGGCTCTGGACCGGCGACTGCTGCTGCGCTTGGGCTTGTCTTCATCACGCCCATGATAAAGCAAGGCTATAATAAATATTTCGCAG
>ENA-UOWE01006293-UOWE01006293.1-activated-sludge-metagenome-genome-assembly--contig:-NODE-6293-length-10535-cov-31.605344_pt1 | contig 10535 bp, 11 predicted proteins | sample MGYA00249841_ERZ761562 | MGnify/ENA primary metagenome ERZ761562 (study PRJEB28883, sample SAMN05720200) | activated sludge metagenome | isolation source: Anaerobic digester | place: Japan... | reverse complement strand
TCTGAATCAGGAAATTGTTGTGCTTAAGGAGGAGCCGTCGGCTGGTGAGACTATAATTGAGAAGTTCGAGAAGTTAGCTGATGATTGTTGTTATGCTTTCGCGCTTATTACTCCCGACGACCTCGTTAAAAAGAAAGGCAACAGGTACTCTCAGGCTCGCCCTAATGTGCTATTCGAGCTTGGATGGTTTTACGGCCGCTTTGGCCGTGATCGTGTCTGCATCATCAAGAAGGCTGACACAGAGATGCCGTCAGATTTGTCGGGAATACTGAGCATTGATATTCTCGAAAGAGTCTCCGAAGGATTAAAGGAGATTCAAGATGAGCTTCAAAGAATCGGATTAATAAAAGACCATAATAAGCGAAAAAAGACCTCCAAGAGATCTGCTAAAAGGCCTGCAAAGAAAAGAAATTAAAAGATACATGCGGATGAATTCTAGCTCAGAGTGAAAATATGCATGCGCTCATGCAAGCAAACGCCGATTGAGCTAATCAATCAACGCATGACATATCGATTCAAAGTATTTTATGCCAGTAAAGAAAGCCGGGAAGAGCTAGATCAGTGGCCGGGGCTGCTTATCCTCCGGCGCCAGGGGCAGAGCAGCCCGGTGCATGACCAATTGGCCAGGAAAGTGCATGGCCCGGTTTAATAGCAGCCTCTTTCCCGTTAGGGTGAAGGCGAAGACGGGGATGGCGAGGCCCATCTGCAGCAGTGCCCTCTCTCTTGCTTCCTCCCGCACCGCCTTGGAGGCACAGGACCAGACCAGGTCGCAGCTTTCCGCCAGAGCCTCGGCCTGGCTTGATGTAACTCCTGTGGTGTGTACCGCCAAGATCACCGTGGCCACTCCCAGATCCTCTCCTCTCCTTCTCAAGTCGGAAGCATCAGGGGCATCCTCCCCTGCCAGGGTCACAGCGATCTTCTTGAAGCCCATTGCCACTGCTTTTTCGAAAGCCTTCAATTGATTTAATCCGGCATTCCGATCGAGAAGAATGGCATCCCTTGCCTCCAGCCCATCCTGGATCTCGGCTACAGGCTCGGTGCGGATCAGGCCGGTCATGTGGGCTCCGATAGCCTGCAGTACATCCGGCCGGGAGACGATCACGCTGCCTGCACCCTCACATGCCAGAACCGCCGCTTCCAGCAGGCCCTCCTTCATCCCGTCGCTGAGAATCTCCGAGGCCCCGAAGCTGACCGGCTTCTCATCCATCTCCAGAACCCTGGCCGGGCCGTACATGCCACACTGCCCCATGTGAATCTTCAAGACCCGCTCCACGCTCTCCCGGCTCTCCTCTAATATGCCATACAGATCCCGGCGCAGGGGGCAGAAGCCGATGCCAGGGTCACTCAGGACCTCGATCTTGCCGTCATTAATCCTGACCTTGGCCTTGGCCATCTCAAGAATATGCTCGGACATTTGAATACTCCAGAAAAAATGCCAGAGAAGGGCTAATTAAACCTTCCTGGCATTCCCAGACTTGCAGCGGGGGCAGGTGACTCTATAGCCGAAGCCCTTGAAGACCAGTTGACAGTCCCCGCACCGATAGTCCTTGGCAAAGATATCCTCGATGCCGCCCAGATCGATTCCACAGCCGCATGTGGCGCACATGAGCGTGAGATGGTCCCGGCATGGTAAATAAGTTCTCCAATGAGGCGGGAGGGGCCAGCTTAATGGCTAAATCGCATCTTATAGCTGCATTCATCATATTGATATAACATGTTGAGCATTGTTCCGGCAGTAATGCAGCAAGGGCGCATATGCAGCCTGGAGCTGGCATGGCTTTAAGGGAAATATGCGCCCAGGAGAATGAGAGGATATGACCGCAGAAGATTCAAGGGTAGAGGAGTTTGCAGCGGCCCTGGGAGAAGGAGCAGAGAACTCTTTCGGCAAACTGATGGCCGAGGTCATGAAAGAGGGCTGTATATCGGAAAAGGACAAAGCTCTTATTGTCCTGGCCTGCTCGGCTGCCGTGAGATGCGATCAATGCATCAGGCGGCAAAAAAAGATATCTCTGCTCAAGGGCGCCAGCCGGGAGGAGATGCTGGAGGCTGCGGCCATTGCCGGACTGGTGCACATGGGCTCAGGCTATAACACTGCCGCCCTTCTTCTGGATGAGGAATAAAGCAGGAATTTTTTAGATTCGAGGTTGGGGTCGATTATGATTGAGGGCATAAAATGCCAGAACTGCGGCAAGAGCATACCTGAGGATGAGGTATTCTCGACCGAGGGAAAGACCTTCTGCGAGGACTGCTATATCGATGTGGGACACCGTATCAGGGTCTGTGACCCCTGGGGGGAGAGGTCAAAGAAGATCTTTCGGGAGAGCCACGGCCTAGAGGGGACGGAAGGCCTCACCGATCTGCAGAAGGAGATCTATGAGTTCATCCGGGATAAGGGCAAAGCCACCAGGAATGAGATTATGGAGAGGTTCAATCTGCCTCCAACGGAGCTCGAGAATCAGTTTGCCATACTCAGACACTGCCAGCTTCTCAAGGGCAAGAAAGAGGGAGATACAGTCTATATCGTCCTCTGGTGAAGGCGATGGATGATTGCCCCTTTGTCGTCCTGCTGGCCAACCTGATTATGGTTCTCTCTCTAGCTGACGCAGGCAGAGCATCGCCCTCCGGTGTGATGCGACCTTGATGAGGCACTCATGACTTCGATAAAGAATATCGCAGCGATCAAAGGCGCTGCCGGTGTGGTCGAATGCCGGCATAGTTTCGATGAGGCAGTTTGATGTACATTCCCATCATCCTGGGCACAGCCAGAGAGGGCCGCCAGTCGGAGAAGGCGGCCCGGTTTATGATGCAAAAGGCCCTGGAGGCAGGCCTCGAGAGTGAGATCATCGATGTGCGGGACTATCGCCTCCCGGCTACGGACAACAGCAAAAAAAGCCCCCAGGCCAAAAAGCTGGCCGAAAAGGTAGAGCGGATGGACGGTCTGATCATTGTTTCTCCTGAATATAACCACGGCTATCCCGGGGAGCTGAAGATGATGCTGGATATGCTATTCTCCGAGTATGCCCACAAGCCGGTGGGCATATGTGCCGTCTCCTCCGGGCCTTGGGGAGGGGTGCGCATGACAGAGCAGCTTCGATTGGTCTGTATCGCTCTTCACCTGCTTCCCATCGGTGAGGCGGTTCACTTTCCCAAGGTGCAGGAGCTCTTCGATGATCAGGGCCAACTCCTGGGAAAATCGCAGCACGGCCAGGCGAGGAGGCTCTTGGAGGAGCTGATAATGTATGCCGGGGCACTGAAGGCGGCTAAGGATCAGGATTAGCCGTAATTGCCTCAGGTCCACCGGACCCTGATCTGGTTAATGCTGCTCAAGAGAGGATGAAAAATTTCTCTTCTCCTTGAACTTGATGAGAGCAGTGAGAAGATCATTGCAGGGAGCAGGTATCCCGTACTGCCTGGCGTACTGGGAGATGGCCCCATTTAAAGCATCAATCTCTGTCCTTCTGCCCGCCAGTATATCCTGGAGCATGCTGGCCCGGTGATCCACAGTGGGGGGAAGCTGCTTATCCAGGAGAAAATGGTAGTATTCCTCAGCATCCCTGTAGGGAACCTCAACTTCTTTGGCCCGGATCACCAGAAAGATCTCCCGGATCACCTGCCTCATGATCTCTCTGGTCTCCGGGCTCTCGCCCAGCCTTCCATAGGGCACCTCCAGCAGCGCCCCCAGGGGATTGAGGGAGCAGTTGTAGAGCACCTTGCCCCATATAGCGGCCCAGATCTCCTCTTTGCCTACAATGCGGGTGGGAATGCCAGAGGAGAAGAGGTCCCTTTGAACTCTCTTCAGGAGAGTCAGGTTCACCGGCTGGAAGGGCTCGCCCAGCAGGACATCATCGGCATTGACCGTCACTCTTGCCCGGCCGGGCTCTGTGATCTCCGCCCCGAATATGACCCGCGCTCCAACGGTGCGCTTGTCTCCCACCTGCCCGGCCACCGCCTCCCAATTGTTCAGGCCGTTTTGCATGGAGATCATAATCCCGTCATCCTGGAGCAGAGGTGCAGCCTCGGCGGCCGAAGCCAGGGTGTCCTTTGATTTCACGCATAATAGTATGACTGGAAAGCTTTTTGCCTCCATCTTGCCGGAGAGGGTCCGCACATCCTCCGTTGGCATATAGTGCTCTCCCCAGATTCCCGTGATCTCGAGGCCCCTCTCGGAGAGAGCCCGAAAGTGCTCCCCTCTTCCCGCCAGGGTCACCGAGCAGCCGATCTTATGCAGAAATCCACCTAAAACGCTGCCTATGGCTCCTGCGCCGTAGATGAGATACTCCGGGCTCGAGCGGGATGGCATAAGCGGGACATTGCTGCCTGGTCCCATAAGAGGCTTTCGATTTTGAAGATTCGAATGCATTCGAGACTCAAGCAGATCCGGCTAAATTAATGCAATAAATCATATGATTTTTAGGCAATCAAATACTTGATATAGATCAATAAATGCAGGCAGAGATACAAGGCAAAAGGGGCGTTCTTCATGAGGATTCACTATCTTCAACATGTCCCATTTGAGGACCTGGCCGGAATGGAGAGCTGGGCTCTGTCACGCTGTCATACTCTGAGCCGAACCAGGTTATTCTGCGGAGAAGAGCTGCCCGATCCATCCAGCTTTGACTGGCTGATCATCATGGGCGGACCTATGAATATCTATCAGGAGGATAAATACTCCTGGCTGGCTAAAGAAAAGGAGTTGATCGGCAGGGCCATATCCAGCGGCAAGATCGTTTTGGGAGTATGCCTGGGAGCCCAGATGATCTCGGATGCATTGGGTGGCGTGGTCACAAAGAACAGATACAAGGAGATTGGCTGGTTTCCGGTCCGATTGACAGAGGAAGGCCAGGCCTCGCCGGTATTCTCCGTTCTGCCGGATAGCTTCGTTGCATTGCACTGGCATGGCGACACATTCTCCATTCCTCCCGGAGCGGCGCGAACCGCAGAGAGCGATGCCTGCTCCAACCAGGCCTTTATCCTGGGAAAGGCCATAGGCCTGCAGTTCCATCTGGAGACGACGCCGGAGAGCATGAAACGCCTCCTGGTCAATTGCTCCGATGATCTGGCGGCAGGGCCTTATGTGCAGGAGCCCCTGGCTCTGGCTTCCGGCGGAGATGGATATGACTGTGCCGGTTCTCTGATGGAAAGGCTCCTGGACCGAATCGAGAGTGAATTGGGAAACAGATGAGAAGATTTGGGAGAACGATATCGATCCCGGCTATTGAGAAAGGCTCAGGACTAATTCATCAAACCGGATGCAAAGCCTCGAAGTCACACTGCACAGAGCTTTAATCCCAGGAGATCCTATTTGTCTCAGCTATGGAGGATAAGACCGGCGATGTGAGATCGGTGGATGGGAAAAGGAAGAGAGTGCCAGCCATCGAGCCGGTCCCCATTCATCAAACTGCTGCCCTCTCTCCGCCAAGAGCGATTGAGATCAAGAAGAAGCGCTGGTGGCAGTTCTGGAGATGAGCGGGGCCCTCGGTTGGCTGCAGCCTTGGGAGATCGGCCAGTTCTGGAGAGAGAAGATGAAGATCTCAACCAGATGGTCTAAGCTATATAGTTTGCAGATCAATCAGCTTCTCATGCCTGAGGAGATGGAGAGATCCAGAAGGTTGCTCTATGGGGGAATTGCAGCCTGCTTTTTCATTGTGGGGCTGGTATTGATGGTATTTCTCTTTTGGCTGGTCTTCCCGGTCATAATCGGGCTGGGATTATGGGTCTTTGCAGCGCTTTTTTTGAGCCTGGCCATAAAGGGGCGCACATTCACAGACTGGAATGCGGAAAAGATAGCCCGGAGAGAGCGGGCCAAAAGAAAAGATCTTATCTGATGTCATGGTCCGGTTCCGTCCGGCGGTTTGAAGGCCGGATCAGGAGATCAGGGAAAGCCTTATTATAAGATCCCCTAACTAGAGACGCCCTGTGCGGAGATGACTGACCCGAGCAATACGATGGTCCTGAAAAGACAGTTGCTTCATTCAGTTAACGGAAGTGGAAAGATAATCTTATCGGAAAAGATGCTGAATGAGGCGGGGCTTGCACCAGGCATGTTCATCGAAGTTGTGATAAAAAAAGGTTCCATAACCATTTTTCCTTACTTCCAGAGGCAAGAGGATTAAGCCCGTGATAGCCAGGAGGTTTCAGGCTAAAAAAGAATTTTATTATTGCTCTTTTTTGGCGAACTCTCATAAAAGAGCAGAAGCCTTGTTGCCATCGGCCTCTACATCACATTGATCTGGACGCTGCCCTGGCCGGATATTCCGTTGGCATCTTTGACTGCGGCAATGATCATATGTCGTCCCTTGGCCAGATCGGATGGATTCTGGCGGAATGAGGCCTTGGTAGAGAGCTCTCCATTCAGGTTTGAACTCCAGAGATAGGCATAAGGCTCTTTGCCGCCCTTTGCTTCGGCCTCAAATAGGACCTCGCTATCTCCTTTTAATATCTCTCCACCGCTGGGAGAGCTGATAGTAACAATGACCATTCCCCGGCTCTCTTCCACCGGTCTGACACTATCCTCCTCCTGCTCAATGCAGCCGGAGAGGAGAAACAGGCAGATCATGGAAAGGAGAAGGATTAAAAGCCTCATTGTACAGTTAGAAGCTCTCTTGCGATTTAATACCTTCTATTGTTCTCCTGAACTATTGGCTCTATTCAGGCTATGACTGCCCCCGCTCTCATCTGCCGCATATGAATATCTGCCTGGTCAGGCTCCGGTGCACCCTATCGGTGTGCTTTTGCAGCAGGACAAAGCCCACCTCTTCAATCATCTCCTCAATCGATCTGTCCGCCACTATGGCCATCCGTCTGCCTGGTCGTATCACCCGGAACAACTCGCCCAGGCTCTCTTTCAGCAGCAGCTCCTTGGAAGCAGCCATGATCTTGGCTGACCGGCCGTAGGGCGTGTCCAGGACGGCGGCATCTATGCTGGCGTCTTTCAGGGGCAGGCGCTTGGCGTCTCCCAAGAGCAGGCCGCAATCCAAGCCCTGCAGGTTGCATAAGGCACCTTTCACCAGCCGGGGCTGCACCTCGATTCCCACTCCATTCACTTCTATGAGGCAGGCCTCAATCAGTATGCCGCAGGTCCCGGCAAAGGGATCAAGAAGAATCTCACCAGCCCGAACCTGGGTCAGGTTGACCAGAGAGCGGGCCATGCGGGGCATGAGAACGCCGGGATGAAAGAAGGGCTTGAGGTGGGGACGGCGCATCTCAAAGGAGCTTCTGTCTGTCCGGGCCACCTCAACTCCCAGAACGATCCAGCCCGAGGTGATGACCGCCCGCAAGAGCAGCTCCGGATGGGACAGGTCGGCCCGGTAGCCCCTCCTAAAGAGAATTCGGCCCACCTCATGCTCCACGGCATCGGCAGGCGGCGCAGCATTCCTGATCCTCCTGGCCCGGACGAGATATTTTTTAGGGGGCAGCTGAAGACAGCTTGCCGCCTCCGCCAGGGCATCTAAATCCGCCGGGCAGACAGCCAGAACCTCTATGATGCGGTGGGTCATGGCCAGCCGTCGGCCAATTGTCTCTACATCCAGGTCTTCCGCCTCTACAATCAGGCACTGCTCTATAAATTCGATCTCGGAGAAGCGGGTGGAGAAGGCCTCCACCAGGGCCAGGGCCTCACATCGGGGAAGGCTCTCGTGCTCCCCGGACAGCTCAAAGGCATAGATCTTCATATAGGCCGGTCGTCAGGCCAGGTAGCTGTTCACATCCCTGTAATTGAATTTCTTGGCCGCCAGAACATTCTCCAGGAAGTTGAATATGGCCCGGCGCACATCATCGGAGAGAAGGGGGTACCAGGTGGGGCTGGCCACCACCACCGCCCGGAAGGCAAAAAATGGTGCTATGACCTCCAATAGCTCCTCGTCTCCAGTCTTCTCCAGATAGTTCTCAAAGAATAGCTCAAAGAGGTCCTTTAGGTCCCCGGTCAGCCGCAGGCTTTTCTGAACGGAATAGAAGATGTAGTTCATGGCCAGGGCGGTGATATCGTCTGCCGCCTCTCCCCACTCGCCGCGGCTGCGATCCAGAACGGTATAGTCCGTCCCCTCCCGGAACATGATGTTCCAGGGGTGGAAGTCGCCGTGCACCTGGCAGAGGCGGTGGGCTTTGCCCCTCAGCAGCCAGCGCCAATCCACGCAAATCTTCTCAATCTCCGCCAGTTCATTTTCTCCCAGAAAGCTGGGAGCATCCGGATAGTCGTCCAGTATGCCGAAGATACACTCGCCATCCCCTACCGTCTCCCGGATCTTACGCAAGTAAAGCGGTGGGCAATCATTCTTTGTGGCATGAATCTCAGCCAGATAGCTGGAGAGGGCCTGCACCCGATCATAGTCCAGATCGGTTGCCCCGTTTTCTTTGACCCTCTCCAGGTCGAAGAAGTACTCCTTGCCCTCGATCTTCTCCATGAGCAGGAAATACTCTCGAGCATCTCCCGCCGAGACCAGCTTGCCTTTCTCTGTGAAGTAGCCCACATCCAGGGACCGGGCGTGATTTGGAAGGTGATTAAAGGAGGAATTTTGCCAGATCATTATCCTGGCCCTATCGGAGAAGTGATCGTGGCCGAAGCCGTGCTGTACTCTCATGGAGGAGAGGACGGCAGAGCCCTTTTTGCCTTTGGCCTCATACTCCACCAATAGTGGCGAGCCATATCCGAATCCCTTCACGTCCTCGGTTGTAGCTATGGTCTCGCCCATCTTGCGGGTGCTGATGAGGACCAGATCCCGGCCGTAAAGCCTCTTCAGATATGCCTCCAGGTTAGCCCTTTTCAGATCCAAGAGAGAACACCTCCTTGAGAATGCATCCTTCAGGTCCCCATCTGCCAGCTATGCAGATACTTCACCTGCTCCGCAGTGAGCTTCTCCGTCTCCAGGCCCATAGAGGCCAGCTTCAGCTCCGCCACCCTGCGGTCGATCTCCACGGGAACGGCATAGACCTTCTTATCCAAATTTTGGCCGTTCTCCACAATATAGCGCACGGCCAGGGCCTGGTTGGCAAAAGACATGTCCATAACCTCAGGGGGATGGCCGTAGGCCGCAGCCAGATTGATCAGCCGGCCATCGGCTAAGAGGTAAAGCCGGCGGCCATCATTGAGGTCGTATTCGGTGACGTTATTCTGCACCTCGGCCTTCCTGATCGCCATCCTCTCCAGAGCAGGAATGTCAATCTCCACATTGAAGTGGCCGCTGTTGGCCAGAATGGCCTGGTCCTTCATCTGAATGAAGTGCTCCTCCCGGAGAACATTGATATCGCCAGTAAGAGTTACAAAGAGGTCACCCAGGGGGGCGGCCTTATGCATGGGCATGACCCGGTAGCCGTCCATGGCCGCCTCCAGGGCCTTTCTCGGCTCGATCTCGACTACAATCACATTGGCCCCCAGGCCCCGGGCACGCATAGCAAAGCCCCGGCCGCACCAGCCATATCCTCCCACCACCACGCTCTTGCCGGCGAAAAGGAAGTTGGTAGCCTGCATGATGCCGTGCAGGGTGCTCTGGCCGGTGCCGTAGCGGTTGTCGAACATCATCTTGGTCTCGGCATCATTGACGGCAATGACCGGATAGAGCAGGGCCTTGTCCTCGGCCATTGCCCGCAGGCGGACCACTCCGGTTGTGGTCTCCTCGCATCCGCCGAACATCCTGGCCGCCAGTTCCGGCTGCTCCTTGTGGATGATGGCTATGGTATCGGCACCGTCGTCCAGGCTGACATTGGGCTCCAGCTCCAGGGCCATCTTGATGCAGTCGTAGTACTCCTTCTCGTTCTCCCCCCGGAAGGCGTAAACATGGAGTCCCCGGGCCGCCAGAGCTGCAGCCACATCGTCCTGGGTGGAGAGGGGATTGGAGCCGGTGACTGCCACCTCCGCTCCGCCGGCGACGAGGGTGGTAATGAGGTTGGCCGTCTCCACTGTAACGTGCAGGCAGGCCACAATCCGCGCACCCTGGAGTGGCTTTTCTCTCTCAAACTCCTCTTTTATCTTCTCCAGCACCGGCATGTGCCTTCGGGCCCATTCTATGCGCTGCTCACCCATCTCGGCCAGGGACGGATCCTTTACCACGCTATCATGCAAAAATATCACCTTGAATTTTGAGATCGATACGAGGTATGAAACCATATTACTGATACTTAAATGCAACCCCATTTGCTGCTGCGCCCAACGATCCGGGCTTAGATAAGTCTCTGAGAGCCATACCCCAGATCCTTCCCACCTGCATCATGATCCCAGGAAAAGAGACAACTATATTGAGGCCGATTCTTCCAGCCATGAGAAATGTGGATGAGGACCTATTCTCATTCCTGCAGAGCTACGGTTTTTCTCCAGAGGAGCTGAATTTGGCCTTCTATGAGACGGAGTCCTTTCGCAGCATTCCCGGCACCACATTGCGCCGCTATATGAACCGGATCATAAGCAGCATTGATAAGGAAGACCGGCCCGCCCTTCTCAAGGGGATCATACTGGGAGTAGCCATCCGGAAGGCGGTGGAGAGCATAGAAGAGAGGCCCATGACGCCGGAGGAAGAGGAGATCGATCTGGAGATAGAGAGGTTGGG
>ENA-UOWE01006288-UOWE01006288.1-activated-sludge-metagenome-genome-assembly--contig:-NODE-6288-length-10539-cov-4.905666_pt1 | contig 10539 bp, 8 predicted proteins | sample MGYA00249841_ERZ761562 | MGnify/ENA primary metagenome ERZ761562 (study PRJEB28883, sample SAMN05720200) | activated sludge metagenome | isolation source: Anaerobic digester | place: Japan... | reverse complement strand
TGACCGCCGCTCAGCTTGACGCCGTGTTCGCCAACAGCCGTGTCGTAGCCCTCGCTCAGGTCGCTGATGATGAAGCCGTGGGCGTTGGCGGCCATCGCCGCGGCCTCGATCTCCGCCCGCGTCGCCTCCAGCCGGCCGTAGCGGATGTTGTCGTAGACGCTGCCGGAGAAAAGCAGCGTTTCCTGGGGCACGATGCCGATTTGCTCCCGCAGGCTGCGCAGCGTCACGTCGCGCACGTCGTGGCCGTCGATGGTGATGCCGCCCTCGACGACGTCATAGAAGCGTGGAATGAGGTTCACCAGCGTGCTTTTGCCCGCGCCGCTGGGCCCAACAAGGGCGATCAACTGCCCGGCCGTCGCTGTGAAAGATACGTTGCTGATCACGTCGATAGACGCGCTGTAACGGAAGGAGATGTTATCGAAGACCACATCGCCATTGACGGGTGGTAGCGGCTGGGCATCGGGCGCGTCGGTCAGTTCCGGCGGCGTCTCCAGCAAGTCGAGCATTCGCTGCGAAGCGCCGATGGCCGCCTGGAACTGGCCATAGAGATCGGCCATGACAGCGATGGGGGAAGCGATCAGGACGGTGTAGATCAGATAGGCGACCAGGTCTCCCGGCGTCAGGCGACCGAGGATGACCTGCGTGCCACCGTAGTAGAGAATGCCCGTAATTGTGGCCGAGGCAACCAGCCCGATGATAGGCGCCAGCATGGCGTTCGTACGCGCCCGCAGCATGGCTGCCTGATAGAGCGACATCACCAGGCGGCTGAAGCGATCGACCTCGTAAGACTCACGGGCAAAGGACTTGACGATGCGCACGCCGCGCGTGGTCTCTTCGGCGGCGTTGGCCACCTCTGCCAGAGCGTCTTGCACGCCGATCGACGCTGCGCGGATGCGACCGCCCAGATAGACCATCGTCATCGTAATGATAGGCACGACCAGAAGGATGAGCAGGGTCAGCCGCCAGTCGAGCCAAAACAGCAGCGCCGCCGCGCCGATGATCGTGATGACCTGTCGCAGCAGAATGACCAGGTTCCAGGTCAGCGACTGCTGCAACAGGGTGACGTCGTTGGTCAGGCGCGACACTAGCTCGCCCGTGCGACGCTCGGCATAAAAGCTGAGCGGCAGTTCCTGCAAGTGGGTGTAGACGTCGATGCGAATGTCGGCAACGGCGTGCTCGCCGGTATAGGCCAGGGCCATCTGTTGGATGAACGTGAAGAGCGATTGGAAAATGACGACCACCAGCAAGCCTAGCGTCACCAGGTTGAGATCGTTCACGTCCTTGCGGACAAAGACGAAATCGACCAGATTGCGAACAACCAACGGCAGCACCAGCCCCAGCAACGAACTAACGATCAGGGCAATGACGGCCACGGTCATCCAGCGCCAATAGGGGCGAATGTAGCGTAGCAGGCGGGCAAAGGTGGCGACGCCTCCACGGGTGATGGGCGGCGGGGGAGCCTCATCGGGGTTCGCGGTCCGACGCGGAGCGATTCGTCTGCGCATGAGCCTAGCTCTCCGAATCTGGGTCGTCGCTCAGGCGGGCGGCGAGAGTGGTGTTGCCCGACGCGGCCGGCGCCGATGGATACATGCCGAGGTGTTCGCCCCAGCTGGCGCTTCGGACGGGGCTTATGGCGAACGTCATTGGCCGGCGCGCACAGGCGCGGCGACGCTTCCAAAGAACAGACATAACCCATATTGTAGTCCCCACGGCCATAAAACAAAAACGGACACGGCCGGATGAGCCTGCGGTTAGGCCGCCGCGAATCTGTTGGCGCGCCGGCGGCCGCGGGCCTATGATGGCAGGCATGTTCCGCCGCGCGTGGCTAGGCTTCCGCTTGGCGCTGCTGTTTCTCCTGGCCCTGGCCCTTCTGACCCCGGAGTGGCCGACATTCGGCGATCCCAACTACCGCTTCAGCACCCTCATCCCTCCCGCTACGCGCTTTGATTTCGTCGGCTGGACGACGCGGGCGCTGCTCGACAAACTGCGTGGCCTCCGCGACAGCGGCGACGACGACCCCGCGGCCCCGGCCGACAAGGAATTGGTGCTGACCTTTCTCAACCAGTTGGGCCAGGCGCGGGCGCTGGAAGGCGACATCGAGCGCGTCTATGCCGACCCGACCGTGACTGACCCCGTTGCGGCGACGGCGGAGATGCAGGCCGAGGTCGACACTTTGCGCGCCAGCCTGAGCCAGCAACAGCCGCGCGCCGAGGCTTTGGTGCAAAAGCAGGTGGCGTCATTGTTGCGCGAGGAGGGTCTGACTATCGGCGGGCAGATCTGGCCGCCGGTGCTCATGAAGATGACGCCCACGCCTTACATGCTCATCGTCTCACCACGCGACCGTATCGCCCAGGTGAATTACGCCTCGTTGGTGCCGGGGCTGTCGACGGCCGACCGGGAGGCGCTGGAGCAAGCCGTTTTCGACCGGCTCAACCTGTCGGCGCTGGTCGTGCCTATCGGTGGGTTGGGGACGTATCCGGCCATGATCGCCGAGAGCAACAGCATCGATTGGCTGGCCAGCACGACGGCCCACGAGTGGACGCACCATTGGCTGTCGTTCCACCAGCTCGGAGTGCGCTATCTGGCGTCGCCGGAGATGCGGATGATCAACGAGACAGTGGCCTCGCTGGTCGAAAACGAGGTCGGGCCGGAGGTGATGGCTCGCTACTATCCACAGCCGGCGGGGAGGGTTCGCTATGTGCCCCTATCGGCCGTGCCTCTCTATGCCCGGGTGGGGATGAGCGCGCCCTCGCCGCTGCGACCGTTCGACTTCAGCACCGAGCTAGGCGCGACGCGCGTTACCGTCGATGCCCTGCTGGCGGCGGGCAAGGTGGCCGAGGCCGAAGCCTATATGGAAGCGCGACGGCAGGTCTTCGTCAGCCACGGCTACGCCATTCGCAAGCTCAATCAGGCCTTCTTTGCCTTCTATGGCGGTTACGCGGCCGAGCCGGGCGGCGCGGCCGGCGCGAACCCCATCGGGCCGATGCTGCGCGAATTGCGCGCCGCCAGCCCCACCCTGCGCGCCTTCCTGGTCGAGATCGCCCGCGTCACCAGCTATGACGACCTGGTGGCCCTGCACGAGCGGGTCGTTGGCGACGCGCCCTAGACTCATAAACCCAACAGGCGCGGCTGCGGGCCGCGCCTGTTGGGGTGATCTCTTGTTGCCCGGCGGCTACTCTTGCGCGCTCAGCCAGCGCTCCAGTTGCATGGCCGCGGCCACGCCCTGGCCGACCGACGTGGCGATCTGGCGATAGTGCGGGTCCTGAATCTCGCCCGCGGCATAGACACCGGTGACGTTGGTGCGCATGAATTCGTCGGTGATGACGTAGCCATGCTCGTCCATGGCCAGTTGGCCGACCAGAAACTGGCTGTTGGGGTAATGGCCGATGAAGACAAACACGCCGTCGGTCGCCATTTCCTGGCGCTCGCCGGTCTTCAGGTTGCGTAGCTGGACGCAGTTGACTGTGCCGTTACCCTCGATGGCCTCGACGGCCGAATCCCAAAGGAAGTGGATCTTCTCGTTGGCGAAGGCGCGATTTTGCAGCGCCGGCCCACCGCGCAACTCGTTGCGCCGGTGGACAATGGTCACTTTCGTGGCGAACTTGGTCAGGAAGATACTCTCTTCCAGGGCGCTATCGCCGCCGCCGACCACGACCACTTCTTTGCCGCGGAAGAAGAAGCCATCGCATGTGCCGCAATAGCTGACCCCGCGGCCGACAAACTCCTCTTCGCCAGGGATGCCCAGGTGCTTGGGCGAGGCCCCGGCCGTCACCACAACCGCATCGGCCTGATAGGTGTTGGCGTGGGTCTTAACCGTGAAAGGCGGCCCGTGGCGAAAGTCCACCTCGACGACCTCCTCATAGGCAAAGCGCGTGCCGAAGTGGGCGGCCTGCTTCTGCATCAGTTCAACCATATCGGGGCCGGTGGGCGTCGCTTCCGGGTTATAGAGGCCCGGATAATTCTCAACCTCATGGGTCAGTGAAATCTGCCCGCCGATTTGCGTGCCTGTCAGGACAAGGGGATTCAGTGTCGCCCGCGCGATGTAGATGGCCGCCGAAAGGCCGGCCGGGCCGGAGCCGATGATGATGACACGTTCTTTTTGCATAGTCTCTTCTCAAAACGAAAATAGGACAGCACTCCCTCTCTGACGCGCCCAACCAGACGCTTCTTACGCTGACGCCGCCGCCGGGGGCGCGTCTGGGGCGGTCATCAGCGGGGTCAGCGGAGCCGTCGCCGCGGCGACGAGCGTGGCGAGGGCGTCAGCCACCGGCGGGTTGGCCCAGGGCGCGGCCAGGCGCGGCAAAATCTCGGCGACATCGTCGCGGATGACGACGTCAGCGACGTCGTCCATGTGGGTCGGCCCATAGTTGAGCAGGATCAGGCGCGCGCCGTGGGCCTGGGCCACCTCCGGCAGGTCGCCGGCCGGGGCCACTTCCAGCGACGAGCCGGCGACGATTATCAGGTCGGCCGCGCGCGTGGCCTCCTGGGCCGCCCGCAGGATCGCCCGCGGCAGCAGGTCGCCAAAGAGGACGACGTTGGGCTTCATGATGTGGTGGCAGCGCCGGCAGCGCGGGGGCGCGCCGGAGTCCATGAAGGTGTCCAGCGCGTCGGCGGCCGAGGTGACGTAGTGGCAGGCTGGGCAGACAAGCTCGCGCAGATGGCCGTGCAACTCGTAGACCGTGCGCGAGCCGGCGCGGCTGTGTAGCAGGTCGATGTTCTGGGTGATGACGGCTTGCAGTTTGCCGGCGGTTTCCATCTGAGCCAGGGCGACATGGGCCGGGTTGGGCGTCGCCGCGCGGATGATGCCCAACAATGGCCGCAGCCAATCATAAAATCGCTGTGGCTGGCGGCGAAAGCCAAAGCTGGAGGCCACCTCAACCATGTCCTCGGCCTGCTTCCACAGGCCCGACCGCGGGCTGCGGTAGTCGGGTATGCCCGATGGCGTGCTGATGCCCGCGCCGGTCAGGGCGACAATGTGTCTGGCTTCGCCGATGAGTTCAACCGCCCGCTGGATGCTCGTGTCCATTTCTTGCCCTGTCCGGCCGGTGGCCGGCGCTGCCCGCTGTGGTTGTGGTTGTGGCTTCGTTCGCTATCAGACCGGTGGCCAGGGGTAGTGGCGGCCCGGTCCCGGTTGCGGGAAAATGGCCCGCTCGACCAGCCGCCCCAGTCGCCGCCGCAGAGCATCCATCTCCGCTTCCGCCAACAGCGCGGCCAGCGCCGCCGTCGTTGGGTCGGCCGGTTGGGCCAGACACAGACGAAACGCGGCCAGCGCCTGGCGCAGGTTGTCGGGAATGGACGCGCCGCCGAATTCCCAGATGACGGTACGCAGTTTGGGGTCGCTATGGAAGCAGATGCCATGGTCAATGCCCCACAGCCGCTCGATGCCGTCGGGGGCGCCGGTCTCCTGGAGCAGGACATGGCCGGCCTTGCGGTCGGCATTGTTGATCAGGATGTCGAGCAGGGCGATGCGCTGGAGTTGCGACTGGTAGCCCGGTTCGCCCTCAATGGTGAAGTAGTGGCGGGCGGGGTCGTGTTCGATGTAGAGTTGGATGGTTCCGAGGCCGTGCTGGGCGTCGCGCAAGACGGTCGGCGGGACGATGTGCCAGCCCAGCGCCTCGCTGACGAGGAAGGCGGCCAGTTCGCGTTGGCAGAGTGTGCCCTGGGGGAAATCCCACAGCGGCCGCTCGCCGCGTCGTGGCTTGTAAACCGCGCCCAGCGCCAGCGGCCCGTCGCACACGCGCACGAGGAAGGCATAGTTGGAGCTCCAGGGCAACACTGCCTCGATCTCCACTGTGCCATCTTGCAGTAGCTGCAAAATGTCGCCGCTGGCCATTTCGGTCATGTCACTGTCCTTTCGCCCGTCCGGCTGTGGCGCGCCCGTGGCCCCGTGTTGGCGGCGGGCATGAGCGTCAATGGCGGTGGCCGTTACGGTTGGGGCAGAAGTGGCCGTCGGGGTCGATGGGGCGGCCGCAGTTGCCACAGATAGGCCGGCCTTGCTTGACCACCTCGCCGACATGCTTGATGAGCGATTGCACTTGGGGGCGCGTCACCCAGAAGCTGACGACATTGGCGTCTTCGCCTTCCTCCACCAGTTCATAGGCGATGATGACGACCAGACTGGTCTCCTCGCTGAAGCCCAGGCCCATATTGCCCACCCGAAACAATTCCTCGACAGGCTCGCGCAGGCGCATGTCCATCCACATCGGCTCGGCTGCCTCGCGCGCGCGGGTCGGGTTCTTACGCTCCAACTCCTCCAGGAACGTCTCCAGACTGCTGGCCAGCAAGACGGCCTGCTCCTTCTCGATGACGAGCGAGATAGTCTGCGCGCCACGGCCACCCTGCAAAAAGAAGGTGCGCTGGCCGGGAACGCCGACAGTGCCAATAGTCAGGTGAGTTGCTGGGTTCAGGTCGATTTGATGGGCCATGTCTGCCTATTCTTCTTCGTCGCCGGCGACAGCTGCGGCTGTTGCGCCTTTTTTCTTTGTCTTCTTGTCCTTTGGCGCGGCTGGCGGCGTGGGGGCGTGCAAGGGGCCATCGTCGTTCAGGCGCAACACGCGCACCAGCCCGCCGGGAGCCAACGCCAGGATGCTGACCGAGGCCGGAGCGATGACCAGCCGCTGGAACAGGTCGATGTGGACACCCAGGTAGTAGGCCAGCAGCAGCCGAATGACGTCGGCGTGGGAGACGACGACAATCATATCTTTCTGGTGCTGCTTGGCCGTCTCTTCCAGCGCAGCCACAGCGCGGAATTGCACCTCACGCATCGCTTCACCCTGGGGAAAGCGAGCGCGGCTGGGAAAGAACTGCACCGCGTGCCACATCGGCTTGCGGGCCAGCTTTTTGATCTTTTTGCCCTCCCAGTCGCCATAGCGCACTTCGCCGACTTCTTCCAGATGTTGCACAGTCAGGCGGTGGGTGTCGGCAATATAGGCGGCCGTCTCCACACAGCGCGTCAGGGGGCTGCTATAGACGGCTTTGACGGGCAGCGCGGCCAGGCGCTGAGCCACGGCTTCGGCCTGGCGGTGGCCGGTTTCATTCAGGTGAACGCCCGGCAGCCAACCGGCCAGCTTGTTGGTCTTCGACCAGTCGTTTTCGCCATGGCGCACGAGAATGATGGTTGCCATGAACGCGATGATAGCACAAACGCGGCCGAGCGTCAGGCGTTGTTGGGCGGGGCCGCGCCCTTAGTTGCCGGGATTAACCGGGATGGGCGTGGGCTGGAGTTGCTCCAGCAACGCGTCCTGGGCGGCCAACTGTTCCTCTGTCTGTGGCACCACGGGGTTAAAGACGGACGATTGGCAGACGGTCGGCATCTGGGCAGCCTCTTCCAGGCTGACGTTGCCAGTCGTGATAGCGTACTGCCCCGCGCCAAAGTAGGCGGCCATCACGTGGCAGGCGACGGGCGCGGCCCACTGCGAACCCTCGCCGCCATTGAAAACGAAGACAGCCACAGCGATCTGCGGATCGTCCACCGGCGCGTAGCCGACATACCAGGCGTGTGTGGGCAAGATGCGCCGTTGGGCGATGTCCTCGAAGCGGCACCAGCCGTGCTTGATGGCGATGTTGTCGCAGTATTCGGCTGTGCCGGTCTTGCCCGCCGTCGCCCCGATCTGCGCTTCCAGCGCATCCCAATCGACGTAGGTCGCCCCGGTGAAGTACTCCGTGTCGCTCATCCGGTTGTTGACCATCTCCATGCCATCGGCGACGACCTGGATGTACTCCGGATCGACGGCCAGCGTGTCGATGACTTCCCCACGGAAGATGTAGTTGCCCTCGGCGTCGAACTGGATGCCGAAGGTGTTGTCGATGGGGTTGCCTTCGGCGTCGGTGACGACGACCTGGCCATTGCGATCCTGGTGGGCACGGGCAATGATCTGGCTCTTGTCGTCAACGAGAACAACATTGCCCTCAGCGTCCGTCATATGGTGGATGATGCTCGGCCGGTAGAGGAAGCCGCCGTTGGCGATGACGGCAGCCATCTGCGCCTCTTGCAGGGGAGTGGCCGTCATGAAGCCCTGGCCAATGCCCAGGTTGTAGTCATCACCGGTCGACCATGGCTCCCCTTGCGTCTGCCGCTTCCAGGCGCGGGTCGGCAGGTTGCCCTCGGCTTCCAGCGGCAACTCGATGCCCTGGACACGACCGAAGCCAAATTGATGCCCATAGACGTCGATGCGGTCTACAGTCAGGCCCTCAACGAACTCGCCGTCCTGGTCGAAGCCGCCGCTGATCTTGTAGAAGTAGACGTCGCAGGAGTTGGCGATGCCCAGGCGCATATTCATAGCCCCGTGGCCGGCCGGATTCCAGCACACAAACTCCTGGACACGGCCGGGGTCGTTGGGCGCAAAACGGTTGGGGATCTCGATGGTGCCGGGGTCAAACAGGTAGCGCTCGGCCGAGACGACGCCTTCCTGCAGCGCCGCCGACGCCGGCACCAGCTTGAACGTTGAGCCGGGGGGGTAGGTGCCACTAATGGCATGGTTGACCAGGGGCGTGTATTCGTTGCGCGCCAGGCCGAGGTAGTAGTCGACTGGCACTTCCGTCTGGAAGAGGTTGTTGTCGAAGGTTGGGAAGTTGACCATGGCCAGCACTTCGCCCGTTTGTGGATTCAGAGCCACCACGGCCGCCTGCTCGATCTCCGGCAAGCTTTGTTCACCGGTGATGCTGTCTCTGCGCACGGTCTCGCTATTGGCTTCCATGAACTGCGCCAGCACGTCGGCGGTGATCTCTTGCAGGCGCAGATCTAGCGTCAGGTGCAGGTTCAAGCCGGCCTGCGGGGCGATCTCTTCGCCAATCTGGCGAACCTCTCGGCCGCTCCAGTCCTGCTCGATCCTGCGCTCGCCCTTCTTTCCGGCCAGCTCGATCTCCATCGACGACTCCAGGCCGGCCCAGCCGACGCGGTCATCTCGCTCGTAGCCCAGGACATCGATCCAATTCTGGTTGGGAACCGGCCCCATATAGCCAATGAGGTGGGCAGTGTACTCGCCCGAGGGGTACTCGCGCAACGGCTCCGGCAGCACGCGGACGCCGGGCAGGAAGATACTTTGCTGCTCGATCTTATAGGCGTCCGTGATGGATACGCCGGTGGCAATGACCGCCGGGACGTAGGGGGCAAAGCTGTGTTCGTTAACGATACCCTCAATGGTGTCGGGCATCTGCTCGACGACCCCGGCCGCGTCGAGCGTTTCTTCAACCGATGCGCCATAGATTTCGGCCAGCCGGCTATAGGTGCTGACGAGTTCCGGGTTGGCCGAGGCGATTTGCACTTCCTGTTTAATGGTATCGGTCACCGGCACGCCGACCAGTTCGCTCAATCGCGCAAAAACGCCTTGCCGGATGGGTCTTTCCTCCTCCGTATCGGCGGGCAGGAAGGCGGGGATAATCGTGACGTTGAAACTGGGCTTGTTGATGGCCAGCGGCCGGCCATGGCGATCGACGATGACGCCGCGCGGGGGCGTGGTTGTCAGGGTGGCGATCTGGTTGTCACGGGCGCGGGACACCAGCTCGGAACCTTTGTTGTGCTGAATGGAGTAGACACGGTAGACCAGTAGAGAGAGGACGAGAATGATGCCGACGCGCATGAACAGCAGGCGCGCGCCAATGCCGGGGATTTGTTGAATCTCTGGGTCGCGTTCCTCTGGTGGTTTCATCCGCTGCTAGACATGACCGTCTCAACTTATAGCCTGGCCCGGGGCCGAAAGCTATTCATTTCAGCGATTACACAGATTAGGCCCTAGAACTCGACCCGACGCGGCTTCAGGACACGCACGAGTGATTGCAGGAGCAGATAGATGGGCAGGATGGCCACCATGTGCAAGATGAAGAGCGGCAACAGTTGGGCCAGGCCGGCGGCCGACAGCCCATGTCCCAGCAGACCCAGGATGATCAGACTGATCGTCAGGTAAACAAGTGTGCCCAGTCCGGCCATGAGCGCGGCCACCAGCAGCCGGCGGGGCGGCATGACCTGTTGCAGCAGCACGGCCGTGGCCACGGCGGCCATGAACGCCAGCGACGACAGCCCCACCGGCGTCATCGAGAAAAGGTCCGACCATAATCCACCGATGAATGCCCACACCAGCCCCTCCTCCAACCCGCGCACCAGCCCCCATGCCAGGGCAACGAGGAAGAGCAGCTGTGGCTCCACGCCGGCGATGGGAAAGTGCGGCAGCACAGCCGTCTGCACAATGGCCAGCAGAGCCATCAGGGGAATAGCGATATAGAAGCTAACACCCATGCCTACTGGCCCTGGTTGAAGAACTGGAGGTCAACGGCCTGGAAGTCTGTTACGACGAGGAGAGTTTCCAGGGTGCGGAAGTCAACGGCCGGCTGCACAACCGCCTGCTGAAACAGTTCGGCCTCGTTGCGCGTGACGTCGACGACACGGCCGATGACCAGGTTTTGGGGGAACTTGCCATCCAGGCCGGAGGTCACGACCAACTCGCCCACCTCGACTTCGTATTGCAGGTCGATCCAGTCGATGGTTGGCAGCGCGCCCCGACCCGCGCCGCGCAGGATGCCGGTTGCCCGTGTCGTGCCCAGCCG
>ENA-UOWE01006287-UOWE01006287.1-activated-sludge-metagenome-genome-assembly--contig:-NODE-6287-length-10539-cov-5.463850_pt1 | contig 10539 bp, 10 predicted proteins | sample MGYA00249841_ERZ761562 | MGnify/ENA primary metagenome ERZ761562 (study PRJEB28883, sample SAMN05720200) | activated sludge metagenome | isolation source: Anaerobic digester | place: Japan... | reverse complement strand
CGAGAAGATGGAGGGGCTCGGTCTCGGCACCAAGGCGACGCGCGCCAACATCATCCAACACCTCTACGACCGCAACTACGTGCGCGACAACCCGGTGGAACCCACCGAGCTCGGGATGGCGCTGATCGCCGCCTTCGACGCCGCCATGGCGGAGGCCCCCGTGGACATCTCCTCGAGCGCGATGACGGCCCGGCTCGAGGAGGAGATGGACCGCATCAGCGAGGGCGAGCTGCGCCGTGACGAGGTGGTCAAGGACAGCCAGAAGATGCTGGAGCAGGCCTGGAGGCTGCTGGACGCGCATGTGGGGGACATCCGCGACCGCATCAAGAGCGGCGTGCGCGAGGACCTCACTCTCGGCGTCTGCAAGAACTGCGGCGGGCAGATGCGCGTCCTGCGCGGCAAGACCGGCAAGCGGTTCGCCGCCTGCGTGGGCAAGGAGGGCGAGGAGCCGCGGCCGGCCGCCGAGGGCGAACGTTCCCGGCGCGGCTGCGGACAGACCTTCCCGCTGCCGCAGCGCGGCACCATCGTACCCACCGGCAAGGTGTGCGCCGAGTGCGGCTGGCCCGAGATCAAGGTGGTCGGCGGCGGTGGCCGCGGCCGGCCGTGGGTGCTCTGCATCGACATCGATTGCCCGAGCAAGGAGAAGTACCGCTCGCGCAAGAAGGGGGAGTGATCCGCGCGGAGGCGACGATCCCTGTGCCTGAGCGGTACGCAGCCGACGGACGGCCCGGAGTCCTCATCACTCTCGAGGGCGTCGACGGGTGCGGCAAGAGCACGCAGGCGGCCCTGCTCTGCGCGCGTCTGGCCGCGCGAGGCCTGCCGGTGGGGCCGGCGTCCGCGCCGGGCGCGGCGATCCGCGAGCCCGGGGACACGCCGGCCGGCGAGGCGATCCGCGCGCTGCTGCTGCACGGCCCGGCCGGCATGGCTCCGTGGACCGAGGCGCTCCTCTACGCAGCGGCCCGCGCCGAGCTGGTCGAGACGGTGCTGGCCCCCGCGGTCGCCGCGGGCCGCGTTCTCGTGCTGGACCGCTACATCGACTCGTCACTCGCCTACCAGGGGTTCGCGCGGGGGCTCGGGGTGGACGAGGTCCTGGCCGTCAATCAGCCTGGCCTGCGTGGTCTGCTGCCGCGCCTCACCCTGGTCCTCGACGTGGATCCGGCCGTCGGTCTCGCCCGCGCGGGAGGGTCGGGCGACCGTATCGAGGCCGAGGGCCTCGAGTTCCAGCGCCGGGTGGCGGCCGGCTTCGCCGCCCTCGCCCGGCGCTGGCCGGAGCGGGTGCACCTCATCGACGGCTCACGCACGGTGGAGGCGGTCGCCGCCGACGTCGAGGCGGCCGCGCTCGAGGCCGTCGCCGTCGACCCGCGGCCCGGCGGCTGAGGCGGCGCCGTGTTCGAGGGCATCCCCGGTCAGGCGCGCGCCAAGGCGTTCTTCGAGCGCGTCGTCGCCGAGGGCACGCTCAGCCACGCCTACCTGCTGGCCGGCCCTGAAGGCCTGGCCAAGACGGAGTTCGGCCGCGACCTCGGCGTCGCCCTCGTCGCTCCCTGCGGCGACTGCGGCGCCTGCTCGCAGTGCGCCCGGGCGCGCGCCGGGCTGCACCCCGACCTCCATCTTCTGGAGAGGGAGGGCGACGTCTACCGCGTCGAGCAGATCGAGGCCGTGCGCAGCGAGCTCAGCCTCAGGCCGTTCCTGGCCGCGCGGCGCGTGTGGGTCATCCCGGAGGTCGAGCACCTCGGCGTGGAGCCGGCCAACCGGTTCCTGAAGAGCCTCGAGGAGCCGCCCTCCGACGTCGTCTTCCTCCTGGCGACGGACGACCTCGAGAAGGTGCTCCCGACGATCGTCTCGCGCTGCCAGGTCGTGGAGTTCCACCCGGTCAGCGACCGTGAGCTCGCGGCGTTCCTGGTCGCGCGACATCACATGGATGCGGGCATCGCGGAGGCGCTCGCCCGCCTCTCGCGTGGGTCGGTGGAGCGCGCCCGGCGCCTCGCCCTGGACGTCGCCGGCCCGTGTCGTCGCGACGAGTACCTGCGTCACGCGGCGGCGCTGGTCGCCGGCCTCCGGCCTGGCGACGGTCCGGACCCGGGCGCCGCCTTCGTCGGGGTGCTGGGCCGCGAGCAGGCGGAGATCGCCGCGCAGGTCGAGGAGGACCTCGTCCGGCGCCGTGAGGAGCTCGAGGGGCAGTTCGAGGACAAGCGCGAGCTGGAGTGGTATCTGAAGCGAGCCGAGGAGCGCGCCAGGAGAGTGAAGCGGCGTCGCCAGCGGCTCGCCGCCCTCGACGCGCTGGACCTGCTCATCTCCTGGGTGCGCGACCTCTGGGTGGTCGCCTCCGGGGCGGACGATGTACTCTGGAACAACGACCGCCGCGATGTGCTGGTCGCGGCCGCCGCGGCGGCGCCGGACCACTACGCGCGCCTGCTCGGCATCGCCGGAAGGACGCGCTGGAACATGAGGCTGAACATCGACCACACGCTCGCGTTGCTGGCCATGTTCGCGCGCTTCGAGGAGGTCTCCATCAGTGCCTAGGATCTGCAGCGTCGTGTTCCGCGGCGGCGGCAAGGTCTTCGACTTCAACGCCGGCCGCCTGGACCTGGCGCCCGGCGACGGCGTGGTGGTCGACACCGCGCGCGGCGCCGATTACGGCAGGGTGGTCAGGGGACCCGGCGAGGTCGGCGAGGAGGATGCTCCGCGCGGCCTGCGCAAGGTCCTGCGCAAGGCCACGCCGGCCGACCTCGAGACGATCGCCTCGCATCGCGAGATCGAAGTGGAGGCCAAGCGCGAGGGTCGCCGGCTGGCCCGGGAACTCGGGCTCGACGTCAAGATCGTCGAGGCGCGGCAGGCGTTCGACGACACGAGGCTCGGGATCACCTTCTACGCCGAGGAGCGCACCGACACCCGCGAGCTCCAGAGCAGGCTCGCGGAGAGGCTGGGCCGGCGCGTCGAGCTCAAACAGGTCAGCGCCCGCGACGAATCGCGCATCGTCGGCGGCTACGGACCCTGCGGCCGCAGCCTCTGCTGCGCCACGTTCGCCGGCGACCAGGACCCCGTCTCCATCCGCATGGCCAAGGACCAGGACCTGCCGCTCAATCCCACCAAGATCTCAGGCTGCTGCGGCCGGCTGATGTGCTGTCTCAAGTACGAGCACCAGGTGTACGTGTCGTTCCGCAAGCGGGCGCCCAAGCGGGGGACGGTAGTCCGCACCCCGGCCGGGGAAGGAAAGGTCACGGACTTGCTCGCCCCGCTCGACGGCGTCACCGTCGACCTCGGCGAGGGACGGTCGGCGACCTTCAAGCTCGAGGAGCTCGGGTCTCCGGCCCCGGCAGGAAGGAACGATCATGGCTGAGACGCATGCGGTGCTCAACGCACCGGCCGTGTCCTGCAACCACTGCAAGATGGCGATCGAGAAGGCGGTGTCCGACATGGCGGGCGTGGCGCACGTGGAGGTCGACGTGGCCGAGAAGACCGTCACGGTGGACTTCGACGACGCCGCCGTGAGCCTGGACTCGATCGAGACGGTCATGGCCGACGAGGGCTACGAGGTCGTCGGCCGGCACATCTTCGGCGCCTGACGGCGCCGGCGGCCGCCGGCCCCGGGTCACGACGCCGGCGCCGCAGCTTGGCAACGCCGCGGTCGGCTGGTACCATACCGCGTCGCATGCGGGGCGAGCCCCGTGTGCTGCGTGGGCCGTTAGCTTAGCTGGTAGAGCAGGGGACTCTTAATCCCAAGGTCGAAGGTTCGAATCCTTCACGGCCCACCAGTCTCCGGCGCGGCGGACCGTGCCCCGGGTCGTCGTCCCGACCGCGTCGTCGTCACTTGCCTGTCGCCGCGCGGCTCTGCTATCGTTATCCGGATACGGGCGCCCGCCCGTGTCGTCCACCCGACGGGAGGTGGAAGAGGGTGAACTCGCGCCTGCGGCCGGCAGTGGGCCGCCTGCTCAACGACGCCAGGTACTCCCTCGCCCCCGAAGGCGGCTGGGATGTCCTCCGTCAGGTCCTCATCATGCTGGCCTGCTACGTCGCCTACGACATCTCCCGTGCGCTGGCCCAGGGGCGTGAGGCCGTCGCCATGGCCAACGGGGTGTTCTTCATGAACCTCGAGAAGGCGCTGGGCATCTGGTGGGAGCCGTGGGTCCAGGGTCGGGTGAGCGCGGTCGAGCCGCTGATGACGGCGCTGGTCTGGGTGTACCAGTACGCGCATCTGCCCATCATCATCGGCTCGCTGGTGTGGGCGTTCACGCAGCGCCGTGAGTCATGGGCCACGTACCGCGACTGGTTCCTGGCGATGAACTTCGTCGCCGTGCTGGTGTTCGCGCTGCTGCCGACGGCGCCACCGCGCATGATCTTCACGTCCGGCGTGGCCGACATCAACTTCCTGCACGGCGTGCGGACGGCGATCTTCGAGAACGGCCTGCTGGCCAATCCCTACGCGGCCATGCCGAGCCTCCATTTCGGCTACGCCCTGTTCATCGGCATCCTGCTGTACTCGCTGGCGCGCAGACGCTGGGTGCGGTACTCCGGTTTCGGGTACGCTGCCATCGTGCTCGTGACCATCGTGGCGACCGGCAACCACTTCATCGTCGACGCCGTGGGTGGAGCCCTCGTGGCCCTGGCGGCGTGGGTGTTCGCGGTCAACCTGCGGCCCGCTGCGGCGCCGTCGCCGGTCACGGTCCGCCAGCGCGACGGCTGACGTGGCGAGCCTCAAGGCCAGCTACACCGACGGCGCCCGTGCCTTCTTCCTCCGTGTCGGCACGGTGCTCGCGCGGCTCGGGTTCACCGCGGACGTCATGACGGTCCTCGGCCTGGCGCTGCAGGCTGCGGCCGTGCCCCTCGTCATCTCGGGGCACTTCCTGTGGGCGCTGGTGGTCGGCCTGCTGTCGGCGCTGTGTGACGCGCTGGACGGCGCCGTGGCGCGCGCCGGGGCAGGGCCGACGAGGGCCGGCGCGTTCCTCGACTCCACGCTGGACCGCGTCACGGAGCTCATGATCGGTGCGGCCCTCGTGGTGTACTTCGTCCGCGTGGGTCCGGACTGGGGCCCTGTCGCGGCCGTCCTCGTCTTCATGGGCGCAGGACAGCTCGTCTCCTACACCCGGGCGCGCGCCGAGGCGCTGGGCGTGAGCTGCACGGTCGGTTTCATGTCGCGCCCGGAGCGCCTGGTCGGCCTTGGTCTCGGCTTCCTGCTGTCCGGGTGGCAGCCTGGCGGGGTCAGCTTCCTCGTCTGGATGCTCTACGTGCTCGCCGCGGCGACCAGCGTCACGGTGCTGCATCGCATCCTGCACGTGCTCGGCCAGTTGCGCGGGGAGGATGTGGAGCCGGTGCTGGAGGAACCTTCGGCCCGCCGGGACGACTCCCTCGCGGACGACCTGTGGCCGGTCGCGAGCGGCCGCCGCGGTCGCCGGCGCTGACCGGCGTCAGGCAGCGGCTCGCACGCAGCGGCCCGGCGCCGGCCTGTCCTGCCGGAGCCTCGGGCGCCGGAGGGCCGGCTGTCGCGTGATATACTCTCGCGCGTTCTCTCGAGCCGGTCGCGGCGCGGCTTCCGCCCCGGGCGCGGCTCCGGTCGACGCGGTCGCCGTGGGCGCCCGCACCCAGTGGAGGTGCACCGATCTTGGGCAATCCAGTACGCGTGGCGATCATCGGGGTCGGCAACTGCGCCTCGTCGTTCGTCCAAGGCGTGGAGTTCTACAAGAACGCCAAGAAGACCGACTTCGTCCCCGGGCTCATGCACTCTGTGGTGGGCGGATACCACGTCAGGGACATCGAGTTCGTGGCCGCCATCGACGTCGACAAGAACAAGGTGGGCAAGGACCTCAGCGAGGCCATCTTCACCAGACCCAACAACACGGTGAAGTTCTGTGACGTGCCCGAGAAGGGCGTGACGGTGGCGCGGGGCATGACCCACGACGGCCTCGGCAAGTACCTCTCGCAGATCATCGAGAAGGCACCCGGCCCCACCGACGACATCGTCGGCATCCTCAAGGACACGCAGACCGACGTGGTGGTCAGCTACCTGCCGGTGGGCAGCGAGGAGGCGACCAAGTGGTACGTCGAGCAGGTCCTCACGGTCGGCTGCGCCATGGTCAACTGCGTGCCCGTGTTCATCGCGCGTGAGCCGTACTGGCAGAAGCGCTTCGTGGAGGCCGGTGCGCCGGTGATCGGGGACGACATCAAGAGCCAGGTCGGGGCCACCATCGTGCACCGCGTGCTCACCCGCCTCATGCGCGAGCGCGGCGTGCGCCTCGAGCGCACCAGCCAGCTCAATGTGGGCGGCAACACCGACTTCCTCAACATGCTCGAGCGCGAGCGGCTGGAGTCCAAGAAGATCAGCAAGACCAACGCCGTCACCAGCCAGCTCGACTACGACATGGGCGCCAGGAACGTCCACATCGGCCCGAGCGACTACGTGGAGTGGCTCGACGACCGCAAATGGGCGTACATCCGCATGGAGGGGCGAACGTTCGGCGACGTGCCGCTGAACATCGAGCTCAAGCTCGAGGTGGTCGACTCGCCCAACAGCGCCGGGATCGTCATCGACGCCGTGCGCTGCGCCAAGATCGGCCTCGACCGCGGGCTCGCCGGCTCGCTCGAGGCGCCGAGCAGCTACTTCATGAAGTCCCCGCCGGTGCAGCACCCGGACGACCGCTGCCGCCAGATGACCGAGGAGTTCATCGCCGGCGAGGGCTACGGCGCCGGCGCGGTCTGTCAGGGATAGCCGGGAGCGGCACTTCCGCGGCGCAGCCCACGGCGGCGCGCCGCGGGGAGGCGCGTGCGTTACCATGACGGGCATGGCCCTCAACGTCGGCATCCTCACGCCGTTCCTGTGGTCCACGCCGTCCGCCGTCAACGAGCAGGTGGCCGCGCTGGCTGAACGGCTCACGGCGGCGGGGCACCGGGCGACGGTCATCGCGCCCAGCGCCGACCGGCAGGCCGTGGACGAGGCCCACCGGCGCGTACGTGCCATGCTCACCGGAGAGCGGGCGCGGGTGTTCCTGCCCGACGAGCCGTATCCGCGCTTCTTCTTCGCCGGCGCCACCTACGCCGTCAGGGAGTCCCGGTCGCTCAAGCTCATCGCGGCGCCCCCGGAGCTGATCGCCAACATCGACGCGCTGCTCGAGGCGGAGGATTTCGACCTCGTGCATCTCAACGAGCCGTTCGTCCCGGGGCTGGGCTGGTCGGCCCTGCGCCACGCCGGCTGTCCACTGGTGGCGACCTTCCACGCCAATCCGGAGAAGATGCGGCCGTTCTGGTCCACACGCCCGCGGCTGCGTCGTCTGTTCGACTCACTGGACGCGGCCATCGCCTCGTCGGTCGCCACGCGGGACATGGCCGCGCTCACCTTCCCCGGCGCCTATCGTGTCATCCCGCCGGGCGTGGACTTCCGCGTGTTCCATCCCGACGGGCAGCGGCCGCCGGGGCCGCCGCGCCTCGTGTTCGCGGGCGGCGCCCGACGGCGCAAGGGCCTCGGGGTGCTGCTGCGCGCGCTGCGTCTGCTCGGCGACGATCATCCCGGAGCCGTGCTCGACGTGTGCGGCGACGATCTGCAGGAGCGACGCTACGCCCGGCTCGTGCCGTCCGCCTGGGAGGGGCGCGTGCGCTTCCACGGCCGGGTGCCGCGGGTCGCCGTGGCCGGGCTCCTGCGCGGCGCCGATGTGTTCTGCGCGCCGTCGTTCGGCCCGGAGTCAGCCGGCGTCGGACTCCTGGAGGCGATGGCCTCCGGCGCCGTGGTCCTGGCCTCCGACATCCCGGGCTACGACGAGGTCGTGCTCAACGAGGGCACCGGCCTGCTGGTGCCGCCGCGTGACGCGCCGGCGCTCGCGGCGGCGCTCTCCCGCCTGCTGGGCGACGCGGAGCTTCGCCGGCGGCTGGCCGGGCACGCGCTCCGGGCGGTCCGGCGCTACGACCTGGACCGCGTCGCCGGTGAGGTGCTGGAGGTGTACGAGGAGGTGGCGAGCCGGCGGCGGCACCCGCTGCCCCGCCGCCGGCGTCAGCAGCGCGAGCTCTTCGCCGACTTCCACATCCACTCCCACCACAGCAAGGACTGCACCATGCCGGTGGCCGACATCCTCCAGCGGGCGCGCGAGGTCGGCCTCGACGTGGTGGCGATCACCGATCACGACAGCGCCGAGGGCGGCCTCGAGGCGCGTGAGCTCGCCGACCGGTACGGGGTGCGGGTGGTGGTCGGCGAGGAGGTCAAGACGAGTGAGGGCGAGGTCATCGGCCTGTTCCTCGAGCGCACCATCCCCGGGGGGATGAGCTTCTCCGACACGATCGCTGCGATCAAGGAGCAGGGCGGGATCGTCTACCTGCCCCACCCGTTCGACCGGTTGCACACCGTCCCGAGTCCGGCGGTGCTGCGCGCCAACGTGGCGGACATCGATGTGGTGGAGGTCTTCAACTCGCGTCTCGCGTTCCCCGGGTTCAACGAACTCGCCGAGCGTTTCGCCAGGCGCTACCGCCTGCCGGCTGCCGCCGGCAGCGACGCGCACGTGCTGCCGGGGATCGGCACCACCCTGTGCGGCATGGACGACTTCACAGGGCCGGACGACTTCGCTCGTGCACTCGCGGAGAGCCGCATCGTGCGTCGTCCCCGCAGCCGTCTCTACCTGCAGTCGCTCAAGCTGCTGCAGACCACCATGGCGGGCGTGTCCCGCGGCGAGGGGCAGGTGGAACCTCCTGCATGACGCGCGGATAATCAGGTTCCGCCGCGCGTTCGAGGCGCGCGGCGAGGAGTTCCCGGCACGTTCGCGAACAAGCTGGGGAGCGGCGCGGCGCTGCGCCGCCACCCGTCAGCCGGCCTGGCGCGGCTGACGGGCACCGGCCCTGAGAGAGGTACCGCGTGGCGCAACCTGACGAGATCTACGACAAGTATCTGACCCGGGCGATCAGCGAGATCAACGAGCTGACGAGCGAGGTCCTGCGGTGTACGCGCTGCAGCCATGCGCGGACCCTCCCGGTGATCGGCTCCGGCCATCCCATGGCCGACATCTTCCTCCTCAAGTACCAGGCGCGGCCCTCGGAACTGCACGAGGGCGTCGCGTTCTTCGGCCGCGCCGGCACGGCGCTCATGAAGAGCTGTCAGCGGCTCAAGATCGATCCCCTCCAGCTGTACGGCACCAACGTCGTCAAGTGCGGGGAGGTCCGTGAGGCGCACCCCGAGGCCAAATGCCTCGACCACCTGCGCCGCGAGCTCGCCATCGTCAACCCCAAGTTGATCGTCGCGATGGGCGAGGAGACGGTGAGGGCGCTCAACGCCGTCAAGGTGCCGCTGGCTCGCGAGATCGCGTACACGCCCGGCGAGATCGTCGACTTCACGCCGGGCACCGAGGTGCTCGTCACCCCCGACATCGACGTCTCGCTCGACGAGCAGCGCCTCAAGGCCGAGTTCTGGCGCGCCTTCCGCCGGCTCGGCGAATGGTACGACAGCATCCCGCCCTACTGATGATCGCGGCCCTGGCCGCTCGGGCGTGAGGCGGCTCGTCCTCCCGCTGGGCGCCGCGTCCGTCCTGCTCGTCTGGGGACTCGGCAGTCGCTTCCTGCCGGCGCCCCCCGTGCGGCTCGACGTCATGCTCTCGTCCGCCGTCGTGCTCTCCGCCGCCGCCGCCCTCGTCTGGGGCATGCTCCCGCTCGCGCCGCTCGGACGGCGCCTGCCGCTGGTCGCCCTCGCCGCCTTCGCGGGCGCGGTCGCGTCCGTCTGGCTGGGCTGGGTGCCGGCGGCCAACATCGCCAAGGTCGTCCTGGCCGGCGCGCTCGGCCTCTGGATCGCCGGCGAGCTCGAGCGGGTCGGTTGGGTGGTGATCGTGGCGGCGGTCTCGGCGGCGGTCGACGTGGCGAGCGTCGCGGTGGGCCCGACCCGCATCATCCTCGAGCGGGGGCCGATGGTGGTCGGCTGGTTCACGATCGCCGTCACCTGGATGGGGTACCCGTACTCGGAGGCCTACACCGGTCTCGGCACCAGCGACATGCTCTTCTACGCGCTCTATCTCGGCGCGGCGCGCCGCTTCGGCCTGCGGGCCGGATGGAGCGCGGTGGCGATGGTGGCCTCGTTCCTCTGCACCGTCGCCCTCGCCACGTATTGGACGGCGCTGCCCGCCCTGCCCCTGCTGTCGGCGGCGTTCCTCGCCGTGAACGCCGACCTCGTCGTGCGCCGCCGCGGCGCAGCGGCGCCGCCGGCGTGAGTCACCCGATCCCCGCACGCGGGCGCGCCGGGGCCGGTCGACCCGGACGCGCCGCGGAGCACGCCGCGTCGCGGCGGGCTCACCCGCGCTCGAACAGGGCGACCGTCTCGACGTGGTGGGTGTGCGGGAACATGTCCACCGGCGCCACCGCGGTCAGCCGGTAGTCGAGTTCCGCCAGCCCGGCGGCGTCTCCCGCGAGGGTGGTGGGGTTGCACGAGACGTAGACGAACCGGTCTGCCCCGAGCGCTGCGGCCCGTTGCAACGCCTTGCGCGCCAGTCCGGCGCGCGGCGGGTCGGCGACGACGACCGCCGGTCTGTCGCCGCCGTCGGCGCGCCCCGCGTCGAGCACCGGATGCGGCGGGAAGCGCAGCAGCGG
>ENA-UOWE01006285-UOWE01006285.1-activated-sludge-metagenome-genome-assembly--contig:-NODE-6285-length-10540-cov-4.801144_pt1 | contig 10540 bp, 8 predicted proteins | sample MGYA00249841_ERZ761562 | MGnify/ENA primary metagenome ERZ761562 (study PRJEB28883, sample SAMN05720200) | activated sludge metagenome | isolation source: Anaerobic digester | place: Japan... | reverse complement strand
CCCCCCCACCCAGATGATCCGGTCCCGCACGGTCCCCGACCGTCCCTCGGCCACCAGGCAAAAGGCTCCCGCCGCCGTGCCCCGCTTCCGGCTAAAAAAGCGGCCCTTGATCGCCAAGTGGGTGGGCGCCAAAGATCCCAAGACCTGCCGGGCCTGGGCATCCTCCAATCCCAAGGTGGCTACGGCCCCCTCGATCTCCTCCCGGGTGCAGTGCAACAACGACATGAGCTCTTCCATGGAGGGGGGGAGAGCTCTCCCGTCCTCTGCTCCCTCTCCTTGAGAAGAGGGCCCTTCCGGGGGAGAAAGATCAAGGGGGTGGGGCGCCACGTCCCCTTCCCGAGGGGAGGTCTCTTCAGCGTAGGTCATGCTCTCCTCCGGGCCCCCGACTAGAGCTCCTTGACTCCCACGCCCAGCACCTTTACGGAAAGATTCCACAAAGGAACATTAAATTCGATGCTCCGCCCCTTGTTTCCCCCCGTGTCCTCGGCCACCAGGGGGACGTTGAAATGGGCCAACCACCTCTTGGTGGCCTCGATGTTCCGGGCCCCCACCGCGAGAAGGCCGCTGTCTTTCCCGGGGATATTAAACATTTGAGCCCCTCCGGCGATCTTGGCCTGGAGGTTTGACGGTAGCGCCCCCAGGGCCGAAAGTTCCTGCAGGAGGCGGGGAACGGCCGTATCGGCAAATTTGCCAGGCTTGAGCACGGCCCCCGCATCGCGGCTATCGGGGAGCATGATGTGGGCCATGCCCGCCACCTTGTTCCGGGGATCGTAAATCACCACCCCGATGCAGGATCCCAACCCCAGGGTGACGAGGAGTGAAGGCACCTTGACTGCCACGAGGTCGGCCATGCCGACGTGGATCGTCTGGGCCACGGTCACACCCCCAATTTCTGCAGGAGCGTTTCCAGAGAGCCGGGATCGGGTACCATGATGACGTTGCCATTCACTTCACATTCCACATCCTTCACCTGGAGAGAGGTCTTTACCAGAAGGGCCGTGTCCCCGATCACCCCGAAGATGGACGCCACGATATCCATGACGGAGCCCAGCATGTCGTGGGCCACCGCCGGCACCGAGGCAGGCATAACGTACCCCGTCAACATGGATATGGCGTTGAGAAAAGCCCCCAGGATAATGTTTCCCACCTCTCCCAGGGCGCTGTCGCGCATCTGGATCTGCAGCTCCGGATCCAAGGTGCTTATGTCCATGGCTATGAGGAGATTCGCCAACTCCTGGCCCGCCCCTTCGTCGATGACAAAGATCAGATTGCAGGGAAAATCCCCCTCGGCCCTGATCAGCACGGCGCACACCGGAGTCTCGGGAGAGCCGTACCTTCCCGCCAACTCGTAGATGGGGATAAGATCCGCCTCGGGCACCCCCATATCCACGGCTCGCCCCAAAAGCTGCGACAGGGCCGTAGCGGCGTTTCCCGTCCCGATGTTACCCACCTCGCGGACGGCATCCAGCTGAAGATTGGAAAAATCTCCCCACTCCATCTCCGATACGCTCCTCACCGGGAGTGGAGAGAGGCCACATCCAGGATGAGCGCCACGTTTCCGTCTCCCAGAATTGTCGCCCCCGCAATGCCCCGCACCTTGGCCAAGAGCTTGCCCAGGGGCTTGATGACGATTTCCTGCTGCCCCACCAGCTCGTCCACGATGAATCCCAGGCGGCTCCGACCGCTGCGTACCACCACCACGGGATACTCCCCCGCATCCCCGCGCTCCACGGAGGTGCCCAACACCGTTCCCAGATCTCGCAGGGAGAGGATTTCGCCCCGCACGTTGGTCACGGGGGTACCGTGGACATATTTTATGTCCTCTTTTCTCACCAGGAGCGTCTCCTCCACGTTCTCCAGGGAAATGGCATAGGTCTCTTCCCCCACGCGAATGAGCAAAGCCAGTACGATGGCCAGAGTGAGGGGGAGGCGGATCAGGACCCGTGTACCCTCTCCCACCCGGGATTCCACCAGGAACTGGCCGTTGAGGGATTCCACCTTGCTCTTCACCGCGTCCATGCCCACGCCCCGCCCCGAGAGGTCCGTCACCACCGATGCGGTGCTGAATCCCGGGAGAAACGTGAGGCGAATGGCCTCCTCGTCGGTGAGGCCTTGGGCTTCCTCCCGGGTCATGATGCCCTTTTCCACCGCCTTGGCCCGGATCTTGGCCGGGTCGATCCCCTTGCCATCATCCCGGACTTCGATGATGACTCCGTTCCCCTCCTGGTAGGCGGCGATATGGATCGTCCCTTCCTTGGGCTTACCTATCTTGACTCGATCTCCCGGGGCCTCGATGCCGTGGTCCAGGGAATTCCGGATCAGATGCACCATGGGGTCGCCAATCTCGTCGATGACGTTGCGGTCCAGCTCCGTCTCCTTGCCGTCGATGGCGAGGCGTACCTCCTTGCCCATACCCTTGCTCAGGTCTCGCACGAGCCGGGGAAACTTGTCGAAGACGAAAGACACGGGGACCATGCGAAGCTTGGTCACCAGCTCCTGGATTTCACCGGAAATCCTCCCCAACTGGGAGAGGGGCTCTTCGAAGGCCTTCAGCCGAGCCTCCATGGCCAGCCGTTCGATGCGGGCCCGGCCTATGACCAGCTCCCCCACCAGGTTCATGAGTTTGTCCAAACGGCCGATGTCCACCCGCACCGTGCGCCCCGTGCGCTTCATGGCGTCCACCGCCTGACTCTTCGCTCCCTTTCCTCCCACGGCAGGGCCGGGGACTGGCTCCTCTTCTCCCCCGGGCTCCTCCCCGTTGTCAGGGGCGAGCTTTGTCTCATAGGAGGCATCGGCGGAAAGATCTTCGGCGGCGCCGGAGGATCCCCCAGGGGCCTTCGCCCGTTCCGGGGAAGCTTTGCCATCGAGGGCCGGGAAAAAGGCTTCCAGGGTCACGTCGCGGATCTCGCTGATGCGCCCCACGGCGTCGCGGATCTTCTCCGGAGTCTCGTGGCTCGACAAAAACACCACAAAGGGCTTCTGGAAGGGGTCTTTTTCCAGATCCTCCACAGCGGGGATCGTCTTGATGACGTCGCCCAGCTCCCCCGCCCGGGAGACCACCATGTAGGCCCGGGCGGCCTTCAGGGCGCAGGCGGGGTCCAAGGAAACCCGCAATTGGTAGGTGCCCATCCCCTGCTCCCGGGCCTCCGCAAACCAATCCCGCTCCTGATCGGTGAAGGGTATCTGGACCTCCGCCTCGCTCTGGGGCTTTTCCTTCATATCCTTCGTCCCCCCCTTGACACGGCCGTGAAGTGTCTTTACCAGCGGCGCAATGTCCAGAGCGCCATCGGAGGCGCCGCCGCGGACCAGGTCGAGCCCCGCCGTCAGACGATCCAGGCAGGAGAAGAGCACGCTGATGTCCTCTTCTTCCAGGGTATAGGCCCCCTTACGCACCAGGTCCAACATGTCCTCCATGGCGTGCGTCAGATGGGTCATCTGCTCAAAGCCCATGGTGGCCGACATGCCCTTCAACGTGTGCGCCACCCGAAAGATCTCGTTGATGGTCCCGTCGTCTCCGGAGCCGCTTTCCAGCGCCAAGAGCAGCTCGTTCAGGCTCTGCAGCTGCTCCGAGGTTTCGTCGATAAAAGCCCCCAGATACTGGTTCATGTCCACGCCTGTCACGGTCATCGACCCCCCGTCTTTCTTCGTTCCAGAGGCACGCTCACTCCTCCACCAAATTTACCAGAGCCCGCGCCATTTCGTACAGAGGAACTTGACGATCCACCAAACCCGCTTCGAAAACCACCCGAGGCATGCCGTACACCACACAGGTCTCCGGCGCTTCGGAAATAATCGTGGCCCCTTGGGCCCTGAGGACCCGAGCCCCTTCGGTGCCGTCTTTTCCCATGCCCGTGAGGATCGCCCCCACCACGGCACCGCCAAAAACCTTTGCCGCACTGCGGAAGAGGGGATCCGCCGCCGGGCGGACGGAGTTCTCCGGAGGAGCGTCGGAGAGGCGACAGACGCCGTATTTCCCCCCCTCTTCGATCACCAGGTGCCGCCCTCCCCGGGCGACCACCGCCAACCCCGGACGGAGGGGAAGACCGTCGTCCCCCTCCACCACCGCCAGGGCCGAAAGGTCGTTCATCCGGGCGGCAAAGGACGCGGTGAACCCCTCCGGCATGTGCTGCACCACCACCACGGGCACGGAAAGCCTGGCGGGGAGGGCGGGCAAAATCTCCTGGAGCGCCCGGGGGCCCCCCGTGGAGGCCGCCACTACCAGGATCCGAGGTTTGTTGCCCGGTGAGAGGCGAAGGAAACGCCCTCTCGTCCCCGGGGCCTCCACGGGACGCACCCTGTCGGAAAGGGGCTTGGGCCCCCCTTGGGGCGCCAGGTGAGACAGGTCCACCTGCCCCGCGAGGACCACCTTCTGGCAGAGCTCCTGGGCTACTTTCTCCATGTCGAGGGAAATCGTGCCGGAGGGTTTCAGCACGAAATCCACCGCCCCCGCCGCCAGGCACCGCATGGTCACATCGGCTCCCTGGGCGGTGAGGCTACTCACCATCACCACCGCCGTGGGCTGGGTCCGCATGATATCTTCCAGCACCTGGAGGCCGTTTTTCCGGGGCATCTCCACGTCCAGGGTGATCACCTGGGGCTTCAGGGCTCGGGCCTGGACCAGGGCGTCTTCGCCATCCCGGGCCTTTCCCACCACCTCCAGCCGGGGATCTCGCGAGAGGATATCCGAGATGACGCGGCGCATGAACGCCGAGTCATCCACCACCAGCACCCGGAGCGGGGATCCCTTGATCGGAGCGTTTCTCATCGGGGTCCTCATGTCCGGCCACTCATCTCCTGCTGGCGGATGAAGCCCCCCAGTTCTTTTTCCAACATCCGGGAGACCCCGACGTACTCGATACCAACCTCATTAAGATCCGCCTCCTTCTGTGGGGGGGCCCAGACGATCTTCCCCATCACGGGAAACGCCTTACCCCCCATGGGCAGGAGGGTCAGGCACAGCATATCCTTGTGCGTCGCCCGGGATCCCCGATACTGGAGCCGCATCCCCCCCAGGCTCAGGTCGAGAACGGTGCCCTCCCGCCAGCGTCCCGACAGGTGGACGGATTCGCCTTGCTCCATAAGCCAAAATTGTACTGGCATCACGGCGGTCACCCGGAGGTACCTGCGCCGCTGCATCCGCTCCACGTCCTCCACCACCCTCACCCACAGGAGGGGAACGTGGGCCGTCAAGTCGCTCCGCAGCGCCACTCCGCGCACCAGAAGCGGCAAGCGCTCGTCCTCCAGGTACACCCCCAGAGCCATGTCCCGGTAGACGGGCAGGAGCCCTCCCTTGCGAAGGGGGTGTCCCAGGCCGAGCACCAACCCCTCCACCGATTCCAAGATGGAAGGAAATTGCCCCTTGTGCAACCCCGCGTCGATACGGATTTCCGCCCTCTCGCCCACCCGGGGCTTCAGGAGAGACTCTATCTTGGCTCCGTCGAGTTCCATGCTACCTCCCCAGCCCCAGGCGCCGGGTCAACCGGAACAGGAAGGACTTCACGCCCCGCCCCGCCCCATCGTCCGTTATATTTTCAGGTCCCACCAAGCGCCCCGCCACCTCCAAAAGGGCCAGGGAAGCCCGGCATCCGGGGAAGGACGAGAAGAAGGGGCGGCGTTCCTGCACTGCGTCGCGTACTTTTTTATCCCAGGGAATCTGCCCGATATAGGGCACCGAGATCCCGAGAAATTGGTTCGCCGCCATCTGAATCCGCTCCGCCACCGCTTCGGCCTCTTCGTCGGACATGGCCATGTTGACCAGGAGGCGCACGTCCAGCCCCCCCGCCGAACTCATGACCAAAGACTTCAGCACCCCGTAGGCGTCGCGGATCGAGGTGGGCTCCGGGGACGTCAAAAGCACCGTGGTGTCCGACGCCAGGGCAAAGGAAATTATATTTCGGTGAATCCCCGCCCCCGTGTCCACCATCAGGATGTCCACCTTTCCTTCCAGGGCAGCGAGCTTTTCTATAAGCTCCGCCTGGCGCCCCTGGTCGAGGTCGGCGAGCTCCTGCACCCCCGCTCCGCCGGGGATCACCATCACCCGCTCTTCCACGGTCACCAGGATGTCTTCCAGGTCGCGCTGCCCCCGGATCACGTGTCCCAGGTTGTATTTCGGCATCATGCCAAAAAGGATGTCCACGTTGGCCAGCCCGAGGTCGGCGTCCATCACCGCCACCCGCCATCCCTGGCTACCCAGGGCCAGGGCCAGGTTCACGGACAGGTTCGTCTTCCCCACGCCTCCCTTGCCGCTCACCACGGCAATGGTCCGAATCCCCCGATTTTTCAGGGGATTCCCTCCCCCGGCGTAGGCCGACACCATGGAGCGCAGGAGCGCCGCCTGATCCTCCGAAAAGGGATCGGGGGTCAGGATTTGTTCTTGAATCGGACCCTTCGCCAGCGGAGAACTCTCTCGCGTCTCCATCATCCCCTACCTCCCCACCCCATCTTCCCCCGCCACGAGCCGGGCGATCCTATCCGGTTCCGCCACCTCAATGTCGTTTGGCACGTCCTGGCCCGTGGTGATGAACGAAAGGGGCTTTTTGAAGTCGAGCACCGCGTTGAGGATGTTGCCGTAGGTCAGCGTCTCGTCCAATTTGGTGAAAAGGAGACAGGACACGGGCACCACTCCCATACGATCCACCACATCCAATATGTCTCGATATTTCATGTTGGCCGACACTACCAGATGGACCGCGTCGGGGCGAAAGACCCTATACAGGGCCTGGAGCTCTTCCATGCGCCTCGCGTCCCTCTGGCTCCGCCCCGCCGTGTCCAGGAGCACCAGATCGGGATCGCCGTGTTTCGCCAGTGCCTCCGGGATCTCCTGGGGAGAAAACACCACCTCGAAGGGCACCCCCAGGATCCGGGCATAGGTCCGAAGCTGCTCCACCGCCGCGATGCGATAGGTATCCGCCGTGAGCATGAGGACTTTTTTCCGCTCCCACAGGGAGTAGATCGCCGCACGCTTGGCGATGGTGGTGGTCTTCCCCACCCCCGTGGGGCCTATGAACCTGACGCGCGTCCCCATCAAGGCATCGCGCACCTCCGCCCCGCAGACGGGAATCCGGGAGGCGATATATGGGGCCATGCCCTCCGCCCCAAAAGTCCCGCAGGCCTCCGCCATCTCCCGGGCGTGGTGCGGCGACACGTCCGCCGCCTCCAAGCGCCGGGCCAGCTCCTCCCAGGGCGAAGGGGCCGAAGCGACGGCCTCTTGTCGGTCCTCCTCCAGGCGGGACAACACCCTCGCCAAGGTCTGATGGATCTCGTCCACCTGCCGCTTCAGCTCCTCGTCGGCCGCCGGAGGAGAGGGCTCCCGGAGGGCCGAGAGAAGGGGGGCCGGGAGGGGAGAGACCCCGGCGGTCGCCGCCGCCATGGCCTTTCCCTGGGAAGATATCTCCAGGTGCACCCCCGGGGGAGATTCCCGACGAACCTCCGGAGGAGCCTCCTTCGGCCCCATCGCGTCCCGCACGGCATGCTTGACCTCCAGCAGACGCTGGAACGCCATGATCCGCTCCTTGGTCTCTTCGGGGGCGACGGCGGCCCGAGGGGCCTCATCTCCCAAAATCCCCGCCGTCACCAGCAGGACCTTCCGGCGAAAAAACCCCAAGAATCCTCCCCGCTTCACCACCTGGGTCGAGAGGATCACGGCGTCACGCCCCAGGCGATCCCGGGCCATCAACACGGCATCCGCATCGTTTCGAGCCTCAAAGGTGATCTGACGCACCACCCGCATTTATTCCACCATCCCCACGGACTTCAGCTGTACTCCCTGGGCCACCTCATTATAGGATACCACAGCCATATGTGGTAACGTCCCCTCGACGATCCTCCTCACCACCAGGCGCACATCGGGGTGCACCAAAAGCACGGGCATCTGCCCCGAGAAGGCCATCTGCTCCGAAAACTTCGCCACGGCCCCCACCATCTTCTGCATTTCCTTGGGATCCATGTTGATCTGCCACCCCTGTACCAGGTCCCCTTGCAGGGATTCTTTGACCCGGCGCTCCCAGGAGGGAGAAAGGGTCCCCACGGTAAGGAGCCCCGCCTTATCCTGGAGCCGCAGGGTGATCACCCGGGCCAGGGACTCCCGGACCCGCTCCGTGAGGAAATCCACGCTACGGGACGCCCGGCCGAAGTCGGCCAGCGCCTCGAAGATGCTCACCAGGTCGCGGATGGGGATCTGCTCCCGGATGAGATTCTGAAGAACCTTCTGGATCTCCCCGAGCCCCACGGCCCCCAGCATCTCCTCCACCACCGCGGGGTGGTTTTCTTTCACCATATCCACCAGTTTCTGCACTTCCTGGCGCGTCAGGATATCCGCCCCGTAACGCTTAGTGGTCTCCGAAAGGTGGGTCGCCAACACCGAAGGGGCATCCACCACCGTGTACCCCGCCCCCTCGGCCTGATCCCTCAATTCCGGCGAAATCCACACCGCTGGCAAGCCAAAGGCGGGCTCCGTGGTGGGAATCCCCACCAGGCTATCCTCCGAGCCCGTGGTATTCATGGCCAAGTAGTGATCCGGGAGCAACTCTCCCCGCCCCACCTCCCCGCCCTTGACGAGGATGAGGTACTCCGTGGGCTTCAGTTGGATGTTATCCCGTAGCCGGATGGGGGGCACCACCAACCCAAATTCCAGGGCCATCTGGCGCCGGATGGTGCCGATGCGCTCCAGCATGTCCCCCCCTTGGGCGGGATCCACCAGAGGGATGAGGGCATAGCCAATCTCCACCTCCAGGGGGTCCACCGTCAAAAGCGGCAGGACGTTCTCCGGAGCCGGAGGAGCCGAGGGCTTTTCCCCTCGCCCCGGCGCCCCCTCTCCAGCCCTCTCTCCCGGGGGACCCCCAGCCCGGGCCCCCCGGGGCGACGGTCCCCCCCGCTCCTGGGCCGCCATCCCTTCCCGGTAAGATCGATAGCCCAGAAAGAGCAGCAGGGATCCCAGCAGAGAAAAGGGCACGGTGGGCATGCCCGGCACCACGGCCAGGGATAGGAGCATGCCTCCTCCGATCCACAGGGGACGGTGGTAGGCGGTGAGCGTCTGGACGATATCCTGCCCCAGATTTGACTCCCCCGCCGCCCGGGTCACGATGATGCCCGTGGCGGTGGAGAAAAGAAGGGATGGGATCTGTCCCACCAGGCCGTCTCCCACCGTGAGGAGGCTATAGACCTTGAGGGCTTGCTCCATCTCCATGCCCCGCTGAAAGACCGCGATGGCAAAGCCTCCCAGGATGTTGATCACCGTGATAATGAGCCCCGCGATGGCGTCCCCCTTGACGAACTTGGAGGCGCCATCCATGGCCCCGTAGAAGTCCGCCTCCCGCTGGATCTCCTGACGCCTTCGGCGGGCCTCACCCTCTTCGATGAGCCCCGCGTTCAGATCCGCATCGATGGCCATCTGCTTTCCCGGCATGGCGTCCAGGGTAAAACGGGCCGCCACCTCCGCCACCCGCTCCGCGCCCTTGGTGATGACGATGAACTGGATGATCACCAGGATGAGGAACACCACGCCCCCCACCACGTAATTTCCCCCCACCACGAAGTTGCCAAAGGCCTCGATGACGTCCCCCGCATAGCCGTGGAGAAGGATAAGCCGGGTGGTGGACACGTTCAGCGCCAGCCGATACAACGTGGCCAAGAGCAAGATCGTGGGGAAGGCCGAAATCTCCAGGGCCCGGCGCACGTAAAACGTGGTAAGGAGCACCACCACCCCGAAGGTGATGTTAAACGAAAGAAATATATCCAAAAGCCCCGGCGGAAAGGGGATGATCATCATGGCGACCACCAGGATCACCAGAATGGCCATGCCCAGATCCGCGAAGCGCATGCCTATGGAAAGTTGTCCGTTATCCCCCTGAGCCACCGCCATATCCACCGCCCGTCTTCCTCTTCCGGAAGCCTAATTCGGGAACGGCCCACCCCGGGCCCCTCCGCCTGCGGGTCAGGCCCGCCCCCCATTGCCCCCAAAAAGGCCCCGACGTCAAAGGGCGTGGCGCCCCTAGCCCTTCCCCTTAAGTTTATACACGAAAGCCAGCACCTCGGCCACTGCCTTGTAGAGATGTTCGGGAATTTCTTCTCCCACCTCCACCAGATCGTAGAGCGTGCGGGCCAGGGGCCGGTTTTCCACGATGGGGACGTGATGCTCCTCGGCGATCTCTCGGATGCGCCGGGCGATGACACCGCGGCCCTTGGCCACCGCCGTCGGAGCGTTCATGGCCGCCCGGTCGTACTGCAGCGCCACAGCGTAGGTCGTGGGGTTCGTCACCACCACATCCGCCTTGGGGACATCCTGCATCATCCTCTGGCGCGCCATCTCGCGCTGGCGCTGGCGGATGCGCTGTTTGACCTTGGGGTCGCCCTCCATCTGCTTGTACTCGTCTTTTATTTCCTTCTTGCTCATCCTGAGGGAGCGCTCAAACTCCCATCGCTGGTAGGCGTAGTCAAAAAATGCCATGACGAGAAGCATCAACGCCATCTTCAGCGCGAGGTGCCACACCGCATTCCCCATTTGCGCCGCCCCCAGGGGCAGGGCGTGGTGGATCGTATCCAC
>ENA-UOWE01006284-UOWE01006284.1-activated-sludge-metagenome-genome-assembly--contig:-NODE-6284-length-10542-cov-5.236674_pt1 | contig 10542 bp, 10 predicted proteins | sample MGYA00249841_ERZ761562 | MGnify/ENA primary metagenome ERZ761562 (study PRJEB28883, sample SAMN05720200) | activated sludge metagenome | isolation source: Anaerobic digester | place: Japan... | reverse complement strand
AAAAGGGCTTTGAGGATGTCAATGGTAAACCAAAGGAAGAGAATGTTACTATCTCAAAGAAAGACTTTGAGGCATTAATGGCACGAATTGCATCAATTGAAGAAAAGACCAAGGAAAAAGAAAAGAAAGAAGATCCAGCCCCACAGAAAACTGATATGAGCGAAAAATATTTAACCCCAGAACAGGTGCAAGAGATCATTGCACAAGATAGAGAAAAGATGAATAAGGAGAATGCTATCAATGAATATCGTGCAGTAGCACATTCTGCTGGCATTAAGATTGTCGAGGAAGATACCGAAGCAATGAAGAATCTCCCACTTGCTCAAATTCAGAAATTAACTTCGAATATTAGAAGTCTTTCATCCAAGATTCCTGTTGAAGAGAAGAAATCCAATAAGCCAATCTATTATGATGAAAAGACCGGCACTGGTGGTTTTGATGGTTCTAATGGGTTTACAGTTGGGTATAAGTTGGCAGATGGTACTTGGAGTACCGAACTACAGTAAACCACAACCTTTAACTCTTTTTATATCTCAATAGTAATTGTATGGGAGAACTGCGTACATACAGAATCGACTATACCGTAACTGGTATTGCTGTAATTGAAGCATTGAATGTTGAAATTGATTTAAATATCGATTGTATTGTAGACTCTTAAATCTTCTCTTTTCTCTCTCTTTTCCTTTTCTAACCTAATTACCTTTTTATATCTTCATATATTTTGTTTTCGTGTAAGGTGATTATTAATGGTTGTTGTAAGCGGTTTTATGAAACCGACGAATAAGGTCATTGTAATGGGCAAACCTGAAATTCAGGAATATCAGGCTGAAGAGGCAGGTTTTGTTCCAGGAATGACTGTTATGACTGGTACTACACAGGATGAGTGTAAGATCGGTTCTTTTACTGGTGGTATTATTGGATTCTGTGGATATGAGCAATCGTATCAGGGTGGAAATGATTCTACGTCCATCTACACAAAGAATCGTCCTGAAGGGTTGACTGCTGCATATGCGGATAATGCGAAGATTCCCGTTCTGTTTGGTGGAAACTTCGTTCTTCTGACGAAGATGTATGCTGGTTCCGCCGCTATTAAGGGTGACGATCTCGCTGCATTTGCTGGTGGCCGTCTTGTTGCAGGTAAGATGACGAAGGATGGTTTTGCGGTTCGTCTTCCGTTTACCAAGTCTACAACCGAAGTCTCGACCGGATTCGTTCTTCCTGCTGGTGCCATTGTCAATGATGTGTTCATCGAGGTTTCAACTGCTGTTGCCGAGTCTACTATTGATATTGGTATTCTTTCGACTGAAAATGGTGGGGACGCTGATGGATTTGTCGATGGTGAATCATGTGCTGCAACTGGTCGAGTGCAGCATGTAAATGGCAATGCTACTGCTGAAAATAATACACTTGGTGCATTGTTGGTTGTTGCAGATATTAAGGACGCAACGTCTCCGGCAAATTATTACTCGGTTCCGAAGCAGCATATTGGAGATGGTGTTGCAAAGACTATCACGTACACGACTTCGAATCATACCATTGCTGGTAACATCTTTGTTGTGATTGACGGTCTTCAGATCGTCGCCAAGGCTGTTGAAACTGTTACTGCGGGTGCCGACGTTATGGCACAGTCGATGATCTGAGGTGATGTGACATGGTAAACGGTCCATATATTTTACCGCCTGAGTTTTATATGAAGGCGAAGGCAGCGACTATTACCGCTGCTCGACAGAGATCCATCGTTCGTGACCTTGTTTCTGTGCAGGGTAATCTCGGTGGTATTGGAGTTCAGAATTGGAGTTGGAGTAAGCAGGGCACGATGAGTGAGGCTCAACTTTCGTGGAGTTTCACCCAGACCGGTGAAGACCAGATTAGTCTTAGCCGTGAGTCAACCAGAATTCCGGTTCTTCATAAGGAATTCAAGTTAGACTACCGTGATCTTGCTGCTGCTCAGATGAATGGATATCCTCTTTCGATGAAGAACATCAGTGAGGCTACCTATAAGGTTGCAAATCTTGAAAATAGAGTTATTCTTGATGGATATAATCCAAAGGGAACTTCATCGGCTTCGGATTACGAAGTCAAGGGGTTGTATCAGTCGGCTGGTAACGAGATTACTGATAATTATGATTTCGGCACCTATGGCAATGCCACTAACGCTGTTGCTGATGCTCGTGAGTTATTCATTGAAGATGAAGTGTATGGCCCATACAATCTGGTTATCAATGATATCCAGGGTCTTGAACTTCAGTTATCTGAACATGCTTCGTACGCAAATCCTGAGAAACCAAAGGTCGAAGGGCTTTTGGGTGGTGGTCGTATTATCGAAACTCCGTTCATGCCAGCTGGTAAGGGTCTTCTTATCCCAACCAAAGATGCAATGCAAGCAGAGATGCTTATCACGCAGGATATGACATTGTTTACTGAAGTTGAAGCAAAGAGCCGTGATTTCTGGGGGCAGATCTATGAGTGTGTCACCCTTGCAGTGTATGAGCCGAATTCGATTTGCAGGTTGACCACTATCTAAACTTTTTTGGGTGAAATAAGGTGTATCATGGCGTGGGCAACAGTTGCAGATCTGCGTTCGTTAGTACGAACAGTTGAATCAGATGAACAGGTTGCATCTATCCTGAACACCGCACAAAACGATATCGAGGGAACAGTCGGTAAACAAACCGGTGTTGTTTCCGCATCTCTTTCTAGAGCACATTTATACTTGTCTGCCGTATTTTTACTCCGGTTTATGCAAACAAACGGGGAGATGGCATATTATAATAAAGTTGGGCCTGATCAAACATACAATCAGATCGAACCGGCAATAGCGGACTTTGAAAATAGATATAGAAAGGCGATGCGTCAAGTCAGCACCGGTGCATTATATACAATAGTTAAGTCCACGGGGGAAGTATGAGTGATGATGAGGATGTGTATGGGTGTGACGTAGAACCATACGTTGGTACTGATAGGGTAGTGCGGTGGAGTGAATGTTATAAAATGCGTAAAGATTACAAACGTTCTGTTTGTGATGAATTTAGCAAAATTGAAGACAAACTTGAAAATCGAGATATAAAGATCGAAAAGATAATTAATCAAATGTATGAAAAAATGGATAAGTTGTATATGATTGCATTTGGTATTTTAGCATCAATTCTTGGTGGTATTGGTGTTGGTGTGATTATGTATATTTTGCCCTGATTACATATTTATATTTCCATTCTCTTTTTTAATACATGACTGATAAACTTCGTATGGAGATCAAGTTAAAACGTTTTGGCAAAGATTATCTTTTCACTCGTGTAACAGAAACTGCCATTGTCAATCCCACACCAGAAGATATTGCATATAAGAAAAAGAATAAAACCACCACCACTTTCACTCGTAGAGCAATAGTATACCCTGCTCGTGCATACGCTATTCATTCAGATGTGCAAAAGTTCTTTCGAGAGGGTGGAAATATTACCACTGGTATTATTAATGTGGAATTAATAAGTACCACTGATGTTCAGGTGGGAGATCAAATTACCACACCAAAAGGAAAGTATGATCTTGTTGCAATTGAAGATCATGACGAATTTTTGATATTCGAAGGACATCGAGCGCAATCATGACATCAATACATGATTTTATCAACCTCAATCCAAAAAACAAAGAACAATATAGTACCCTAAATCCTGGTATAAAATTCACCATAACTGGTATTACAGAGACAAATATGTATCTTACAGATATTTCTTCGGCACCAGATCTTTCTGACTTTATTGAAAACTCGTTGCGAGAATTGGAAGTCATTCTGTATAATACTGCACCAGTGGACACAGGATTGTATCGAGAGTCCATTAGTGTTGACTTTGAAAGTGGTGATGTCAGTATCGGTGAGGGTGTTAATAATAAAAGTGGTGATAATTATGCGAAGTTCTTACAATTTGGAGCAAGTACATTATATAATGCTGCTGTATTGGGAAGACAATCTGATGGACAGAAATGGCCGTATACCAAGATTGATTCAGGTATGGGTATTCTTCATGACACTAGACGACTAGTGTATGCATGGGAACATACATTCTATACCGGTCTTGATGCTGTTAATTTCGCACAGCCTCGTACAAAAGGTGGACAGTTCTCAGCAAGAAAATTTTAAATAACTTATTACTTTTTGTTTTATTATATGTTAAGTCCACAAATAGTTGAATGGAACACATTTGTTGCTGCAAATGTGCCAACACTCGGTTCGAATGTTGCTGCATCATATGCTGATATTGATCAAAATGCATTAACGTTTGCTATCGTTGAATTGGAAATTTACAATAAAGACAGAGGTGTTAGTGGTGATATGTATTTCGGATTCGCACGAATTACCTTTGTTGCATCTGATAGTTATACTCTTGATAAATTGTTGGTTGATGTGTTTGGTGATGCATTAGAACTTAAGGGCAAACAGTTTGTTACGTTCACCTGTGGTGGGGTATCAAATGTTACCAAGATTGAGAAATATGCACCAGAGAATGAAACGTTAATTAAGAGAGAAGTTGACATACAAATGTCATGGTATGCCCCAAAGTAAATTAGTATTAAATATCTTAGGATAATTTGTTTTCGTGTAAGGTGATTATTAATGGTATATTCGTATGCATTCAATCCTGGTTCAAGACAGCAGGCATATGTCGAATATGTTGAAGAGGCAACATTCGGCACATTCCCTGCTGCTGGAACTGGAGTACCAGCCATGAAATGGTTTGGTGCCGTAACAAATTTTGATGATCAATCAAAGATTAAGACTGACTCAAAGAATTATCTCGCTCCTGCAAGTGTTACAAGCAGAACCTCTGCTGTAAAAAACGCGAAGACCGGTGAAGAGATCGCTGTTGGTATTGATTATATGCTCCAAGAAGGGCATGTTCTCGATACATTATGTTACTTCCTTGGTGGGGATGCTGCTCATCCAACACAGATCTCTGATAATTTAAAGAGTATTAGTATTGGGCATGTAAATACAGTTGCTAACTGGGATGATGCAAAACGGTTTACAAAGTATACTGGTATGGTTGGTGAAGAAATTACTATTACTATCCCAGAAGAAGGTGCAGTAACAGCCAAAACGAAGTGGACTGGTACCGGTCTTACTCGTGGTGCCGAGTATATTGGAACAACGGGACAGGGATCACATGCAACAGATCCATGCACTGCTGTATTGAATTCTTCAGCAGTATCAGACTTCAAGATTCGAACATCAACAGTTGGATCAACAACAGCAACAGAATGGGCAGAGGCACCACTTTGTCGTGATGCTGTTGGTGGTATTGAGATGAAGTTTACCAACAAACTTGGTCTTCCAAAAGACTTCAATACTAACACAGTTACTAAGATCAAGGCTGCTGTGTTGCTTGGAAGAAAGGCAACCATCAGTCTGGATCTTACTTATGCTGATATTACCGGTGGAGAAATTGCAGATGCAATTACATTAGAGAATATTCGTTCATTCAAGCCATTTGATATTCAGTTTGAATTCGATGGATATGTGTATGAATACAGTAGGGTTCGTTTCCCCGAGTTGCCGTATAAGGCCGGTGGAGAGGATCTTATTGGTGACAAACTCACTTCGCTCCCAATTGGTGATGTTTGTTCAGGTGCAGCAGCATTAACTATCACTGCTGCTTAATATTTTTCTTTTTTGTCCCCTTTGTCCCATTTATGTCCCATTTAAATTATAAATTACCTTTAAATATCTTACGTCTTTTTGTTCTTATGTATGAAGAAGAACGTTAAGGAGACTGAATCTATGTCGTCTGTAATTATGAATGGTGTTGCGTATGAACTCACGAATGAACCATCACATGGTGTTGTTCGTGGTGTGAAGAAAATGCAAAAGGAAATTTCTATTGGATTGATTAAGAATCACCGTAAGAAGTTTACATCTGATACAAGTGTCGAAAATGCATTACAGCAAATTTTTGATGAAGATCCATCAGAAGTTGCAAACTTCACCGATGCAAACGAAGAATTTGTTATTATTGGGACTATCAGTCTTGCAACTAATACATTGTGGACAACTGACATGCTTGGTGCAGTGCCAGAGAAAGAAGTTATGGCTGCATTTGAAAAGTGCAAAGAAGTTCTTGGTGGGGATGTTACTACTTTTTTGTAACCCTTCTCTATGAATTTTATCTTGAAGAAGAACTAGACGGTGATTACATCGAGACAATTGGTAAAGATGTCGATGATGATGCAAAAGCAAAAATTAAACGGTGGAAACGTGCGTTAACAACAGGATCATCCGACCCATTGTTTGATGATATTAACGCAATGAAAACACTTGGGTTGACATGGCATGAACTCATGGATCTTCCTGAACGTGTCTATCTGTCAATGCGTAGAATTAACACATTGAGAATGAAGGAAGAGAGAAAACAAAAGGCGATGGGTAAGTATGGCATTGAGTGGTAGTAGTAGCGGAAGAAACATTGTCGTAACAGTTACATCTAATACAGCACAGTTTACGGCGGGTATGGCACAGGTGCGTTCACAGTTGACAGGGTTACAATCCCAGATGTCAAGTATGTTCAGCACTATGGGTGCTGGTATTTCAAGTGTCAGTAATCAATTGATTCTTGTAGGTGCTGCTGGTACCGGTTTTTCACAATATCTTACTCGTATGTTTTCTGATTCTCTTCCAGTAGTTGAAGAGTATTATCAAGCACAAGCGCGATTAATTTCTCTGATAGATGATGGTACGAAATCATATCAACAAATGTCTAATGAAGTATGGGCATTTGCAAAAGCACAATCCGAATCAAGTATCTTTACCGCCACTGAAGTAACAAAAGCAATGTATATTGTTGCCCAGGCTGGATATGAAAACAATGATATCATGAAAGTTGCAACAGCAACAATGAATCTTGCTACTGCTCAGGCATACGATTTTACTCAAACTACCGATGATGTTATTGGTATTCTTAATGCATTTAAACTTGAAGCCAGTGATGCAGATCGCATTGTCAACTTACTTGCTGCAACTTTAACAGCATCGAAGATGTCAATGGAAGACATCACTTATGGTGCCAAGTATGCTTCTGTCGCATTCAATGCAATGGGATATAGTGCAGAGCAAGCATTCACCGCTATGTCATTGTTAACTGATCTTGGTTACCGTGGTGAAAATGCCGGTCGTATTCTTCGTGATTCATTAGCAGACCTTATGAACCCCACCGCTGAAGCGATGGAGATCATTAACAAACATCACATTGTTCTTTATAAAAATCAAAGTGAATATGATGCTCTTGTAGCAACATATGATTCTGTATCTGCATCTGTTACTAGTTTAAAAGAACAGGAAGAGATGCTGTCCGTCACAATGAGAGATCAGCAACGCTATACTGAAAATCTCAATCTTGAAATGCAAAAGATGAATCTTGAGCAACAGAAGATTCGTCTGAAATATAATGAAGATAATCCAATGCTCAAGAGCCTTGAGCATGAGAAAGAAGTTTTAGTTGACTCCCGTGATGCTGCAAAAGATTATTATAACCAGTTAAAGGCAGAGCAAAGGGAACGTCTTTCACATATCACCGGACAAAGAGATACGATATCTGAGATTCGTAGAGAGATTACTGCCATTAATAATGAAATGGCGTATAACCGTGCAGAGGGTTATACTAGCGAGTCTCCGCGTCAGATCGGTCTTGCCGAACAAAAGAAATTCTTACAGGATCAGTTGGCAGAAGAATCTAAAAATCTTGATACAATGCGTTCTGATTATAACAAAAATAAAAATACTATTGATATTCAGAGACAAAAAGTCGCAGAGAGCAATGAGAAAATTGCCGATCAGAACAAGTCCATTAAAAAAATTAAAGAAGATTTAGCAGATGCTGAACAAAAAGAGATCAATGAGATAGAACGTAAGAAGATTAAGATTGAAGAAGAGAAGATTGCCCAGGCTGAAAAATATCAGTTGTTACAAGATCAACAACAGAAAGTCAATGATCAACTTGACGAATATAACAAAAAGGTTGCTGATGCTCAACAGGCAATGAAAGATTTCGTACCAACTGGATTGATTGAATACGAACAACTTCTTAAAAATATCAATGCTGCTAAACTTCAACAGGGTGAGATGTATATTATCTTCGGTAAACAGTCTGCTCCTGGTATGAGTGATCTGACAAGTGATAAAACACTTGCGAAATGGGATGAGCGCATTGGTAAGTTGCTTGCTGGAGAAAAAAATCAAGAAGCACTCCGTCAAAAGGAATCTGTTGTTGGTTCACTTTATGGACAAGAGACTATTGCAAAGACAAAATATGATAACACTACTTTACAAGCAGTGCAAAACAAATATGAACCTCTGCTTGCAGTAATCAAGGCTATGTCTGATCCTCAGTTAATTGAAGATATTACTACAATTAAATCTGATATGCTTGGTGGTGTTATTGAGGGTGTGAGGAAACTTATACCAACTGTACATAATTTGGTTGGAGCAATTGCCGGTTCTGGTGCTGGAACACTTGGTGCCATTGGTGCAATGACTGCAATGACAGGTGTAATCATGTATGCTGTTACTCCAGCACTTCTTACACTTGGTGTGTTTGGATCAATGGCTGGTTTAAGTCTTCGTGGATTGGGTAATCTATTTGGTATGGGTGGTGGTGGCGCTGCTACTGCTGTTGCTAGGGGTGTTGGGGGTGCTGGAAAGAACAGTGCTCTGAAAACAGAACTTCGCAATTTAAATGCCATTCTCACACCAGCGAAAGTAGAAGATGTAACTGAAGATATAGTAGACATGACCAGAAGGGGTAAGTATAGTTACTCCACCACTGCAAAACCAATCAAATATGATACTAGAACCGAACATGAGAAGTTTGGTGATATGCTTATCCGTAGAGCGGGATTGAACAATTACGGTGATCTGGGATATAAAATTTATTATCGTGAGCATGATAAAGACTCGCTTGGCAGAACAATGCCACTTAGAGATGCTAATGGTAAATTTGTTAGTGCTGCAAACGAACAGGCAGAACTTGCAAGTAGAATACCACAAATGCGCGGTCCTGCTGCATACACATATAACCTTGATGGCATTGATCCGTTATTGTATACTAGACGCCCATTGATACAGAAATCATCTGAGAATGCTATTGATCCAGCGTTATTGAAACAGTTGGATGCACTGGAAGACAAACTTAAAAAAACAGGAAGTGTGAAGACACTTGCAAGTGGTCTTGACGATGTTGCGATTGCATCTGCAAAGGCTGCTCCTGCAACTGGTGGATTGGTTGCTAAATTTGCTGGTTTATTTGCTCCAGTTACATCATTAATACCATTCATTGGTGGTGGTGCTAGTACCGGTCTTGCTGCTGGTATCGGTGAAACTGCTGTTGCTGCTCCTGTTGCAACAGGATTACTTGGTGGACTTGGTACAACCATTGCTGCACTTGCAGCTCCAATTACAATTATCATCGCTATAATTGGTGCGTTATACTTAGCATGGCATTTCAACTTGTTCAATATCCAAGAAACAACTAAGAATGTTGTTGAATTTATTGGAAAACACTTTGGTTGGATTGTCGAATGGGCCACTGGTGTAAAAGATGAATTCATGAAAACTTTTGGGTCAATGCTTGAAGGTTTACAGGAAGTTTGGGATGGTCTTGTAAATGCCGATCTTACACAATTGATTGAAGGTCTTGGTAAAATCGTAGGAACATTCGATCGGTTTTGTGGACAGGTACTTTGGTATGCTGCTGAATTTATTATGGGATTCTTTGCAAGCATTATTAATGGTGTTATTGATGGTGGGCCTGGAGCACTTGAAGCATTTGGTACATTCCTTTCAGATATTCCAAATTTATTAATATCTGCTGGACAGGTGATTATCTATCAGGCTGCTAATTTTGGTGCATCATTAGTACGAGCATTTCTTGGTATTGATGTGTCTGAAGCCGAATTGCAGGAACAGCACAAGAAGTTATCATCGATGCTTGATAGTTCCTTTAAAGCATTTGGCATGAAATCGAATCTTGCTGATTATGCCAAGCAGGAAGATACAAAGAGAGCAACCCGTCTTGCAGAGAAAGCGTTAAAAGACAAGGAAAAAGCAGCACTTAAACTCAACGGCACTATGAAAGATGGTATTACTACCGATAAGAAGAATAATGATCTTCTTGGTATCACTGGAAAAACGTTTGCTGATCTTACTGGGGCCAATAAGAATCTTAGTGCTGACATGAGCATGTTCAATGGTATGCAACTTGCTGACTATGATAACATGTATACTAAAATGGATACTACAGGAATGAAGACTGATGCAACAAAAGATAAAGTTGGGCAGTTGAATAATGTTGCAAATCAACAACTGTTATTCCCCAACTATAATCAGGACAGATTTAATGCATTCAACGAAAACATCAACATTTCAACACAACAATTAATTGCATTCCAGCAGTTGGCAAATGGCACTCCAGCACAATTACCAACACAAGCGGACATTGCTCCAATAAAACAAATAACAGAAACACCGAAGTTGCCAAACAATACAGCAGTTGACAAAGT
>ENA-UOWE01006280-UOWE01006280.1-activated-sludge-metagenome-genome-assembly--contig:-NODE-6280-length-10546-cov-4.034315_pt1 | contig 10546 bp, 11 predicted proteins | sample MGYA00249841_ERZ761562 | MGnify/ENA primary metagenome ERZ761562 (study PRJEB28883, sample SAMN05720200) | activated sludge metagenome | isolation source: Anaerobic digester | place: Japan... | reverse complement strand
TCCCGACCGGCACGGAATACGTCCCGGGCAACTCCATCCTGCGGGAGTTTATCGGCGGGTCGATTCTGACCGAGTTTTCGCTGTGGAATAAATAGGCGGGCGATTGGTCTTCCCGACGCCGACGCTGCGAACCTGGACAAAAAAACGCCCCGATCCTGATAACCGGGGCGTTGGGTTGTTAAAGTCCGCTCAGATGCAGCGCCGCACCATGCGCGCCAGCCTCTCAACGCCGACCCGGATGGTTTCCGGGTTGCAAGCCGAAAAGTTCAGGCGCATCGTGTTCAGCGGCCCGCCGTTGGGATAGAACGGCTCTCCGGGTACATACGCCACTTTCTCCTCCACCGCGATGGGGAAAAGCTCGGTGGCATTGCAACCTTCGGGCAGCCGCAGCCACAGGAACAAGCCGCCTTGCGGACGGGTCCAGGTGGTGCCTTCGGGCATAAAGTCTTCGAAAGCCTGCAGCATCGCGTCGCGCCGTTCCTTGTACACCTTGCGTAGGGTCTGGATGTGGTCTTTCATCCAATCTCCCTGCAGCAGTTCATAAGCCACGTACTGGTCGAAGGTGGAGCACTGCAGGTCGGCGCCTTGCTTGGCCTGTACCATTTTCTTGATAACCTCGGTCGGCGCGATGACCCAACCGATGCGCAGGCCGGGCGCCAAAATCTTCGAAACCGTACTGGTATAGATGACGTTACCGCGGTAGCTTAGTATGCCGTTATCGCGCAGCGCGTCGTCCAGCACGACCACCGGCGGGAGGTGCTCTCCTTCGAAGCGCAGCTGACCGTATGGGTCATCTTCAACAATCGGGACGCAGAAACGGTCCGCGAGTTCGACCAGTTTCTGACGGCGTTCCAGCGTCAGCATGACGCCAGCGGGGTTCTGGAAGTTTGGCAGGACGTACATGAATTTGATATGGCTGCCGATGACTTTTGCGAGGTCATCGGTAGACAGCCCGTCGTTATCCGATATAACCGTCTCATAAGCCGCGCCGTACGCGTTCCAGGCTTGCAGCGCGCCCAGATAGGTCGGGGATTCGGTTAAAACGCGGTCGCCGCGGTTGATGAAGATGCGCCCGATGATATCAAGCGCCTGCTGGGAGCCGGTGGTAATCAGGACGTTATCCGCGCTGACATTAATTCCATAGCGGGAGACGTTTGCGGCAATCAGGCCGCGGAGAGGGGCGTAACCTTCGGTTTGGCTGTATTGCAGCGCTTTGGCGCCATTTTCGGTGAGGACTTTGTCGCAGGCTTCTTTGACCCTGTCCAGGGGAAAAAGCTCGGCAGCCGGGAAACCGCCCCCAAAGGAAATAATATCCGGCTGGGCGGTGACCTTCAACAACTCACGGATAAACGAGCTGGTCATCCCCGCGGTGCGGTGAGCATATCGATGGTCCCATGATGTATGCATATTGTTTCACTCTCCTTTTTTGTGATAACTCAAGCTTTCATGAATCTGCTGACAATCGTGGCAGCGCTCGGAAGCACGACTTTATCGCCGATGGTGAGTTCGGCGGGAACCTTTTGTGCTTTTGCCGGGGCGCTTTGGTAAATCAAAATGGGATTACCCTCCTGGGCGGCCTTCAGTTCAACATATGCCTGCCCGGTGAAGTAACCCTGTTGGTCCAACGCGCAGCTGGTCACCTTGCCGATAACCTTACCTTTCTCATCAACAACCGGATCGCCGTGGTGAGCCAGACGCACACCTTTTTCATTGAAGCGGAAGCGCACAACCACGCCGCCGCGCGAGCGTTCGCGTTCGCGGAATGCCGCCCGCCCGATGAACCAGGTGGTGTTCACTTTGACGTAAGGCAGGAAACCTGCTTCGCTGACGCCAAGGTTGAAGTCGCCGCCCATTTCGTGCCCATAAAGCGGCAGTCCGGCTTCGGTGCGCAGCGAGTCGCGCGCGCCCAACCCGCAGGGCTTCAGGCCGAGCGGAGCTCCCACGCGCATGAGCGCGTCCCACAGGCGGACGGCGTTATCCGGATGCACAAAGAGCTCGAATGCCATCCTTTCGCCGGTATAGCCGGTGCGGGAGACAACCATGGGCATGCCGTCCACCACCGCTTCGCACAACTGGGTGCGGTTCAGGCGCGTAATCTTTTGAGCTTCGTCAGGCTCGGCCAGTGCCAGCAGAATATCGCGGCTGAGTGGGCCTTGCAGGGCGATATCCACCAGCATATCCGCGCCTTCAGCCGGGTTCTTCAGGTTGCGCAGGATGACGCGCCGACCGGGGCTGCGTGTCCAGGGGCGTTCGGTATCCACCAGAACCTTTCCATCGCGCACAGCGGTAAGCCAGGCCCAATCTTTGTCTTCATTGGCGGCGTTTACCACCACCAAATATTTTTCGGAAGCGCGCCGATACACCAGCAGGTCATCAATCACGTTCGCGTATGGGTCGAGGAAATGCGTGTAAAGCGATTCGCCAACCCCCAGCGCAAGAATATCATTCCCGCAGACCGAGTCCAGGAAGAGAGCCGCGTCTGGCCCTTCGGCCTGGAACACGCCCATGTGGGTGACGTCAAAAATACCCGCGGCGGTGCGCACCGCGTTGTGCTCTTCGCTGATGGAGGAATACCAAACCGGCATTTCCCAACCGGCAAAAGGCACAATCCGACCGCCAAGCGCCTGATGCGTTTCGTACAGCACGGTGCGCTTAAGCGGAGGGTTCTCCGGTTCCTGCCAGACGAAGCCGGGCAGGGCTGGCTTTGTTGCTTCCAGGGGCATGCCCACAAAGTAGGGCTTGTCGATGCAGACCGGGTCGTTCGTGGGGGCGGCTTCCACTGGTTCGGCATGCACCAGGGCGACTGGCCCGGGGACGCGGTGACAAAGGTCGTCGTCATAGCGCACAAACGCGGTGGACATTGCTGCCAGCCAGGTGGACGTCAGCCCGCCTTTTTCGGCTGGCACGGTGAGAACGAAGCTGTTGGGGTTTTCGCAGGTTAAAATACCCGCGACCTCTCCGAGGGCGGTTCGCAGCAGGGTGCGCTGCGACTGGCCGGGGTCCAAGGCTTCAATATCGCTGGTGAGCACGTTGTTCAGATACGGGCGTACTTTTTCGCCATAGACTTTGAAAGCGGCGTGCGTGCCCGGATACTCGTCGTCCAGATAAGCGTAATGGGGCAGGCGTTCGGGTTTTGGGACGCACTCCATGCAGTACTTGGAATCGGTGAGGTCGCGAACCCGCATATTCACTTTCATCATGGTCTCAAAATCCACTTTCGCGTTGACCTTTTTGCCGGTTTGCGCGCATAACAGGTAAGGCGTGGTGGCATGCAGGAGGGTGGTAATCTGGTCGGCGATTTCCTCAAAGTCGCTTTCGACAAAGCCGCGTTGGGTCAGCCAGGTGGCGCCAAAGCGAATCCCACTGGCAGAAAAAGCAGACCGGTCGCCCGGAATTGTGTTGCGGTTAACCACGATGCCAACCAGGTCGAGAATTCGCGCGACAAGGTCGCCATTCAGGGCTACGCCGTCCGGACTGCGGAAGGACTTGGTGTCAATCAGGGTCATGTGGGTGTTGGTACCGTTGTATGGAACGCGCACGCCCTTCTTTTGGAAAGCGGCTGCCAAGGCGGAAGCATTCCTGAGAGTTTGGGCCTGAAGCTGATGAAATTCTTCGCTTTTCGCCAGCTCAAAGGTGAGCGCCATGGCGGCAATCGCGTTGATATGGGGTCCGCCCTGTTCTCCGGGGAAAACGCCTTTATCAATTTTCTCTGCCAGGTCCCGATTGTGGGTGATAATCGCCGCGCCGCGCGGACCGCACAGCGTTTTATGGGTGGTGAAGGTGACCACGTCGGCAAAGCCGATTGGGGAGGGGCAAACCTTTGCGGCAATTAATCCGGCGATATGCGACACATCCGCCAAAAGATAGGCGCCGACGCTGTCGGCAATTTCTTTAAATTTTTCCCAATCCGGCACCCAGGGGAAGGAGGAATAGCCCGCGATGATGATTTTTGGCTTAACTTCGCGGGCAATGTCGGCAATCTGGTCGTAATCCAGGCATTCCGTCTGAGGGTTGACCGTGTAATGTGCCGCTTTGTAGAACATGCCGGAGCGGTTGACAGGGGAGCCATGCGTCAGATGACCGCCGTGCAGAAGGTCCATGCCCAGAATCGTATCGCCTGGTTTAATCAGCGAAGTGTACACGGCGTTGTTGGCCGGCGCACCGGAAAGCGGTTGAACATTCACCCACAAGTCGTCCGGAATGAGCAAATTGGCGGCAAAAAGCTCAGCCGCGCGGCGGCGGGCGAGCGCCTCGACGATGTCCACATATTCGACGCCCTTGTAATAACGCAAGTCGCTATCGCGCCGGTAAGCGCTGAGTTGGCTGGCGTAATCCAGGATTTCTGCCTGGCTTTGCGTGCGCGTTTCTGGCAGCGGGTAACCTTCGGCGTAGATGTTATTGAAGGGAGAAGCCAGCAGTTCCCGCACGGCGAAAGGAGCGCTGCTTTCGCTGGGAATCATGTTCAGACGGCGCCCCTGACGCTCACCTTCCAGGATGGTCAGTTTATTCAGGTCAGGGTCAAGTTCAGACAGGTGTTTGATGAATAGGAAGTCAGTCATGGGGTATGGTCCTTGGTATAAAATACGCCCTTAACCGGGCGTTTGTATTATTCTGCTCTGGATGGGAATGGCGCTGTTTGGCAGCAGCAAAGCGGAGGAAATACACGTATTTACGGCTGGCCAGAACTGCGTTTTGACAATCCATCCCAAGTGTTCCATTAAGATAAGTATACCCTATGTTTGGCCTGCGGAATATCTCAAACCCAACCAGGCTCGACAGACAGCTGCTTCAAGTTTCTGCGATGCTATAATCCCCCGAAAGAGGATTTGTGGATACACTGCGCGAAGAAGCTGAACTGGCGGAAAGAGCCAAAACCGACCCGGAGGCGTTTGGAGAACTCTACGAGAGGTATGTTGAACGTATATACAAATATATTTATTTTCGCGTCGGAAGCGTCCATGATGCGGAAGACCTCACCGCCCGGGTTTTCCTGAAAGCCCTGAGCAACTTGAGTCGTTACCGTTTTATGGGGCTTCCGTTTTCCGCCTGGCTCTATCGCATTGCCCACAACCTGGTGGCTAATTTTCATCGCGACCGGTCCCGTCAGCGCGAAATCCCGATTGAGGACATGGCAAATGTGAATTTCTCATCCCGTTTGCCTTCAATGGATGCCGCTGTCAGCGAGGCGGAGGAGCTGGAAGCACTGTGGAAAATGATAAACGCGCTCTCCCCGCAAAAACGGGAACTGGTTTTGCTGAAATTCGTGGAAAAATTAACCAACTCAGAGATTGCTGCGGTGTTAAACAAAAGTGAAAGCGCGATAAAAAGTTTGTATCACCGCACCCTGCTGGAGATGCGGGATATGTATGGGCGCATGGAATAACGAGATTTCGGTGAGAATGAAGACAATGGAAAACGCTGATAAGATCACGGTCGAAGAAGACAGCAGCCTGAACGCGTTCGCCAGCCAATTGGCGGCGCGGCTGGGCCCTGTGCGCCCGAATTACTACTTTCGGGAAGCGTTAAAAGCCCGCCTGACTCGCTCAAAAATCTTCTCCAGACGCAGAGCGGCCGGCGCTATCAGCGTTGGCTGGTTATCCGCGGCACTGGTTGTGGTGATTATCGCTGAGATTGTTTACGCGGCAGCCGGCGGCTGCCAAAAGCAAAAACGCGCGGGCGCTTAGCGCTGATATTCCTGAAGCTTTACCCTTAATATATCATCCGGCGGTTCCATTAACATTGAGCCGTCCGGAAACACGATGGTAGGCACGCGGCGCATACCCTGGTTTACGCTTTTCACGAATTCCGCCGCGCGCGGATCTTTGTCCAGGTCATACCAGATGTAAGGCACCTGCATATCGCTGAAAACCCGCTTGGAGCGTTTGCAGTCTCCACACCAGGTTACTCCATACATTCGAATTTGGTCTTCGCTATTCACGTTAATCACCTATAATAAACAGCAGGCAGCCCTTCAAAAAGGGCTGCCTGATTCTGCTGAAAAATGGTCAATTGGTAAGCGTGGAACGCGTCCAATCACCGACCAGCCAGTATTTGAAATCTTTGCCGTGATAGGCCTCGACCGCGGCGTATATCCCATAAACCAGGCAGCCAATCGGCAGCAGGCTCAGAATTAAGGCGAAGGGAATCAGGACCAGGCCGACCAGAACGAGCGAGAGCAGGCCGGTCACCAGCCAGAAGAACCCGACTAACAATGAGCCGCCAAAGAAGAAGATCAGTTGGAAGAAGAGCGCTTGCAAGCTCTGATAAGCCACATAGCGGGATTTATCCTTGTACAGGAGATATATAAGCAGCGCCGCGCCAGCGCCCAGGAAGCCGGTGATTAAATTCAGGAATATCGAAAGGTGCGCCAGGAGCGCCATGGTGCGCTCTTCCGAGCTGATCGCTTCCGCGGGGTCTGGCGCCTCAACAGGTTCGGCGATGAGTGGTTCCTGTGGGTTGGTAGATTGTGATTCGTCTGACATAGTTGTCCTGCTTTCTATAGAATGATATTTAGACCAGTGTACATAAACCCGGGAGCCTGAACCTTAGAAAATCTTGGGTTTATGCGCCTTGTGCGGACTTACGCCCAATTCATTTTCCGGAGAAAATCAGTAATCACCGGGATGTTGACCCGTTCTCCGCGGCTGGCTGCCATCCCCCAGATGATGGCAAGCGAGAAGCAAATCAGCCCGACAATCCGTTCGATTAATCCCCGCGGCAAAATCGCGATCAACAGCCAGGCGACGGTTCCAAAGATCAGCCCTTGCGCCAGGTGCGCTTTGATAAATGGACGGGTTCGTTTGGCATTGATGAATAACAGGATGATGGGCACAATCGGCGTGAAGATGTAAGATATCGTCGCCCAAAGGCGGTCATCCTGGGTGATTTCAGTGTCGGGGTGTTGTTCTTCGCTCATACCTTGGGTCTCCAATGTTGGTTTTCTGGAAAACAGCTCTTATTATATCACGCGGACCGGCTCCATTTTTTGGTGGGGAGGGATGCTTGCGTTTGAAAAGCGCACAGATATAAATTGATAGGGTTAAAAAAAGCAAGCTGCCCGGATGTTGTTTTTACCTTGAGTGTGTTACTTTGCGTTGCGTTTCTTCCTGAAAGGCTTGGATGACCTGCCGCCGGGGGTCTGTTTCGCCTCCCGCTTAACAGGATGGAATTTTCTGACGACCCTGATGGTTTTCAGAAAGCGGCATATGGCCAGCCAGCGCGGCGGTTAACCTGAGCAGTGGAGTTCAGCTGAGGCCAGGCGCCGCCGCTTTGCTCTCACGAGCAGCAGCCCGGTTGCCTGAGGTGTCCTGTTAAGAAAATTTTCGGTCCGCTTTCAATCTTAAGCACTGGCTTTTGGAACCAACGCCGGCAACCGCGTAAAGTTCACAGGCCCGGATTGAGCCCTGCCCAGCGTGCGGCGCCAAGCGCGATCAGAAGCTGCGCAAGGTGATAGGTCACGATGATCCAGAATTTGACCCGCGGAATGTGTTTGCCCATGCGGTCTGCGGCATGCATGGTATCCGAAATCAGGAAGAGCAGCCCGCCAAACGCGCACATGCCTGCCGCGGGCAGCGGCCAACCAGGGCGGAACACGCACAAGACTCCCGAAGCCGCCATCAGCACCAGGGCCGCGGCGTAGGGCAAAAAAACTCTGCGCATAGGCTTAAGCTCTGGTTTTTTGGCGGTTTTTCGGAGGATATACACGCTCAACGCGAGCAGCAGCAAGCCGGCAGCCGCGCCAACCAGGGCGGTGGGCAGCGGCGGCGCCGGGATGACATTGAAAGCGTAGATATAAAAAAGGTGCGCCGCAAAGAAGGCGACCAAACCAGCCAGGAACCAAGTCTGGGAGCGGGGAATCAAGCAGATATCCCCCAGCAAAGAAAAGCCCAGCCCCAGCAGAAAGGGCAGCGCGGACGGCAAAGTGCCGCCCCAAAGGATAAAAAGGGCAATCAGCAGCAGCAATACGATCGGTTTGGTGGCATAGTACAGGCGAAGTTTCTGCGCCCAGGCGCCGTACCAATTTAACCCGGCGCTAAGCGAAAGCCCGGCAATGAGTAAATACGCGCTCCAGGGCATCTCAGGATCTCTGGGAAAGCCCCAGCTCCTTCAGAAAAGCCTGGTCGTTTTTCCAATCTTTGCGCAGCTTCACGGTCAGGTCCAGGAACACTTTTTGCCCGCTGACCGCTTCAATATCCACGCGCGCGGCGGAACCAATGCGCTTGATCATTTCGCCATTTTTGCCGATGACAATCGCTTTCTGCGCTTCCCGCTCAACAAAGATGGTCGCTTTCACGTACAACACACCGTTTTCGCGCTCGGAATACTCGTCCGTACGCACGGCGATGCTGTAGGGGACTTCGGCTTCCAGCAGGCTCAGACAGGCAGCCCGCACCATTTCTGCCGCGATGTCGCGTTCAAAAGTCTCGGTAATCTGGTCGGGCGGGTAGTACTGCGGTCCTTCCGGCAGGAAACCACGCACAACGCGCAGCAAGTTTTCGATGCCGTTGCCGGTCTGCGCGGAAATGGAAACTGTTTGCGAGCCGGGCAGCAGGCTCTCGAAGAGCGCCTTATTGGCAGCGAGTGTTTTGTTGTCCGCCAGGTCATTTTTGTTCAACACCAGCAGAACGGGAATATCCTGCCGGGCTTCCAGAGCCAACCCGGCCAACTTCTCGTCCAGTTTATCCGGTTGTTGGGAGGCATCTGCCAGGAAGAGGATTAAATCCGCATCGCGCAGTGCAAATTGCGCTTCAGCGTTGATGAACTGACTGAGTTTGTCTTTGGATTCGTGCAAGCCCGGGGTGTCCACAAAGATTATCTGGGCTTCGTCCGTGGTCAGGATTGCCAGTTGGCGCTTACGCGTCGTCTGTGGTTTGATGGAAACCCCCGCTATGGGTTGACCAAGCAGACGGTTCGCGAGGGTGCTTTTGCCGGCATTGGGTTTGCCGATAATCGACACAAAACCGGATTTGTACCCGGGGGTGGGTTCGCTCATGAATTTCCTCCTGTTTGGGGTTTAATTATTCCGTTTTCAAGGCGCAAGCCTTCGTGCCGCAGCAGCCAGGCTTTGGTGCGGATGCCGTCCGGCGCGGCGAATCCGTGCAGGGCTCCGTCCGATCCAATAACGCGGTGGCATGGGATGAAAAGCGGCAGCGGGTTGCGCGCCAGGCTTGATCCGACTGCCCGACTGGCGCCCGGGGAGCCGACGGCGGCCGCGAGCTGCGCGTAGGTGGACACCTGACCCCAGGGGATGGCGGCGCAGGCCAGCAGAACCCGGGTCTGGAATGGGGGTAACCCGCTCAGGTTCAGGGGCAGCGAAAATGACCGGAGCGCGCCCTGGAAATACTCGCGCAGTTGGATCAGCGCGTCATTGAGGAGTGGATTATCCGGCTGTGCGGAGAACAGGTCGGCAGGGGCCAAAGCGCTGGAACTGCTCACAAAAGCGCAGCGGCGCAAGCCGGATGGGCTGGATTCCAGGTAGAGGTTCCCGACGGGGGTCAGCACATTAATCGCAGGAAAGTTGGCAGCGTGGTTCATCAGTAGTTGGATACCATATCTATGTTACCGCGTTCGCGCGCGATGAAATCGAAACGTTTGTAAATCAGCGCGGCCAGGGCGCCATAAATGAGGGTGAACCCCGCCAGGATAAGGATAAGCTGAAGGTCGGATAGATTTGTGTACATTGGATAGAACCGACCAATAACCGGGGTCAGAGACCGGCGGATTAGCGTCAACCAGTAGCTGATTGGCAGGGCATTGCCAACCCACCGCAGCGGCGCCGGCAGCACGCTGAGCGGAAAGACCGCGCCGGAAAAGATAAGCAGCCCCGCGCCCAGGCTCTCTCCCAGCGACCAGGCATTGTTCTTGATAATCAGCGTCCAACTGCCGAGCATGAGACCCATAAAGCCCATCACAATCAGTCCAAGCAGAAAGGATCCCGCGAAGAGGCCCCACTTGACTTCAGTCAATACAATGGGCATCTTCAGGAAGATTACCCCAAAGCCAAGGGTAATCAGGACCGAGAAACAAGCCACCAGAATGCTGGCAACGCTGCGTCCGATCAAATAGACGGGCACCCTCAGCGGGGCAATATAGATGTACTTGAGCGTCCGGTAATGCTCGCGGTCATCCAAAATGCCGAATGATACGCCTTGAATTGCCGCGCCGACCAGGATAAAGAAGGCATTGCCGATATACAGGTTAACAAAATCCGGGCTGCTGAAATCTCCACCGCGAATGACCAGGTACATCACAATCAGAATCGCGGCGGTGGAAATCGGGCGGATGATGGAATAAATCGCGAAAACGAAAGGGTCGGTCCAGTTGGACTCAATCATCCAGCCCAACCAGGCGCTGGTGCGGAAGGTGCGCAAATGGGTGGGTTTAGCTTCGGTATCCCGGGAGGTTTCAGCGGTACGCATGGCGATTAATCCAGTCTGTCCGTGATTCTGCCGTATTTGATGGCCAGTCTTTCCATCCGGCGCAGTGATAAGAAGGCCGCGGCTAAAAAGAAAATCGATAGAGTGCCCAGAGCGGTCAACTCCACCGC
>ENA-UOWE01006258-UOWE01006258.1-activated-sludge-metagenome-genome-assembly--contig:-NODE-6258-length-10567-cov-5.450342_pt1 | contig 10567 bp, 6 predicted proteins | sample MGYA00249841_ERZ761562 | MGnify/ENA primary metagenome ERZ761562 (study PRJEB28883, sample SAMN05720200) | activated sludge metagenome | isolation source: Anaerobic digester | place: Japan... | reverse complement strand
AAAAGCTTCTCGGATTCAGGCCTCAAATTCATGGAGCCATTCTCAGAAACCCGCCCCTGGCGGTCGAGGGTAAAAATGCATTCTTGCGCCCCTCAGACGCCTCGAACCTCACCCGTGAGCCTCACTAATACTGTCCGCCTGGGCCGGAAAACAGGTTCATCCGATAAGTTTGATCCTGGCATGGTGCAGGGCGAGGAGTTTGAGGATGAAGAAGGCTTCGTCCCGATAGCCATAGGCTTGGCGGGTGAGGGTTTTGATCTTGTTGTTGACGCCTTCCATTTTGCCGCTGCTGAGCCGGTGTTCCCACCAACTCAGAATCCCGCGGGCGTGGAGTTGGAGCGTCTTGGCCATTTGCCGCAGCAGGGCGATGCCGGTTTCCATCGCCCGGGCACACCACTGACGCAGGAAGTCCTCCATCGCAGCGCGTGAAGGCTGTTCCCAGAGCAGGCTCAGTTCTTCCTTCAGGTAGTAGGCTTGGGAGAGGGGTTGGTTGAGTTTCAGGGCGTCCGCCAGTTTGGGCAACTTTTCTTTCGCCAAGTTGGCGGCACGGGTCAGCAGCAAGTAGCGCGTGCCCTTGATGGTCTGGCGCATCGCCCCGGCCGCTTCTCGAACCAGCCTCCGCCGCAGTTCGTCCAGTTTCTCATTCATGAGCTTCATGATATGAAACCGGTCGAACACCACCGCCACCCCGGGCAGATGCTCCAAGACCGCCGCCCAATAGGCCCCGCTCATATCCATCGCCACCGCTTGAATCCTGGCCTTGCTCAAACGCAACCGCCGCCAGAACTGGCCCAGGGCCGCCAGCCCCCGACCGTGGCCCACCCACACAATCTGGCCGCTCTCCAAGTCCAGCACTAAGGTGTAAAATCGCTTCCGCTTGCCGACGTAGATTTCATCTATGGCCAGAAACTTCAAGTCCTTGAGCCGCGGCTGACCGTAGTCGTGTTGGAGTTGCGCCTGGACGATGTCCTTGACCGTGTCCCAGCTCAGGCCGGTCAGGCCACTCACGTCCGCCAGTGTCATCACCCGGCTCAATTCCACCACATACCGGCTCAGCCGCTCGGTGTAGTGGACATAGGCCGGGGCAAAGGGGGGGCCACTTCAAACACCCGCCCGCAGCCCCGACACTGGCAGCGCGGCACTTCCGTCACCAACCACACCGGTTTGAGCCCGATGGGCACGGTCTGGAGCCGTCGGAAACGTTTGCCCTTGCCGATCAACTCCCGCCCCTGGCAATGCGGGCAGACCCGCAACCGTTCGGCCACCGTGAGGTGGAACTCGACCGTCCCGTGTGGATACTCCGTGCGGACATATTCGTAGCCTTCCCGCACCCCAAAGGCATGATACAGCAAGCTCTGGCTCACCCGCTCAGCTTACCCGCCCCGCCCCAAAAGAACAAACTTAGCGGATGAGCCCTTTAACCGGCTCATCCGAGAAGTTTGTCCTTTTGGGGGGACCGGGCTGCTTGGAAGGGTGAGCGCAGAAAGAAGCCCCAGAGAGCCAGTCCCCCAGCCTGAGCCATCTCGGACCCGCCATTCTGCCTCAGTCCGTTGCCGCTCCTCGCCCCCACCGCCCGCGAGTGGATAGCCTGTGGTAAGCCCGTGGTATGTTATGGAGCGTTAACGTTAATGGCGCCTGGGCAGCGGCGGGGCGGCGAACCCAAGGCTTTCCGGGCAACAGGGGTGGGCTTTGGGTCGTTTCAGGCGGCGCACGGCGGCTTGGGGTGGCCGATCCCACGCTCCGAGTCGCCGAGGACAGCGCACTCGGGCGGTGCTCCCGGGCCGGCATCAGTGCGTCCCGGCAACCCGAAAGGTCCTGCCATGCCCAAACTTCCCGGATGAACCGTTTTTTTCCGGCAGGGCGTAGAGTTTGCGGGGGGTCAGCACGCGGGCGGCTTTGAGGTTGGCGATGGCGCGCTCGACGTTGCTCCAGGCGGTGTTTTGGGTGAGGATGGCGCCGACGCAGACTTCGAAGGGGGTTTCGCCCGGCCACCATTGCAGGTGGCCGAAGCGCGCGCGCATTCGCTGGTAGGCGAGTCGCAGGGCCTGGGCGCGGCGCGCGGCCGGGTTGGGGGCGGGGCGGGTCATGAGGGGGTCTGTCCGGTGAGGCCGGCCATGGCCCGGCCCGCAATCCAGCCGGTGGTCCAGGCGGCCTGCAGGTTGAAGCCGCCGGTCAGCCCGTCAATGTCCAGGAGTTCGCCGCCGAAGTAGAGCCCCGGGCAAAGGCGGCTTTCCATGGTGTGGAAGTTGACTTCGCGCAAGCGCACGCCGCCGCAGGTGACGAACTCGTCCTGGTTTGGGCTGCGGCCGTTCACTTGCAGTTCGGTGGCGCGGAGGTGTTCGATGAGCTGATGCCGGGCGGCGCGCGGCAGGCCGGCCCAGCGGGTTTCAGGGGGGATGCCGGCCGCCTGCACGAGGCGCTGCCAGAGCCGGGCGGGCAAGGGGGACAGGGGGGAGTTTGCGATGCGGCGCGCCGGTTCCGCGGCGCGGCGGTGGTCCAGTTGGGCGGCGAGGGCCGCCGGGCCGAGATGCGGCAGCCAGTTGACGCGCAGCGGGAACTGGTAGCGCGCCGCGTGCAGCGCCCGGGCGCCCCAGGCGGAGAGGCGCAAGATGGCCGGGCCGCTCAGGCCGGTGTGGGTGAAGAGCAGGGGGCCGCGTTCGCGCAAGCCCGGGCCGGGGAGCGAGAGTTCCGCGTCCGCGACGGCGACGCCCGCCAGTTCGCGCCCCCACGGGGTGGCGAGGCGAAACGCGAAGAGCGAGGGCACCGGGGGTTCGAGGGAGTGGCCGAGGGCGAGCGGCAGGCTGCCGTCCGCGGCGGTGCGGCAGCCGCCGGTGGCCAGCATGAGCCGTTCGCAGTCGAGGCGTTCTCCCCCGGCCAGCGCGAGGGTGAAGCCGCCCGCCGGCCGGCGCGCGAGGGCCGTGACTTCGCAGCGGGGCCGCAGGGTCACGCCGGCGGCGCGGGCGGAGCGCGTCAGACATTCGAGGATGGCGCGCGAGGAATCGCCGGCCGGGAACATGCGCCCATCGGGCTCGATTTTGAGTTTCACGCCGCGGCGTTCAAACCAGGCGCGGGTGTCCCGGGGCTGGAAGCGGGTGAAGGGGCCGCGCAAGGCGGCGCCCCCGCGCGGGTAATGGCGGCTGAGGTCCCGGGGTTCGAAGCAGGCGTGGGTGACATTGCAGCGTCCGCCGCCGGAGATTCGCACTTTGGCGAGGAAGAGCGGGCTTTTTTCGAGCACGGTGACCCGGGTAGCGGGGGCCGCTTCCGCGCAGGTGATGGCGGCGAAGCAGCCGGCGGCGCCGCCGCCCGCGACAACGACGCGCGGGGGGTTCATTCCGGCAGCGCGCGCACGGTGTAGCCGCCTGATTTTTCGTCCGCCTGGAGTTGCAGCAGGCCGCGTTCCTGGGCTTTCTGGAGCAGGTCGTTAAAGGAGCGGAACCCGTAGGCGCGTTCGTTGAAGCCGGGGTTGCGGCGTTTGATGGCCTGCTTGATCATCGAGCCCCAGATGGGTTCGTCCGCCTCGCGCTCCTGGCTGATGGCCTCGAGGGTTTCCTCCACCAGCTCGAAGGCTTTTTCCCGCGAGGGCCCGGCGTTGGTTTCGGCGGCGGGTTTGGCCGCCGGGGCGCTGGCCGCGGCCTGCCGCCGCGCCCGGGGCGGCGCGGCGCGGACCAGGTCGTCGTAATAGATGAATTCGTCGCAGTTGCTGATAAAGAGGTCGGCGGTGGAGTTCTTGACTCCCACGCCGATGACCGTTTTGGCGTTCTCGCGCAGCTTGCTGACCAGCGGGGAGAAGTCCGAGTCGCCGCTGATGATGACGAAGGTATCCACATGGCCCTTGGTGTAGCACAGGTCCAGCGCATCCACGACCATGCGGATGTCGGCGGAGTTTTTGCCGGATTGGCGGACGTGGGGGATTTCGATGAGCTCGAAGGCGGCTTCGTGGAGGTCGCGTTTGAACGTTTTGTAGCGGTCGAAGTCGCAATAGGCTTTCTTGACGACGATGTGGCCTTTGAGCAGCAGGCGTTCGAGGACTTTTTGGATGCTGAACGTCGGGTAGCGGGCGTCGAGCGCGCCGCGCGCGATGTTTTCCAGGTCCAGGTACACCGCCATGGTCGCATTGGGAGCTTGGGTTTTCATAATCGTGGTCATTCAGGCCGGCCCCAGATTCGCGCATCGCGGCGGGCGAAGCGAGCGAAAAAGGCGGGCGGGGGCGCGGCGCGGGCGGGCGGGGGCGGGGGCGGGCTTCCGCCGGCGGCCGGAATAAAGCGGGCTTTTCCCCGGGGGCGGCGTTATGCTGGGGGCATGGCGAAGAGATTGTTTTTGCTGGACGGCATGGCGCTGGTGTACCGGGCGCACTTTGCGTTTATCGCCCGGCCGGTGCTGACGTCGCAGGGGGTGAATACGTCGGCGCTTTACGGGTTCACCCAGACGCTGCTGAACATCCTGGGCGGCTGGGAGCCGACGCACCTGGGGGTGGCGTTTGACACGGCGGCGCCGACGCACCGGCATCGGGAGTTTGCCGCGTACAAGGCGACCCGGCAGGAGATGCCGGAGGATCTGAGCGCCGCGCTGCCGCACGTGCGGCGGATGCTCGAGGCGTTCAATATACCCGCGCTGGCCCTGGATGGCTTCGAGGCGGATGATCTCATCGGCACGCTGGTGCGGCGCGCGGAGCGGGAGGGCTTCCAGTCCTACATGGTCACGTCGGACAAGGATTTCGGGCAGCTGGTCAGCGCGCACAATTTTATCTTCAAGCCGGCGCGGGGCGGGGACGGGGCGGAGATTCTGGGGCTGGCGGAGATCCAGGCCCGGTGGGGCGTGTCGCGCGCCGAGCAGGTGGTGGAGGTGCTGGCGCTGATGGGCGACGCGTCCGACAACATTCCGGGCGTGCCCGGGATAGGCGAGAAGACCGCGGTGAAGCTCATCGCGCAGTATGGCACGCTGGAGAACCTGCTGGCCCATGTTGGCGAATTGACCGGGCGCGTGCGGCAGGCCCTGGAGGCGCACCCGGAGCAGGCGCGGCAATCCCGGCGGCTGGCGACCATCCGGTGCGACGCGCCGCTGGAGCTCGAACTGGACGCGCTCCGGGTGCGGCCGCGCAACGAGGAAAAGCTCCGGGAGTTGCTGGCCGAGTTCGAGTTCAACGCGCTGGGGCGGCGGCTGTTCGGGGAGGAGTTTCGGGCGGGGCGCGCGCGGGGGAGCGTCCCGGCGGGGGCGGGCGGGGCGCGGGGGCGGGCGGGCGAGCAATTGGTGTTGCTGGGGGAGCCGGAGGCGGCGGCGGCGAAACCGAAACCCGGGGCGGCGGCGCGGCCCGGGCTGAAGACCCTTGCGGAGGTGCCGCACCAGTATCACCTGGCCGCCACGGCGGCCGAGCGCGCGCAACTCATCCGGAAGCTGCAGGGGCTGGATTCCTTCTGCCTGGATATCGAGACCACCAGCCTGGACCCGAAGGCGGCGCGCCTGGTGGGGCTGGCGTTCAGCTTTGCGGCGCATTCCGGCTATTACGTTCCCCTGCCGCCGGCGCCCCGGGCGGCGCCGGTGCTGGAGGAGTTTCGGCCGGTGCTGGAGTCGGAGCGGATCGAGAAAGTGGGGCATAATCTCAAGTTCGACCTGAGCGTTTTGAAGTGGCAGGGCATTTCCGTCGGCGGGAAGCTCTTTGACACCCTGATTGCGCACAGCCTGCTGGAGCCGGAGATGCGCCACGGCATGGATCACCTGGCCGAGGTTTATCTGGACTACACGCCCATTCCGATTGGCCGGTTGCTGGGGGATTCCGGGGCGGCGCGGGCCAGCCTGGCCGACGTGCCCGTGGGGCAGGTGGCCGAGTATGCCGCCGAGGACGCCGACGTGACCTGGCAACTGCGCGCCGTCCTGGAGCCGCTGCTGAAGGCCCGGGGGCAGGAGCGGGTTTTTTATGAGGTGGAAGCGCCGCTGATTCCGGTTTTGGTGGACATGGAATACGAGGGCATCAAGGTGGATGCCGCGGCGCTGGCCGAGTTTGCGGCGCAGTTGGCCGGGGAGATGGGCGCGGCGGAGAAGGCGATTTACCGGCTGGCGGGCACCCCGTTCAACCTCAATTCTCCCCGGCAGTTGGGGCAGATTCTGTTCGACGTGCTCAAGCTCGGCGCGGCGCCCCGGAAGACCCGGACGGGCCAGTATGCCACCGACGAGCAAACCTTGCAGGCGCTGGCCGCCGACCATGAGATTGTGCGGCGGCTGCTGGAGTATCGCGCCGCCGCCAAGCTCAAGTCCACGTATGCTGACGCCCTGCCGGAGGCCATCTGGCCCGGGACGGGGCGGGTGCACACCACTTATCACCAGGTGATGACCGCGACCGGGCGGCTCAGTTCGCAGAACCCCAACGTGCAGAATATCCCCATCCGCACGGAGCGGGGGCAGGAAATCCGCAAAGCCTTTGTGCCGCGCGGCCCCGAGTATCGGCTGCTGGCGGCGGACTATTCGCAAATCGAGCTGCGGATACTCGCCGCGCTGAGCCGCGAGACGGTCATGCTGGAGGCGTTTCGGAGCGGCGCGGATATTCACACGGCGACCGCCGCCCGGGTCTTCGGCATTCCGCCCGGGGAGGTGACGCCCGAGATGCGGCGCAAGGCCAAGATGGTGAACTTCGGCATCGCCTATGGCATTTCGGCGTTTGGTTTGTCCCAGCGGCTGGGCATTTCGCGCGCCGAGGCGGGCACCATCATCGCGCAATACTTCCAGCAGTTCCCCGGCATCCGGCGCTACCGGGACGAGACGATCGCCCGGGCCCGCGAGCGGGGCTATGTCGAGACGGTCACCGGGCGGCGGCGTTACCTCCGGGATATTCGTTCGGCCAACGACACCGCGCGCGCCGCCGCCGAGCGCAATGCCATCAATGCCCCCATCCAGGGCAGCGCGGCAGACATGATTAAGCTGGCCATGGTTGCCATTCACCGGGAACTGGTCCGCCGGGGGCTGCGGAGCCGGATGCTGCTCCAGGTCCACGATGAACTGGTGTTTGATCTTTACCTGCCGGAGCGGGAGGAAGTCCGGCGGCTGGTCGGGGAGATCATGACGACCGCCCTGCCGCTGGAGGTGGCCATGGCGGTGGAGATGGGCGAGGGGGAAAACTGGCTGGCGGCGCATTGAGGCGGCTTTTGGACAGCGACGGGCGGCGGCGGCGCGCGGCGCCAAGAACACCCTTGCTCCTGGTTGGCGGCTTTGGCTACGTTTGCGCCTGCGGAATCGCAGCATGAGTCGCCACCCAAAGACATGGGCCCAACCGGATCCGGCGTGCCGCCTGCCAGACCAGGCGCCGGGGGCGCGCGCGGCTGTCTGGACGGGGGGCGGGCGGGCGCGGTGCGGCTGGGGCGGGGGGGGCGGCGTGGCGGCGGTGGTCCTGATCGGGTTGCTGTTGAGCGGCTGCACCGCCCGGCATTACCGGCGGTCGGCGGACAAGGAGAGCTACGCCATTATCCAGCAGATGGAGCGGCGGGTTTTCGGGCATACCAATGAATTTTCGATCCAGACACGGTATTCCGACCGGGATCCGAAGACTATTTCTCCCGCGGAGGTTCTGGATGATCGCGCGGTGAGCAACCGCTTTTTCGTGAACCTGGACCAGGCGTTGCAACTGGCGGTGGAGAACAGCCGCGAGTATCAGACGCAAAAGGAGCAATTATACCTGGCGGCCCTGGCGCTGACGGGCGCGCGCTACGAGTTCAGCCCGCAGTTCTTTGCCCAGGCCACGCCGCAGATTGCCGGCAGCCCCGATGGCGCGGACGTGGGGAGCGTGGCGAGCAAGGTGGGGGTCAACCAGTTGCTCAAGACCGGCGGTTCGCTGACGATGGCGCTGGCCAACGACCTGGTGCGGTATTTTGGCGGCCAGCCGGCGGCGACGGCGCGGCAATCGGTCATCAACGTGCTTTCGGTGAACCTGACGCAGCCGCTGCTGCGCGGTTTTGGCATCAACAGCCCGGCGGTGGAGGCGTTGACGCAGGCCGAGCGCGACGTGGTTTATGCCGTGCGCACCTACAGCCTGTACCAGCAGGAGTTCGCGGTGGGAACGGTCAGCGCGTATTTCGGGCTGCTGACGCAAAAGGATATTGTCCGGAACAATTACCGCAACTACACCAACCGCGTGGAGACGACCCGGTATCTGCAGGCCCGGGCCGTGGACCGCGAGCGGCTGAGCAACGCGGATGATGCGCGCACGGCCGAACTGAAGGCCCGGACGGATTATATTGACTCGCTGGCGTCGTATTTGAGCGCGCTGGACGCGTTCAAGCTGCGGCTGGGCATCCCGCTGGCGGCGCAATTATTTCTGGACGACCGCGACCTCGAGGAGCTGATCGGGGCGGGGCTGATCCCGGTTGACCTCGATCGCCGGGCGGCGTTTGCCATTTGCGTGCAGAGCCAGATGGAGGTGCTCAACGCCATTGACCGCTTCGAGGACAGCAAGCGCAAGGTGCGGGTGGCGGCCGACCAGTTGCGGGCGGATGTGAATCTTATTGGGAGCGCGAGCCTCGCGTCGGAGCCTCCGGACGATTATACGAACTTCGATCCGGGCAAGGTGCAGTATAGCGCCGGGGTGCGCCTTAATTTGCCGCTGGATCGGCTGCGCGAGCGCAACCAGTACCGGAGGTCGCTGGTCGCGTTCGAGGCGCAACTGCGCGCGCTGAGCCTGACGCTGGACAACTTCCGGGATCGCCTGGATCGGGGGCTGCGGACGCTGGAGCAAGCCCGCCTCAACCATGTCAGCGCGGCGGAATCGTTGAAAGTCGCGCAGCGGCGGGTCGAGAACAACCTCATGCTGATGGAGGCCGGGCGCGCCACCATCCGCGATGTGCGTGAGGCGCAGGACGGACTGATCCAGGCGCAAAACAGCCTGGCCACGATTTACGCCCAGTATCTGACGGCGCGCCTGACGCTGCTGCTTAACGTGGGACTCATAGACACCCGGCCGGAGCGGTTCTGGCTGCAGGACCCGCTGCGCGAGCGGTTGACGCCGGAGCAGCGCGGGCCGTCGCCGCTGCGAATGCCGGACGACCAGGTGTTGCCGCCGGAAAACTTCTTGGAACCGACTTCATGAACGCGAGTAATCTTTTGGACAAACTTCCCCCGGTGCTGCGGCGCCGTCCGGTTCTGTTCGGGGCCGCCGGGCTGGTGTTGCTGGTGCTGGTCATTCTGTGGCTGCGCCCGGCCCGGCCCGCGGTGGAGCCCACGGCCTACTACGAGGTCAAGCGCGGGGATTTCACCGTCTCCGTGGTCGAGGGCGGCACGCTTTCGGCGGTGAGCGAGTATAGCATTCGCAGCGAGGTGGAGGGCACCGCGCGCATTATTTCCATCGTGCCGGAAGGCAGCTATGTGAAGAAGGGCGACCTGCTGGTCGAATTGGATTCCGCCTCGGCCCAGGACCAGGTAAACCAGCAGCAAATCAACTACGAGAAGGCCAAGTTCAGCGTGGAGCAGGCGCTGGCGCAATTGGAGATACAGAAGAGCGCGACCAACAGCGAGTATCTGGCGGCGGAACTCAAGCTGAAGCTGGCGCGGATTGACCTGGAAAAATATGAGCAGGGCCAGCGGTTGGTGGACCTGGTCGAGGCCAGCAACAAGCTCGTGCAAGCCCAGGCCCAGTTAATGGTGAACATGGATACGTACCGCAATTCCACCAACCTGGCCGCCAAAGGATATGAGACCAAGCAGAAGGTGGATAGCGACCGCCTGGCGGTGCTCAACTCCGCCAATGCGCTGATCGTGGCCAGCAATAGCATCTGGATGCTGCGGCAGTTTGACGAAGTCAAGCAGGCCGAAACCTACCGGGCGGCGGTGCTGCAGGCCGAGCAGGAGCTGGACCGGGTGGTGAGCCAGAACGTGCGCAAAATGGCGCAGTATTCCGCCGACCTCATCACCCAATCCAACACGCTGGCGCTCAGCGAACAGAAACTGGAGCGCGACAAGAAGAACCTGGCGGCGACCATCATTCGGGCGCCGCAGGATGGGCTGGTGGTCTATCCGGTCAGCGACAGCCATTTCAGCAGCGAATCCCTGATTGAAGGCGGCGCCATCGTCCGCAACCGGCAGGAGTTGATCAAGCTGCCGGACCTGTCCCGCATGAAAGTGGTGATCAAGGTGCATGAATCCCACGTGAACATGATTCGCCCCGGGCTTCCGGCGTTTGTCATGCTCGATTCGATGCCGGACGAGCGGTTTCGGGGCGTGGTGGAAAAAGTCGCCCCGCTGCCGGACACGCAATCGCGCTGGGGCAATCCCAACCTGAAAGTCTATAACACCGAAATCTACCTGACCGACACCCTGCCGAACGTGAAGCCCGGGGTCTCAGCCAAGGCCGAAATCATCGTGACGAACATAGCCGGGGCCATTTCGGTTCCCATCCAGGCCATCGCCACCTACCAGGGCCAGCCGGCGGCGTACCTCGTGCATGGGCATCGCTCCGAGCCGCGCCCCGTCGAGGTGGGGATGTTCAACACCAAGTTTATCGAGATCACCAAGGGGCTGAAGCCGGGGGATCGAATACTGCTTTCGCCGCCGTTTGAGGCGCGGGAAAAGGATTTGGAAGGCAGCGTTCTGG
>ENA-UOWE01006256-UOWE01006256.1-activated-sludge-metagenome-genome-assembly--contig:-NODE-6256-length-10567-cov-90.025495_pt1 | contig 10567 bp, 10 predicted proteins | sample MGYA00249841_ERZ761562 | MGnify/ENA primary metagenome ERZ761562 (study PRJEB28883, sample SAMN05720200) | activated sludge metagenome | isolation source: Anaerobic digester | place: Japan... | reverse complement strand
AAAATCTGCTTGATCTGCTCAATCTGCTGATAAAGAAGTTTGGTCGTCGTTAGTCAGGTAGTCGTTGCACTTCAAAATCTGCTTGATCTGCTCAATCTGCTGATAAAAAAGTCTAGCGGCGGTAGCCCACGACAGCGATTTCGCCTGATTTCAGGGTGATGCGTTCGACGCAAACTTCGCTGGGCCAGACACTGGGCAGTTGTTCATCAATCCAGCTCTGGGCCAGCCCGCGCAATCCGATGGACCACTTGTTGATGCTAACCTTCTTGATGGTGATGGTCGCCTGGCAGCCCGAAGCCGCGAGCGTGACCACAGCTTCGAGCTTGAGGGTGTCTTTGAGATTGATGGGCAGCTCAAAGTTGACGTCTTCTAGCACGGCCGGATCCACTTCGACGTAGAGTGTAGCCTGGCCCGGCGTGAAGGTCAACTTGAAGTTCTGGACGCCCTCGACATTTTCATCAAGCGCATCCTGGACGATTGCCGTAAGTGCCGCGTCCGTCGCCGTGACACGCACGCGCGTGTTGCTTTCCAGGTCTTGCAGCGCGAGGAGATCATCCAGGGTCTCGATAGGATACTGCGGCAGATCCAGGTCTTCCGGCGGTTCCACGACTTCAGCGGGTTCAGATTCCACGACTCCCAACCATTTCAGGATCGGTCCGATGATGGGCCATTCCGGCAGCGGCGGCAACGCCGTCGCGTTCGACGCGGCCTGAACTGGCATTGCCGCGCTCAACAACAACAGACTCAACACTAACGTCACAATCACTTTCCGGTGTTTCATTGTTATCTCCTTTTACCTCAATATTTATGATTTGGCGCTTTCTCATCGCAACGTCTCTCATTTCAACAACATCAAGAACTCTTCCACAGTCATTCCGGCCTGGCGAATGATAGAGCGCAATGTCCCTGTGTTCAAATCGCCGCTATGCACCGGCATGGTGACTAACAGATTCCCGCGTTTGAGCTGCAAGTGACTGCCGCGTTGCCTCACTTCATAAAACCCGGCGTCTTCTAGCAGGCGAATGACCTCGCGCGCTCTAAGTGCCGGCAGTTTAGGCATAAGCGTAGACCTCGGCGTGAACTTTCAGCGGAAAGGTGGTCACGACAAGCTCGGGTGTCACGAAGCGTGGATCCTCATCACGAGGAACAGGACGTAACCAGGGCAAGTTGTTTTCCAGCGCCGTTTCCAGATACAACGTCACCGCTTCCAGCAGTGCGGCTTTGGCTTCTGAGATCGAGTCGCTTTGTGAAGCCACGTCCAGGTCGGGACACAGGGCCGTGTATCCGGCCTCCTCCTGAAGAATCACGCCGGTAAATACGAATTCAGGTTGTTTCATAATGTGCTCCTTCATCGTCAAATGTTTTGACTCACTCTTCCTCGATGCCCCACCAGTACATATCGGCCAATTTGCGGTGTTCCTGGTGGAGGCGGACGTAACTTTCGTGACGATGCGCATCTACTGCGCCGGTTGCGACGGCGTGCAGCACGGCGCATCCCGGTTCGACGGTATGGCTGCAATCCGAAAAAACGCACTGCGGCACATACGGCGCGATGTCGGGGAAATAGGCGTCAATTTCTTCGGGGTCCAGGTCAAAAAGCGCCAATGCGCGCAGGCCGGGGGTGTCGGCAACCCACCCGCCTACGGCCAACGGTACCATCTCGGCGACGGTGGTGGTGTGTCGTCCCTTGCCGGTAGCGCGGCTCACACTCATCACCCGCTTGCCCAGACCCGGCTCCAGAGCGTTGAGCAGACTTGTCTTGCCCACGCCAGAAGGTCCCACAAGCGCCGAAATCTTATCGCGCAGATGCTCGCGCAGCCTGTCTATGCCGGCTTTGGTCACGGCGCTGGTGTAGATGACCGGGTAACCGATGCGTTCGTAAACATTGAAAAGCGCAGCGGCTTTCTCCGGGCCGACCAGATCGGTCTTATTTGCGCAGATCAGCGCAGGGATTTCCTGTCGTTCCGCACCTACCAGCAAACGATCGAGCATTTTGAGATGCGGGGCAGGGTCGGCGCAAGCGATCACGAACACGACCTGATCCGGGTTAGCGATGATGACCTGCTCCCTTTCACGCAGATAGCCTTGACGATCCCAACGGCGCGTTCCGCGTCCTGAAGCCAGCGGCTTGAGACGTGTCAGCGCGCGTACCCGTTGATGCACCGATTCGATGACGTGGCTGCCGTCCTTCAACGTCTGCCACATCACCCGATCGCCGACCGCCACGATGCTGGTGTCGCTGTGCTCCTTCTTCAGCCGCCCACGCAGCCGCGCCACAACCCGTTCTCCGCTTTCGGTCAGCAGGGTATAGAAACCGCTTTGCGCTTTGATAACCAGCCCTTCCCGGATATGACCTCCTCAGAAATACCCTTACTTCAACGCTTAAGGCGGATCATAATCCGCCGTCCCGCAGCGCCGGATTGTGATCCGGCGAAAGCACCTTCATGGTTGGTTGTGCATCATTGTACTATACAGCGGGATTGGCGCAACTGCAACAAAGCGTTATACTGGGGCATAACGTTCCAACGGGCTAACGTGCCTATGAACCAAAACGACATTGTTATTCCCGAAACCTGGCGCACACTCGATGTTTCTGAATGGCGCGGCCCGATCTTGATCGTCGGGGCAAGCGATAGCGGCAAAAGCACCTTCGCACGCTACCTCTACACGCGGCTGGCAGCACAGTATGAGCGCGTAGGCTTCCTCGATGCCGACCTCGGACAGAACAGTTTTGGGCTGCCGGCGACGCTGGCATTAGGGGTGAGCCGCGAGCAGGGCGATCAAAGTTTCCCACCTGCCGGATTGCGCCGCGTCAGTTTTGTCGGCAGCAACACCCCCAGCAGCGCCATGCTGGCCGTGATAACGGGCCTGGAGCGGCTGCGTCGCTTCACGCGGCGGGTGAAGCTGGAGGCGCTGGTGATAGACACCTCCGGTTTGATTGACCCCTTGCATGGCGGCCCGGCTCTTAAGTGGGCGAAGGTGGAACTGTTCCGCCCATGCGTGGTAGTGGCACTGACCGGTACGCAGGAGCTTGAGCCGTTGCTTGCGCCGTTGCGCTACCTGCCGGATGTACGGATAGTGGAACTGCCCGTTTGTGAGACAGTGCAACCGCGATCAAAGGAAGCGCGGCGAGCGTATCGCGCTGCGTGCTACCGCGCCTGCTTTGCCAACGCGCCACACCTCCCGCTGCCGTATCGGCACCTGGCCGTCTTCCCGGATCACAATTTCATGCCCGGTCGGCTGGCAGCCCTGGAAGGCGCGGACGGCTTCGCGTTGGCCCTCGCGCTCGTCGAGAGTGCGAATGACACCGTCGTCTGGCTGCGAACGCTGTGGACCGGCCCGGAGCACGTGACAGCATTGCGGATGGGCGGGTTGCGCATTGATACGGAGACGTTTCAAGATGCCCGCTTTTGAGCGTGGCGCTTCGTCCGAGTATCATCTGCGCCGGGTCAACCGGCGCTTTTTGTGAAAAGGAATCCGATGAAAACTGTAAAGTGGCTATGGCCGTTTCTTCTTATCCTTGTACTGGCTTGTAACCTCGGCACGCCGACGGCAATGCCGACCGGCGTTTCACCTGCGCCGACGCCATCCGCCGTATCGCCGGTGGAGACGCCAACTGTTCCCCTTTCGCCTGAGATGGCGGTGACTCTCACGCCGCGCGAGGGTGCCATCTACCTGCCATTGGTCTCCGCAGCACAGGCCACGCCGACACCGAAGCCGCCGGAGGCACCGCCGGCCACCCCCACCGAGTTGCCGCCGCCGATCCCCAAACCCTCCTTTGGCGTGCAGGTTGATCCCAACACAAACGATTTGTCACGTGCGTTTCGTTGGGTACAGGGGATGGGCTTTGGCTGGATCAAGGTGCAGGTACAATGGGCGATCCTCGAAGAACAAGCCGGGCGTTATCGCTGGGAGGAGTTGGATCGGTTGGTGCAGCTCAGCAACGATTTCGGCTTCAAATTGCTCCTGGGCGTGGTGGATGCGCCGGGCTGGTTGCGGTCGGCGGCGGGGTATAACGGCCCTCCGCACGATCCGGCGGAGTTCGGACGCTTCATGGGTGTCCTGGCCTCACGCTACGCCGGGCGCGTGACGGCCTATGAGCTGTGGAACGAGCCGAATTTGCAACGCGAATGGTACGGTGAACCCCTTGACCCACGAGCGTTTGTGGCCTTGACGGCAGCGGGAAGCCAGGCCGTGCGCCAGGCCGATCCTCATGCGATCATCATCAGCGCCGGACCGGGCGTTACCGGCATTGATGACGGCGTGATCGCCATTGATGACCGCCGTTTTCTGCGCGAAGCGCTGCAGGCGGGGCTGGCGCAGTGGGTAGACGGGATCGGCGTGCACCCCTACGGCTACGGCAATCCACCCTGGGAGCGCGCGGCGGATGCCACCCACACACGCACGGCCTGGAATGAGCACCCCAGCTTCTTTTTCCTGGATACCCTGGAGGACTACCACGCGATCCTGCTTGCCGCGGGCGTGGATGCACAACTTTGGCCGACGGAGTTCGGCTGGCCTTCGATTGATGGTATCCGCGCCGCCGATCTCGGCGCCGATGCCCCCTACCCTTACGCGATGTGGCTGACGGAGCAAGAACAGGCCGATTATCTGACCGCTGCGGCGCGTCTGATACTGGAGCGTCCGTGGGTGGGGCCGTTTTTCATCTGGAACCTCAACATGAGCGTGATATGGGGGCCAGATCGTCCCGAAGCGCTCTTCAGCCTGCTGCGCCCGGATACGGCTTTCCGCAGAGCCTACATTGCGCTACGGCTGTTTCAACCTTAGCACGACTTGTTCTGCCCCTCCCCGCAATCCAGGGAGGGGCAGAAGGATGGGGCAAGCCGGCTATTGCGCGATTTTCTTCCCCAGTTTGATCTGTAGTTCGGTGAGTGCCTTCTCGTTGCCCTTGACGAGCAAGCGCGCCTGTTCCGGCCAGGTCGAAAGATAACGCGCCTGCAGGCCGGTTTCGTTCACGATCGCACGCAACCGCTCCGGCGTGAGCCGTGCCAACTGCTCGTAGATGACGATGCCGGCTGCGTTGAGCACTTTTTCGGTCTTCTCGCCGATGCCCCAGATGCGCTTGAGGTCGTCGGGACGCACCAACTGCCGTTCTTCCGGCGGGGCTGCTTTCTGAGCTTGCAGCGCTTTGGGCGCGCTCGGCGCAAAATCGAAGGCGCCGACCTGTGCAGTACGCCAGCGGTAATCGTTATTGAGCGCCATCTTGAAATCATCCAGGACGCCGGGTTTGTTGTCAATCGCCCACTGATCGCCCATCCAGCGGTAAAGCAGGCCACAGCGGATCTGCTGCGCGTAGGGCGTCTTGTTCCAGCGGTCAATCTCCCTGTAGACCTCGCGCACCCAACCGGTGTTCTGGTTCACCCAACCCTGATCATGCTCACCGGCGGGTCGGTGAATGTGGTTCATCTCGGTGATATAGACCGGCACATCACGCCATTTTGCCGGGATGCGCTCCATGAACAGCCGGTAAATCTGGAAATCGTAGTAGTGGTCCCCCAGCGGCCCCGTTCCCTCGCCGAAGCGTTTGAGGCTGGTGACAGCACTGAGGTCGGGTCCGTGGGTATAGGCGTGCAGGATGATGCCGTCAAGCGCCTCGATGTTCGCCAGCATTGTTTCGTAGTAATCCAGGGGACGGTAGTGTGCGTCGTTCTGCCCCTTCCACGGCATGTAGTTGTAGGGGTCAATCGCGCCGGGGCAGACGATGGCATTGGGCAGCACAGCCTTGATTCTAGCATACGCCTTGTTGAAGGCTTCAGCATAACGCTCCGGTGTGATGTGCTCGGTAGGATGCTCGAAGCCGCCGGGATGCTCGCGTGGGTTGTTCTGCTCGTTGCCGATCTGGATGGTCCAGGTGTAATCGCCAGCAGGCACGTCGGTGCGCTTGAGGAACAGCTCCACCCAACGCGCGGCGGCGTCGGCAAAGGCATCGTAATACCGCGATTCGGGCAGCGTGCCGCCGGGTTCGTAGCCGTAGTTGAGCCGCACGATAACGCCGTATCCCTGGCTGACCCATTCCCAGAAGAAAGCGCGGATGTCATCGTTGGGCTGAATGGCGTTCGCAGTTTTACCACACAGTTGCGTGAACAGGACCCAGCCCTTCTTCCCCTTACCCTGGTACAGAGCGCGGATGACATTCTTGGTTTGGGGATCATCCACAATGTCCACGGCATGGATGCCGAAAATGTACGGCGAGACGCCGAGAGGCACGTTGGCTTCGCCGGCGGCCTGGCGCTCATCGGGTTGGGTGGGATGGCGGACATACCACGCGGCGACGTAGCCTTCGTAACGCGCCGGGGTACGGACTTTGATCCACTTGTCCATCTGCCCCACCTTGCTGCCGGTCGTCGCCGGGTCTTCCAGCGATTCCAACACCGTCTTGTGCGGCACCCACCAGACTTGCCTGGTCGCCGTGCTCGGTCCTTCGCGGACTTTGAGGCCGAATTCAAGGCTTTCGACGACAACGTAGCTGGTCGGTGTTCCCTCTACCGGCGCGGGGATCACGGGTTGTGTGCCTGTATCCTGCAACTTGACATACCAGGCGGCCACGTAGCCGGTAGCGCCTGCGGGGGTCTGCACGTTAAGCCACTGATTCACCTGCCCCACTTTCTGCTTGACGATGGCTTCCTTTTCAAGTGTCTTAAGCACCGTCCCGTGTGGCAGCAGAGCCAGTTGTGGATACCCCACCCCCGGCCCCTGACGCAGCTTGAGCGGCTCGCCGGGGCTTTCGACGACGACGAACACAACCGTCGCCGGCTCTGTGGGCGGTGCGGGGGGCGGAAGTTTGAGGTACCAGGCGGCCACATAACCGGTCTTGCCGTTAGGCAAGCGTACCCACAGCCATTGCCCGGTCTTGCCGACCTTGCTGCGGGCCACGTCAGCATCTTCCAACGCGCCGAGGATAGCATTGTGCGCGACCGTATCAACCAGGGCTGCGCCGACATAAGGTGCCGCGCGCACGTTGAGATAGCCCGTATCGGGGCTATCCACCTGGACGTTGATGGTGGCCGTCGCGGGCGGTTGGGGTGACGTTCCCCCGCCACCGGAGAACGGCTCCAGGTAAGGCGTAGGATCAATCAAGTCGTAGGGATAGTTGGTGAGACCGGCGGCGGTCGCCCCTTGCTTTTTCAGGCTCAGGTGCAGGTGCGATCCATCGGAGTTGCCGGTGTTGTCGGCCAGGCCGATGAGCTGTTTGGCCTTCACAAACTGCCCTCGTGTGACGACGGCCTGCGCCAGATGGGCGTAGATGCTTTCGTAGCCGTCGTCGTGCTGGATGCGGATTTGATTGCCATACGGTTTACCGATGGGGTCGGCGCTGCCGTCAAGCCGCACATCGCTCACAAAACCGTCGGCAACGGCGTAAATTTCACTGCCGTGTGGGGCCATAAAGTCAATGCCTTCGTGTCCGGGCAGACCGAATTTGCTGTAGATTTGGGGATTTGCACCAAATGCCTGGGTGATTGTTCCATATTCTGTAGGCCAACGCATGCGGAATGTCATCGTTACTCTCCTTTCTTTAAGGAACCGTAAATTCACTCAATCTTCTGCCGTCCACTTTAAGTATAAACGTATATGGTCAGGAAGTCAAAGAAAACCAAATTACGTTGACAATCTTGCCAATGTGTGTTAACGTAGGTCTTATGCACACACAACAACGCAGCGAGACAACACGGGCACAGCTTTTGAAAGCGGCGGAAGCGTGTTTTTCCATCTCGGGTTACGATGGCGCGAGCATTGCCGACATCTGCCAGCGCGCCGGTGTGAGCAAAGGCGCTTTCTACCATCACTTCCCCACCAAGCAGGCACTATTTCTTGAATTGCTCAGCCGTTGGCTTGAAGGGCTGGATACGCAAATTGCGCGAGCGCGACAGGACGCTCCCAATGTACTGGTAGCCTTGCAGACAATTGCCGGGATGGTGCATCAGGTATTCACGCTGGATAAGGGACGACTGCCGATCTTTTTGGTGTTCTGGATGCAGGCAGCCCGCGATCCTGAAGCCTGGGCGGTTACGATCGGGCATTATCGTCACTATCAAGCACTTTTTGCCGCGATGATCGCGGAGGGAATCGCGGAAGGCTCCATCGCGCCGACCGTTGACGCCGACGCAGCGGCGCAAGCCCTTGTTTCTCTGGGCGTGGGGTTGATCATGCAAGGGCTGCTCGATCCCAAAGGCGCGGATTGGGGACGAGTCGCCGAGAACAGCGTTCGGATTCTGCTGGACGGCTTGCGCCGACGCGCTTCTTGACAGGATTTTCAGGGCCTGTTCAATCTGCTTATCTGCTCAATCCGCTGACAGATTTTTTAGATTTGGTTGTTGCCGTGCTCCCCACTTCGGCGACGATCATCCCGAACAAAATGAGCGCCCCACCGGCCCACTCGCGGGCTTCGAGGATTTCCCCGGCAAAGACGACGGCGAACAGGGCCGCAAAAACCGGCTCCAGGGCAAAGATCAAGGCCGTGTGCGTGGGCGTGGTATGACGTTGCCCCCACGTCTGCACGCCGAAAACAAACGCTGTGGCGATCAATCCCATATACACGATGGCGGGCAGCGCCGTCGCCGGTGGCAAAAGCGCGTGACGTTCAAAGCCCAGCGCCGCCGCCGTCGCCAGCACCGCCGTGGTGAGTAGTTGTGCGGTCGTGAACGGCAGCACATCGTGGTGCGGGGCAAAGCGCGCCGTGCTGGTGATATGTGCCGCAAAGCCGACCGCGCACAGCAGCACCCACAGGTCACCGGGCGCGAGGGTGAGGCGTTGCCGCAAATCCAATGTCAGCAATCCCAGACCCGCCGTCGCCATCAACACCCCGACGGTTGCGGCGCGAGTGGGTGGACGGCGCAGCAACGTCGCCGCAAACAACGGCACAAGCACGACACTCAAGCCGGTGATGAAGGCGGCTTTGGCGGCTTCGGTGGTTTGCAGGCCGATGGTTTGGGGAACATATCCCAGGGTGAGGAAGATGCCGGTGAGCGCGCCATCCCGCAGCGCGCGTCGGCGGATGGGAATGGGGCGTGCCGCGATTTTGCGCTGTAACAGCAGCAGCCCCACCAGCGCGCCACCCGCCACCCAGAACCGCACGGCCACGAATACCAGCGGCCCCACCGTGTCAAGCGCGTTTTTGACGACGACGAATGTTGAACCCCAGATGGCCGTCACCACCACCAGGGCGATATCTGCTTTCCACCGTTGCATAGAGACCATTATCTACTCTTTTCCCCAAAGTTGAAATACACCCATGCGTTTTGCGTTGAGCTTACCCCCATTTGTAGACCACAACTGGGTCAGAGTATGAGTGACGGCACCCGCGTCAACTCCGTGCTGAACGGCGTGACCACCTGCGACATCGGCGTCCACTTCGACAGGCGCACTGACGGGTGGCCCTCCACCGGCATCCACGCGCGGCGGCAGTGGCAAAATCGCGGCGCTGTGCTATCATCCGACGCAGCGATTGACCTGCACTTTCACAGCACATCCATTCGTTGCGGGCCAAACGGCGCGACCTCCACCCTCACCTACCTCCACGCCGACCACTTGGGCAGCGCCTCCTTGAGCACGAACGCCAGCGGCGGCAAAGTGAGCGAAATGCGCTATTATCCGTATGGCGAGACGCGCAGCGGCGCCATCGCCACCGACCGCCGCTATACAGGTCAGCGGCAAGAGATCGGATTGGGATTGTACGACTACAACGCCCGCTCCTACGACCCTTCGCTTGGCCGCTTCATCCAGGCGGATACGATTGTCCCCAGCCCGGCCAATCCGCAAAGTCTCAACCGGTATGCGTATGCTCTCAATAATCCGCTCAGGTATACGGATCCGACAGGACACTATTCTCCTGAAGAAATCAAGAAATACTTGCAGGATAACTATAAGGATTGGCAATCGTACTGGGATGCATGGCAAGCAGATCCATATTGGATGTGGATACTTGATCAAGCGCAGGATAAGTTCGTACTAAAAATAGCTGCCACAGGTAAAGTGTTCCAATTCTTGCACAAAGAGGGTTCTTTCACTCTCAATGAAGGCCAGCTACATGAATATCAAGGTCAAGGAGCCTACGCACTTTATAATGAGAATATGCAACTGGTCGAAGACAAGTCATGGCTTGGTTACCAATCGACAAGCGGAACCTTTGGACGAATGGCAGATGGAAAGTGGCGCAGAAGCTACTTCCAGCCTATGTACGATTATTCCGGAGGAAAACCTGTATTCACACAATGGCGGTATATTACAGTAAGCTACGGTAAACCAGAATTGCGAATTTTCGGTGGCGATAATGTTCCCTATATCATATCAGGAGGTTATGGGGCGGCAGTATGGATAGGAGCCAAGTTCGGTATATCTCTTGAATGTCCGCCATTAGGGGTAGCCTTAGCCGGTTGGTCGCTCATTACCGCAATAGATAATTTGACAGTTAATACCGCAGATAGGGTAAATTACCAGTATGTTGATTGGACTCCTCCTCCAAGTGGGCCACACCCCGCTTCGACAGCACTACAAAACCCAAATGGCATAGGTTATCCAGCTCCTTAGAGGTACTGACATGGAAATCATT
>ENA-UOWE01006255-UOWE01006255.1-activated-sludge-metagenome-genome-assembly--contig:-NODE-6255-length-10568-cov-5.923333_pt1 | contig 10568 bp, 10 predicted proteins | sample MGYA00249841_ERZ761562 | MGnify/ENA primary metagenome ERZ761562 (study PRJEB28883, sample SAMN05720200) | activated sludge metagenome | isolation source: Anaerobic digester | place: Japan... | reverse complement strand
TGGGTCAGCTGGTCGCGGTCGAGATGCACGTTCGGGCGCTGCGCCCGGACCACCCGCTGGTACAGGTCGAGCGGCACCGGCAGGGGGCCGGCATACCGGCACTCGGCAGAGCGCTGGCGGGAGTGGGCTCGGCCCGCCTCGGTGACCGAGAGCAGGTAGGTGCGACCCTGCATGCCCTCGTACTCCATGAGGCGACGGTCCCGCAGCGAGCTGACCACGCTCTCGATGACGCCGACACCGCAGTGCAACCGCTCGGCGACCCGCACCATCGACGGCCGACCCTCGGCGATCGTCGTCCGCAGGAGGATGTCCTCGATCATCGACAACGGGATGCCCGCGAGGTCGACGGAGGCGGGGGAGCGGAGTTCGTGCTGGCTGATCGCCGGTTCTTGATTCATGTTTCCTCAGGACGGATCGCGTTCGTGCCTTGTCTCATCGGCCGGTTGCTCGGTGATTCCTGAGAAAAGAACGTCATGCGGTGACCTCGGGCCGGCGAGCTTCTGTCACGCTGTGCCCATGGCCGACGTGACCGTGTACCACAACCCGAACTGCAACTCCTCGAAGACCGCGCTCGCCATGGCGGCAGATGCTGGCGTCGACGTCGACGTCGTGCTCTACCTCAAGACGAAGCCCGACGCCGAGGAGATCGCATCCATCGTCGAGAAGCTGGACGGCCCGGTGACCGAGCTGGTGCGACGCGACGCGAACTTCGCCCAGCTCGGTCTGACCGACGCCGATGTCCAGACCGCCGAGCAGGTCATCCCGCTGCTGGCGGCGAACCCGAAGCTCCTCCAGCGGCCGATCGTCGTGAAGGGTGACCGCGCTGTCGTCGGACGCCCCAAGGAGCGCATCGCCGATCTGCTGGGCAGCTAGGCGCCGTCACCATGGTCGACGCTGGGGCAACCGACCACACCGCCGGCGAGCCGAGCTGGTCGTTGACCATCGCGCTCGCCGCGGTCATCGTCGTCGCGCTCCTCGCGGGGATCGTGGCCCTGACCGACGGATCCCCGTCGACCGTCGCGGGCGCCGGTGCCGGAACGGATCGAGGCCCGGCGTCACCCTCCTCCGCGCCGACCCCGTCCACCGCCGCTTCGACCTCGACCTCGACGTCCGCCGCGTCGACCTCGTCGACGACGACCTCGTCCACCGAGTCCAGCTCGCCACCGTCCACCGAGCCGGTGGCGCCGACGACCACCGGGGCTCCGGGCACGGTTGTGGGCGGCTTCGCCGTCAGCTTTCCGACCCCGCCCCGGGTGGCGTCGGTGCCGGTCGCCACCGCATCGGGCACCGTGACCCGGACCGAGTACGACCTCGACGGTCCCGACGGCAGTCTCATCTCGGTGACGTCGGTCGAGTCGGCGCTCCGCGGCCGCCCCGTGACCTCGGTGCTCGCCGACGTCGCGGCGCAGGCGGGCCGGGGTCTCGGTGCCGCCCCGATCGTGGGGACGGCGACCACGGTCGGCGGTCAGCCCGCCCTCCCGTTCCGCGTGTCGACCTCCGACGGCGTGGTGCGGGCGGTGGTCGTCCACGGCGCCGATCGCCTCACCACCGTGTCGATGTTCACCCCGGGCCACGGGCCCGCTGTCGCCGCAGACAGGGTGTTCGACGAGCTGGTGGCCTCGGTCCGCCTCGTCTGAACACGGGCCGAACTGCCCCTCGGACGGGGAATGAGGCGGCTCGTCATCGGGTAGTTTGGCCACGGAGCTCCCGAACCGCTCCCCGCACAAGGATGACAAACCATGGCCATTGAACTTCCCGCACTGCCCTACGCCCAAGACGCGCTGGCACCCAAGGGCATCTCCGCCGAGACGCTCGAGTACCACTACGGCAAGCACCACCAGACCTACGTGACGGTCCTGAACGGCCTGATCGAGGGCACCGACCTCGCCGACTCGTCGCTCGAGGAGATCATCCTCGCTGCCGACGCCGGGCCCCTCTTCAACAACTCCGCCCAGGTGTGGAACCACACCTTCTACTGGAACTCCATGTCGCCCACCGGCGGCGGTGAGCCCACCGGCGAGCTGGCCGACAAGATCAACTCGGCGTTCGGCAGCCTCGACGGCTTCAAGGAGCAGTTCGCCCAGGCGGGCACCACCCAGTTCGGTTCGGGTTGGGCCTGGCTGATCGAGGGCGACTCCGGCCTCGAGATCACCAAGACGGCCAACGCCGATCTGCCCCTCAAGCACGGCCAGAAGGCCCTGCTCACGATGGACGTGTGGGAGCACGCGTACTACATCGACTTCCGCAACGCGCGGCCGAACTACATCAAGAACTTCCTCGACAACCTCATCAACTGGGACTTCGCCGCCGCGAACCTGGGTTAGTGAGAACGGTCGCCGGCACACCGCACCCGCGGTGACCTCCACCATCGACACAACGGCAGAGCGCCGCAGCGGGAACAACGCCCTCGCTGCGGCGCTCGTCTGTCTCGTCACCGTCGTCGCGTTCGAGACGATGTCGGTCGCGACGATCATGCCGAAGGTGCTCGCCGACATCGGGGGCCTCGGCCTGTACGGCTGGGCCTTCTCCGGTCTCGCCCTCGGCGAGGTCATGGGCATCGTGATCGCCGGCACGTGGACCGACCGCGTGAACCCGGTGCGACCGATCCTCGTGGGCCTCGTTGTGTACTCGGTCGGTCTGGTGATCTCGGGCCTGGCCAACGACATGCTCGTCGTGGTGATCGGCCGCGTCCTGCAGGGCTACGGCTCCGGCACGGTTCCCGCCGTCGCGTACGTGTGCGTCGGTCGCGGCTTCGCCGAGGCCGAACGGCCGCGGGTGTTCGCGTGGATGTCGACTGCATGGGTCGTGCCGTCGATGATCGGGCCGAGCGCGGCCGGTGTGCTCGAGAAGCACGTCGGGTGGCGGGCGGTGTTCCTCGGGCTCATCCCCGTCGTGATCTGCGTCGGCGCACTTGCGATCCGCCCGATCGCGCGCCTCGGCAACCCGGTCGCCGGCGCCACGGCCACGCCGGACGACGGCGCTGTCGGTTCGCCGGCGCGCACCGTCCGATTGGCCACCGTGGCCGTGCTCGGCACCGGCCTCGCGCTCGGCGCGTTCCAGCTCCGCAACGTGGTGGCGCTCAGTGGGTTGTTCGTGCTCGGCGCCGTCACCCTGGTGTGGGCGTTCCGCCGGATCGCTCCGGCCGGCACGCTCCGACTGGCGCGAGGCGTGCCGTCGACCGTCGCGGTGCGGGGCATGTTGACGTTCGCGTTCCTGGGCGCCGACGCCTACGTGTCGCTCGCATTGCAGGACGTCAAGGGCATGTCGGCCACGAGCGCCGGCATCGTCCTCTCGTCGGCGGCGCTGACGTGGACCGCCGGCTCGTGGTACTCCGCGAAGCGAATCACCCGGGTTGGCCCCCGCCGTCTCGTCACCGCCGGTCTCGCGGCGGTGGTCGTCGGCATCGCGGCGATGGTCCTGGTGGTCAACTCCTCGGTCAACTCCTGGTGGGCGATCGGCGCCTGGCTGGTCGGAGGGCTCGGGATCGGTCTCGCGTACGCTCCGCTGACCCAGGCCGTCATCTCTGCCGCCGACCCGGCCCAGTTGGGCGCGGCGACGTCGGCGCTGCAGCTGAGCGACGTCTTGGGCTTTGCGCTCGGTACCGGGCTGGGTGGGGCGATCATCGCCCTGGCCGATCGCCACGGGGCGACCGTCGACGGCTCCTCCGTGCATGCCGGTGTTCTGCTCGTGTTCGGCGTGACGGCAGCGGTCGGCGCGGTCGGCGTGGCATCGGCGCGGCGGATGCACCGCTACCTGGGTGGGGACGAGCCTCCGACCGCCGACGCCACAGCCGCAGCGAACGCCGCAGGTGCCGCGACCAGCTCGTCGTAGCCGACCGTCAGGTCGGCGGGTCGAGCGCCGGCTCGCCGTTCCTGCCGCAGCCCCAGCCGCCACCGCCAGTACCGCTCGACCTTCGCCGGGTCGACGGTGCGGCTGTCGTGGCGGCGCCCGAGCACGCTGTGGTGGGTGATCGCCTCGACGGCGTCCTCGAGGGGTCGGTCGATCTCGACGAGCAACGCGCCGGGAAGAGCACGGTCGATCTCAGCGGTCCGTTCCGCGAAGTCCATGGCACCCAGCACGCGGTGGGTGCACCGGCGAGCCACGTCGGCGTAGGGAGCGTGGAGGTCGGCCTCGGTGAGCCACTCGGCATAGGACGGGATGTGAGCGTCGACCTCGAAGCTCATCGACGTGAACGTCGATTCGAGCAGCGTGATGCCGTCGATCCCGGACCCACCGAGCGCCTGCTCGCCGGATCGAACGGAGTCGGGGTCGGGGCCCGTGACGACGACGGTCCCGACGGCCCCGGTTCCGTCGGAGGTGACGTCGCGAATCGAACGCCGATCGAGCAGCCGGGCGACCAGCCGGTCGCGGGCGGCGCGGCGCCCGGACATGGTGAGGCTCGCCTCCCGGTCGAGGGACCGCGTCAGCACCTCGAGCGGCTCGGACCACGACATGCCGCCGAAGTCGTCGCTCTTGGCCTCGTGCATGGCCCGGGTCACGATGTCATGGGACACGATCTCGGGACGGTCGAGCAGGCGTCGTGACATCGGCGACGACCATACCGGTGCGGAACTGCGGCGGGCGAGGCCCGATCGGCGTGGCAGGCTGGGCGCCGTGACCGACGATTCAGGCGCCGCCCCCGGCGACGACGCATCCTTCATGACCTTCGGCCGCCGGCGGAGCGCCGGCCAGGCCTATCTCGTGCGGCCTGGCGAGGACGGCGAGGGCACCGGCCCCGGCGTGCTGGTGCTGTCGTCGTGGTGGGGGCTCACCCGCGGCATCAAGGATTTCTGCAACCGCCTGTGTGACGAGGGGTTCGTGGTGCTGGCACCCGACCTGATGGGCGGCGCCCTCCCCGAGACCGCCGCGGAGGCCGAGCTCGAGTTGGGCGAGACCGACCCGAACACCACGGCCAACCTCGTGCTGTCGAGCGCGGTGGCGCTCCGGTCCGCGACCGACGAACCCGCCGGGCCGGTCGCCGTGATCGGATTCTCGATGGGAGCGTCCTGGGCGTTGTGGGCCGCAACCCGTCAGCCGGAGTCGTTCCACAAGGTCGTTGCCTACTACGGCAGCCAGACGATCGACTTCGCCGACATGGCCGCGAGTGTGCAGGGCCACTTTGCAGAGAACGACGACCTCGTGAGCGCTGACGATGTTGTGCTCCTCGAGGCCGATCTGTTCGAGCTGGGTCGCGACCCCGAGATGTGGCACTACGCCGACACCCGCCATTGGTTCGCCGAGGCAGGGGTCGACGGGCACTACGACGAAGCTGCCGCCGAACTGGCGTGGCAGCGCACGCTCGACTTCCTCAAGGACTGACCGCTCGAACTTCAGGCTCACCCGGGCACATCCGCACGGCTGAGCCTGAAGTTGGACGAGGGCTTACTCCCAGAGCTGGTCCGCGTACGTGTCCGTACCCGGGATCGTCGGGATGAACGGCGCGGCGAGCGTCACCGTTGCGAGGCCCGAGGCGTCGACGGCGGCGGCGTAGTCGACGAAGCGCTGCCAGTGCTGCGCGGGCTCGGAGTCGAGGAAGAACAGCTGCATCGTGCGCTGCAGGGTGCCGGGGCCCGAGCCGAGCTTCATGGGGGACGCGCCTTCGCCCTCACGAGGGATGATCGGGCGCCACGAGCAGGCAATGGCAACGGGGGAATCCGCGCCCAGCAACAGCGGTGCACCCTCGGCCTCGAACCATTCGTCGAACTGCGGGTGCTTCACACCCTCGGCACGGTCGACGTGCACCGACACGAGGCCGGCGAAGCGGTGGTCGAGCGCGAGCTCGACCGGCACGCCGTCGTCATCACGGTAGAACGGCTTCTGGTGGGTGTAGAGCGCCGTGTGGGCGTGGATGCGCTCCTCGAACCCGCGGCCTTCCTTGTAGAGCTCGAAGACCTGCGGTGACGTCCACGCGAAGTGCTCGGCCTCGTGGCCCTTCTGTACGAAGTAGGTGGCCAGGTAGCTGCCGGCCTCGGTCGGGATGGCGACGCCGGAGTCGGCGGGGAAACGAAGGTCCTTGTACGGCTTGGTCGCGACCCACCGGCTGCCGGCGAGGATGCCGGGGCCGATCATGCAGCCGCCGTAGAAGTGATCCCGTTCGTACCAGCGGTTGTAGGCCACCTCGTGGCCCCGCTCGGGGTCGACGAGGGTGTAGAGCATCGCACCGAGTTTCACGGGGTAGTCATCCATGCGGCTACCGTACCTGACGCTCCGTCAGATTCTCAGGCCGACGGGCATTCCAAAGGGGAGTCGGTATGCGGTTCGAAGGTCGATCAGCAGTGGTGACGGGCGCGGCATCGGGGCTCGGTCGCTCGGTGGCCCAGCAGCTCGCGGCCGAAGGCGCCAAGGTCTACGGCGTCGACCTCAACGAGGCCGGTCTTGCCGAGACCCAGGGGCTCGTGCAGGCTGCCGGCGGCACGATGTCGTTCGGCGTCGGTGACATCTCCGACCGCATGACCGCCCACGGTCTGATCGCCAACGAGATGGACGAGTTCGGCCAGCTCGACGTCCTCATCAACTGTGCCGGTGTGTTGCGCGCCGGCCACGCCGTCGACTTCACCGAGGCCGACTACGACCTCGTGTTCAACGTCAACGTCCGCGGCACGTTCTGGATGTGCCAGGCGGCAATTCCGCACCTGCTCGACTCCCGCGGCAACATCGTCAACGTCGCCTCCAACGCCGGCCTGATGGGCCAGGCGTACACCGCGGTCTACGCGGCGTCGAAGGCAGCGGTCGTCAACCTCACCCGCTCGCTGGCGATGGAGTTCGTGAAGTCGAAGATCCGCATCAACGCTGTGGCCCCCGGCGGCATCGAGACGCCGTTGGTCAAGTCGGCGAGCTTCCCCGACGACACCGATTGGGCGCTCGTCCAGCCGTTCATGGGATACCGCAAGATGTCGAAGCCCGAGGAGATCGCCGAGGTCGTCCTGTTCGTGGCGTCGCCGGCGGCGTCGGCGATGCACGGCGCGATCGTCAGCGCCGACACCGGCATCACGGCCGGTTGATCGACTCGTCGATCCCGAGCTCGTCCCGCTCGGCCTGGGTGAGGGGCGTCAGCCGGATCGCGTGATCGAGGCTCGCCGGCGGCGGCGGGCCGGCCGGGGCGACCCCGAAGAACGGCGGAGGACTCCCGGCATCGTGCGACGCCGGCGCGGGGACGAACGGGGGTGGTGTCCCGGGGTCGTGTGCGGGTTCGCTGTCGAAGAATCCGTTGCTTCCGAGCAGGGCACGGAACACCGCGTCGGTCGCTGGAGCGTCGGACGCGACGATGAGCCCGGCCGCAGGCTGCGGTTCGGACTCGGGTTCGGGGTCTGGTTCTGGGACGAGTTCGGGCTCGGGTTCCGTTTCGAGCACGGGCGCCGTGTCGAGCACGGGCTCCGGCTCGAGTTGCGGCTCGAGGAGAGCGATCGGCGGTGGGGGCGACTCCCTCGCAGGCTCGGGTGGGCCGGTCGACGCAGTCGGCGGTGACCCGCTCACGTACCGGTAGCGCGTGCCGTCGTCGTCCACGACGAAGAGGTCGGCCGGCCCCCCGGTGAGATGCAGCATGAACCGACCGCTCTGGTCGGCGATCTTGACCAGGGCGGCGATCGTGGCGACATCGACCACCTGGTCGGCGGGGGACAGCGACGTCACCTCGACGATGTGTTCGCGGTAGCGGTGGGTGATGCGGGTCGACTCGGAGCGGTGCCGCAGGCGGTCCTGCGTCGCAGCGGCGACCGCCATCCAGATCAACGCCATGACCAGCGCGGCCCCGGTCATGAGCCGGGCCCGGGACACGTCGAGGCGACGGGAGAACAGCTCGAAGCGGTTCGGCTTGGTGATGTCGGCGCGGTATTCGCCCGTCTGGAGCGACGTGAGCTGGTCGGGCGTCGGCCCGGCCGTGGAGGTCGCGGCGGTGCTCGGAGCCGTCTGCGACATGTCGCCACCCTCGGACATCGCGGTGGGGGCGGCGCTCTTGCCCTGCGTCGACAGGGTCACGGTCGTCGGCCCGATGTCCATCGTGAGGCTCTTGGAGAATGTCGTGGCGAACGGTGCCCCGTCGATGAACCCGTTGGCGTTGACGGTCGGCACGATCCGCACCGAGATCGCATCGCCCTTCACCCCGGTCTCCGCAGCGTTCGCGGCAACGATCTCGCGGATCTGGGGGATGTCGACGGCGACCTCGGACGAGAAGCTCTGGCCCGTGAACGGCGTGGTCGGCTGGAGTGGGATCGTCCGGCGCCACGACACCGGGCCGTCGACGACCAGGTCGATCGAGTAGGTGCCGCCGGCGTTGTGCACCATGGCGGACTTCGCCGTCACGTCGTACGTGAGTTGGAACTTCAGCGACGAGACGAGCTTCAGGAAGATCGGCGATCCGGTGGTGACGAGGCCATCGGGATAGGTGGTGCCCGACGGGGCGGACGCCGTGTAGCCGTAGCGGACCTGTTGGGTGTACTCGCGGGCGGCGGTGGTCTGGCTGCTCGCCGGCCGCTGGAACGCGAGGACTGCGAGCAGGAGGGTCACGGCGACGGCGATGCCCGGATAGGTCAACGCTGCGATCACGTCGCCGGTCGTGCTCACCGGCCGTCGCGGGCGGGGCGGGTTGGTCTCGGCCTCGGTCTCGGCCTCGGCCCGTCGTCGCCGCGTGCGGTGCGCCGCGCCGCCACCGAAGATCAGCAGCGCGGCGACGACCAGCAGGGCGATCTGCCAGAACCTGCTCCGCACATTCACCAACGCGCCGGCGCGGGGGACCCGGAGCCACAACTTCCCGACGAGATCCTTCGTCGTGGGTTTGACCGGGTCGACCCAGGAGTTGTTGTCGCCCTTGAACCGGTACTCGTCGCCCGCCTTCTCGATGATGCGGTGCAGGACCACCTGTCCGCCGGGCTGGGCCTTGTAGGCCACGATGTCACCGATCGCGTAGTTCGATGCCGCGACGGTGATGGCCAGGTCACCGGTGTGGAACCGGGGCGCCATGCTCGTTCCCTGTGTCGAGAGCAGGGCCACGTTCGAGCGCAGGAAGAGGGCAACGGCGACCGCGAGGATGAGCGCAAACGTCGACCATCGGGTCCATCGCCGCGCGCCTCCCCTCGTTCTCCGCATCTCTCCACCTCGAACTGTCGATATCGCACTGGTCCGATCGGCCCGGGATCCCCGAAGTTGAGCTGTTCTGGGGGGTCTCCGGGCACACGATCCTGGGTCGTTTGCGGTTCCGGGATCGTCCGAACCGGCCCGAAAACGCCGAATGGGCAGGCCGGAGAACCGGCCTGCCCATTCGGGAGTGATGATCGACTAGCTGATGGCCACGTAGGTGTGCTCGAGCTTGTCGGCGGGGATGACCGGATCGGCCTCGTCGACACCGACGGTACCGGGGTCGTCCGGCGTCGTCGGCACGGTGCAGTCGTAGTCGTACTTGCCGGGAACCGACTCGTCGACACCGGCGGTGCCGGGATCATCGGGGACGGGGGCGAGGGTCTCGAGACCACGCACGCAGCTGATGACCTCGGTGAGGATGTCGGGGTCGGTGTTGACCGGGGCCTCGGCGCTCAGCTGGACGCGCACCACGGCGGCCGGCGTGAGATCATCGACGTTGATCTTCACGGCGATGACCTTGCCGGGCATCGTGTTGTCGAGCGTGTAGTTGATGGCGTTGATGGTGCCGCCGGTCACGATCGTGTCGCTGAAACCGAGGCGGCCGGCTCCGGCGGCCACGGTGTTGCTCGCGGTCGACGCGGCGCCGGTGAAGGCAATTGCAGCCACAGCGAGGGCGGCGCCGACCAACTTCTTCTTGTTACGCATGAGGGTCACTCCTTTGGTTCTGAACAGCCGTCCTGGCTCGGAGAAGTGATCGGCGGATGGGGGCATTGCCTTTACCGATCAGAGGAGTTCTCAGCCATGAAGAGCCGAACGGACTACCCGAACGGGTGAACCGGGCCGGTTTCGGCGGAACCGGGAGCCGCGGCGCGCCACTGGCGCGACGTGAAGTAGCCGTCGCGCTGGGCGCGGCGATGACTGCCGTCGGGCGACCATCGCCATGACGCCGACACGCGTGGGCCGACGCTCCGGCCGACCTTGGGAACGCCGTGCTCCCATTCGGTCTGGCAGCGGCCCCCCATCACCAGCAGATCGCCCGACGCCGGACCGAGGTCGATCGACGGGCCCCCGCCGAACGGTCGCAGCCGGAACGGGCGTTGCGACCCGAGGGTCACGATCGCGACGAGGGTGGTCGCCGGATCGCGCAGCTCTCGGTCACGGTGGAACGCGACGCTGTCGGCGCCGTCGCGGTAGTAGTTGAGCCCCACGCCGCCGAGCTCGCGGTCGTAGTGGGCACAGATCGATGCCCGTGCCGCCCCGAGGACTGGGTGGGGAACGTCGTTGGGGTCGCGCCACCAGCGGCTGAGCCGGGGGTCGTCGACCTCGCGGTCGTACATCTGCCGACGGCCGGTGCGCCACGCGACGCCCTCGATCAGCTCCGTCATCACCTCGTCGGCGCCGATCAGGAACCCTCGGCACACGTCGACCCACGAGTGAGCGTCGAGCTCGACGCGCTCGAACGACGAGGTGGACGCCACTGCCGGCGTGCCGTGCGT
>ENA-UOWE01006248-UOWE01006248.1-activated-sludge-metagenome-genome-assembly--contig:-NODE-6248-length-10573-cov-3.873075_pt1 | contig 10573 bp, 22 predicted proteins | sample MGYA00249841_ERZ761562 | MGnify/ENA primary metagenome ERZ761562 (study PRJEB28883, sample SAMN05720200) | activated sludge metagenome | isolation source: Anaerobic digester | place: Japan... | reverse complement strand
TACGACGAGGACCTGGACACCGAGGAACTCGACGAGGACGACCTGGACGAAGCGGACGTTGACACTGATGCGTAAGAACTCCCGCACCATGCACGTGCCCGCCGGATGTCGCCGGGTCGCGGTTAAGGCGGTGCCCTACAACGACAAGCGGCTCCGGAGGTTGCAAGACTACCTCCGCGAGCGCGTCGTCGTTCTGGGCCTGGATTTGGCCGCCTCGCGCGAGAATACGCGGCGGGCCGTGCTTGAGGCGCTCATCCGGCAGGTCGAAGGCCTGCAGGTGTGGATGGCAACGAACCTACCAGCGAACAGGGAGGAGGAGTAAATGGCGCGGCCGCGGAAAAAAGGGCTCGATTATTTCCCGCTCGACACGGATTTCGACGACGAACTCGAGGGCCTCGTTTACCAGCACGGCAATGACGCGCTCGCCGTAATGATTAGATTTTGGCAGGCGGCGTACAAGACGGATGACGGAGTCCTGGATTATTCCGGAGTTATTCGGCGAATAACTCTGGCGAAACGAGCGAATATCTCCGAAAAAAAACTTGAAAACATCATAACTGACGCTTCCGAGGTCGGACTAATTGATCCTGACGCGCTAAAAGACGGCATGTTAACGTCGCGCGGCGTGCGTAAACGCATTGAGAAGGTTGTCCAAGAGCGCGAAAAGGCGAGACAAAAATTATTCGGGAGTTATTCGGCGAATAATGGCGGAAGAACCCCAGAAGAATTTCGGAATAACGGGGGAAAGAGAAAGAGAAAGAGAAAGGTACTTGTACAAAGTACCAATAAGTCTCCTAACGGAGACTTACCGCGCGCGCGGGAAGAACTTTTTTCACCGGACGATCGGAAAAAGTTAATCTCACAGCTCGGACCGGACGAAGCCGCCTACTGGCTCGAAGAGGTCCAGCTCGCCTACGAACAAAACCCCATAGCGTTTACCAAGAAATACAAAGACCCCGTTGCAGTGGCGCGGAACTGGCGCCGGCGTCGTCTCGCCGAAGGCTGCCTCTGGGACCCGGAGAAAAAACTCTACACCAAGCCGCAGCAACCCCGCTTCGGTGCGCCGGACTCGCGCGAGCGTCTCCGACGCGGAGCGGAGCTTGCGGCGAAATACGAACGCGAAGAACAGGAGAGGCCAAAGCCATGACGAAAGCGGAAGTCGCAAAGCTGCTGACCTACATCAGCATGGAAAACAAAAACTGCGAGGTCACGGAGGAGCGCGTCGAATTTTGGTTCGACGTGATCGGCCACCACGATTTTGCAGTCGCATACACCGCGGCAAAAACACTTGTAGTCACAAACCCGGACCGCGAGCCGAAGGTCGGGCACGTCGCCGCGAAGATTGCCGAGCTGCTCACGCCGGCGGACCAGCGGCCGTGTCCGTCGATCGCGTGGGAGATGGCGATGTCCGCGGTCAGCCGCTCGTACCACGAGCACTCAAGCGCGGCGATCGATGCGCTGCCGCGGCCGATTCGCGAGACCGTGCGGTCGATAGGTTCTTGGGAAATGTTGCACACCACCGCGCCGGAAATCATGCGCTCGTCGTTCGTGAAGTTCTACGAGCAGAACCTCGCGGCGGAGCAGCGCGAGAAGGCGCTACCGCCGAAGCTCCGCGCGCAGATTGCGCTAATCGACGACACGCAGGCGCAGCGCTTGGAGAAACTAAACGCAGAGCAAAAACGAGGGGCGCTGACATGCAGTCGATGAGCAAATATTCCCCGGCGCCGATGGTTGCCGGCGGACGACAGGGAGGAAAGAACTCAGGGGACCGCGAGCGCCTCACGCTGAAGGAACTCCGCGAGAAGTTTATCCGCGAGAGCAAAATGGATGTGCGCGTTATCCGCGACTGGACGCACTCACCGAAGGCAATGACGATCACGCTCTCCGGTCCGCTTGCCGCGATTCCGGCAATCAAGAACGCGAAGCACCTCGCCACGTCGAAGACCTACGAGAACGGCATGCTGAAAACTGCGGTGCGCTTCGTCATCGACACCGAGGCGCTGGCGAAAGTTCAAGCGATGGACGCGCTCTTTAAGCGGGAGACCGGCGAGCAGCTTGTGAACTTCGGCGAGCAACGGCTTTGGGTGATGCTGGTCTGCGGCAAGCGAAAGACGCGCTTCGACCCGGACAACTGCTTCGCTACGGTCCAGGACTGGCTCGAGCCGCCGGAGAAGGGTGTCTCGAACAAACGCAAGGCGCGCGGCTGGGGCGTCGGCGTTACGCCGGACGACAAGCACATCGCCGGGCTTTGCATTCGCGCGGAGCACCTCGGCATCACCACCGAAGAAAGCACAATCATCATTCAGCGCTGGAGCGACTGCGGCGAGCGCGTAAACGCTTGGCTCCGGTCCGCAATCGCTGACGCTATAGGGGATAGCACGCGATGACAAACGACGAGAAGCTCGAGGCCTTTCGCACGATGAAGCATGAGATGAACGCGTTTCGCTGCGCTGCGGCGTTTAGTGCCGTCGCCGACGCAGTCGAGGCGAGGCCTGCGTCGAAGTTGATTCTTGGTGCGTTGTGTATCGAGATCGCGAAGCGGCTTAAGGGGGACGTCCCGAAGGGCTTACCGATCGCTGCGATTTTTGCCGCTGTGAGCGACGCGTACTTAAAAAGCGTCGATGCCGAGGAGTGCTTACGATGGGATGCGTAACTACCGAACGTAAGCGCGCACGTCCGCGAATCATTGGCATGCACGCAAACCCGACGGTGAGCCTTGCGGTGTCCTCCCAGCGCGCAGTTGACCAATCGCGCAGGCCGGGACCGGAACACTCGCTCCTTGTGGCGATCATCCGAAGCGCAATTTTCGACGCGCTGAGCGACAGCGAGGCGATGCGCGATCAGCGGCGCTATGCACGCTGGTGGTTCAACACCACGGAGATGTCGCCGTTTTATTTTCCGTGGGTCGCGCAGCACTTGAACCTGTCCGTGGCGGCGGTGCGGAGATTTATTAATTCACAGCGCTACAACAAGACCGCGTTCGAGGACCTCTGCCGGGTCACCCGCATGCGCAGCGCATTGAGGGACATGAGAGTATGAGCAAGCAGCACAAAGGGATTACGGTGATTACCTGCACCGCGGACCGGCCGCGAGCGTTCGAACTGTGCGAGCGCTGGGGCGCGCGCACGATTGAGCATTTCCTCGAGAGCGGCGGTGTCGATGTGCAGTGGATTGTTGCGGACGGCGGAAAAAATAAAGTTACCTGCACGAAGGGCCAGGAGCATGTTCTCGTGCTGCACCAGGAGAACCTCACGCTGAATATTCTCGCGAACATGACCGCGGCGCTTGCGCATGCGCGCTATGAGGTGGCAGCCTTTATCGAGGACGACGACTGGTACGCGCCGGACTATTTGTGGTGGTTGTCCGCGATGCTGACCGACGACATCGACCTGGTCGGCGAGGGTTTCGTGCGCTACTACCAGCTCAAGCTTGCCGCCTACTTTCAGCACAACAACAAGCAGCATGCGAGCCTGAGCAGCACGATTCTCGGACCGCGCGCGCTCGATGCCTTTCGCGTCTACCTACCACGCGCGCGAAACGCTTACTTTGATATGCAGCTCTGGACGATGAAGCTCCGCGGCAAGATTATTGCCCCGGCGATTTCTCTCGCAAAGGCAAAGACGCACGTGGTCGGCATCAAGGGTATGCCCGGCCGGCGTGGAGTCGGGCAAGGGCATCAGGAGCAGTTTTACGGCGGGAGAAAGCGAGACGCGAAGGGTGCGGTGCTCCGGCGCTGGCTCGGTGCTGAGGACGCAAACGTGTATTTAGACCTCGCAGCGCGCGAGTGGGGGAGGGCGGACTGATGGAGCTGTTTGAAGCGCGGCGTGAAATAGAAACCATTTTAAGAAACCAGAACGTTTACCTCGCCGGCGGCGGGGAACTCCGCAGGGTACCGCGTGACGAGATGGTCGTTTGCTGCAACGGGCATCACCGCGCCATGAATCCCGCCGGGCGGGTGGTTACCCGGGGTATCGGTTATCCGCTGCCGCGGTGCTTTGGAATTGCGGAGATTGGTTTCAGCTTGGACGCCCCTGCGCAGTACCTAAAAGCCGACGCCTTGTTCGGCATTCCTGTTCTTCCTTACGTCGTCGAATATTTCAAAAGGACAAACCCCTGGGGGCCTGAGTGGGAGTGGACGAATACGCTTTACCACAAGCTCAACACGCGGCCGCTTACCGGCATTATTGCGCTTGAGTTCCTGCGGCGCATGCCGGTCAGTCGCGTGTTTGTAACCGGGATGACGTTCTACCGAGACCCGGCAACCGGCGAGATTCCGTTCAAGCACGGCGGGCACAAAATGATTCCGCAGATAGACTACTGCGCGGAGCTGCAGCACACCGATCGCCGCTTTGTTTTCGACGACACGATCACTGAGATTCTCGCGCAGCACCGCGCAGCGATTTTAGACAACCTTGAGAAACACACTCCCGAGACGGAGCAAACAAAGGACAGCGAGCGCGCGGCAGAGATGCATTCCACGCCTCCGGACACGGAAGCACAGGAGGCACTTAAAGCATGCGCTGCTCGCTGCCCTTTCAGGTTTTGCCCGGCGTTTCGGAAAGGAGGTTTACCCGGAGAGTGTGCTTCTCTCCACTGCGGAGGCAGGGGGCGCGGTGATGCGTAATTTACTTTACAACATCACGCCGATCGGCTGCTGGCGCTGGAACGTCAAGCAGCTCCGGCGTTACATCGACCGGTTCGACGGCGTGCGGATTGCGTCGATTGCGGTTTGCCCGCAGTGGAGCGCCGAGGTTGAGGAGGTCAAGGCCGAAATCAAGGACATGTTCGACATCGTCATGCTTCAGCCGAACGACCCGCAGCTCCGCGACGCGGCAACGCAGCCGGGTTTGTTTAAGTCACTCTTTCGCTGCTGCCGTGAGGGTCTGACATTTTACGCGCACACCAAGGGCGTGAGCTACGAATCGCGGCCGGCGGTCACGCTCTGGACGCAGCTCTGCTACGCAAAGAACCTCGGCGACATCGCTCTAGTTGCGGAGACTCTGCGCAAGTTCCCGGTGTGCGGCTGTTTCAAAAGGTACGGGCACATTCCACCTCTCCCGCCTCAAAGTCTCTGGCATTACAGCGGCTCGTTTTTTTGGTTCGACACGAAAGCGCTCTTTGCGCGGAGTTGGCGGCGTGGATTTCTCAAACATCGCTGGTCGGCGGAGTCCTACCCGTCTTTGATTTTCAGGGCGGAGGAGGCCGCGTGTCTCTACGGCGAGCACGCGTGCAACCTGTACGACTACCGCGAGGTGAAACGACTCATTCGGCGGCACGGGGAAAACGTCGCCGATTACATAACGGGAGAAGCATTGCCATGAATGAGCAGAGAATCTTGGATTTCTTTCAAGACAAGGGCGGCTGGTTCTCGAAGCTGCCGCACCCTTACGAGGATTTAGTCTCCGGTCACGCCCATCTTTTCGACGATGAGCGTTTGCGCTGGTTTCTTAACGAGGTGGACATCAGCGGACAACTCGTGGTCGAGCTTGGCCCGCTCGAGGGCGCGCACACCTACATGCTCGCCGAGGCTGGCGCACGGCAGATTGTGTCGATCGAGTCGAACTTGGCTGCTTATTTCAAGTGCCTGGTGGTTAAGGAGTTTTACCACCTCGAGAACGTATACGTTCGCTTTGGAGACTGCTTGCAGTGGTTGCCAAAGCAGCCGAGATACGGCGTCTGCATCGCCTCCGGCATTCTCTACCACCAAACACAACCCGCCGAGCTAATCGCACAGATCGCGCAGCACTGCCGCTGCCTCTACCTATGGACGCACTACTACGACCCGGAGCATCCGGCGCTCAAGAGCAAACACGCGGAGCCGGACAGATGCTCGACCCGGGGCTTTGATTACACGGGCTACCGTATCGCGTACGAAACTTTCCCACACATCGGTGGGGCTGAACCCTATGCGCGGTGGATGTCGCGCGAGGACTTGTTCCGGTGTTTGGAGCACTTCGGTCTTCATGTCGAGGCGGTCAACTTCGACGAACCGGACCACCCGAACGGACCAGCGCTTGCGCTCATTGCCACCAAGGAGGACAGAGAATGGTTTCAATCGTGATTACCTGCCACGGGGCGGCCGCGGAGCTGCCGATTATTCTCGGAAGCGTTGCGACGCAGCGAGAGTATAAGCCGATCCCGCATTCGCGGACCGGAGCACCCTGTCTCTATGGGGCCGGTGGTGTCTGCGACTACCCGCGCGAGGTGATCGTGGTAAGCGATGGCTGCCTTTACCCTGGTCCGGGACTAGACGCGGCCTACGGCATGTCATGCAAGATTCTTGAATATCAGAAGGAGGGAGGCGTCGGCCACCATACGCGCGAGCCGGGTATCCTTGCCGCAAAAGGCGACTGGATTGTCCTCACGAACATGGACAATTATTTTATGTCCGGCTGGCTGCATCACGTCTCGCAATGCTTCATGCCGCAGGTCGGTCTCGTGTACTGGGACTGCGTGCACAACGCTTGGCGCTGGCAGAGTCGACCGTCGAAGCTTGAGCGCGGAGGCATTGACCTTTCGTGCGTTACGGTCCGCGCGGACATCGCAAAGCAGGTCGGGTTTTCTTTCCGGGATTATGACGGGGACTGGGATTACATCGACGCTTGCGCCAAGGCGGCGCAGCAGGCCGGGCTCGAGCTTCTTCACGTCCCGCTTACTCTTTGCGTGCATAACTGAGGGTTGACCCAATGACCAATCGAGAACACTTCGCACAGCAACTTTCCGGTCGCGGCCTTGAGATCGGGCCGCTGCACACACCGCTTGCGCTGCCGCCGGGCGTGACCGTGGATTACGTCGACCGCTGCACAGTCGAGGAGCTGCGCAAGCAATACCCGGAGCTGGACCACCTGCCGCTTGTTGAGCCGACGATGATCGACGATGCGGAAACGCTCCGAACCGTTGCGGGCGGCGTCTACGACTTCGTGGTCGCGGCGCACGTGATTGAGCACATGCGAAATCCGATCGGTGCGCTGCTTAACTGGTTCCGAGTGCTGCGGCCGGGCGGGCTGTTGTACCTAATCGTCCCGGATAAGCGGAAGACGTTTGACGAGGACCGCGAGAGAACATCGTTATTGCACATGATTACGGATTATCACGACCCGTCGGAGATACGCGACTTCGCCCATTTCCTCGACTACGCCAAGCACGTAAACCATGCGCAGGGAGAGGACATACTGCGCGAGGCGACTCGGCTTCGTGCCGCGAACTACAGTATTCACTTTCACGTCTTCGAGCCGAGCGATGTGGTGTGGTTACTTGCTTGGGTCGCTGCGGGAAGCGTTATCGACGGTCCGGTGACCTCGGAAGACGATTTTGAGATTCACTTTTTGCTGCAGAAATAGGGAGGGCAACAACCATGCGAGGAATTATTCTGCTCCTGGTAATCATCACCGCCTGCGGCTGCGGCCGCGCCGATGCGGAGGACAACTGCGACGAGTGGATGGAGGCGGCGGTGGAATACGCCCACCGAATGGACGCCTGCGAGCTGGACCGCGCGGTCTTGCGGGGTGTGTTGTGCCACGACGAGCGGCGGCTGGAGTATTGCAGCGGTGAGTGAGGAGGAGGCAACAGATCGGCCGGGCGCTGAGCTGCTTATGGTGCGTAGGACGGCTGCGGCCGCGCGCGGCTACGCGTGGAGACTTAAGGTTCCCGTGCAAATCTCAGGGCACGCGATTGATCGTGCTTCGCAGAGGTGCCTTGACCTTTGGCTTGCGCACACCGCGGGGAGCAAGAACGCGCTGGGGTTGTTCTCATGGCTCCAGCATAAGGCGAGTGAGGCGGTCTGCGCGCCAAGGAGCGCCGATGGTCTCGTTCATTGGGCGGGGATTGTTTGGGTGTTTGTGCCGAATGTTGTCGGGTTTAGCCTACAAACGCTTTGGCGAGAGACGGAGGGCCTATGAAACCGATCCCTGTCCTTTGCCCGAGCTGCGGCCAGGTCGACAAGTCCGGCGGAATCGCCGTCGGCGGGATCTTCGCTGGTGTCTACGGCTACCAGTGCGGCATGTGCGGGCGGGAGTGGGAGATTCGAGTGTCCTTCCGCTCGGTCGATTGGTGCCGGAAGTGTGGCGAGGAAATAGCTGGGGAAAATGCGATTGCGACTATGTGCGGGCACGTGGCTTGCGCGCGCTGCGGCCGGGAGGTGAAGCGATGAGCAAGACCCGTTTTTCCTACGAGGAGATCGCCGCGCACCTGCGCACCGACTCAGACCGCGTGTGGTGGCTGACGCACCTGTTGCTTTTCGGGGAGCTGAGCGGCGAGTCGGCGAAGCTGGCGCGCGGGTATTTAATTATTTTGCTGGGAGCGAAGGAATAAGCCATGCCCGGACGCCTCGGTAAATGCTGCGCGGAATACGGCTGCCCGGAGATGGTAACGGAGCACGACCAGAGCCGCTGCGCTAAGCATCGCAAGGAGCAGCCGACGCACGGCTTCGGGCGGAAGTATAAACCGCGCGATCCGTTTTACAACACGTCGGTGTGGATTCGCTGCAGGCGGGCAAAGCTCGTGAGGAATCCTATGTGCGAGGTATGCGAGCGCGCCGTCGCAACCGAGGTCCACCACATCAAACCGCGCGCGCAGTTTCCGGAGCTGTCGCTGGTGCTCAGTAACCTGCGCAGCGAGTGCCGGAGCTGTCACGCGCGGGAGAGTCAACGAGAGGCAAAGGAGGCGACGAAGAAATGAGACTAAAAGAAGGCAAACGACCACAGATCATTCCGGTTCATCCGGGCGAAATTTTGCGGGACGAACTAGAGTCGAGGGGCATAAGCCGGAGGACTCTAGCAAAAACTATAGGCATCACCGAGGGGTATATATGCGACCTCTGTCACTGTAGGCGTAACATTGGCGCCGACATGGCTGTTCGCCTCTCGCGCGCACTCGGAGCGTCGCCGGAGTTCTGGCTGAATGCCAAGCTGATGTGGGAACTGAGCCAGGTCGACAGTGACAAGCACGCTGAGATTCAAGCGATTAACTAATAACGCAATCGGGAACGAGTGATAAGCCGAAAGGGAGGAGCACGTGAGCAAGAAATACTTCTGCGATGTATGCGGCCGTGAAGTCGTTGACTCGGTAGGAAACGATAACAGCTATTGGGTGCGGATGTCTCAGGACCTGCGCATAGGCCTGACTTTCAAGAGTTCAGGGCACAATGCCTTGGCCTGCCGCCCGTGCGTTGCCGCTGCGCTGCTTGTCGAGGAACCACTTAGCGAGGGCGAAGTGCGAGCGATGCGCGCACCGGTTCGGCCTGGACCACCGGAGATGAATTAGGAGGGCATTCAATGACACCGCTTAAAGTCTGGGCCTTCTTCAGGTTCGACCAGCTCATCGGCATTGCGCTTAACGAGCCGAAGAGCTGCGAGGGCGGGCGAGAGATGCTGCTGGTCGACCCGGAAACGCATGATGTCGAGATGAAGCTGGAGCATGCGTTGTGGAACTTATGCGAGGCTGTGGCCTCGGGGTGGAGGAGGTTGCGCTTGATGAGGCGCGGCGATTAGCGACTGAGAAGGTTGAGTAACATATCCCCGGTCTACTGCAGGGGCACTGCAGGCGCGTATAGTGACAGCGCGCGCTCCATCGCTGCGTGAGGCTCGCGATGTGTGTCACATGGTGGAGCTGCCGACGAAACGGCAACCGGGGGAACTGGAGGACCGGGGCGGCGGCAAGCGGCGACCGCTGACGTTGCGAGAGCTGCGCGAGCGGGTGATGCGCGACGAGCCTATCGACGCGCTAGAGTGGGGCGGCTGCGGCTGCATGACCGACGCCGCAGATTTGCACGCAGATGATTGATCTCCTCGCTCGTCCGTGCCAAAGTTTACACGTGGTGCGCGTGCATTTCGCGTTTGCCCGCAGGGGGGTCATTTTTCTAAATCATTCACGATTATTAGACCGCTAGCCTAGCAAACAAACGCTGGAGGAGGGTTTTGGAGCCGGGGGTGTCTGCCTTCGGACACAAACTTTTTGCTCATGATCGTCTCCGCTTGGCGCCGGCATCGCCCGGGGCTTTTTTCCTCCCTTCCCCAGCGTCTACGCTCTGCTATCATTACCACGTGAGACACAGCGAGTTATTGGAGTCGGTTGCGACAGCTCGGGAGCTGCGCGTCACGGTGCCCTGGGTGCCGGAGCTGTACCCGCCGGGCGCGGAGCGAACGATTTGCCTGAGCGACTCCGGGCAATCGTTGTGGTGCGCCTGCAGGCAGCGCGACATTGTGCGCGTGGACCAGCGGCGCGGGGTGGTGGTGTATGACGTGCTGAGGGTGGAGCAGTGAGCGGAATTGAAACAATGCCGGTCAACGCGCTGATACCCTACGAGCTGAACAACAAGCGGCATGGGTAGACGCGGACCGCCAAAGAAGCCGACCACACTAAAGGTCCTGCAGGGCTGCCCAGGCGGCGAGTCAAAGCTCCCGAAGAACGAGCCGCAACCTGCAAAGACCAGACAGGCAAAGCCGCCGTTCAAGCTGAGCAAGGACGAATCGAAAATCTGGCGCGCTCTCGCACAGAAACTTGAGTCCGTCGGACTGCTGACGGTGATCGACCTGAACGCGCTCTCCCGGTACTGCCAGCTTTACGTGAAATACCA
>ENA-UOWE01006245-UOWE01006245.1-activated-sludge-metagenome-genome-assembly--contig:-NODE-6245-length-10574-cov-10.121019_pt1 | contig 10574 bp, 14 predicted proteins | sample MGYA00249841_ERZ761562 | MGnify/ENA primary metagenome ERZ761562 (study PRJEB28883, sample SAMN05720200) | activated sludge metagenome | isolation source: Anaerobic digester | place: Japan... | reverse complement strand
ATATACCTTATACACAAGCGAATCTTATTGCTCGTAGCACTATTACTGACCCTCTGCTAGCTTCAGCTTTCTCGAGCTTGACAGGCGGTGGTATTACAGCCAGTCCCGAGCATGCTATACTCTTTAACGCTCTTTCTAACGAGCTTAAAGACGTTACTGACCCTGTTGAGGCTCAGCGTATACACTATGAGACAATTGTCAAGCTTGGCGCTGAAGGTCTTTCTCAGATAAGCCGCATGGCTCCTACTGAAGCAGCTGATATTGTTGATGCTGCTAAAGAAGGCCTCAAAAGGTTAGGTGAATAATGCTACAAATAGACGTAAAGTCTTTTGCCTCTGATGCTCTTGAAGATGCTATGCGTCTTGCTCAGACTAAAGCGATGAACTCTTATTCATGGTCTGATTGCTTGAACTACTTGAATTACTCGTGGTCTGACCTATATAATAGAATAGCTATGATAGACGATGGCTACTATTCTAACACAGTTCGGTTGACAAAGAAACTGACACATTTGCCACCTTTTGTTAAAAATACTATTAAAGTCTACGCTGCTCAGGATCCTATTGGTTTTAATCGTGATGTGTTTAGATCTTCAGGAATGAGTGATATGTGTTCACGTAGTACGTACCATCTTTCTGGCTTCGATCTTTATTGTCCAGATGCAGAGAGCAGGAATGTATGGTTAAACTATGTGCCTATAGCTCCAATGCTTTTCTTTACAAGAAATAACAGAGACCCTAAGCTCTACGAACAAGATGTTGAAGTTATTCAAAATAACGATTACGACTTATATAGATTAGTTAGAGTTCCTGAAGAGCTGAGTGAGCTTGAGCCCGTATACACAAGTCTAGAACTGCAGCATAAGAACGCTGCTTTAGGTGAAACATTCAATCTATTAGAAGTCATAGATAGGTCAGAAGACGACTGGGATATCACATACATATCTTGTGATTTTCCTTATATTTTTGTTACATATAGACACAGATATACTGAAAAATATCTGTCTGGTTTCTACAGCAACGTCATCGACGATGCCTTTTTTAACGAGTATAATCCTTTTGCGTTTACAGGTCGAGATTCTAATGTAGAGTATCTGCAGTGTAAATGGAACGACAAAACTGGCCTCGGTGTTATCATAAGGGACCACAATGACTATGATAATAAAGAGAGTAGATTCAGAGTTAAAGAACTTGGGTGGACACCAGACACTTCTCTCGAGTATCCTTGTCCAGAGATGTTCCGTTATCTTGTAGCCAGACTTGCAGACAAGTTTGCAGCGTTTAACGAGTCTTCTGTAATGGCTGTAAGTGCTGAACTAGTCGAAGCTAAGTATGCTTTTGAAGCATTTTGCAAACGTGACAAAAGCTCTTGGCAGCGTATTGATAATGTTAATGGGCCTGGCATAGGAGATTTCTTATAATGTGGAAAGCTGAAAAAACAACACCTGGAAGAACATTCTTTGTTAAGGGTGATCTTATAGCAGAAGTGCTTACGCCTGCTCAAGGGCCTGCTGTTATTAAGCAGGTTAAGAGTTTCAAAGGTGTCGTAGGAGAAGCTGATGAAGAGCTTACTGAACTTGTTGAAAAATTGAATACAGGTAAGTCAGCTTCTACACGTAAGCTTGAAAAAGATACAGCTCTTTTGACTGATGTTTCGCCAGTAGAAAGAGGTTCACATCTTGGTAAAGCGCATGACCCTACTGAAAAAGTAGCTAGACTAGCTAAGACAATCGGATCTATGAGATACATATAAAATTGTATATTCATAGTTTTATAACAGTAGTGTATAATTATAGTATACCATTGGAGGTAGTCTTATGACATTAGAAGACCTTGCAGAGCGTCTGTCTAACATTGAAAATGCAGAAGCAGCTCGTGCAGCTGAAGCTGAGCAGAAAGGCTTTATAGACAAATATGGCGCAATGTTTTCTGGTGATGAAGGGATAGGAATGGCTATCCTTGCTGAAATGAACAGACGAGGAATCTCTTCAGCAGCTGTTGGAGCCGACAGAGCTGTACAAGAGATTCTTGACCAGATACGTGAAGAAGCAACAATGGTTCTTGACAAAATCAAAGCCGATCGTAACACTGTTAACGAGCTTATAGACGAAGTACAAGACGTCCAGGAAGCTGTGTCAGCGGCTCTTGGAGAAGATATGTCTACTGAAGGTAACGGCATTGTTGAAGAACCTGACGTAGAGGCAGCTCTTAATGAAGAGCTTCCACCACTGCCTCCAGAAGGTGAAGAGCCACTACCTCCAGAAGGTGAAGAGCCACTGCCTCCAGAAGGTGAAGAGCCACTGCCTCCACTGCCTAATACTGTCGTAAGCGATGCTGCTGTTAAAAAAGTTATACCTTTCAAGGTAAAACCTAGAGTTAAACATTCTTCTGAACCTAAAGGTTGGAAGCCTGCGTCGCACCTCTTGGACGCGATAAAGGGAGGTAAATAGTGCCTTTTGTTATTAAAAGCCTTATGGATATGTCTAAGGAAGAAGACCCAAAAGCTCTTATAAAAGCTTTTAGAGATGGCTTTGGCGTAACTCTTACGACAAATGGCGACGTTATAGCTCCTTCTATGGACGAAATGACAACGTTTATAGCTGCTGCTGTAGAAAACAGCAGAGAAGCTGGCATAGAAGATGATGGTCTTGATAAGTACTATCTCGAACGTGTCGAAGAAATTGAAGATGCAGCCAAACCTGAACCTGAACCTGAACCTGAGCCTGAACCTGAACCTGAACCTGAGCCTGAGCCTGAGCCTGAGCCTGACATCGGTGTAGTAGACGCAACTGATGGCTTCAATGAAATCGAAGAAGATCAACTATATGACATGATCATGGAAATGCCTGAAGAGCAGAGGACAAGCTTCTTAAACAGGTTTAACTCTGAGCCAAAAGAACCTGAGCAGCAGCTCGGCGCTGTAGATATCATGCAGCGACAGAAACCGAAGAGTGGTAATAGTCTCGCCAAGCTCATTGGTAACTTGAAGTTTTAATAGGAGTGACGCGTGGCTAAATACGAAGTAATAACAACTGAGAAAAGGTCGTATTACATAGAAGCGGACTCTAGCCAAGAAGCTGAGAAGAAAGTCATAAAAATGGTAACGCGCTGGCGAAGTTAATCGGCAGCTTAAAGTTTTAATAGGAGGAATAGACTATGCCTATTTCACAAGATCAGCTGGTTGGATTAACCAAGCAGGTATTCATTCTTGAGTATCTGATAAATGGATTATTTCCTTGCCAGTCGGACGTTGTTCGTCTTATTCGTGCCAAAAAGCGCGAATGGAAGTTCAATGACAAATTTGAATACAGGATGCTTTTGGCTGTAACAAACTCAGGAGGTACTCTGAACAGCCAGGTATTCCGTGAGAATGTTGGTCTTAACAGGCCTGGTTCTCTTGACTACGGTATCTATCGTGCAACATACGGTACAGTAGCTGATGGTTTTGATGTTGACATGATGCTCAACCTCGAGACTAAGGAAAAGCAAGCTGCATTTGAAAATGACTATGCTACTCGGATGCACTCTTTGAGGACCAACGTAGCTTCTCTTTTCAAAAACTTCGCGATTCATGGCCAGTATGGCGTGTTGCACCAGATTCGTGAGTCCATCCTCGCTCCTTCAATTTCCGCAGGCTACAATCCGCAAAACAACGTGTTCACTCCTGTCATTGACACGCCTTTCACGATTAAGGTGCCAATCAATGTATTCCAGAGCAACTTTAAGCGTGGGCGCATGCTCATCAAAACGCAGGAAGCTACCCCCTGGGGAGCAACAGACGTCGCTGAGTTGTATATGGTACTTGACAACCAGCCTGGCCTCCTCAGTCTTCTGCCCTGTGGTACAGCTGTAAGTGCCTGGGAAGATGGTCAGTTCCTTGAAGTACAGGGAAACAGAGAAGTCGTCGGTGGTGGTGACCCCTTCCGAACCTCGTGGTCTTTTGCAGACTTGGTAGTAGCAAGTGGACCGTTCCAGGGAACCTACGACCGATTTACCGGTACTGGTTCGTACACCTCGTACTCGTCTACTGGTGCTCCTGGCATTGGCTCCCCTGCTGGAGCTGTTGTTGGTGCTATGGAAGGTCTTGCTGACCTCTTCCCATGGTACACAGACCCTGCTGACCCTGAGACTCGTCTTGGTATCAACCTTCCTTTCCGCGACCAACCAAATCGGTTGCTGTACAGCACAGAACAGGCTGGTGGCTTCGTATTGCAGCAGGATGGTGAAAACATCATTGATGCTGTTATGCGTGGAGCTTTCCTAACGAAAGCGACTGTGCCCTACGCTGAAGTTGGCGTCTGGATGAACCCGGTCACACGGATTCAGATGGGTTATGAAGAGGGCGATAACGTTCGCGTACTTCGTGATAACTTCGTACAGGGAGCTGTTGTATGGCAGCGTGGTACAAAAACCACTGACTACCAGATCGGTAACCAGGTTGTCAAAGAAGTTGTTGAAGACCTCAACATGCCTACTGATGTTATCATCATCGGTCCAAAAGACGACTTGTCGTACAACTGCTGGGACAACACGACCTTCCAGATTGACGAGTACATGCAGGAACTATGGTCGAAGACTCCGCCCAAGCGTGTTGAAGACATCTCAATCCCAGATGAGTTCATGACGAAAATGGACCTTTCCAACCGCATCATCTTTGGTACTCCTTCAATGAACGACGGAAAGCTCGGATCATTCAACTACGGCAACAACATCCGCCACCCGAAAAACAGTATGCCAGTAGCTCTCCAGGAAATGGGAGCTCTGTTTACTGAGTATCCGTATACTTACACAGTTGTAAAACTGCGTGAGCCCATCACTGACATAGCTACGGTATAGCGTATGATTACTGTAGTCTATTTGGACGCACAGGATAACGTTATTACTGCGGACAATGTTCGCAGTATAACGCTTACTCCACATCATGACAGGTCGTTACCAGAGTCAATCACTCTTAACGCAGAGATTGGCGGTGGTGGTCAACTGAGTCGTGGTACTATTGTACCTATTGAAAATGTACAGAGTATCACTGTAGACGTAGCTGGAGCAGAGTCAGAGTAACAACAAAGACACTGGAGCATATTTCGTGGCTAGAGTAACTTCAGGGCTGTCGCCCTGGTCTGAAGGATATAAACGAGTGACCAAGAGAACCCTTGCTAGGCAGGGGGTCGAATGGTCACTCGACTCTGGCTATCGTGAAATACCGAAAGGCTCAAAGCCTCAAAAATATAAGACCAAGAAGATACGTCTCTACAATGGACGAATTGTAGAAGTACCTGATGCTGACTTTGAAGACTTCATAGGTCATCGAGCTTCACCAAGCAGTGACCCTTATAGCGACATAAGCCAATACATAGATAAAGCTTTTGAAAATCTTGATCGTATTCAAGATGTTGAAGGTGTAGGACACATAACATATATAGAGTACTCGCCTACATATCAACTACTACGCGTAGAGTTTGCAACAGACGGCGCTGTAGTCGTGTTTTTCAGAGTGCCAAAAGAAGTATATAGTGAACTGAAACATCTAGCAACGTCTGGTCAGACGATGATAAGCGCTGTAGATGGTAAGCAACGTCATGTTCTAGGAATGAGATTCTGGGACATTATTCGTATACGAGGCCAGAGAGAAGGTTCGCGATATCGATATGAATACGCTATAGAAGGCATACGCATAGGCTCAAAGTTTGAACGTCAGATGGCTGCTGATCGAGCTGAAGCAGCTACTGAAAAAGCTCACAGCCTTGAAGAAAAAGAAGCTATGTCAAGAGGTAAATCAGCTGATGAAGAGCTGTACGATAACTTTGCAAAGAACATGCTGTCTGGTAGTAAACTAGATAGCTATAATAAACTCAGTACACTCAAAGAAAAAGAGGCGTACTTACACAAGGCAGGTATACTATGAGAGTTTGTTCTCTTAACAATCGCAGAATGCGAGCCATGCGCAAGACTGAAGCATATCAAGCAGTGATGCTTGACTTGTATCTTATCGGCGCTCTTGAAAAAGACGTTGTAGAGCAACTGATTGGAGCGTCTATTCCTTCTCATCTCACGCAGCCTATAAAAGAAGACAACCGACGTTAACTGGAGACGCAAATGAGCACTTTCTCGAAAGACAATACTCCTTACTCTCAAGGCTTTCGTGGTCCTAGAGGTGAGTCAGCTTATGACATTTGGATACGCAAAGGGCACACAGGCTCTGAACAAGACTTCTTGAACTGGCTCAGAGAAGGTCCTCAGGGAGCTACTGGGCTTACTGGAGCAACAGGTCCTGTAGGTGCTACTGGTCCTCAAGGTCCTCGTGGAGCTACTGGTCCTGGAGGTCCTCCTGGAGCTACTGGAGCTACTGGTCCTGCTGGAGCTGCTGGTGGACAGGGTCCTGGTGGTCCATCTGGTCCTGTTGGAGCTACAGGTCCTGAAGGTCCTCGTGGAGCTACAGGTCCTGAAGGTCCTCGTGGAGCTACAGGTGGTACTGGAGGCACTGGCAGCGTAGGCGCTACAGGACGAATTGGAGCTACAGGTCCTCAAGGTCCTCGTGGAGCTACTGGTCCTCACGGCTTATCTGCGTATCAAGTAGCTGTACTACGAGGATATTCTGGCACTGAAGAACAATGGCTTGAATCTCTTAAAGCTGTAGATGGCAGGTCTATATTCTTAACATCTGCAGAAATCTCTTTCGATGATATAACAATGATACCGTATGACTCAGTATATAATCCAGCTGACCCAGACGTATCCTTGCATGTCGGAGACATTCTCATTTCAATTCATCCTGATTCTACAGGATACGGTGGCACAATCAGTGCAGCTAATGAGCCTATGAACCAGTTGTTTGTCAGTAATACAGCTCAGATAGCTCCTTGGGGTCTATCTCTAGAGTGGCAAGGCTCTTTCCTTGAACCACCTGAAAATCCTCAGCTGAACTGGGCTTATTACGATATCGGCCTTAGAACCGCTTTTGTATGGAACGGTCTTGAATGGAAGATTATTTCTGAGTCTTGTTCTATCGGTCGTGTTCTTGGTTACTTTGAAACAGTTGAAGACCTTAGAGCGTGGGTCTCATCAAGGACTGACCTCTTTCCTGACGGCGTAGGTTTACCTGGTGATGCTGCTGTTATTGGCTTCACAGATACTATCTGGATGTGGGATCTTGAAGTTGATGACTGGTATGATACAAGTAAACCTTTTGAAAGTGTTCAGGGACCTATTGGTCCTGATGGACTAAGTGCTTATCAGCTTGCTGTAGCTCAAGGCTATTCAGGAACTCTTGAAAGCTGGCTTGAGTCTCTTATTGGTGCTACTGGAGCGACTGGTCCTGTTGGAGCTACTGGTCCTGTTGGAGCTACTGGTCCTGTTGGAGCTACTGGCCCTGCTGGTGGTCCTGTTGGTGCTACTGGAGCTACAGGAGCTACTGGTGCTACAGGTCCTGCTGGAGCGACTGGTGCTACAGGTCCTGCTGGAACTATGTCTTTTGTTAAATATGAACGAGATCATCCTCCCACTCTGCCTGTTGAAAGTACTACGACACTTGATCGTGAACTTATGGAAACAGTACCAAGTACTCTAAAGCTTCACGCTGTTGGAGACGAATATAATGCAAAAGTGTTCGCGTGGCATTATGCAAACGGGGACTCAGATGGCTTGTATCAACTAAAAGAAGACTTTACTTGGGAACAGGTAATGTCAAAAAACATTGCTATTTCTGGCGCTGGTGAAATCGGAGTACCATTGTCTATAGCAGCTGTAACTACAGTAACACCAAGTGTCTATTTCGTTATAGCACCGTCATCTAGTTCTGGCGGCCAGCCAGTTCTCTATAAAAGAAATAGTAACTTTGACAACTGGCTACCTTCAACTATGCCTGTAGCAGACTTCAGTGATAGAAATTGTATGTGTATATTAGACCTTGGATTCAGTTACTATTATGTGTATATTGCAGACACGCATAATAGTATGTTGTATAAATTAAACAAAGGTACTGATACTGTTGAAGAGTATAAGCAGTTACCAGATAACGTCTACACTATGCTTCAAGACCCTGTAGACCATCATTACATGTATATTATTACTCATTTACGCAGTGACATAGATGACACTGTGACAAATATACATAGGTTTAGCATGTATGATGATCAAATAACGCATCTCTCTGGTCCTTATACTCTTAGCTATGAGTATACTTTACGTCGTGTTATGACATATGAAAGTAAGGTTCTTGCTCTTTTTACAAAAGACCATACTATGTATCTTTATGAACTGTCTGAAGGCTCCTTAACTTTAATAAGTCGTCTATCGACGTCGAATACGTTAGTATATGGTGCTAACGATCAATATGTTTCTTTTAGAGGCTATGTAATGAGTATAGCTACTTCACAGTACTCTGATAATCTTATATATCATCATTTTACTAATCGTCAAAAAAGTATACTACAGGAGAGTTCGTCTGTACCTCTAGTAATAAGCCGCTTTTTCCCTGCTTTTGGTAGAAAAACGATACGTAAAGCTGACAACACAGGAACACTTGTAATAACTGGACATCAAGGTTGTACTTTTGAAGGAGAAACTAGTATTACTCTGACTGATAGATATGAAGCAGTGACAATAGAAAGACATGTTGGTGGGGACTATGCTGTCCTTTGGCATAAAGGAGAACCTACATGAGTGAGGTATTCCTAGGCAACATAAGAGGACCTCAAGGGCCTATGGGACCTCAAGGTCCTGTTGGTGGCACTGGTGGACCAGGCCCTCGAGGCTACACAGGACCTCAAGGACCTCAAGGACCTGAAGGACCTCCAGGCAAAAACGCAACGACACCATTGATGTTCGGGCAGGTTACAGCTGTCGATACCTACGTTAACATTCCTAATGGCCTGACTGTAGTCGGTCAATTAGGTTTTGGCACAGCTGTTCTAAGAGCAGAAGAAGTACAAGGCGGTAGGACTGTAACCGTTTATTTAAGAACGCCTACCGATGCTGGTACATATAACGTACAGGTGTTCTTGTCTACGGTAGCAGCTTCAGGTGAAACTCGAACAAGCAGGTGCAGTTCTATACTCAATGCAGCTCAGAACTCGAATATAGTCTCTGTAGCGTTGTCAAAATCTCCAGGAAATCAATACGGCTTTGACCCTACAAACTCATGCGTCATAACTTACACGATAATGAAGAAAGCTTAAAGGAAGAACAATGTGGAAAAGACTATCACTGCTATTGCTATTATGCTCATATGCTTACTCTCAGGATGCGAGTCAACTCCAGCTCCAAGAGATGAGCCTCTGGACGAAGCTCGAATACAACATGCTGTCGACGCAGAACGAGCTAAATGGGTTGCGGAACTTAGTGAGTCAATTACAAGCAGACTCAGAGAAGCAGACTCTCGAATTGAAGACATCGTTGATAGTCAGAGAGCAGTTATCGAAGCAGCTAGAGAGTACCGCCAGCTCGTTCTCATCATTATTGACAGATTACAACGAATTGAAGATCAAAGAACAAAAGTTGATTAAGAACCTCGTCATAACAATAACTATACTAGCTTTGCTAGTTCTTAACTGGCTTATAGACATGACGTTCTGGATTTCACATAAGCGATTTTTATGGTGGGGCTAATATGACAAAGCAAGAACAGAATGAGATGATACTGGAACATATTGATGCTGATATAAAGATGTCGCCTGATATCACCAAACGTATATCTCTTGTATTCAATAACTGGTTTCAATCTCTTGTACAAGCAGCTACAGAACCTGTTGTACAAGAACCCTTAGAAGAGGAGGCTGAGCCTATATGACTTCTACAAGTATAAACTTGCCTACAACGGTAGGTTTACTCGTTGGTGTTCTTGCTTTAGTCACTACTCTTGTTAACTACATAGTTTTTCAAGCAAAACTACGTTGGGAGGCTGATCAGTTTAAGAGTGAGAAAGCTCGTATATGGGAGATCATCGACTCAATGATGCTTTCTATTAAGCAGCTAGAAAAGAATGAACAGGAGGTTCCTCGGTCTATTGAAAAACGACTAGATAGACTCGAAGAAACGATGACTAACATACAGACAAGTATGGGTTCATTGCAGGGCGAAATAAAAGCTCTAGCGATGTTCCTAGAGAGAAGGAATGAGAAATGAATGAAGACATGAAAGCGGTACTTGAAGATGGCTCAGAGCTTGATAATGTCACTGGCTTTGAAGTAGACACATCAGACAGACACCCGATACCTGGAGAGCCGGCCGTAGAGCAGCAGGTTAATATCTTACAGTCAACAGGTCCCGGCTTACGAACGCCAAGCTCAGGCCTCAGGGCTATGGGTGTACCAGGCTCTGGCGGTACTGGAGCTACTGGAGCTACTGGAGCTACTGGAGCTACTGGAGCTACTGGAGCTACTGGAGCAACAGGTCCTGTCGGAGCTACCGGACCTGTCGGAGCTACCGGACCTGTTGGCGCTACTGGTCCAGAAGGTCCTGTCGGTGCTACTGGCGCTACTGGCCCTGAAGGTCCTGTCGGTGCTACTGGCGCTGGAGCTACTGGTGCTACTGGAGCTACTGGAGCTACTGGAGCTACTGGAGCTACTGGAGCTACTGGAG
>ENA-UOWE01006236-UOWE01006236.1-activated-sludge-metagenome-genome-assembly--contig:-NODE-6236-length-10587-cov-4.609571_pt1 | contig 10587 bp, 7 predicted proteins | sample MGYA00249841_ERZ761562 | MGnify/ENA primary metagenome ERZ761562 (study PRJEB28883, sample SAMN05720200) | activated sludge metagenome | isolation source: Anaerobic digester | place: Japan... | reverse complement strand
ATTAGGCATTTGAATGGGCTTAACTGACATTTATGAATTTTGTTGTCCTGAAGAAAATACAAATACCCACCGCAATATTCCATTCCGATGGCATCAAAAGGAAAATGTTGAAGTATTTCATCTGTTGAAATATCCCATGTGTAAATATAGCCATTTGAAGAATAGAACATTTTCTGCCCCACCAGCGCGAGCGATTTTATCCTGCTTGAACATAATGTCGGGCTTGTAGAGATAATGGTTCCCGTTGTCGGATTTATTTTGTTGATAGTGTTATTGCCAACTATCCATATTGAAAAAGAAGCATAATTGATACTTGGGGAATAATAGTTTCCACTCAATGATAAGGTGGTACTGGTGCCGGTCGAAGGGTTTATTTTGTATAGGGTACTTGTATTCCAGTTTCCGGCCCAAAGAATATTAGTGCCGTCGAAACCTATATCCTGTCTTCCGTCTCCTCCGGTCAGCGGGTTGTAAAGGGTATCTGTAACAGACACAAATGTAACCCATGCCGTTTCGTCAGGAGCATAGATGTTTTTAAGCATGACAATGCTGTCGTTGTTGTTAGTCATCCTGAGGGTGTCATCGCAGATGGAATAATTGAATGTTACCATAAAAGCCCTGAGCTGAGTCGAAGTAATAAAAGCAAGATCTTTTGTCAATGACCTGAAACCATACTGCGTAGAGTCAAGCAGGTACATGTAATTGCTATTTTTTATAATTACAAATTTTGTGGACGGTAACCCGGATATTACTTCCCACTTATTATAAAGTTCCGGATTTGGTGTGGTGCTTATTCCTAACGGACCTTCAGGGCCGGCGGGACCTTCAGGGCCTTCTTTTTTACAGGAAAAAAATAAAATTATTGAAAGAGAAAAAAATATTACCGATTTAATATGTCTCATGGTCTGTTATTCTGTTAAGTTTTCTAATTACTCAGCTTGTAAAGCTTATGTTCACCCGAGTTGTCATAACCAACCACCCAGAAATTTGTACCATCAAAAGTAATTCCCCCATTATTTCCGCTGACATTGTCAGATTCAATATAATAAGTTGTTATAGCCTCAAAAGGTGTTACCTGACACTTGTATATCATGTTGTTGTGAAATATATACAAAAAACCTCCCGAATATTCCATTCCGCTTACGCTTAGATTAAATTGTGGGGTGATTACATTAGTGCTTATATTCCAGGTATAAACCTCCCCGCTCCAGTTGCAGAACCACATTTCCTGGCCGACCAGGGCGTCTGCGGTAACCTGTATGGACGACAGCACAGGGCTGGTGGACAGCACGGCCCCTGAAGTGGCATTCACTTTATCAATTGTATTGCCATCCGAGATCCAAAGAAAACCCGCAGCATAATCTGTGCACCCATAATAATAAGAGCTGCTCAGATTGAAATTAGTTACTGCGTGAGTGCTGGGATTTATTTTATAGAGGATGCTTGAACTACTGGTTGATGTCCACAAAATTTCGGTGCCATTGAATCCTATGTCTTGTCTGCCGTCTCCGCCGGTAGGACTTGGAATGCTGTCGGTTATTGTCAGATTTGTTACCCATTGCGTTTCATCAGGGGCATTGTTTTTTCGTACCAGCGTTATATCTCCGTTCATGTTTGAAAGTGTCATTGTTTCATCGATGATGGTATAATTGTATGTCATAAAGAATGCATTAATTTGCGTATATGTCAGCAGCGCCATGTTGCTGAAAAGTGATTTAAATCCGTAATCAGCAGAATCAAGGCGATATATAATATTATCGTTTTTTATAATAAAATACTTGGTTCCCGGCAGCCCGCTTATTACTTGCCATTTTCCATAAATAGCCGGATTGACCGTTGTGGTTGAACCGGTAGGCCCGGTAGGCCCGGCAGGTCCCTGAGGCCCTTCTTTCTTGCATGCAATTAATAAGATGAATACAAAAGAACACACTAATGCTGTCCGCATAACTTTCATAGTTTTAGTTTTTTATAAAAATAATTCATTAACTTTCTACAAATATAGTAAAAAGCGGCCGGAAATCAAGATAATTAGAAAAAAATGATAAAAATCTAAAAATTAACAAAAATGTTATATTTTTTGATGAACTACCATCTGCGGCATTGGTATTTCAATGTTTTCTTTGTCAAAGGCAATTTTCAGGCGTTTGCGCAGTTCTCCACTTACTGCCCATTGCTGCATGGGTTTTGTTTCTCCAACTATTTTCACGATTATGGCTGATTCGGCAAACTCTTCAATACGTAAAAATTCAGGTGCTTTGATGATAAAATCTTCCCACTCAGGATCATTGGATAATTCTGAACCAACGTTATTTATGACTTTGATTAAATGATCGAATTTTGTCTGGTACCCGACACCGATATTCATATTAATTCGGGCATAGTCTTTAGAAAGATTTGAGACAATTTTTATTTCTCCATGCGGAACGTGATGTACTGTTCCGTCCATATCGCGCAGGGTGGTAAGGCGTAAACTGATATCTTCCACCACGCCCGATGTTTTATCAAAATTGACCACATCGCCAATCCTGTATTGATTTTCAAATATGATAAAAAAGCCTGAGAGTAAATCGCGGATAAGATATTGCCCGCCAAAACCCACAGCGATACCTACTATTCCGGCACCTGCCAGAAGTGGTCCCACGGGGATACCGGCTTCCTGCAATATCATCAGCCCGGCCAAAAGGAAAAACAATACGCGGCTGACCCAATTAAAAATTCTGACCAGAGTAAATTCCCTTTTTTTCTGGGCCTCCGGCGAACTTTGTTTATCGGCTAATACACTAATGCGGATAATTCTTTTTATGGCTCGTCCAACTAGTTTATACAAGATAAACATGGCAAGGCCGATGAAAACAATCTTCACCCCATGATTTAAAAGCCAGGGGAATATTTTTTCTACCCATTCAATTAATTTTTCTTTCATAATTTTGCAATTAATGACGGCAAATATAGGGTTAAAATTTCAAACCTTATTTCATGCCTTTATTCAAAAAATTCATCTCTTTTGTTTAAAAAAATATTAGTATGTTTGAAGAAAAAATGTTTTCCGAAAAAGACCAGCAACAGATTTTAGAAAAGGGTATTTCGATGGAGCAAATTGCTTCGCAAATCGGGAACTTCAGAACAGGCTTTCCTTTTGCAGACCTTGTAAAACCTTCAACAATCGGGTCAGGGCTCAAGAAATTAGATCAGGAACATGCTGAAAAATATGCCGCGTATTTCACCGAAAACATGAAGTTTATCAGTACGATAAAATTTGTTCCGGCTTCCGGAGCGGCTTCCCGCATGTTCAGCCATTTGTTTGCCTGGCTTGAGAAAAATAAAAATACACAAAGCCAGCCGCTGGCTGATGTAGATTATGATTGCAATACCGCGGAATATTTTCTGCAAAATATCAGAAATTTCGCCTTTTTTGATGATCTGAAACAAGCTATGGCTGTTGGCGGAAAAGACATAGAAATGTGTATCAGAAATCAGGATTTTGTTCCGCTTGTTGATTTTTTACTTCATAACAAAGGACTAAATTATGCGGCATTACCCAAAGCACTGATAAAATTTCACCGCCTGCCCGGCAGAAACCGAACAGCTTTGGATGAACATCTGGCAGAGGCTGCGGAACTGTGCCGCGACATGGATAGGGCTGATCTGCATTTTACCATATCGCCGGAACATATTAAAAAATTTGAAATGCATTTACGGCAGGTATTGCCCTATTTTGAGGAAAAATTCAAAATCAAATACAATATCAGGCATTCCGAACAAAAACCTTCCACAGATATCATAGCTGTTGATATGAACAACCAACCATTCCGTAATACTGACGGCAGCCTTTTGTTCAGGCCCGGCGGACACGGCGCCCTGATATACAATCTCAATGAATTGGATGCCGACGTGGTTTTTGTAAAAAATATTGATAATGTGGCACCGGAGAGCGAGCGCAGCGACAAGGTGTTCTATAAGAAAGTGCTGGCCGGATACCTATTGTATATCAGGTATCATGTGTATGAATATTTACGGATTCTGGATAAGGAAAATGTTTCAGAAGACATTATCGGACGGATATCCGGATTTATCAAAAAGGAGTTGTCGCGCGACCTTGCTGACAATTTTCATTTACTGGACATGGCAGACAAAGCAGCTTATTTAAAAAGCATTCTTAACCGGCCCATACGGGTTTGCGGGATGGTGAAAAATCAAGGTGAGCCGGGAGGCGGACCATTTTTTGTGATGGATTCAAATGGTGACATCAGCCTGCAAATTGTGGAAAGTTCGCAGATAAATCATAAGGATGCCCGGCAGGAATCTTTGATGAAACAGGCCACTCATTTCAACCCTGTGGATATGGTGTGTAGTTTTGTAGATTATAAAGGCAACAAATTTGATTTGCTGAACTTTGTCGACCCTGCCACAGGATTTATTTCATCTAAAACTAAAGACGGCAAACCGCTGAAAGCACAGGAACTGCCCGGGCTATGGAATGGTGCCATGGCTTTTTGGAACACTATCTTTGTGGAAGTTCCTGTCAGCACATTCAACCCTGTGAAAACTGTGAACGACCTCCTGAGAAAAGAACACATGCAACAGCTTTAAATCATATTGAAAAATATACGCAATAAAAAATGGAAATAGATAAAAAAATTATCCAAAAAGCCCAGCAATGGCTCACTGACGAATATGATGAAGAAACCCGCCGTCAGGTTAAAAAACTTATGGATGAAAATTCCGAAGAGTTGGTGGATTCATTTTATAAAAACCTTGAGTTTGGTACCGGCGGATTGCGTGGCATCATGGGCGCCGGAACTAACCGTATGAACAAATACACGGTAGGCATGGCCACCCAGGGATTAGCCAACTACCTGAAAAAAATGTTCTCTATGCTGGATAAGATAAAAGTGGCGATAGCTTATGATTCAAGGAACAACAGCAGGTATTTTGCCCGGATTTCAGCCGAGATACTCTCTGCCAATAACATTCAGGTGCTTTTATTCGACAATCTTAGGCCTACCCCCGAGTTATCTTTTGCAGTGCGGCATCTGAAATGCCAGAGCGGCATCGTTATCACGGCTTCGCACAACCCCAAAGAATATAATGGCTATAAGGTTTACTGGGATGATGGCGGCCAATTGGTAAATCCCCACGATAAAAATGTGATTGAGGAAGTAATGAAAGTTACTTCTGTGGCTTCGGTAAAATTTCAACCCATCCCGGAAAACATTACTGTTATAGGGGAAGATGTGGATAACGTATACCTGAATGAAGTCAGGAAGCTTTCATTTATTCCTGATGATATTAAAAAAAACAAAGATGTTTGTGTGGTATACACTCCGCTGCATGGTTCGGGTATTGCCCTGGTACCAAAAGCCTTGGCACAATATGGTTTTGAAAATGTGCATATTCTCGATGAGCAGGCAATCCCCGATGGAAATTTCCCAACTATAAAATCACCCAATCCTGAAGAGCAGGCCGCTATGAATAGGGCTATCGACAAGGCACAAACTCTTGATGCCGAGCTGGTGCTGGCTACCGATCCCGATGCCGACAGGGTGGGGGTGGCCATAAAAAAACCTCAGGGCGGGTATATGTTGCTGAATGGCAATCAAACAGCTTCCCTGCTGATTTTTTATTTGCTAAGGCAATGGAAAGATTCCGGAAAATTTTCCGGCAGGGAATATATCGTGAAAACCATTGTTACTACTGAGCTGTTGGCCGAAATGGCAGGTAAAAACGGCGTGGAGTATTATGATGTGCTTACCGGGTTTAAGTTTATTGCGGAGATCATCAGGAAAAATGAAGGCAACAAAACCTTTATCGGGGGGGGCGAAGAAAGTTATGGGTATCTCGTCGGCGATTTTGTGCGCGACAAAGATGCCGTGATTGCCTGCTGCCTGATAGCTGAGACCATGATTTATGCAAAAGCCCTTGGTAAAACTTTATATGAGTTGTTGATGGATATTTATAAAGAGTACGGATTCTATTATGAAAGCCTGCTTTCTATTACTAAAAAGGGCAAATCAGGCGCCGAAGAAATAAAAATGATGATGGAAAAATTCCGTAGCAACCCGCCAAAATCAATTAATAATTCGGAGGTGATTTTGATTAAAGATTATTTGTTGCAACAGCAATATTCTGATATTACCGGCAACCTGGAGCCTATCAACCTTCCCAAATCTGACGTCTTGCAGTTTTTTACCGAAGATGGCAGCAAAATTACCGTAAGACCTTCGGGAACCGAGCCAAAGATAAAATTTTATTTTGGCATAAAAACCCAATTACCCGATAGCTCACTTTATGATGAAACCGAAAAGAAATGCAGGCATAAAATTGATGAGATAAAAACTGCACTTGGACTCTGATTATTAAACGATTCTATTTTGCTCCCGAAGGTATATTTTCCTGAAGTGTTTTTTTGTTCATCCTGATGATATACCACAGTACCAAAACACTGCTAACAGCGCCAAAAAAACACCAAACCGAAAGCACGTTTCCGGCATAAACTATGATCGAAAATATATAAGAACTCAACAAGACCAGTCCCATTATCCAAAATTTTTTTATACTGGAGATGAAAAAAGATACTACTGTGGGTACCAGATATAAAATACCATACAGCCAGGCAAAAGATGGAGGATTGTCAATAAAATAATGTATATGGAGGCGGGCTTCCACGGCTTCAATGTGATGAAATATCAGGATGTATAGGCAGATGATGGTAAGCACTAGTCCTAACCCAAGAAAGACGTAAAGAATCTTTCTTCGTGCGATTTTTCTTTCAAGCAAGACCATAGAAAAAGGGACATATAACGGCCAGACTACCCACACAAATATCAGGTATCCTATGGTTAAAAACTGTTTCCATGGGAGATACTCCGGATTAGCCAGCACTATCCATATCCATCCCTCCAGAAATTGCTGTATGGCAAAAAATAGTGGAATTACTGCAAATACACGTTGAGCCTGGGTGGACGATTTTTTTATTGATACCATGCCAACCACAGAAATAACTGCGGCAGCGCCAAAACTTGCTTCAGCAGAAAAACACATAGGTTTATTTTTTAATAAATGTCATTATCTATTTTTTCTTAAAGGTCAGTGTGCCGGTTGAAGTATATGAACCGCTTTCTGTGCCATAAGATTCATCCACCAGAATAATCAATTCTTTATTGGTCAGCCTGTCGATTTGCATTACCTCCGGATAAGCTACTGCATGAGTGCCACCCATAGTTATTTCGTGCTGTGGTCCTCCATCCAGGCTGTAATATTGCTTTGTGGTTGAAAAGGCTACCGCTTCTTTTGATTTCAGGTCCAGTTCTTTGTTTTTCGGGCAAAAATACCATGCCCCTTCTGAAGAAAAAATATCATCATCGTCAGTGATCGATCTGGAAAAAGTCCCATCTTTATAGATAGAAAAAGTTCTATAATAAGCTGTTGTAACCGAAGTGCTTCCATCAGTTAATGTGGTTCTTTCAGACCCATTGTAAGTAATGATTCTCGATCCGCCATCACTGTATATGATGCTTACCGTTCCATTGATGAGCTCCCAATTACCCACCAGGCGCGTCTTTCTTGATAACAGTGAAAGTGCAGGGTCGTTTTCGCCTTTTTTACACGATTCGAAGGCTGTAACTGTCAACAGGGTGATTGCGAATAATAGATAAAATTTTTTCATAATTTTCATTTAAGAATGCAAACTTAAAGAAAAAAATCACTTTTGCCAAAATATTTTTCACAATGCTACAGGGCTTTGTAATAAAGGCGTAACCAGAAATATTATCGTGCTTTATCCTTAATGGATTCCCTGTAAAGATGTTGAAAATAAGGCCTTGGGTAGTTGTATGATATTTAGGCCTGACAGTAGTAATAAAAATAAAAAAAACCCTCCGGAGTCGGAGGGTTTTAAGCTTAAAAATCTTCAAATGGGGATAATTTATACGAGTTTAACGTTTACCGCATTTAATCCTTTTTTGCCTTCAGTAAGTTCAAAACTTACAGTGTCACCTTCCTTAATCTTGTCGATAAGGCCAGAGGCATGTACGAAGTATTCTTTATCGGATTCATTGTCTTTAATAAATCCAAAACCTTTTAATTCATTGAAGAATTTTACTGTTCCTTTTTTCATTGTAATAAATTATTGTGTATTAAAATATTTGCAAAGATACTCAAATATAATTACATGAAAAAATTTTTTTATTTTTAACATTTTTAAAAGACAATTATTATCCTGATTTATTCCTAAATCTGCGCTCTCTCAGGATTTTGCTTTATTTTCCTGGTATTTAATAACAAATCATAGTAGCATATGGGATTCATAAAAATGTTCGCAGAGTGTTGCAAAAAGTTTTACTTATTTTTTTGAGTTTATCAGGGTTAATAAAAGCACCATAATAATAAAAACCTTATTTTTACTCATTGATAAATTATGACTGATTCTGCAAAAAATTTTATTATTTATAAAGCTTCGGCGGGCTCGGGTAAAACTTATACCCTGGTAAAAGAGTACCTTAAACTGGTGCTGGCCGAGCCCTTTAAATACAGGCATATTCTGGCTGTTACCTTTACCAATAAAGCGGCCTATGAGATGAAAATTCGCATTATGGCAAGTCTGAAACTGTTTTCAGGGTTGGGAGAGTCCAATAAAGCGGAAGACGAAAATGAATCTGTCAGGAAAAAAAATGCAGCACTGATCAATGAACTTTGTGAATATGCTGGTTTGGACGAAAAAGGCCTGGCAGCCCGGTCCGAAAATATTTTACATAATATTCTCCATAATTATTCCGATTTTGCTGTCAGCACTATTGACAGTTTTGTACAGAAAATAATTCGTACGTTTGCTTACGATCTGAAAATTTCGCAAAATTTCGAAGTGGAACTTGATTCCGACAGGGTTTTATCCGAAGCCGTCGATGTGTTGATAAGCTATGCAGGAACAGAACCACAGATTACCCGGATGCTTATCGGATTTATTGAACAAAAAATGGCTGATGGCTTCAACTGGGACATCAGCAACGACCTAAAAACTTTCTCCAGACAACTGCTGAAAGAAGATACACAAAAATATATCCGTCTGTTCAGTAATATTCAACTTGCAGATTTTTCCAAAGCCATCGCCGGAGCCTCCTCCAGAAGGGTGGAGGCAGATAATAAGGCAAGGAAACTGGCTGCAGGCATCCTGAAATTGTTTGATGATAATAATATCAATCCAAAGAGCTTTTTTCAGGGGATGAGAGGTATCCCCGGGTTTTTTCTTAAAATCTCGGAACGCGGCTTAAGTGGCGCTTCACCCAACTCTTATTGCAACAGTGCGGTACAGGAAGATATTTGGTATGGCAAAACACAGCCCGAAAATGAAAAAAATAAAATCGATGCAATAAAAGATAAAATTGCTGAAGCCTATAATGCCATTATTCTTCTGATACGAGAATTTCGTGATCTCGTGATTATTGTTAAAAGCTTATATCCCTTATCGATGCTGAGCCAGATTGAAAAAGAAACCGAAGCATTAAAAAATGACGGGAACCTTATTTTTATCAGCGACTTTTACCGTAAGATACACGAACAATTGATCAATGAGCCTGTCCCTTTTATTTATCAGCGGGCTGGAGAAAAATACGCGCATTATTTTATTGATGAGTTTCAGGATACCTCCGTACTTCAATTTCAGAATATGTTGCCCCTGATCGAAAATGCTATGGCTTCGGGAAACAAAAACCTGATCGTGGGCGATGGCAAACAGGCGATTTATCGCTGGAGAGATGGCGAAGTAATGCAGTTTGCCTCCCTGCCGCTGATTTATAAAAAACCTGCCTTGCCGCATTTTGACGATATTGAAAAAGCGATTTCAAGAAATATTATCTATTATGATGAGTATTCAGGAGGTATCCATAATTTGAATTATAGGTCGAAAACCGAAATAATAAATTTTAATAATACATTGTTTCAGTTTCTGGCAGATGAAGTATTACCTGATGAAAAGAAAAAAATCTATCTCGATAATCTTCAAAAACCTAAACCAGGCAATGATGGCGGATATGTGCGATTAAAGTTTTTTGAGGGAGGGCATGATTTTGTGGACAACCAACTTGCCGAAATTTTTGAAATTATCAAAGGACTTTCCTCCTCAAATATCCCACTTAAGGATATTGCCATAATCTGCCGCATAAACCGGCAGGCGGCTAATATTGCTTCCTATTTACTTCAACAAGGGGTGGACGTAGTATCAAGCGAATCCCTGCTCTTGGGTTCTTGCCCTAGAATAAATTTTATCGTTTCGATATTGCGTTACGTCAATAACCCCGCCGATGAGCTGGCTGCGGCTTTCGTCATTAATTTCCTGCATAATAATTATGCTGCTGCCTATGACCTGAACGGGCTGATTGCTAAGTACCAGTCAGCAAAAACTTCTTATAAAGGCAAGTACCCCCTGAACGAAATTTTTACTGTTTTCAATAAAGAAATCGACTGTGTTAAAATTTCAGGAACTCCGCTGTTTGACCTGGCCGAGTCTCTGATCAGGTTGTTTGGATTTAATGATAAACCGGATCCTTTTATTATTTATTTCCTGGATGCGGTCAGCGAGTTTGTGAGCACTAA
>ENA-UOWE01006230-UOWE01006230.1-activated-sludge-metagenome-genome-assembly--contig:-NODE-6230-length-10589-cov-6.188817_pt1 | contig 10589 bp, 8 predicted proteins | sample MGYA00249841_ERZ761562 | MGnify/ENA primary metagenome ERZ761562 (study PRJEB28883, sample SAMN05720200) | activated sludge metagenome | isolation source: Anaerobic digester | place: Japan... | reverse complement strand
TGTTGATCTTGCTGGGGAATACCATGATGCCATTCATCAACAGCGCTAATTTTTATTACAGCTACGCGGGAGAATATATCAATTTTGGCGTAGCCAGAGGGATTGGGTCTGGTCTGTATGCGCTTTTGGCACTTGTGATTGGCGTGCTGGCTGAAAAATTCGGGGTCGAAATGGTACCAATCTCCGGAATATTGATAGCGCTGCTCTTCATTCTTGTCGTTTTTCGCATGCCTTCCACGAAAGAGCCTGTCGAGAAAGCACCGAGAGTAAAGGGCTTGGAAAAAGGTTTTCTCCTTCGTTACCCGGCTTTCACCTTGATGCTGCTGGCATGTTTGCTGATGCTGACAACGCATAATATTTTGAATACGTATTTATTGCAGATCATCCAATCCCTGGGCGGAAACAGCAGTCAGCTTGGAATTGCGCTGGCAATCCAGGCGGTTGTAGAAGTGCCGGTGTTGTTCGGTTTTACGAAACTGCTAAAACGTTTTCGACCCAGAACGTTGATGCTGACAGCAGCCATCGGTTTTGCGCTGAAAGCTCTGATGTACGCGCTATCAAGCAGTGTTTTCATGATCTATTTGATCCAGGTCACACAAATGATCAGCTTTGCGCTTTTCGCTTCCGCCTCCGTTTTTTATACATCCGAAGCTATCGCAAAAAAGGATCAGACGACCGGTCAGGCTTACATGACCAGTATGATGGCTGCAGGAACGGTATTGGGCAGCTTGAGTGGAGGATGGATACTGGAACTGAGCGGCATGAAAGCGATGCTTTCTGTTAATGTCATCATCGCTCTGCTTGGCGTATGCTTTGCGTTCATGTCCGTCAGGAACATCGGCTTACGCCGCAAAGTTTAGTGCCATAAATGTGACATGAGAGCTGGCAGTTCCAAAATTGCCAGTTTTTTTCGGTAGAACAAAACCCTCAACACAGCCACCGTAAACAGAAACGCTCCCCGAAGCGCGATTTACACAGCGTTGAAGCGGTAGCCCCTCAGTCTCAGGGCATTTGTCACCACGGAAACAGAGCTCAGGCTCATCGCAGCACCGGCGATCATCGGGTTTAGCAGTGGCCCGCCAAACAGGTGCAGCACGCCCATCGCAATCGGGATTCCGATCACGTTGTATGCGAACGCCCAGAATAGGTTTTGTTTGATGTTGCGCAGGGTCTTCTTGCTCAGATCGATCGCTACCGGCACATCCATGAGCGTCGAGCGCATCAGCACGATATCGGCTGAAGCGATGGCAACATCCGTTCCGGTGCCAATCGCGATACCAACATCCGCAGTCGCCAGGGCAGGTGCGTCGTTGATGCCGTCGCCAACCATCGCCACAAATCGCCCTTCCGATTTCAATTGGTTGACAATCCCAGCCTTCTGATCGGGCAGCACCTCGCTGAAAACTTGATCCAGGCCCATCATGCGTCCGATCGCCTCCGCTGTGCGGCGGTTATCCCCCGTGACCATCGCAACCTGCACGCCCATTTTATGCAACTGTTTGATCGCATCCTGGCTGTCGGGTTTGACCGTATCTGCTACGGCAATGATGCCCACGAGTTTGTTATCAAGCACCGCAAACATCGGCGTTTTGCCGTCATTTGCCAGGTCCTGACCGAGCTTCAGAGCTCTCTCATCCAGAGAAAGGAATTCTTCGATCATTTTTTGATTGCCGATGCGCAGCGATTTGCCTTCGTAATCGACGACAACGCCCATGCCAGGCAAAGCCCTGAAGCCGCTGACTTCCGGCAGGCTCAAGCCTTGCGCTTCGGCTGCCCGTAAAATTGCTTTGCCCAGAGGATGTTCAGAGCCTTTTTCGGCTGCGCCAGCCAGCGCGAGCAAGTCATGCTCAGTCTGACCCGCCAGCGGCAACACATCTGTCACAGCCGGTTTGCCCTCGGTGATGGTGCCAGTTTTATCCAGCAGGACCGTGTCCACCTGTTGAGCATTTTCAAGGGCATCACCGTTTTTGATTAACACGCCATGTTCTGCCCCTTTGCCCATGCCCACTGTCAGAGCTGTGGGCGTGGCAAGCCCGAGCGCGCACGGACAGGCGATGACCATCACTGCCACGAAAATCGTCAATCCGAATTCCACGCTTTCGTTACCGATCAGCACCCATCCCAGGGCTGCCAGTACTCCCAGCACAATCACAATCGGGACAAAAATCCCCGAGATCTTGTCCGCCAACTTCGCTATCGGCGCCTTTGACCCCTGAGCATTCTCAACTAGGCGAATAATCTGCGCCAAAGCTGTGTCTTTACCGACCCTGGTCGCCCTGAAGTGCACTGCCCCGTTGATATTCAGCGAAGCCCCTGTGACATTGTCGCCAATGGTTTTCTCAACCGGTAGGCTTTCACCGGTCAGCATGGATTCATCCACGGTCGTTGACCCTTTCACCAGTACCCCATCCACCGGGAAGCTTTCGCCCGGGCGCACCACCACCTCATCTCCCACCAATACCTGGCTGGCATCGATCTCGACCTCTTGCCCGTTGCGGATGACGCGCGCTCTCTTGGGGGAAAGCGCCATCAGCTTTTGGAATGCTTCAGAGGTCTTACCAGTGGCACGGGCTTCCATGAACTTACCCAATGTGATGAGCGTCAACACAACCGCTGCCGACTCGAAGTAAAGCGAATGTGCAAAATGGAATTGACCCTGGGTGATTTGCCAAAGCGCATACAAGCTGTAAAGGTAGGCAGAACCAGTACCAATGGCAATCAATGAGTCCATATTGGGGTGCAACTTCACCAGGTTGCGGAAACCGTTGAGGTAATAGGACCAGCCCATGATCACCACGGGCGTGGTCAGCAATAGCTGTGCTATCGCATTATTTAGCGGATTGATGGATGGGTCAAAAAGTGCGGGCAACTTTAGCCCCAGCATAGGCCCCATTGATAGTAATAACAGCGGGACGGTCAAAATAGCACTAACAGTAAAGCGCCGCTGCAAATTTTGCAGGCGTTTCGCCTTATGCGCCTTTTTGCGGTCAAGTTCTTCCTCGATGGTGTTATCAACCGGCAGAATCGCTTGATAGCCAGCCTCCGCCACCGCGCTGACCACCTGCTGCAGACTAATCTCTGCTGGGTCGTAATCGAACGTGAGCGTTTCGGCAGCCAGGTTGACGTTGGCACTCTGCACGCCGCGCAGCTTGCTTACCACCCTTTCCACCGTGGCTGAGCAGGACGCACAGGTCATCCCATGGACTTCCAGTTGGGCATGTTGAGATGGAATGAGAGCCTTGTAGCCGGCATCGTCCACAGCCTGGACAACGCTGTCCAGCGAAACCTGCGATTCGTCGTAACTCAAATGCAGGTTTTCCGCAGTCAGATTGACGTTCGCTTCCGTCACGCCGGGCAATTTACGCACTGCCCGTTCCACGGCAGCGGAACAAGCTGCGCAAGTCATCCCTTCAATGGCTAAGGTCTTAGTTTTCATGAGTATTCTCCTCGTAGGAATGATTTGAAAGGATAGTGCCGCTTGCGTGCAAATGGCATGTGCACTGCCCGGGGTAGCAATCGCAAGGAACTTCCGCGACTACCTGCTTGTTTTGCAGAACATCCATCAGCATCGCGCGATCTTCAGCGGTCATCGGGATATTCTCGATAAGGTAAGCCAGTAGATTCGGTTTTTTTCGGCTGCATATCCGGCCAAGCAAGCCCTCAACTTCAAGCTTCAAGCTCTCGGGCTCTTCCAGATGCGTGGTGTAGACAAAACGACGGGCATCTTTTCGTGCTTGCAGGTAGCCCTTACTGGTCAGCCGTCCAATCAGGGTCTTGATTGTTGACTGGCTCCAGCCGCGCTTTCCATTCAGGACCAGGGCAATTTGCTGGCTGGTGGATTCACCATTCGCCCATACCACCCGCATCACTTCCCATTCCGCTTCGCTAATATTTAAGACCTCGGACATACTGCGTACCTTTCATTCCATCATTTATAGTTTACAACTGTAAACGATACGCTGCAAGTGTTCGTACAACGGTGCAGGTCCCTGTACAAGCTTGCAATTTGTTTCGCTTCCGAGAGGGTTACACTAAAGAAAAATTGGAGGATATATGACTGAGATTCATTATACGTATGAGCCCGAGGCAACACGTATCATTGCTGCCACGGAAGAAGGTCAGGCAGTCGGGGAAATCCATTACGTAGTGGAAAAGGATTACTGGAATGCCGATCACACTTCGGCGGACCCGGAGTATCGCGGTTCCAACATCGCTCGCAATCTCGTTAATATGCTGGCAGATACTGCCCGCGCTGAAGGGGTCAAGATCCTCCCCACCTGTCCTTACGCCAAACACGTCATGGAGAATGACGCTGCTTTTGCAGACGTACTGTTCAAGCACGACACACCTCGAAATTCAGCTTAATTAGTCGGTTTTCACCTCGCCCGGAGTAAAATTGAGAAACTATTCGAGCGAGGTGTCTTATGTATTCACAAGAATTTGAGGCTGTTGCCACTACAGCACGCAGCAAGACTGATCTACTGAAAACCAGGCCCTGGGCTTACCTGTTGGCATCAATTCTTGCAGGCGTTTTCATCGGTTTTGGCGTCATCCTCAGCAATACTGCAGCTGCTCTCACTGCGAGTTCCGGCCTTAGCCGGCTGGTATCCGGGCTAACCTTCGCGGGAGGCCTGAGCCTGGTTGTTTTTGCCGGCGCGGAACTCTTCACAGGCAATCACTTCGTTATCGGCAGCGGTATCCTCTCTGGTCGGGTTTCGCTTGCTGAAGGGTTGAAAGTACTCTTGGTGTGCATGCTCGGCAATTGGCTGGGTGCAATCCTGCTTTCGGTTCTTTTCTCCGCCACAGGTCTTGCGGATGGTGCTGTGGGTGAGTTTATGGCAAATGCTGCTCAAGCAAAGATGAACCTGCCAATAATCGCGCTGATCACACGCGCGGTGCTGTGCAACATCCTGGTCTGCCTGGCAGTCTGGTGCACCTTCCGGCTCAAGTCCGAAACCGCCAAACTGATCATGATCTTTTGGTGCCTGTTCATTTTCATCACCGCGGGTTTCGAGCATAGTGTCGCGAACATGACCCTGCTTACCTCTGCCATGCTCGGACCCTTCAAGGAAGGGCTCAGCCTGGCCGGGTATTTCTACAATATTCTTCTCAGCACCCTCGGTAACCTGCTGGGGGGCATCTGGGGAGTGGCACTGCCCTACTATCTGCTCTCGCGCGAGAAAGAGTAAAAGGTCACAATTAACAAGCTGTTTACTGATCGCATTTACCTTGTTACCTTGTCTGTGTTATCATCGACCGCTGAACGGTAAAACATGAACTCAGAAAAGATCATTTTCCTCGACATTGATGGCACTCTAATCGACTATACGCAAAAACTTCCCGATTCCGCCAGGGAAGCGATCCACCTCGCGCAGGCACGCGGGCACAAACTTCTGATCTCAACGGGACGCAGCAAGCCCGCCATCTATCCCTGGTTGTTGGAGTTGGGATTTGATGGCATGATTGCAGGCGAAGGAGCCTATGCTGAATTTGGTGGAAAGATTGTTTTCGAAAGCCCCATCCCCGAAGCGCAAATCAGCCGCGTCTATACTTACTTTGAAGACCGAAAGCTTGGGCTTTACGAAGAAAGCAACAGCGGGCTCTATGGTAATCGCTATTTCTTGAGTGAAACTGCCTGCTTTTTTGGAGTCTCCCAGGAAGTAGCGGCAGAGAATTTATTGAGGGCATTTCCTGGACTGACTTTTGGCCATCAGCATTACCATCTCGATGTTAACAAGGTCAGTTTTGTCATGACGTCAACAATTAGCAAAACTGAGTTAGAACAAGAATTTGGCGACTATTTCCGCCTTGGCATATGGAATATCTTCGGAAAAGGTCGGGGCTTTGGCGATTTCACCCAGAAAAACCTGTCCAAAGCCACAGCCGTCGCCGCTCTGCTCAACACACTCGGTCTCAAACGTGAAGATACTTTTGCGTTTGGGGATTCGTTCAATGATGTCGAAATCCTGCAGTACTGTCAGACTGGCATCGCCATGGGCAAGGCACCGGATGAGCTCAAAGCCGTAGCCGACTACGTGACAAGTGATGTGACAGACGACGGCATTTTTAAGGCTTTCGAACATTTTGGCCTGATCTAAACCAATTCTTCATAACTGTTTTGATAGACTCGGGTAAAATTCATGCAGTAATTAACGCCTCTGGCGCTTTTTTACATTGACTGTGACATCAACCGTGCAAATTCAGAAAACTACTTTTAGAATGAACAGACTTTCTTTCAGGACCATTTTCTTGATCCTTTGCCTGGTTATTGGCCTGACGGTTCAACCAATCATGCCTGCCAGAGGGCAGGAATCCACCCAGAAAGTGGTGATCGAGGATCTCGACACGCGTGAATTTCCAAAATTGACACTGAATTTCAAGATCCTTGGTGGACTGGAACAAGACACTTCTCTGGCTGCCAGTCAGGTGAGTGTCATTGAAAACGACAAGCAAATTGCTGTGGATTCACTCACCAGTGAGTATGTTGGGGTGCATTTTGCGCTGGTGATCAACCCCGAACGCACCCTGGTGCTCACCTATCCCAGTGGTTACAGCAACTATGACCGCATGCTGGCTGCCATGCGTGAGCTTGGCTCTGACCTCACGCCGGTCACTGGGGACATCTACAGCCTCTTCATCAACCCGGATATTCATTACGATCAACTCGAAAACTACACCGAGTGGAAGAAAACCCTGGAAGGGTACAAGGAGAACCAGCGGCAGATGAACAGCTCTCTGCAAAGCCTTGAAGACGCGGTCAGGATGCTCACCGGCAGCCCCGCAACCAAGGAAACTGTCCTGGTCTACATGACCCCTTACATCGAGCCGACTGAGATTCCTGCACTGACTGCCCTGATCAATCAAGCAGGCGAAGCCGGCATACCAGTGCATATCTGGATGACTGCCGCTGCAGTGGTAATTGGCACAGCTTATCAAACCGATCTGCAGGCAGTCTGTGAAACCTGGGACGGAAGCCTGACCATCCTGAGCGGCAGCGAGATCCCCCTCAACCCACGCGATTATCTTAAAGGCAAGGGGTATCGCTATACCGCCTCCTGGCAGTCCGAAATTCGCTCCGGCAGCACTCAGCAGATCAGCCTGCGCCTCTCACCCCCCGGAGGAGCAGTGTTGACTTCCGCTGTGAGGGATGTCGCTCTGGAAGTTCTGCCGACGAGTCTGAGCTTCAGCAATTTGCCAGAACAATTAACGGTAACCATTCGAAGCGATGATCTGATCGAGCCAACAGAACTGCCCATCCAGGCATTGATTGAATTCCCGGATGGGTTTCCCCGCGAAGTGCTCAGCACGAGCCTGTACGCCAACGGCAGCCTGGTCCAGCAGCGGGAAGCAGCGCCCTTTGGTGATTTTTTGCTCGACCTCAGCGACTATCGCGACCAGAGCAAACTCAGTTTGCAGCTGACGCTCAAAGACGCTCTCGGTTTTGAAGCACGCAGTGAGATGAAGTACATCGAATTGACATGGTCAGATCTGGCTGCAAACCAGCCAAAACCCCTGGTAAGTAATCCATGGCTCTGGCTGGGTCTTGGCTTGGCAGCTCTCGGATTACTGGCGATTATTATCATACCAACCAGGCTGAAGAAGCGAACTGCCATAACGGATTCCGCCGAGCCCACAGCGCCACCTGCCCGTTTAGAACCGGAGAGTTTTGTGCCAATGAAGACTTTTGGCAGCCTTATCAAACTCGACCGCGATAATACCCCCTGTGCTGAGAAGCCGCTTTTGCTTCTTAAGGAAGTGACTCTCATAGGCAAGGATCCGCAATTGGCAAATTTGGTTCTCAGCGATGAAGCGCTGGAGCCACTGCACGCCGAAATTCACGCCTTTCCGGATGGTCGCACACGGCTGACTGACTTTCATACCATTGCAGGCACCTATGTCAATTTTAAGGCAGTCGATACCAAGGGCGTTGAAATCCACCACGGAGATATCCTGCACTTTGGACGGCTTTCGTACCGCTTCAACAGTCCGAGCCGAGTGACCAGTCCAAAAATTGATTAGGAATTCTTTCCTGGCTTGAAGTTCTCATGCTCAGGGACGTCACACAAGGGCGTCAAATCCAACTGATTAATTGATTTCCATTAATTAATCCTTTATACTATTCTTGGAAATCGGGATCATATTACGGGAGGGTAACATGAAAGTTTATCTTGTTACGTATGATTTGCATGTAAAGGGGCAAAATTATACGGATTTGTTAGCAAAGATTAAAGAAAATGCCGCGTGGGCAAGGTTATCAGAGTCTTCTTATGCTATTGGAACTGAAAAGACCCCACAACAACTCTATGATTACCTCAATATCAATTTGGATAGCAACGATCAACTTTACATTGTCACAATCACAAAACCATATATTGGACGTGGGGCTAAAGAAGTAAATGATTGGTTAGAAAACAACTTGCCGAGTAGTTACCATTGGTAATTTAGCTTTAAAAATGCCGATTTCCAACCAACCAACGATCAACAAGAATTGTTGGTTGGTTTTTGTATAGATATTGGACAGGCAGGTATAATGTGGGTACCGCAGAAACAAACAAGCCAAGAGGTAAGCATATGTCACTCGAGAACCGTACACTCTATTTTGGGGATAATCTACAGGTCATAGAGGAGAAATTCCCCGACAACTTTTTCGACCTGATTTACCTGGACCCACCGTTCAACTCAAACCGGAATTATAACGTTCTCTTCAAGGAAGGCCAGGTAGATGCTTCGGCTCAAATCAGGGCTTTTGAAGACACGTGGGAATGGTCCTACCCCACAATCAGGTTATTCAACGGCCTGAAGGAAAGCAACGACCCACAGATCGCAATCATGATGCAGAGCCTGTTTGAGATTATGAGAGACACTCCAATGATGGCGTACCTGGTGAACATGACAGCCAGGTTGATCCCCCTGCGGAGAGTGTTGAAGGAGACCGGATCCATCTATCTGCATTGTGATCCTACTGCGAGTCATTACCTCAAGATGATCATGGATGTGATTTTCGGGAAGCAGAATTTTCGAAACGAATTGATTTGGTGCTATACACGTCCCTCGTCACCTCTACGGCAATTCCCAAGAACACATGACGTGATCCTTTTTTATACGAAGACCAACCGCACACCATTCTATCGAGATGCAATCAGAGTACCCTATGATGAAGAAACGATCGCCAGGAGTAATCGTAATCCAGGCGAGAAAAGTTCTATGGGAAAGAAGGGAAAGGACCGTCTGAACCCACTTGGGAAAATCCCCGAAAGTTGGTGGCGGATTCCGATGCTGCAGGGGAATTCTACCGAAAGACTTGGATACCCTACCCAGAAACCAGAAGCACTATTGGAGAGGATAATAAAGGCATCCTCAAAAGAAGGCGACTGGGTTCTGGACCCATTTTGTGGATGTGGAACCTCCGTAGCCGTTGCCGAACGATTGAACCGGAACTGGATCGGAATTGACATAAGCATGCAATCCGTGAACGTAATCATGGAACGGATGCGGAACCACTTTCCTGGGATCAAGATCAATATTGACGGTATCCCGATGGATTACGAATCAGCCGCAGCACTGGCTGAAAAAGATAAATTTGCCTTCCAGGACTGGGCAATAACCCTCGTAGGCGCAAACCCACCAAGCGGCGTGTCGAAAAAAGGCGCAGACAGAGGAATCGATGGGATCATCCTATTCAGGGAGAAAGTGGATTATTCGAACCCAAAATTACGTAAGATCATTGTCCAGGTAAAAGGCGGAGGCACTAACAGGGGGGATGTCGCTAGGCTAAAAGGCGACCTGGAGAGAGAGGATGCCCCTATGGGGATCCTAATCACACTCAAAGATGCCACAGCTGAGATGAAACGTGAGGCAGCTTTGTCCGGAGAATATCAGTACACCCAGGCGACCACATTTCCAAGGATTCAACTATTGTCAATACGGGAATGGTTTGAAGGCAAGGAACTGAAACTACCTGCAGACACAGTGAACCCATTCAAAAAGGCAGAATCGAAAAAGGGCGCAGACATTGGTCAGCTGGAAATTGATTTGGAATAATTTAAGGTTGGGTGGGTGGTTTTTTGTTGTTGTTGGGTGTGCGGTGTAGTAGAATGAATTACAGTATGGGCCCGCTTGTGGGAAGTATTCGGTCTCCTAAACTGAAGATACGGGTTCGAGTCCCGTCGGGTCCATACCCTGTATATTTCGACTTGACTTTTCTTTAGAAACCCTTTATAACATAAGTGGAGACCGAATACACACCGTATCGATATTGACAAAAAGCCCTCCCGCCGCTTGTCAGCCGCCGTCCCCTGAACCCCTTTCAGGGGCGGTGTGCTTTAAAGGCCCCTCACAGGCAAATCCGGCTTGAATTCGGACCTTTTTCATGTTAGAATGTTTCGTCTATGGAGGGATGGCCGAGCGGCTCAAGGCGCCTGTCTTGAAAACAGGTATAGGGAAACCTATCGTGGGTTCGAATCCCACTTCCTCCGCCAGGCTTAACAACCTAAAATCGGGGAGGTGCCGGAGTGGACGATCGGGGCCGCCTGCTAAGTGGTTGTCGGAGTAAAATCCGACCCAGGGTTCGAATCCCTGCCTCTCCGCCT
>ENA-UOWE01006224-UOWE01006224.1-activated-sludge-metagenome-genome-assembly--contig:-NODE-6224-length-10598-cov-4.833918_pt1 | contig 10598 bp, 8 predicted proteins | sample MGYA00249841_ERZ761562 | MGnify/ENA primary metagenome ERZ761562 (study PRJEB28883, sample SAMN05720200) | activated sludge metagenome | isolation source: Anaerobic digester | place: Japan... | reverse complement strand
CTGGAGCATCTGCGCGACGTGCGCGAGGCCGTGCGCCTGCCCGTGCTGCGCAAGGATTTCCTCTTTCATCCCTATCAGCTCTACGAGGCGCGCGTGGCCGGGGCCGACGCCGTCCTGCTCATCGCCGCCGTACTGGGCGACCACGACCTGGCCGAGTTGCACGCTCTGGCGCGGCAGCTGGGCATGGCCGCGCTGGTCGAAGTGCACAACGAGGCCGAGTTGGCGCGCGTCTTGCCGCTGGGGCCGGAATTGGTGGGCGTCAATAACCGCGACTTGCAGACGTTCGCGATCGATCTGGGCACGACAGCGCGACTGCGGGCGCTCATCCCGCCGGCCGTCGCCGTGGTGGCCGAGAGCGGCCTGAAGACGCCTGACGACGTAACCGCCATGCGGGTTGCGGGCGCGGCGGCCGTGCTGATCGGCGAGGCACTGGCGCGCAGCAAGGATGTCGTCGCCACAACCCGGCAATTTGTCGCCGCCGGGCGCGCCTGATGCAGACGGTTACAGTGAGCGGTAGGACGATAAACCCACGCAAACACCAAAAAACCCGGCCAATGAGCCGGGTTTCTTGTGCGACCGAATTCACCCCGCGTACAATTCACCCCATGAAGTGTACAAGACAAATGTAGCCGAAGTTGCCGATAGACACATCAGGAAATAGGCCATATTTGTCTACAAAATTGTGCGTATTTGTGGTGGGGGAGAACCCTGAACGGGTTGACTTCCGCAGTGGCGGGAGAACCTCACAGAGACACTATACGATAACCGATTCTATTGGCCTTGTCCAGTGTTTCTTTTCCTAGCACATCATTTACGTTTGACCGGCCCCGCGCTGCCTAAAAGCGAACGATTAACCGGAAGGAGAATCAGGAGTCCTTATGAGCAAGAAGAAGGTTGCCATTATCACCGATAGCGTCGCCAACCTGACGCCGGAGACGCTCGCCGAGCATGACATCTACGTCATCCCCCAAATCCTCAATTGGGAGGGCAATAGCCTTCTAGACCAGATCGACATCACCACGACCGAGTTCTACGAGCGGCTGCCGAAGTCGAAAGACCTGCCCAAAACCTCGCAACCGTCGCCGGGACAATTCACCGAGCACTTCATGAAGGTTGCCGCGGGCGCGGACAGCATCGTCGCCGTGTTTGTTTCTTCGGCGCTCAGCGGCACGATCCAGTCGGCCCATCTGGGGGCGCAGGCGATGGGCGACTACCCCATCGAGATCGTCGATTCGCGCTCGGCGTCGTTGGGGCTGGGGTTGTTGGCCGTGGCCGCCGCCCGCCATGCCGCCGCGGGCCACGACACCCACGCCGTGGCCGAGTATGTGCGTGGCCTCGTGCCGCGGATGCGCGTGCTCTTCGTCGTCGATACGCTGGAGTATCTCCACAAGGGCGGGCGGATCGGCGGGGCCAAGCGCCTGGTTGGGTCGGTGCTGTCGATCAAGCCCGTCCTCCACATCGAAAATGGCCAGATCGAGCCGCTGGCGTCTGTGCGCACCAAGAGCAAGGCCGTTGCCCACATGCTTGAGGTCGTTCTGGGCGAAATGAAGGGCAAGAAGCACATCCACGCCGGCATCATCCACGCCGGCGCTTACAGCGACGCCCTCGCTATCAAGGAACAGGTCTTGGCCGCCGTTCAGCCGGATGAACTGCTGCTCAATGAACTGACGCCCGTCATCGGCGCCAACGTTGGGCCGGGCATTCTGGGCATGGGCTATTACACGGAGGAGTAGGCCGGGCGACGCGCCAGACCTGAGGGGTCTGGCGCGTCGCCGCTCATTCGTACAGCGACGCCAACCCTTGCCGCAGCATCAGGCGCGCCAGTTGGGTGCGGTTGCTCACACCTGCCTTGCGCAGGATGTTGGACACGTGCGTGCCTACCGTGCGAACGCTGATGTTCAGCGCGTCGGCGATGTTCTGGTTGTCATAGCCGCGGGCGACCAAACGGGCGATCTCCAATTCGCGCTCGGTGAGCTGCGTCTCCAGCGTCGCTTCGCGTGGCGTGGCCGTGTTGCGTATGGCCAGCGACTGCATCAGCCGCAGCGTCACCGTCGAATTGAGCGGCGATTGCCCGGCGTGGATCTGTTGTAGAGCCTCGACCAGCTTCTGGCCCACGTCTTGCTTCAGCACAAAGCCCAACGCCCCGGCGTGAAAGGCCTCGAAGATCTGCGCGTCGTCGCTGTAGCTGGTCAGAATGAGGATGCGCGCCGCCGGCCATTGGGCGACGATCTCCCGCGTGGCGCGGATGCCGTCCATCCGGGGCATGATCAGGTCCATCAGGATCACATCGGGCCGCAGCGCCAGGGCGCGATGCACGGCCTCCTCGCCGTCGGCGGCCGTGCCAATGACGCGCAGGCCCGGCTTCGTGGCCAACATCGCGCATAGCCCTTCGCGCACGATGGTCTGGTCTTCAACAACCAGGATGTGGATAGCGTCGGTCATTGCTGCTCTGCCTCCTGTGGCCCGGCCGTCAGCGGGGCGCGCGCTTCGACGCGCGTGCCCCGCCCCTGGCGGCTGGTGATGCTCAACCGGCCACCGACTTTGTCCAACCGCCTGGCCATACTCTCCAGCCCCATGCCGCTGCCGGCGGCGGCATCGCGCCGGCGGAAGCCCACGCCATCGTCACGGACGACGAGGATCAGTTCGCCCCCGGCGACGCGCAGCGTCACACTGACTCGCCCGGCGCGGGCGTGGTGCAGGGCGTTGTTGAGCGCCTCCAGGGCGACGCGATAGAAGGCCTCTTCCAGCGCTGGCGGCAACTCGCTCACGTCCTTGACGCTCAATTGCGTGGCGATGTTGGCCCGCTCCTCGACCGCTTGCAGCCGGGTGCGTAACGCGATGGCCAACCCCTGCCAGGCCACTGTATCGGCGCGCAGCTCGAACAACAGTAGGCGCATTTCCCTCAATGCCTGGTAGACGCGCTGCACAATGATCTGGGTGTGGCTTTCGACGGCCCGCAGGTCACCGGCGTGGGCTGATTCGCGGGCAGCCTCGGCCAGGAGGCCCGCGCTGTAGATGGTCTGGGTGACGGCATCGTGTAGCTCGCGCGCCATGCGCTCGCGTTCTTCCAGAACAGCCGCCTGGCGTGTCATCTGGCGCAGTTGCAGATTCTCCAGCGCCGCGCCGAGCTGGTCGGCGACGGCTGTTAGGAAGCGCATCGACCCCTCGAAGGCGTCGGGGCTGTCGCTCCACAGGCTCAGGACGCCGAGGTTGCGGCCGTGGGCGCGCAACGGGGCGCTGGCCGCGGCCCATGCCCGGTCTGCGGCCAGGGCCGTCGCCAGTTCGTCTCCGGCAATGCGGACCGCGCCGCCGAGCGCCTGCCGGCGCAGCAGCGCGGCCACCGGCGGCGCACCCAGCAAGCTCGCCAGGTGGCTGCCGCTACGATCCAGGTGGGCGATGAGCGGTAGCTCTGGCTGGCCAGGCTGGATCAGATGGACGGTCGCCGCCGGGCAATCGAAGGCGTCAACAACCAGTTCCAGGGCGCGCGCCAGGACGTTGCCCATCTCCGGCCGCTCGATCGTCGCCGCGCTGATGCCATAGAGGGCTTCCAGTTCGCGCGTGCGCTCGCGGACGCGCGCCTCCAGTTGTTCGGCGTAGCGCTGGGCCTCGTTAAACAGCCGGGCGTTTTCGATGGCCACGGCAGCCTGATTGGCGAAGGCGCTGGCCAGTTCCACGTCGGCGGCCGAGAAGCTGCGCGGCTGCTCCCGGTCGATGGTCAGCGCGCCGATGCAGACGCCATTGAACAGCAACGGCACGCCCAGCCAGGCGCGGATGTAACTGAAGCCGGGCAGCGGCAGCCAGTCCGGGTCTGTGGCGGTGTCGTCGATCATCCGGGGGGCGCGCGTGTCTATGAGCGCGCGCAGGATGGGCGGCGTGTGGGTGCGTAGGTCGTCCACCTGTTCCGGCCGCAAGGCCAGCTCGTGCGCCGCGGCAAAGACGATCTCCCCGCCGTCTAGCAAGACGATGGATGCGCTGGCAAAGGGGATCAACTCGCCCAGTTGCTCCAGAATGCGCTTGAGCACCGTGCCGCGGCTGAGACCCAGCGTCAAGCTGGCACCGACCTCGCGTAGGCTGCGCTCGCGGGCGCGGGCCTTCTGCTCGGCGGCCAGTAGGCGGCGGTTGTGGAGGGCCACCGCGACCACATTGGCCACTTCGCGGGCCACAGTCTCTTCATCCGACGAAAACGGGCGTGGGTCGCCCGTGATGATCCACAGGACGCCCAGCAATTGCCCGTCGGCGCGTACCGGGGCCGCCAGCAACGAGCGGCCGCCCATGGCCAGCGCGTGCTGGAAGCCGGGCGAGCCAGCGCTGGCAGCGCGGAGGTCGGCCAGATAGTAAAGGTCGCCCGCGGCGACAGTGGCCAGTATGTCGGTGCGGGTCACGGGCACTTGCGTGCCCGGCTCCCAGCCGTCGCCGCTATCCTGCAAGACGGTCATCGTTTCGGGGAAGGCACTGTAGAGGGAAATGCCGGCGGCCAGGCAGTCGATGGCCTCCTCAATGTAGCCGACAGCGATGTTGATGGCCGTCGCCGGGGCGACAGCCGAAAGGATGGTCAGGGCGACCTGTTGGCGGCGTTCCAGACGACGAGCAGCTTCAAAGGGCGTGTCCGCGGTCAGGGAGCCGGGTGGTGGCCGTGGGTCGCGCGAAGGCTCGACCGCTGGCTCGGCCGGCTGGACAGATGTGTCTGGCAATGGGGCGTCCATGTGGCTCCCGCCTTTCCTGCGATGGCTCCTCACCTTCCTGCACTTACGTCATTATACTTAGTTTGGTGCATTCTGTAAACTCCCGTTTGGGGTCACTCAGGGCTTTTCAGTAGTCGCCCAACCCGTAGCACAGCCTGTTAGGCTGTGGCCTGTGAAGACAGCCAAGACAGCCTGACAGGCTGTGTTACAGGTTGTCGCCGGTCGTTTGTTGCCCAGCCCGTCGCTCAACTCGTAGCACAGCCTGTTAGGCTGTGGCCTGTGAAGACAGCCTGACAGGCTGTGTTACAGGTTGTCGCCGGTCGTTTGTTGCCCGGCCCGTCGCTCAACTCATAGCACAGCCTGTCAGGCTGTGGCCGGTGAAGACAGCCTGACAGGCTGTGCTACGGGCAATTGCTGACAACTGAAATGCCTTGAGGTAGGCCGGCCCCTACTTGACACCGCCAGGCCAGTTATTATACTCATGATACAAAATATCAATTAGGAGTGCTTTGAACGACGTGCCAGGACGGATAGGAATATGGTTGGCCGGGGCGCTGCTGGCCGCGGGGCTGCTGGGCTGCGGCGGACAGGCGGCCGAGCCGGCGACTACAAACGTGGCCACGCCGGCGGATGCGTTGGCTCCGCTGTCCTTGCCGGCCGTGGCCGCTGTGCCCGGCGAAGGCCCGCTGCGCGTGGTGGCCACGACGAGCATCATCGGCGACATCGCCGGCCGCGTCGGCGGCGAGGCCATTGCCCTCACGACGCTCATGGCCGCCGGGCAGGACCCCCACAGCTACCAGCCGGCGGCGGCCGATCTGGCCGCGGCGGCCGACGCCGACCTCATCTTCGTCAACGGCTGGAACCTGGAGGAAGGACTCATTGCCGACCTCGATGCCGCCGGCGACGCGCCACGCGTGCCCGTGTCGGCCGGCATCACGCCCTTGCCCTCCAGCGCCGACCCGCGTGCGGCCGACCCCCACGTCTGGCAGGACGTGGCTAACGTGATGCAGTGGGTGGACAATATCGCTGCGACGCTAAGCGCCGCTCGCCCGGCCGACGCCGCCACCTTTACCGCCAACGCCGCCGCCTTGCGCGCCGAGTTGGCTACGCTGGACGAGGACATCCACGCGGCTACGGCGGCCATTCCCGCGACGCGGCGCATTCTGGTGACCAACCACGACACGCTGGCCTACTTCGCCGCCGCCTACGACTTTCGCGTCCTCGGTTCGGTCATCCCCGGAGCCAGCACGCTGGCCGAGGCCACGGCGGCCAACCTGGCGGCGCTGGCCGACGCCATGAACGACACCGGCATCTGTAGTCTGTTCATCGAGACCACGGCCGCCGACCAGCTGGCTCGCGCCCTGAGCGAGGAACTGGACGGCTGCAACACAGTGCGCGTCCTGTCACTCTACAGCGACGCCCTCGGCCCGCCCGGCAGCGGCGCGGACAGCTACACCGGTATGATGCGGGCCAATGTCGCTACGATTGTGGCGGCGCTGGGCGCTGATGAGCAGGGGAGCGGGGGCGCAGGGGTGCGGGGGCGCAAGGGAGCAGGGACAGTCTGCTCTCCCCTGCCCCCCTGCCCCCCTGCCCCCCTGCTCTCCAACAGGAGGCCCACGTGACCGGCCCCCACCCACAGCACGGCATCGCCCACGAGCCGGACGCGCCAACGCTGGAGGCCGACGACGTTTGGGCGGTCTATCGCGACCGGTTGGCCGCCGACGGGCCGCGCTACGCCCTGGAGGCGGTCACCTTCCGGGTGGCCCGCGGCGAACGCGTGGCCATCGTCGGCCCCAATGGCGCGGGCAAGAGCACGCTTTTCAAGCTCATCGTCGGGACGCTGCGCCCCGACCGCGGCCGGCTGGATGTCTTCGGCCACGGCCCGGCCGGCCACATCTGCATCGCCTACGTGCCCCAGCGCGCCCAGGTGGACTGGCGCTTCCCGGTGACGGTCGAGGACGTTGTCATGATGGGCCGGGTGGGGCAGATCGGGCTGCTGCGACGGCCGGGGCGGGCCGACTGGACGGCGACGCGAGCGGCGCTGGCGCGCGTCGGCGCGGCGGCGCTGGCCCGCAAGCAGATCGGCGGCCTGTCCGGCGGCCAACAGCAGCGCGTCTTCCTGGCCCGCGCCCTGGCCCAGGAGGCCGAGTTGGTGCTGCTTGACGAGCCGCTCAACGGCCTCGACGCGCCCTCGCAGGAGGCCATCCTGGCCGTGCTCGACGACCTGCGCCGCGACGGCGTGACCGTACTGCTGGCCACCCACGACCTCGACCTGGCCGCCGAGCGCTTCGACCGCATCATGCTGCTCAACCGGCGCGTCATCGCCTTCGGCCCACCGGCGGCTGTCCTGCAAGCCGACACCCTGCTGCGCGCCTATGGTGGCCATCTCCACGTCATCGACGCCGATGGCACAGCGATCATTGCCGACCCATCTTGCGACGAGAACTGACCGCCGGCCGCCGGCCACAGACGACAGACTACTGACCAACTGCTTTACTGACCACTGACCACTTACTTGCCCATGTCCTTCCTCCTCGCCCCCCTCCAATACGACTTCATCGTCCGCGCGCTGGTGGCCGCCATCATCGTCGGCGTGGTCTGCTCCGTGCTGGGTGTCTACATTGTTCTGCGGGGCATGGCCTTCCTGGGCGACGCCATGTCCCACACCATCCTGCCGGGCGTCGTCGTCGCCTACTTCCTAGGCTGGCCGCTGGCCGTCGGCGCGCTGGTCATGGGCGTGCTGACGGCGCTGGGCATTGGCTTCCTGACGCGGCGGGCAGCGCTGCAAGAGGACACGGCTATTGGCGTCATCTTCGCCGGTTTCTTCGCCCTGGGCGTGGCTCTGCTGTCGGCCGGAGCCAGTTCGGTCGATCTGGCCCACTTCCTGTTCGGCAACCTGCTCGGCGTCTCCAGCGGCGATCTGCTCATCACCGCCGCGCTGGGCGGGCTGGTGCTGTTGGTCATCTTCTTGTTCTACAAGGAGTTCCTGGTGCTGTCGTTCGACCCGCTGCTGGCGACGACGCTACGGCTGCCGACGACCTTCCTCCACTACCTGCTGTTGCTGCTCATCGCCATCACCATCGTCGTCGCCCTGCAAGTCGTCGGCGTGGCCCTGATGCTGGCCATTCTGGTGACGCCGGCGGCGGCGGCTTCGTTCGTCACCCACCGGCTGCCGGCGATGATGGCCGTGTCGGCGCTTATCGGCGTCGTCTCCGGTGTGGCCGGGGTCTACGCGGGCTACTACCTCAACATCGCCTCCGGCCCGGCAGTGGTGCTGGCGGCGACGCTCATCTTCCTGATCGTGCTGACCTTCAGCGTGCTGCGGCGGCGCTCGCCCGCGGCCGAGGGGGTTGCTCTATGAGCGCCGAGCACGCTACGGCGCTGGCGCAAGCCCTGCAAGCGCGCGGCTATCGGTTGACGCCCGCCCGCCGGGCCATTCTCGACGCCCTGGCCGCCGCCGGCGACCATCCGACGGCCGACGAACTGGCCGCCGCCGTCGTCCGCGCCGCGCCGGGCGTCGGCCGCATGACCGTCTACCGCACCCTCGACCTGCTGAGCGAGCTAGGGCTGCTGCGGCCGGTCTACCAGGGCACGGGCGCAGCCCGCGGGGCGCGCCACTACGTTTTGTTACTGGACGGCCACCACCACCATCTCGTTTGCTCCTGCTGCCGGCGGGTGATCGAATTCGACGACTGCGCCCTGGGCGAGCTGGCCGAGACAGTCGCGCGGCGCTATGGCTTCGTCGTCGAAGGGCACTTGCTGGAGTTTTATGGGCGCTGCGCGGAGTGCGGGAGTAGGGATTAGGGGCCAGGTTCCAGGGGAAGAGTGCTCCTCCCTGGAACCTGGCCCCTGGAACCTGGAACCCAACCCCCCAGCCCCTCCTCTTGGCCACCAAGGGCGGACGCAGTACAATAAACTCATGGCGGCGAGGACGATTGGGCGCTATGTGGTGCGGGAGGAGATCGGCCAGGGGGGTATGGCCACGGTCTACCGCGCGCTCGATCCCCACTTTCAGCGCGACGTGGCCATCAAGGTTCTACCGCTGCACTTTCTCCACGATCCCCGCTTTCGCGCCCGCTTCGAGCGCGAGGCGCGCATCGTCGCCGGGCTGCAACACCCGGCCATTGTGCCCGTCTACGACTTCGGCGAGGACAACGGCCAGCCCTACCTGGTCATGGCGCTGATGAGCGGCGGCTCGCTGGAAGACCGCCTGCGCCAGGGGCCGATGCCGCTGGTGGAGACGGAGCGCATCATCGGCCGCCTGGCCCCCGCTCTCGACGCCGCCCACCAGCGCGGCGTCATCCACCGCGACCTGAAGCCAGCCAACATCCTCTTTGACCAGTGGAACGAGCCATACCTGACCGACTTCGGCATTGTCAAGCTGACGCAGGGCAGCAGCGACGACTCGGCCTCGCTGACCACCGTTGGCGGCATCATCGGCACGCCCGCCTACATGAGTCCAGAGCAGGTGCAAGGGGCCGTCATCGACGGCCGCAGCGACATCTACTCGCTGGGCGTTATCCTGTTCCAGATGCTCAGCGGCCGGCTGCCCTACGACGCGACTACGCCCATCGGCCTGGCGTTTAAGCACATCTCCGAGCCGATCCCCAGCATCCAGGCGATGGGCAATGTCCGCCTGCCGGCCGAGTTCCAGACCATTGTCAACCAGGCCATGGCCAAGTTGGCCAACGACCGCTACCCGACAGCCGTGGCCCTGGCCCGCGATCTGACGCGCGTCGTCCACGGCTCCGGCCCACGGCCGACGGTGGTCGTGCCGCCCGCGCCGGGCGGGTTGGCGGCCACGCAGCGCGTCGAAGGCCCACCCAGCGCGCCGCAGATGCCGTCTGGCGGCCCACCCGCCTACCCGTCGGGCTGGCCGGCTGTGCCGCCGCAGGCCGCCGCGCCGCCGCAGGCCGCCGCGCCGACGGCGCGCGTCCAGGCCCCCCTGCCAGTCGCCCCGGTCCCGGCGGCGCGAGCCGAACGGCGCGTGCCGCCTGTCTGGCTGCTGGGCCTGCTGGCGCTGCTGCTGGTTGGCGGTGGCGCGGCGGCGTTCCTGCTGCTGCGCAACGGCGGCAATGACGAGGACGTGACGCCGACCGTCGGCGTCGTCGCCCCGGCGTTCACAGCCAGCCCCACGGCGACAACAACGGCCGCAGCCACGGCGGCCATTGCCGAGGCGACGACCGCGGCCACGACCGCGACCGCCGGCTTGCCCACGACCGTAGGCTCGCCCACGCCCCGCCCGCTGAAGACGGCCGTCACGCCGTTGGCCCCCACGGGCACGGCGGCGGTGCGCGTGTTGGCGGCGACCGACGGGCGCGCCGGGCCGGGCGAGACGTTCCCCGCCGTCGCCCCCATCGCCGCGGGCGCGGAACTGCGGGCCATCGGCCGGACGGACGACAACGCCTGGCTCAACGTGCTGCTGCCGGACAACACCACGGCCGTCTGGCTGCCGGCCGCGGCGGTCGAGGCGATCGATGCCGCGGCGTTGGCGGCCGTGCCCGTCGCCGCCACCATCCCGCCCTCGCCGACGGCCACAGCGACGCCGCCACCGCCACCGCCCACGGCCACGCGCCGTCCGGCCACGCCGACGCTGCCCCCGCCGACGGCCACTCCGCCGCCGCCGACGCAACCGCCTGCGACCGAGCCGCCGCCCCCGCCGCCGACGGATGAGCCTCCCCCGACGGACGAGCCGCCGACGGCCGTGCCGCCGGAAGCGACGCCGACGGCCGTGCCGTAGCCTGATCTTTGCGGAGTCACCATGCCTCTCGCCACCGGAACCATCCTGCAGAATCGCTACCGCATCGTTGTCACGGGCAGCAACACCGGCCTCCTGGAGCGGGAAATCGCGACGGAACTGCGCGGCCGGTGTCGAAACATCCTCATTTTGCCCTTCTCCTTCCCGGAATTCCTCCG
>ENA-UOWE01006218-UOWE01006218.1-activated-sludge-metagenome-genome-assembly--contig:-NODE-6218-length-10611-cov-14.536567_pt1 | contig 10611 bp, 18 predicted proteins | sample MGYA00249841_ERZ761562 | MGnify/ENA primary metagenome ERZ761562 (study PRJEB28883, sample SAMN05720200) | activated sludge metagenome | isolation source: Anaerobic digester | place: Japan... | reverse complement strand
CAATCATGAAGGACTCTCACTCCTTCGACTTGGGTTCAAATCCCAACCGGAGCATATAATTACTAAGTAACCCAAAAAGCCTTTTAAAGGGTAAATTATTCATAGTCATTTACTTGCACCACAAGAAATGACATGGGACTAAGCGAGGGCCTAACGAGGGTTCTCGCTTTTCTCAAGCTCATTTTCGTGCCTGTCTAGGTATTCTTTAATCGCTTCAACTGCCACTTCGCTTTGGCCGCGAAAATGGCCTGTCTTCTTATAGACATAATCCTTCAGTCGCTTTTCAACGTCATCGGGTAGGTATATTCCAAGTCGTCCCATATCCCACATATTGAACTTAATAGTTTAAAAGCATTATGGTATAATTACACCAAAACATTGATATACTTTAATGGTGTATTAGTGTATTGGTGCAAGTAAATGAACGGAAAGACCATATTATCCAGCCCGGTCACTCAGACCTGTGCAGCAGTAAAGCAGCTAATCATCTTCCAGAATCACGGCCAGGAGCCAGCGGAAATGCCCGCATTCTGCAGGCTCTCCGCTGAAATGGTGCTGGTCCGGAACAATAAGGGCGATGCCTACTATGTGACCACTCCGAAGTCCTGCTCCTGCCCAGCGGCCACATATCATCCTGGCCAGCCATGCAAGCACGCCCGGAAATACTTCCCTAAACCAAAGAGGGAGGCATCCGAACCGGCGGTGGACTCCATCAGGCCGGAGGGGAAGTGGCACGGCCACAACGGGCCTTGGATCGAGGATGAGGTCAAGGCAATGGGGGAGGCCTAAATGGCCACATCTACCCTTTCCCGAGAACCATCGGCCCAGACGGGTGCTTATAAAAATATCTTCCGCCGTGATTAGGGATAAAAGGGACGGAAAAGAGAAGAGGATTCTTGCAGGTTGTATGTACTATCTGGGCCTCCATTGCAGGAAGATGTATCTTTATGAGCCTCTAGTGGTTTGGTCATGAAGATGAAGTTGACAGCGTTGATAGGTATGATGCTAACCTTAATCGCAATGCCTGCGGTTGCTGATGATATGGATGAGTGGATTCAGAATCTCAAAGATGTGGATTCTCAAATCCGACGAGAAGCTGCAATGGCTCTCGCTAACATTGATGACTCTCGCGTTGTGGAACCTCTGATTCAGGTACTTCTTGAGGATGATGAATCGTTTGTACGATCGAGTGCTGCACAGTCTCTCGGCGAACTCGGTGACAACAGAGCGGTAGATCCTCTGATCCGGGGTTTGGATGATGAAGATAGCGGCGTCAGGGCGAGCGCAGTGTTGGCTCTTGGCAAATTCGATAACATTAGTGCCGTAGAGCCTTTAATCCAGGCACTAGATGATGAGGATGAATGGGTTCGATATTATGCTGCAGAAGTTCTTGGTAAACTCAACGATAGCCATGCAGTGGAACCATTGATTCAAGCACTTGGGGATGAGGTGGGGGGTGTCAGAGGTAATGCTGCAAGGTCTCTCGGCAAACTCGGTGACATCAGAGCGGTAGATCCTCTGATCCGGGCTCTCGAAGACGAGGCTGATGGGGTGAGGGCGCAAGCGGCATGGTCTTTGGGGGCACTCAATGATACCAGAGCTATAGTGCCATTGATCCAGGCACTTGAGGATGATGGTCCATATACCGCTGGAAACGCTTGGTATGCTCTCAACAGATTCAATGATAGTCGTGCAGTGGAACCATTGATCCTGGCACTCGATGATGAGAATTGGAGGAGCCGATATTATGCTGCAGAGGCTCTCAAAAAACTCAACGATACCAGAGCATTAAAGCCTTTGATCCAAGCATTCGATGATGAAGATGAGGTTACGAAGATTCGAGTCAGTGCAGCAGAAACTCTCGTTGGACTTCGTGACACCAGAGCAGTAGAGCCTCTGATCCAGGCACTTGATGATAAGGTTCCAGAGGTTCGAAATAGTGCAGCCGAGGCTCTCGGTAAATTCAATAGCAGCAAAGCAGTGGAACCATTGATCCGGGTGCTGGAAGATGAGGATGAGTATTCTTCGATTCGAGCCAGTGCTGCATTGTCTCTCGGGGCACTCAATGATACGAGAGCTATAGCACCATTGATCCAGGCACTCGAAGATAATGATCGTAGTGTCCGAAGGTGCGCTGCACAGTCTCTCGGCGAACTCGGTGACACCAGAGCAGTAGAGGCTCTGATCCAGGCACTTGATGATAAGGTTCCAGAGGTTCGAAATAGTGCAGCTGAGGCTCTCGAGAAGCTCAACGTCGTGGTCGCAAGAGAAGAAGGTAAGATATAGTCTCACGGGATGTGCTGGCGGTCTCGAATTATGGCCGCCGAGCTATACTTTATTTTTAAAGTAATACCCCGATGCTTGCATCGGGGATAAAGGGCATGCGTATTCAACTTAGGTTTGAATCAGAATTACCTGGTTCCGCTTTCATGCGGCGGCGCCTTGGATGCCCCGTCTGCTTGCAGCGGGGTGCGCCGCCGCCGTTTCACTTCGTCGCATGGAAGATATCGCCTATGAGGGGTATAGTATTTTCTCTGATAAAATCGATTTGCTGTGCCGATTCTTAATGGTGTCCGAAGGCTTCATCAAACTGTCTCTTGAAAATGGGGTCCCATTCGATAACTTCCGGCATCGGCAAGCCTTTCTGACTCATGGCGCAAAAGATAGCGAAATCCGCAAGGGTAGCGATGCGGAAGACCCTTTTTTCTTCTAATTTCTTTAATCTCTTTTCTACGTCAGCTTTCATTTCTTTCTCGCCTCCCCATCCTGCTCCAGCTCCTTTAATTTGGTTTCGCCACTCATTGAAGCCCCTCCTTAAAAATTTCACGATAGTAACGAAGTCTCTTTTTTATCTCCCCTTCATTCAAGTTTTCAAGTTCCCACTCGGAAGTCTGATAGAATCGGCTGCGCTCTAGATCCGCAATTCGTTTTTCGAGAGCCACCTTCATTTGCGGGCCTCCTCCAAGGCAGTTAGCCGCTTATCAATATCCTCAATTTTTTCGACTTCATAGGCTTTGAGCCAACAGTTGAGCAGTTGAACCGTAACACCGCCCGTGTTGCCTTCGAATGGCAGCTTTCCGGTCTCGGCTACTTCTGCAAGCCATCTTTTTATGAGATTTCGGACATCAGATGGCTCTTTTAACTTCAGTTTCTTGGTAATGATAGTCACCTTTTTATAATTTTTAAGCGGGGGAGGGATCTGCCGATTGCGGGGTGTCGTATTCTTTCCGATCGTACCGCATGGTCTGGGTCCGGGCCTTGCGCCTGACGTTGCTGGCATTGCACGTTAGGATCTCTTGTCTTGCACCTCTAAAATGCGTTTTTTCTTTGCTCATGTTCCTGCTCCTCCCTGGCCTCGATTGCCGGCCAGGATCATTGATAATCTGTCATCAATCAGCTCGATCTCATCCGCCGCCTGGCCGATCCGCTCCAGCAACAGGCCGCGGCGCTCCTGCAGGGCCTCGGGTTCGCTCATGCCGGGGCCTCACCTCCGAGGATGATGGCCTATGCCTGGATGGATCTCCAGGGCATGGCCTGAGCGGATCAGGTTCTTTGCATTGATCGCCGGGACCGTGGCCACGTCATCAGGCTTGAAAGGCCCATACGGCCTCATATCCAGGCCCACGAAGGTTGGGACGGCCTGCAAGAATCGGAGGGTGGTTGTATCAGCCTGGCTTACAACCTCTTTACAGCTAGGTGAATCGTTATCAAGAGACGACTTTACAACCTTACAACCATTTTTCCGGGCATGATAAGGTTGTGAGACAACTTCCCCCTCAGAAGAGTCAAGCTTACTACATTCTCCTATAATCGGTTGTATAGATGTATGTTTGTTGTTGTTAGTGGTTTTGATGGTTGTAAGGTTGGTTGTATCATGGTTGTAAGGTGGTTGTAGGTCGCTGTAACCTTCGGGAAGTGTGACTATGTCACCTTCTCCATAGACGACCTCTAAACCTGAGACAGTTGATTTGTAGTAGGTCTCACCATGCACGCCTGGATAGGATACAATGAACCTAGTATTGGCCATAATAGCCTTCAGTCCCTTTGATGCTGCCTGTTGGCTTACCCCTAGATCCTCAGCTATTCGGGCCTGAGTAGCCCCATCCGGTTCATTCTGGAGAGTGATAACCGACTTGACTATCTTGGTTTGGGCATTGGTTAGGCCGGTCCGGTGGTTGGCCTTTCGCCTCATGAAGATGGCTTTGGCCTCATCGAAGTCCTCGACGCTGGCGTGTAGCCACCCATCCTCATCGATGTAGCGCTGTTTGAACCTCAGAATAGCGAAGGCTTCGACCAAGTCCCAAAACTTATTTTGTGTCCGGTGGTCCCCTATCACCTTCCAGTCTGCAACAGCGGCGCAATCTATAACGACCTTGAAGGGCTCATGCTCTTTGATCTGCGATATGATAACCCTGGCAACTTCTATCCCCCGGTCGACTGAGAAGCGAACCCTTTTTTGAGACCGTGAACATCTGAGAAAGTCAGATACATCTCTAGCGTGGTCCTTTCTCTCATCAATGTCTAGAGAGTACTGCCGGTCTTTGAGCTGATCGTTGGCCACAGATTCGACAGAAGAGAGCCACCAGACCAGACGAGGCGGCATGGTATGGGGCAGCGGGTTCCTGTTAACATCCAGAGTGAAATGGGTTTGCGGTTCCTGAAAGCTGCCCATGCCCCTCTTTACGGTACTGATAAGATCCTCTGACCATTGCACGTCATCCGAGAAGATGATAGACCCCGGCATGAGCCCCTTATGATAGTAAAGAGACTTCGCACTGACTGAGGCCGCAAGCTTCCATTTATCAGGGATGAGATGAAATACTGCCCGGACCGCGTCGGTCTTGCCGTGGCCTTTCTCACCGTTTAACTCTGGCTGGATGCCTGCCGATTTTAGGCTGTTGGTGCACGCAATCGATGCCAGGAGATGCTTTAGAATGTCCTCATCACCAAGATGATTCTTTTGGGCCTGCCTTACCAGGAATTTGAGCACGTTGCCTCGCCCCATGATGATATCTGCCGCCTTCTTTGCGGCGGGGTCCGCATCATTGGAGCCGTCAGATAGCTTGCAGTCCTCAGGAACGCAAAGGGCCTTCAGGGTCTCGGATTTCTTGAACTCCCTGCAGGTTATCTTTGATCGGCTTGTGCTCCGGACATCCTCCGCTATGCACTCGATTTCTTCATCAGTCAGCTTCTCATGAGACAGATTGTTGATGAACTGGAGCATTGGAATGAGGCTGTAGCCTTCATCCTCTATTGGCGGATCTGCCCGGTGGGCTTGGATCTGATAGTAAAGCGCAATGCAGGATAGACAGTGCTTTGTATCTGCCCTCCCGAAGGTTGCCCCTTCGCGATAAAGAGATTCAAGGCAGGGAGGGAGGTAGGCAGTAAAGGGCTGAGGGATTGCGGCGGCCATCTACACCGCCCGGACGTGGTAGCGCCCATCGAGCCGAAGGATCGCGATTTCAAGCCCTACCATGCTGCTAAGGTGGTGCTCTAGCTCCTCCGGCAGGGCCACGCTACCCCATGCAAAGGCGGCCACGGTGAGACCATCCCTGCAGGAGACCGACTGCAATAAGCCGCGCGCCTCTTCCAGCTCTGCCTGCCGGCGAGGTTCACTCATGGCCGCCTCTCATCGCGAAGTCTCCTCTTTGCTCGATTGATGCACCGGCAGAAATCGCTAGCAAAGAGGAAGATATGTCTCAGGTCTCCATCGGTGCTGCTCCGGACAGGCTTCCAGCAATCGGAGCACACAATAAGATTTAAATTAAGGAAAGCACTGGTTATCATTATAACTCCTTCTGGAAAGCTGGAGAGCCGCCTGCCCTGTGCTGGTGACACCGGGCATTCTCAAATCTTAACATTGAACCTCTAATCCTCGAGCCTTCATGCCTTCTGCGAGAAGCTCCCTCGCTATTGCGCCCGCACTTACTCCCTCTATTGCTGCCTGTGCCAGTATCGCGTCTCGGATAGGCTCAGGAACCACAATATGAAGTGCCTGCATCAATTTTTTAGACTGATTCATATTTTTTCACCAAACCATTCTTGGCTACTGAGTATATAAATAATTTGGTTAATATAATATTAGACTAATAAGGACTTTATAGTAGAACAATTATCAGTAGAATATGCGAGGCCAATCGGCTGATGAAAGAACCATTTACAGAATAGTTTGTAAGCAGCTAATTCGCGATGGCCAGCACCGTCGAGGCCCGAAGCGGGATGCTTCTAAGCTAACTGGGATTCTCTATCGCGTTCTAACCAATGACAGACTCCAAAGGCCAGCCCTAACTATCCAAGACATAAGAGGCACTGGTATGAGCGAGGCAGATTTGCGGGACCATCTAAAATTCCTAGCCCGATTTCCTGAGGAAAGGCCCTTCCTGAAAGCCGAGCGGCAGCAAGCACACCCCCACAAGGCCGGAGCGCCTCTGCTGATGTACAGGTTCGAGATGAAGTGGATTTACCAGTGGCATCAGGAACCAAAATATCCCCTCCTAGAGGCAACTATAATATTGGAGAAGGATGATGATACTCTCACGTTGCCTGGGCCCGAAAGCTCGGATCTATTCGCCGCGTGGGAGCATTTTACTTATCTAGACACTATAAATTTACATAATACGATAAAACCAGAAGGTCAAGACGTTATCACAGTGGGCTTGATTAGGGATTTTCAGCATCCTCCCATTCAACGGGCAAAAGATCATTTATAATGAAAATATACAACTCGCGTGGAGGGCTCAATACTATGGAAGATTCTTTTCTTTGAGGCCAACCTTTATAATAAATCCCCTTGGATTTTCGCTTTTCTTCTTAATTAGCTACATGCTGTCCAAAGCAGTCAATCCTCATCAATCATCACTCTGACCCAGTACGTGTTTTCCAAGCCAGATTGACATTGCTGTATTCCCCATATACCAAGAGACATCCATTTCTTTAGAACCGCATTTGGGGCAAGATGCAGGAGGCTTCATATTTTCATCTGAAATCAAGGAATAGTAGCCACATTTCTTGCAGACAGACCTAATTCCGTCTTGTGCATCCTCAAACAGTCTCCTTCTGATCTCTAAATTAGCATTTATTCCATGAAGCTCATCCCCTACCAGCTTAATTTCAGTTACCTTGTCATACCCACATGTAGAACATTGTATTTGCTCCTGGAATGAATTATGTTCAACCCAGGCAATCTCCTCAGTCAAGGCTTTGCACCCAGGGCACCCGGTCTCAAAGCGAACCTGGTTACCCCTGCCTTGGATCAATTCAAAACCACTTATTTCAGCCATGAGGAGCCGTCAGAGCTGTTGATAAATAAAGATATTGTCACTATCTGATTATTAAAACTAATATATCATCTCAGCCCCCAACTGCGGGATGCGCGCCATATAAGCCTCTTTGCGGGAAATTTCGGATTGCAGCGCTTCTAAAAGGACCTCGTTAAGCTTGCTGGGCTACCCGCGTTTCTTATGCATCATCTTTCGACTCTACGTTGGGCTGTAGGGGGTCAGCCATTCCCAGCGCCTCAGCCTTCATCCTCCGGGCCTTCTTCAGAGCCTCGGCCCGGTTCATCTTCTTGCAGGACCCCACATACACCTTTTTATATTTGCCTTCCACTCTCCAGGCAGCCACCCAGCGCCAGTATTCCTTTCTCTCGCCCTTTTTAGTTACCTTGATCAAAGGCTCCTGAATCACAGACAGGTCCTCCAGCCTCGCCCTCTCTTGAAGCTCGCGGGCTCTCTCCCCCAGCCTTGCGGCTTCGGCCTGCCTTTCCCCGGCCAGTGAGGCCGCATTCTCTATGCTTTCCAGCGCTCTTGACTGCCTGGCAAGCTTCTGTGCCCTTTCCTTCAACCCTCTGGCCTCTTTTCTGGCGGCGGTGTTGTGAACCATCTTTCCCCTACCTCTATAATATAGTAGTGCAACATAGTATAAGTACTTTGTGATTAATGTTGCACTACAAAGCAGGAGGACGGTAGATGGGTAGGAGAGATAGGTATCTGGAGGCCGGTTATGCTGGCTAGGCCGGAGAAGATCGCGAACTCTGAGGGACTGCGGTATAGCCGCCTGCCTCTTAGCAATCCTTATAGCCCATCACTGAGGAATCCGGTGCAAGTGAGAATGTGGTTATCCATGATGCCAACGAGGCCGCCCTGAAGGAATTTGAGGCCGGAGTTCGGAGAAGTATCAAGCAGGCCGATGCTAGCCAGGTTGCCACCTTTGAAACTAAAGATGATTTTCTGAATCATCTTCGCCAAGTTTAAATATCAATCACGATGGGTATTATTGATTAGTGCTGCAAGTCCTTCCCGAAAAGGATGAGGCCGCCTTGAGGCGGATGCGGGGAAGTAAGGACTGATTAACTACTTTGAGGTTTTTGAAGATGGCAAGGCCTACTAGGCTTGGTCTAACTCTTGAAGGCGCTGAGGCAGAGGAGTTCTGCAAGAATGAAGCTAGCTCTGCATTTACTCCTGATCAGTTGGCCTTTTTCCGGCAGGCGAAAAAGATTTACCGGGCCAATCGTAGTAAATTCTGATGGAGCTTTCAGAAAAGGCGTTTAGCGTTGAATTGCTCAATGCCAGATATAATCTTGGTATTTTCGATTCTGGCGATGAAGAGCTAAACGACTTTCTGAAGAACGATGCTTTAAAAGAGCAGCAACTTCTTTTGAGCAAAACCCATCTCTGTTTTCATAGAGATAGGATCGCAGGATTCATAACACTGGCTGCCGATTCTATCCGGATATATAGGGATAAGCTGGATGCAAGTCAGGTCATTGATGATTGTGATTATCCGGCTTATCCATGCATCCTGATTGCAAGGCTGGCAGTTGACAAGAGACTCCATAAACGTGGTGTAGGGAGCTATCTTTTATCTCTGGCAATCGGCCATGCTCTAGACGGTCCTCTTGGATGCCGATACCTTGCAGTGGACTCAAAAGAGAATGCTGTTGGATTCTATGAAAAGATCGGATTTAGATATTGGACTAAAAATAAACGAAGAATGTTCCTGAATATGAAGGATGTAGCTCAAAGCCTAGAGCCCGATGAATCCCTTGATCTATGGTCAGAAACAAATTAACTTCGCCCTAGATGCCCAGCTGCGGGATCGCAGCCAGATAAGCCTCTTTTAGCTCCTTAAGGTCTATGTGGTTATAAAGATCAAATGCCTCTTTCCTGCTATCGCCCCTCAGCTCTTTGATGTGCTCTCTCTTCATACCATTTCTGAATAGGTGAGTACAAAACCAATGCCTGCAATTGTGAGGAGAGAAATGATCTTCCATCCTGTCTGACTTAGGATTGCTCAGGTCAACACGGGTCGCGGCTTCGACCACTAACCGATAGACATCGTTTCTGGAGATCCTATATCCCCATGTACTGAGGAATAAGGCAGTCTCTTTGCGGCGGTTCACGCCTTCCCTCACTCGGAGCCAGCGCCGGAGGAGATAAGCTGCCTCATCATCCATGAAAAGGGTCCTATTGCTCCTCTTTCCTGTTCGCTTCAGCTTTATCGAATTTTCAACCAGATCAATGTCGGAGACATCCAAGGTGATAAGCTCATTCCGTCTCATGCCGGTCTTGAAGAGCATGGCCATAATAGCCCTATTTCTTATGTCCGGCTCCCCCTTGATCATCCGGGCTGCATCCTCGATGCTAACAAGCTGCCGTTCATGGGGATCTGCATTATCTTTATAGCGCCGGAGGTAGCGCTTCCTTACAGCAAGAACTGGATTCTGGTCAACAACTCCCTCATAGGCCAAGAATTCAAAGAAGCTGCTCAATGTGGAAAAGTATGTCTCAATGGTCTTCTGCGAAGCGGCGCGCTCTTTTCTCATGTATTCAATAAATCCCTTTAAGCTATCCCGATCGGCTTCATGGATCTTCTTGCCTTGTCTTGCCATGTAAGCCTGAAAAATATTCAAGCAACTTCTATATCGCGGAAGTGAGCCGGGAGTCATTCCCCGGACTTCGCAGTCCTGCAGATAGGCTGCAATCACCACAACCACTCCCATGAACCGTCTTTATCCTGCTCTACAGCTCCAAAAGCTAGCAAGGATTCAAGTTGCTTATGGATCGCTTTTGCCAAATCCGTCTCTCTCGGATCAATGCCCAACTCTGCCAACAGGGATTTGCTTTCGATTTTGCCGCGAGCCTTGAGGATTTTTATTAAATCCTCACTCATTTGCACAATGCCGGGCGTGTCTTCAACCCAGGGAGCCGCTCGATAGCGCTTAAGCTCCGACTCATAGCGGCTTAGGAGGATGTCTTTTCTTTGCAGGTCCTCTCGCAATGCAATATTCTCCTGCCTGAGTGACTCAACCTCGCGGACAATCTCCCGTCGCGGCTTATACTCCTCATTATCATCAACAACTCCATCCACAGTGGCGATTATGAACTTGGAAAGTGGTATTCGGGCCTTTGCCGCTATCCTTTGCCATCTCTCCTTATGTTCGCGAGATGGATGATAGACGTAAGTGTATCTGGATTGATCGGGCAGAGTCTTTGTGGCCATGCTAAGAAATAAATCGCTATACTATAAAGCTTTTACTAAGTAAAAATAGACTTTATTCCCAACCGGAGCATCATTTTTTGAAAGTTTTGAATACCATTCGGCTCTTTTTAT
>ENA-UOWE01006216-UOWE01006216.1-activated-sludge-metagenome-genome-assembly--contig:-NODE-6216-length-10618-cov-3.615924_pt1 | contig 10618 bp, 10 predicted proteins | sample MGYA00249841_ERZ761562 | MGnify/ENA primary metagenome ERZ761562 (study PRJEB28883, sample SAMN05720200) | activated sludge metagenome | isolation source: Anaerobic digester | place: Japan... | reverse complement strand
CGAACTCACCGCTCGCGGGCGGTGAGTTCGGCCCGTACTGGAGTTTTGAAGACCTCAGTGCAACCCGTCCAGTACGGGCCGAACTCACCGCCCGCGAGCGCGAGGTGGCTGCCCACCTGATGCAGGGAATGACTTCAAAACAGATCGGAAAAACACTGGCCATCAGCCACCGCACGGTGGAAATCTACCGGGCCAGGCTGATGCGCAAGTACAAGGCCAGCACCACGGCTGACCTGGTGCACAAACTGATGGCCGGCTAGCGCGTAACGCCGAATTTACGCACCAGCGCCCCAAGCGCAATCAGGTAGCCATCGGTACCCAAACCAATGACGATGCCGGCTGCCACGGGTGACACCCAGGAATGGTGACGAAACGCTTCCCGGGCGTGCACATTGGAAATATGGCACTCGATTACCGGCAGGCCGTCCACGCCCTTGATGGCGTCGTGCAGCGCAATGGAAGTATGTGTGAATGCCCCGGGATTGAACACGCAGCCCAATGCCTCACCGGCCTTGTACAGCCGTCCGTAGTCGTGGATCTTGTCGATCAGTGCGCCTTCCCAGTTGCTTTGGAAGCACTCCACCGCGTATCCCAGTCGCTCGCCTTCCACCTTGCATTGGGCCTCGACGTCGGCCAGGGTAGTGCTGCCATAGGTGGTGGGTTCACGGGTTCCCAACAGATTGAGATTGGGGCCATTGAGGATCAGGATTTTTTTCATGCGATTTTCAATGCAGTACAACTACGATCGGATTACACCAGAGGAACTGTCAATCTTTGAATAACGTCCTGTGTTTCAGGCCGCACCCCACGCCACCATGCAAACGCTTCCGCCGCCTGCTCGGCCAGCATGCCTACGCCATCGGCCAGCCGGGTCACTCCCGCCGCTTTGGCGGCCTGCAAAAACGGTGTGAGCCCTTTGCCATACGCCAACTCGTAGGCCAGACAATCCGCAGCAAACACACTTGCAGGTAAAGGTGGCAGCTCCGCACGCAGGCTGGCGGAGGTAGCGTTAAACACCACATCAAAACTCTGCCCGGTCAGCGCCGCGTAACTGCATCCGCGCACATTGCCGTGTGCTGCCCCCATGGCAGCCAGCTCTGTGGCTTTGGCCACCGTGCGGTTGGCGATCACCAGCTCTGCAGGCTGCTGTGCCAGAAGCGGCAACAAGGCACCGCGCGTGGCACCACCTGCGCCCAGTACCAGCACACGTTTGCCCGCCAGCGGACACCCCAGGTTGTGCACCACGTCGCGCACCAGCCCGACCCCGTCAAAGTTCTGGGCCAGCACGCGGTCGCCTTCAAACTTCATGGCGTTCACGGCGCCGGCCAGCTTGGCGCCTTCAGACAACTCGGTTGCATAGGCAAACGCGTCGAGCTTGAAGGGTGCGGTCACGTTCAGACCCAAGCCACCGGCCTTGCGAAACGCATCAACCGCAGCGGCAAAGCCGTCCACGGGTGCCAGCAGTTTGGTGTACTCCAGATCTTGCCCCGTCACCTGGGCAAACGCAGTGTGAATCAGGGGTGACTTGCTTTGAACAATGGGGTTGCCGATGACGGCGTACTGGTCTGTCATAAAGGCTTGAGGGCTAAAAATAATCTCGCAGGCGATAGTACGACATCCCCACGACCTGCATGAGTGCAGCCAGCGTCTGTCCTCCGGGAAACGGGGGATTTCTGAGTCCGGAAAACAGCTTCAGGTGCGTATCGTCCCCACAAATCGCCTCGGCCAGCACACGACCGGCCACGCAGGTCGGCACGATGCCATGGCCTGAAAATCCCTGCGCCCAGTAGACGTTGCGCGAGTGCCCGAAGTCCGGCGTGCGCGCCATGGTGATGTCGATATGGCCACCCCAGGTGAAAGCGATGCCCACATCGCCCAGTTGCGGAAACACCCGCAGCATGTCGGCGCGCATGCTTTGTGTCAGATCGTGCGGTGTGCGGCCGGTGTAAGTGCACTTGCCACCAAACAACAGGCGGTGGTCAGCGGACAGGCGAAAGTAATCGAGAACAAACTGGTTGTCCGACACCGCACAGTGGGTGGGCAGCAGTGCTTTGGCCCGCGCCTCGCCCAGGGGTTCGGTGGCCACCATATAGGTACCCACCGGCAGGATGCGGCGCTGGACCTGCGGTGCGATCGAGCCCACGCCGGTGTTGCAGGCCAGCACCATGGTGTGCGCCCGCACCCGCCCCTGTGCGGTGTGGACCTCCACTCCATCGGCGTGCTCCACATAGCGCTGTGCCGCAGAGCGTTCACATATCTGCACCCCGGCAGCCTGGGCGGCGCGCGCCAGCCCCAAAGCGTATTTCAGGGGATGCAGATGGCCACCATTGGCATCCAGCAAACCGGCCTGGTAGCGCGGCGAATCAATATGCCCTGGCAGCTCGGACTTGGGAACAAACGTCAGTCCTTCATAGCCCCATTTGCGTGCCGCTTCCTCCTGCCAGTCGGTCAGCAAATGCACCCGGCGTTCCAGCACGGAGGTCCACAAGTGACCTGCCCGGAAATCACAGTCGATCTGGTCTTGCGCAATGCGCTGGCGGATCTCCGCAGCGGCCTGTTGGGTCAGGTTCCAGACCTGCCGGGCGCCATCCAGCCCCAGCGCGGCTTCAAACGGCGGCATATCGCAGGAAAAACCCAAGATCACCTGGCCACCGTTGCGCCCGGAAGCGCCCCACCCCACCCGATTGGCCTCCAGCACCACCACACGCTGGCCGGCCTCGGCCAGGTTCAGTGCGGTATAGAGACCGGTGTAGCCAGCGCCAATCACCACCACGTCCACATCCATGTCCTCCTGCAGCGCGGGATACGGCGTTTGCAGGTCAGGGGTCGAAGCAGCGTAGTAGCTGTTCACATGGGCTTGGGCAGACGTTGGCATGCGGTGATATTTCACAATCAAGTACGCAGCATTATTGGCAGCAGTTCACACGCCCCCAGGGGCCGCTTTTGTGCAGACCATTGGGGCAACACTCCAGCACTAGGATGCTGTGATTGCAGTGCTTTCCGGTGCCACCCGTATGCAGTTGCGGCCTTCCGCCTTGGCACGGTACAGGGCTTTGTCAGCCCGCTCCAGCAGCGTGGCCGCCGTATCGCCGTGCGCACACAAAGCCACCCCCATGGAAATGCGGACCGGTGTGTTGTCAATGGCGGCGACCTGCAGGACCTCGATCTGCCTGCGCGCACGCTCGCACACAGTCAGCCAGTCCTCCGCGTTGGACATATCCAGCAGAATGACAAACTCCTCCCCGCCAAAACGCGCAAGGTAATCGTTGGCGCGGATCGAGGTGCCCAGGGCCTGGGCCACGGCAACGAGAACGTCATCGCCTACCGCATGGCCGTAGGTGTCGTTGATGTTCTTGAAGTGGTCCACATCGACCATGCACAGCACCAGCCCATTGCGGGAGCGCCGTCCCCAGCGCTGGATTTCCAGAAGCAGCGTCGCATCCAGATGCCGGCGGTTGAACACGCCGGTCAGCGCGTCCATCTGCGCCATATCCTCGATTCTTGCCAGCGAACTGGAAAGCTCCACCCGCACCCTGCTGATGTAGGCGCACATCAGTGCCACAAAAACCATGACAGCCGACAGGGACAGCAGGTTCACCAGTTCGAGGTTGAGTTCGATGCGCCAGGGTTCCCGGATGAGCAATACGGCCATCACCACGGCATAGCCAGTCACCGCAACCAGCCCGACGCGCAGCATCTGAAGCAGCCGCAGTCTCAGCACGCCAAACAACAGTGGCACCGGGAAAAGCATCAGCAGGGCACCGCGGGCAGCGTCGGCATGGTAGACCAGCACCATCACAGCCACCATGGACACCACCAGCTGCAGTTCGGTCATGCTGGGATCGCGCAGGCGCAGGTTGTAACCCGAGCGAATCGCCAGATAAAACAGGGTATTGACCATGGCGGCACCAACGCACCACCACGCCGGCAGCCAGGGGGGAAGAAAACCGAGCCAGGCACAAATCTGGGCAAAAAGACCGCATCCGGCGTAGGTCGCCACCGACATGGCGAAGCGCCGCATTCGCAGCGCCTGCCTGGAAGCTTCCGACGGTTTGCGCGTTAAAACCGGGGCCGCTGCCATGCCAGAAGTCTTTTTTTGAAATCCCATGCGTGTCAGTTTATGCCACTGTCCGCACGCCGATGGTGACAATTTGAGGTCCAATAGCGCCGTGCCCCAAGCCACCCCCATTGAAGATCGCCTGACCGAGCTGGAAATCAAAGTCAGCTTTCAGGAAGACCTGCTCGACAAGCTCGACCAGATCATCATCCGCCAGCAGGAACAGCTCGATGCGCTCACGCGCGAAGTCATTGCCTTGCGCCAGCAAAACCAGCAGGCAGGCGATGCGCCGCCACAACGCAATCTGCGCGACGACCTGCCGCCCCACTACTAGAAAACGCTACTGATTTTGTAGCTGCCTGTGCACGCTGCATGCGGGCTACAGGCCAAAAACACACTATTTCACAGCGCTGACCACTTCATTGGCGGTGCGAAACGCCTCCACCGCCGCAGGTACGCCGCAATACACCGTGGCATGCAGCAGCACTTCCTGCAACTCCTCCACCGTCGCGCCATTGTTCAGCGCACCGCGCACATGCCCCTTGAGTTCGTTCTGCTTGCCCAGTGCGGTCAGCATGGCCACGGTAATGAGGCTGCGGGTTTTCAGGTCAAGCCCCGGGCGTTGCCATACATCGCCCCAGGCCGCACGGGTAATGTGCTCCTGAATCGGCTGGGTAAACGGCGTGGCGTTGCCCAGCGCGGTGGCCACGAAGTCCTCGCCCATTACCTGCTTGCGCGTGGCAAGCCCCTTGTCGTATGCAGTTGTCATCAGATTCTCCACTGGCCCAGGTTCAAAGACCGGAAGGATAATGGTTTCACAACACCAAGTACGAAGGAGAACCTGTCCATGGCCCGCTACCCCGTCCCCGACCTCAACAGCCTGCCTGAAGACATCCGCACCAAAATTCTGGAAGTGCAGGAAAAGTCCGGTTTCATTCCCAACGTGTTCCTGGCCTTCGGCCGCCGCCCCGCCGAGTGGCGCGCCTTCTTTGCCTACCACGACGCGCTGATGCTGCGCGAGGAATCCAGCCTCACCAAAGGCGACCGTGAAATGATCGTCACCACCACCAGTGCAGCCAACCATTGCCTGTATTGCGTGGTGGCCCATGGCGCCATCCTGCGCATTTACGAAAAGAAGCCGCTTGTAGCCGACCAGGTGGCCGTGAACTACCGCAAGGCCGACATCACCCCGCGCCAGCGCGCGATGCTGGACTTCGCCATGAAGGTCTGCAAGGACAGCGACAAGGTCGAAGACGCCGATTTCGAGGCGCTGCACGCCCACGGTTTCAACGACGAAGACATCTGGGACATTGCCGCCATCACCGCCTTCTTTGGCCTCTCCAACCGCATGGCCAATGTGACCGGCATGTTGCCCAACCCCGAGTTCTACACACTCGGCCGCACGCCCCGCCAGAAGTAAGCCACCATGCGCACCGCCAGGCCACTGCACACGCTGACCATGGCATGGGGCTGCCTGTGGCTGGTAGGTTGCGCCACCAGCCCCACCACGCTGCAGTACACCCCGCTGCTGCAACCCGAAGGCGCCAGCGCCATCACCGGGAAATCCGGCTGGGCGACCAGGACCTACGCCGTCGCAGCCGCCAACCCGCTGGCCACCGACGCCGGCCGCCAGGTGCTGCAATCCGGTGGCAGCGCAGTGGATGCCGCCATTGCGGTGCAAATGGTGCTCACCCTGGTGGAGCCCCAATCCAGTGGCATCGGCGGCGGCGCTTTTCTGCTGCACTTTGATGGCAAGAGCACCCAGGCTTTTGATGGCCGGGAGACGGCCCCTGCGGGCGCCACACCGTCCCTGTTTCTGAATGGCGATGGCAAACCCATGCCGTTCATCGATGCGGTGGTGGGTGGGCGCGCGGTCGGAGTGCCCGGCACGGTGCGCATGCTGGCGCTGGCCCACCAGCAGCATGGCAGGCTGCCCTGGGCGGAACTCTTCAAGCCCGCCATCGCGCTGGCGACGCAGGGCTTCAGGGTCAGCCCGCGCATGGCCACCCTGCTGGCCAGCGAGCAGCACCTGTTCAAGGACCCGGTGGCCGCGGTCTACTTCCTGGACGCACAGGGCCAGCCCTGGAAGGCGGGTCACCTGCTGCGCAACCCGGAACTGGCTGCCGTGTTGCAACGCATTGCAGACACCGGCCCCGACGCCCTGATGACCGGCGACGTGGCGCAGGCCATGGTCGACGAGGTGCGCAAGCATCCCGGAAACCCGGGCACCCTGTCGCTGGACGATCTGCGCGCCTACCAGCCGGTGGTGCGTGCGCCACTGTGCTTTGACTACACGGTTGCGCCCCGAAACTACCGCATTTGTGGCATGCCACCGCCCAGCTCCGGCGCAGTGGCTATCGGCCAGATTCTGGGCATGCTCCAGCAAACCGGTGCACAGCATCTACCCCTGGTTCAGGGTTTGCCGACGGCAGACTGGTTGCATCTGTACACCGAGGCCGCACGCCTGGCCTTTGCCGACCGCGCGCAATACCTGGCCGACCCGGCTTTTGTGCAGCCTCCCGCCGGTAGCTGGAATAGCCTCCTGGCACCGGCCTACCTGGCCAGCCGCGCCCGGCACATCGATACCAGCCCCGACGGCAAGCGCATGCAATCGGTGCTGCCCGGCAATCCGGGTGCCACCCCGCTCGCCTATGCGACTATGACCGACCAGCCCGAATACGGCACCTCGCACATCTCCATCGTGGACGCTTATGGCAACGCCCTGGCCATGACCACCACCATCGAAGACGGCTGGGGTGCGCGTCTTATGGTCAACCGGGGTACGGGTCTGAGCGGCGGCTTTCTGCTCAACAACGAGCTCACAGACTTCAGCTTTGCGCCTTCTGACGCCAGCGGCAAGCCCGTTGCCAACCGGGTCGAGCCCGGCAAGCGCCCGCGCTCCTCCATGGCGCCGACACTGGTATTTGACAAGACAACGGGCCAACTGGTGATGAGTGCGGGCAGCCCTGGCGGCGCCTTCATCATCCATTTCACCGCCAAGACCCTGTACGGCGCCCTGAACTGGGGGCTGAACGCGCAGCAGGCCATCAACCTGCCCAACTTCGGCGCGTTGGGCGGTCCCACGCTGCTGGAAGACAAGCGATTCAGCCCGGAGACAATCCAGGCCCTCAAAGCGCGCGACCACACCGTGGTGGAAATGCCCATGCCCAGCGGCCTGCAGGCAATTGAGCGCACGTCCACCGGCTACTTCGGCGGTGCTGATCCACGGCGCGAGGGCATAGTTTCAGGCGATTAGGCCGCCAGCCCCCATGGATCATGTACAAGCAGCTATTGAATTAATAGCAATCTGGAAGTCCGTCATTCACCACCAGGGGTAAAAGTCCGGCATGTCGGTCGAAGTTTTTCCGGAAAACCCGGCCGGTCGCTTTTCCAGGAATGCCCGCACGCCTTCTTTGCCGTCCTGCATGCTGGTGTAGAACATGGCCAGTGAATCCACCTGGTGCGCCGCCAGCGGATGGGCCTGGGCGGAGTTGCGGTACATCATCTGCCGGGCCAATGCAGTTGCCACCGGCGAGCGCTTGTCCGTCATGCGGTGCGCCAGCCTGTGGGCCTCATCCAGCAACTGATCGTGCGGCACGATGGCCTTGATCAGCCTGCCCTGCAACGCTTCTTCGGGCGTCAGGATGTCAGCGCAGTATGCCCACTCCAGCGCCTGCGAGATACCGACAATGCGGGGCAAGAACCAGCTTGAGCAGGCTTCCGGCACGATGCCCAGGCGCCCGAACACAAAGCCAATGCGTGCCTTGTCCGAGGCCAGCCGCACATCCATGGGCAGTGTCATCGTGGCACCAATGCCCACCGCCGCACCGTTGATGGCGCCAATGACCGGCTTGGTGCAGTCGTACACCGCCAGCGAAATCAGTCCGCCGGTATCGCGCACACCCTGCAGTATGGCGGGGTCCTCCAGCCGCCCGGTCATGTCCTGCATCGTCGGATGCAAGTCTTCATTCAGGCCAAACACATTGCCTTCGCGGCTGAGGTCCATTCCGGCGCAAAAGGCCTTGCCGGCACCGGTGACCACGATGGCGCGCACGGCATCGTTGGAACTGGCCGAACGGTAGACATCGACCAGTTCGTGCGCCATGTCCACGGTAAAGGCGTTCATTTGCTCGGGCCGGTTCAGCGTCAGGGTCAGGATGCCGTCGTCGATCTGTGTCTTCAGGGTGGTGTAGGTCATGGCGCGGGTCACATCAATGAAGTTGGGATGCGCCTAGTTTAGGTTCCTACAATCCCCCCATGGCCATCCCCCAATCGTTCATCCAGGAACTGCTCGCACGCACCGACGTGGTCGAGATTGTGGGACGCTATGTGCAGCTCAAAAAGGGTGGCGCCAACTTTATGGGGCTGTGCCCCTTCCATGGGGAGAAGTCGCCCTCGTTCTCGGTCAGCCCGACCAAACAGTTCTATCACTGCTTTGGCTGCGGCAAGAATGGCAACGCCATCAGCTTCCTGATGGACCACGTGGGCATGACCTTCATCGAGGCCGTCAAGGATCTGGCCCAGCAATACGGCATGGTGGTGCCGGAGGAAGAAGGGTCCCCCCAGGACCGTGCCCGCGCGCAGGAGCAACGCGAAAAGCAGCACACGCTGACCAGTGTGCTGGAAAAAGCCTCGGATGCCTACCGCCGCCAGCTCAAGGATTCGCCACGCGCCATCGCCTATTTCAAGGGGCGGGGGCTCTCCGGCGAGGTGGCCAGGCAGTTTGGCCTGGGCTATGCGCCCGAAGGCTGGCGCAGCCTGGCCAGTGTATTCCCGCAGTATGACGACCCGCTGCTGGTGGAAAGTGGCCTGGTGATCCTGCATGAAGCGGAGAACGGCGAAGAAGAAAAACGCTACGACCGGTTCCGCGACCGCGTCATGTTCCCCATCCGCAATATCAAGGGCGAGTGCATCGGCTTTGGCGGGCGCGTACTGGGTGACGACAAGCCCAAATACCTGAACTCGCCGGAAACGCCCGTGTTCAGCAAGGGCCGCGAACTCTACGGCCTGTTTGAAGCCCGCAACGCCCTGCGCGAACAGGGTTATGTGCTGGTCACCGAAGGCTATATGGACGTGGTGGCGCTGGCGCAGCTGGGCTTTCCCAACGCGGTGGCCACGCTGGGGACCGCCTGCACCGCCGACCATGTGCACAAGCTGTTCCGCTTTACCGACTCCGTGGTGTTCAGTTTTGACGGTGATGCGGCCGGCCGGCGCGCGGCGCGCAAGGCGCTGGACGCCGCCCTGCCCTACGCCACCGATGTGCGCAGTATCAAATTTTTGTTTCTGCCAGCCGAACACGACCCCGACAGCTTTATCCGGGCCAACGGCAAAGAGGCTTTTGCCGACTATGTGAAGCAGGCCACCCCGCTGAGCCGTTTTCTGATCGAGTCAGCACGCGAAGACTGTGATCTGCAAACGGCCGAAGGCCGCGCGCGCATGGCCAGCAATGCCAAGCCGCTGTGGCACCTGCTGCCCGAGGGCACCCTCAAACTGCAGTTACTTGGCGAAATCGCTGCACAGGTGCAACTGCCAGGCCCGGAACTGGGCGCCTTGTGGGCGGCGACCCACGCCACGCCCCATACCAAAGCCCCATCCGCGCCCCGGCAGACCAGCGATTGGCAACCGGACGACCACGACGAACACAGCCCCGCCGCCACCACCTGGGGGCACCCGCTGGACGGCGAAAGCCCCACTACCTGGAAGAGCAAGGGCAAATGGGAAGGCAAAGGGGGGGACTGGAAAGGCAAGGGCAAGTGGGAGGGCAAAGAAAAATGGGATCGCAACCGCCCCGTACGCCCGCCTTTGCGCGGCCCGCTGGCCAGCCGGGCCGACCATGCCACGCGCATCCTGCTGGGGCATAGCGTGCTGTGGGAGGCGCTAACGCATGAGGACCACCAACTGCTGTGTGAACTGCCTGCCCCCCACGGCCCGCTCTTGGCCTGGCTGGAAGCCCAACTGCACGAACACGGTCCCCTTCCCTGGGGCGCGCTCAAGGAGGCATTGGCAGACCATGCAGACGCAGCGCATGCCTTGCGCCTGATGGCCGATGCCCCTGTGCCCCCCGAAGCGGCCGATGAGTTCACGCACGAGCTGCGCGACCTGCTCAACCGCATGCTGCTGGAGCAGATCGAGCAGCAAAAAAACCAGGCCAGCGCCACCGCCGCCAGCGATCCTGCCGCTTTTCAACGTTACCGGGAATTGAACGAACGCTGGCTGCACCTCAAGCAGAGCATTTCCTGAGCCAGCCACGCCGTTGACCAGGCTGGAGTGGCTGCTTTAACTGGAAAAAAGCCAAACAGACGGTATAATCCAAGGTTGTTTCGGCAAGAGCGACAGCAGCACCTCCGGGCCAGGCCAACCGTTGACAGGGTTCACAACCGGCCACCTTACCGCAAGGACTGCACTCCAAATGTTCGCCCTCCCATCTTGCCATTGGGGATAAGCACCCCACCTTGCTAACTGCGCCCGTTGTGAACGTGTTGCCAGCGGCGTCTGTTCTGTCCGTTCGTTTTTTTGATTCTGAGGTTCTTGCATGCCCGCTCAAAAACCAGCCAAGTCTGT
>ENA-UOWE01006214-UOWE01006214.1-activated-sludge-metagenome-genome-assembly--contig:-NODE-6214-length-10621-cov-3.349233_pt1 | contig 10621 bp, 6 predicted proteins | sample MGYA00249841_ERZ761562 | MGnify/ENA primary metagenome ERZ761562 (study PRJEB28883, sample SAMN05720200) | activated sludge metagenome | isolation source: Anaerobic digester | place: Japan... | reverse complement strand
TTATCTATAAATTCAGGATATTTTGCCATCTCTTCTTTTCCATAGACAGCAAACTTATATTGTGAAGAATAGTGATCCAGTATCAAAGCATCTTTAATGAAGATTCTGCCGTTGAGATTTGCAAGATATACAACATCGGCAAATGGTGTTATCCCAAGAATAATTGCCTTTTCGTAATGAACTTCGTTTGTTTCAGGGCGAACATAAACCAAAGCTACGGGTAAATTTGATTCCCTATTACAAATATAATCGATTATAACATCCGGCTTTATCTGTACAAAAGTATCGTCAACATCAATCATTTGATTTTCCAATATTTCAGATATATATATTGTAATCTATTTTTAATAAAAATAAAGTTTTTTTTAAAATATTTTAAAATTAGATAGAAAAAAAAACAAAAATTGTGTATTGTATCCTCGATGAAAAAAAAACTGGTTTTAATATATTTAATAGTTAATTCATTTTTATGTATTTTTGCTAAAGACAATGACTTAACTAATGATAATAAAATTCTTAAATGGCAAGATAAGTCAGAAAGGTTTAAAAAAGAGATGTTGGCTAAAGATATCTCTTTTGCTGACTTTGCTCAACTAAAATCAATGGCTATGGCTTTAGGATTACCTGAATATGACAATGCTTATAACTATAAAAATGCTCTTGCCGGTTACTATAATATAACACTATTTCAGTCAGAGGTTAAAAAGGGAGATATTATTACCCTTGAAAGAGCCGGTGAGTTAAAAATGTTTAAGGTTAAAGAAGAGGATGAAGAAAATCTTCATATAACCGGTAGAGCTAAATTAATCTTAAATAATCGTGATGAAAAAAGTCAAAATGTAACAAGAACAATTGAAGCCGATGATATATATATTGATCTAAAGAATAAAGAGATTACAGGTATTGGTAATGTATACTTTAAAGATGACAGCCTTGAGTTTGAGGGAGAACAATTTTATTTTAATTTTAATATAAACCGCGGTGTTTTGTTTAAAGGTAGAACTAAAATATTAAAAAGCGGTGAGTCAGGATTAAAAGATGCTTACTTTATTGGTGAAAGGATAGTTCAGTCAAATAAAGATGACGCGATTCTTTATGACGGTAACCTTACAACCTGTGATTATGAAAATCCTCATTATTACATTAAAGTTTCAAAAATATGGATTAATCAAAAAGGCGAATGGGGTATATTAAATGGAGTATTGTACTTAGGTCCGATTCCGTTTCTTTACATTCCAATCTATTATCATCCAAAGGATTTAATTATAAATCCTGTATTCGGTTATAAATCAAGAGAAGGTTGGTTTCTTAATACAACATATTTTATTTTGGGAGAAAAATCAGATACCGCTAAAGACGCCAAGGATATTTTTGGCGTTGAAAAAAATCGTTCAGAACCAACGGGTGAAAAGTCATTCTTCAGAATATCAAAAGCTCAAATCGATAAAAATCTGACAGATTTCTACAATAAATACGATTTTTATAAGAATAATTCAAAATTAAAAATTTATCCGCAGATTAACAGTATTGATATGGCACTAAGAGGTTTTGCCGATGCATATACAAATTTGGGATTTTATTTTGGGGCATTTTATTATTTAAAAGTTGATAGTCCGGCCTCTCCATTTTCAATAGTTTTATTATCTGATTTTGCATTTTCACGACTGTTGTGGAAAAATCCCAAGGCAGAGGGGTATTTACCCTACAATCCCGACCATAAAACAAAGTCTATAACATTTGATGATAAATCTGTAACTTCTGATAATAAAAATGGTTATATTCATGATTTTAGTAAAAGAAATACCTATTACTACCTGGATGCAAATCCTCTAACTTTTAGAACTTCACAGTGGTTAAAAATGTCAGGAAATATCAATAAAACTATAAATAATCAGAGCTTTAGATTTAATTACGAGGGTTATATTGAGTATGCGTCGGACGAGAATTATTTTAGAGATTTTTACGGGCGGAGATTAAGTTTCACATACATAGATGTTATTTTTGATGCTCTTAAATACAGTATAGATGCTCAGGACAAACAGATGGCTAATTTTGAGACAAAAAAAGATCAAACACTTGGATCAAAAACCGAAATTAAAAACTATTTAAAAACTGACTTTAATCCTCCTAAAATTCCATCTCTTTTTGGTCTTGATTTGATTGGTAATATAAGATTAAATACAAATTCATCTTTGATATTAAGAAGTACAAATATCGCAAATTACGCTCCAAATTCTTCAGAATCCGATAAAAAATATAATGGTAATGTTGATGATCCGAGATATAAACGGTATCTTTTTGACTCTTTAACTTTACCCGAGCTTACATTTAATATGGATGGAACACTGCTTGATTATAACACATTTGTTAATATGCCGACAAAAGCTATCGAAACACGAAATAAAGAAAAGAAAAAAGATACTATTGAAATAGAGGATTTTTATCAAAACATTGAAAGTATAAAAAATCAAGATACGACAAAAGATACTAAAATGGTTGATTACAGAGAGTTTTACTATTTTTTCTCACGAAAAAACACCTCAGATAAAATGGGGAAAATTGAGTCAGGCTATAAATTTACCGATGTTCTTAGATTTGATGAAAATTATACCTACAAAAAAATAGAATCTGAAGAAGATAAAGAGAAAGATAACAAAAAATTAAAAGAAGAGTATATATTCCCTAAAAAAATAGAAAAAGAACAAAATCTTACTTATAATGAAATAAAACCAATTAATTTTAACTTAAAATATACTTTTAATAACAATCTGATTAATACATTAAAATTTAAACCCGATGTCTCTTCAGATAGCGAATTGGACTCTTTTCAAAAACTATTTACCAGTAAGTTTGATATAAAAAAGAATATTGAAAGATTTTATCTTAATGAGGATCTTACATTCAGGTTAAACGGCTCACTTCAACTATTGAATTTTGGTTCAAATTCGCTATATCAAATGTCGCCTGTTTTGGAAGTCAGATATGTTAAATGGTACGACAGTAACGATTTTTATGATGAATATCTCAAAGAAAATTATGGCGAAATCCCCAAAACTATTCCAAAAGCGACATTTGATAATCTTTTAAATCAATTAAATGATGTTAATGATAGAAATTTCTTAAATACGATTTATACTCTTTCTTCTACAACATACTTTATAAAATCCGGTTTGTCTGTCTATGAAGAGAGCCAATTAATAGAAATATTTAGAAAAGTTGGATTTGAAAATCCTGATATAAAATCAAGAAAAGAGTTACTTGAAAAGTCAAACAGGTCAAAATCAGAATTTAAAATTTATTATAACGACACAATAACAAATGATCTCTCATTTAATCAACCGATATTTGCCGGAACGAATATTGTTACTTCAATCGGTATTGATATTTTTAAATTTAATGAACAAACTGTTGAAAATTATATAAAACTAAATGAATTAAACAGTAATAATCCAAAATATCAATTTGTTGATCCTGTTTACTATTTTAATAGAATAACTTATGAAAAGATACAAAAATTAAACACCAGATTTAATTTTAATGTTTCGCCTTTACCACAGGATAGTAATCACAAATTAACGATTTCTTTATCTTCTTCGGTAAATTATATAATTCCACAAGATGTTATAGGTAAAATGAAAGAGACGCTATGGAATAAATATAAAACAGATGTTCATTATGTTGACAATACAACTGACCTTGAACCTTTTGCAAAGGAGTATTTATATTACCGAACAAACGGTGAAAATATCTATGAAAATATTAATAGTTTTTTTAAAGATGAAAATTTTTGGAACGGAGCAAAGTATTTTAGAAAAATATTTACGGATATAAGGTTGTCCTTTAATTATAGTTATAAAATGAAGAGTGTTAATTTGGTTGAAATCAGAAACGATTTAGAATTTAAACTTGAAAATATCGGAGCATTCTCAAATGGAAAAATAACTCAAATAACTGATAACACAGATGATCGTGATATTCTACCCTTAATGGTCTATCCGAATAATTCTTTTAATTTAAATTTATTTAATAATGTTTTTACATATAATATGTCAATAAATTTTATCAGTGAAATCGATATTAATTTTGCAAATTATCAAAAACTCAAAGTTGAACAACAGGCTCTTGATGAATTTAAAATTATGAAAATGGTTAACAGTCATAAATTTGGCTTAAATTTGGACGGAAAACTTTTTCCAATTAAACTACCAAAAGGTTCTTGGTTTAGATTTTCATCAAATACTGATTTTTGGTATTCTAAAAACCAAAAATGGAATACTAACAGAGATAATAATGGTTTTTTCTTGTATTCGCAAAACTTTTCATTATCTTTGCTTATGGATATTCTTACTGTTAGTTTAAGTTTTAAAGCTTTTGATTTTGTTGATAGAGGTTACGGACTTGAACTTGACTCAGGAAGTATAAAGTTAGGTTATAATGTTACAGAAATCCCTATCTTCTGGAACTATTTTAAACTAAATATAAATCCGGCGATAAGTTTTGATTTTGTTGTTAAACATAAAGACTATTATGAAGGAACTAACCTTTATCAATACAACACAAATTATTATTCAAGCAATAAATTGACGCATTCTTTAAGCATTGATTTATCTATCGGACAGGGGACAGACTTTGAAACTATAATCAGATTTTCTACAAGAAGCGAAAACAGTGAAATGTATAAGTTTTTTAAAGATGACGGCGTTAAACTTTTTTTTGAAGATATCGAAAAATCATTTAATTTTGCAGATATAAGGATAAGAAAAGAGAGTAGCTTTAAGTTAAAAGAGATAAGCGTTTCTATAACGCACAAAATTCATGATTGGTTTCTAAGCTTTTCATATAGAGGATTTCCTGAGAAAAATAGTATTACAAATAGATTTAACTGGGATAATGTTTTTACTTTTTCTGTTGAATGGAAATTGGAGAGCGAAAACCAACTTATGAAGATGTTTAATAAAACTAAACTAAATGGATCATATAGTAAGGGAGAATGGCAACAACCGGTTGTAAGTCTTGATGCAGAAAAAAACTAACGGTTTGGTAAAGGATTTTTATGAATATTCTTCATATTGTTGAACATTATTATCCCTTTAAAAGCGGAATGTCGGAAGTCGTTAAACAAATTTCTGAAAATCTTACCGATTTCGGGCACAAAATTACTGTCGCAACCGGTTTTAATCCTGAAAGAAAAACCAACTTAATAAATGGTGTTAAAATAGAAGAGTTTAATATTTCAGGTAATTGGGCAACCGGCTTTATAGGTTCTCAAATTGAAACATCGAGATACATTGATTTTGTTTTAAACGGTAATTTTGATATAGTAACTTTATTTGCCGCACAGCAATGGGGGACAGACCTCATTTTACCATTACTAAATAAAATAAAAGGAAAGAAAGTTTTTGTCCCAACAGGATTTTCGGGTTTGTATATTCCTATGTTTAATGAATATTTCAAAAATATGAAAGAGTGGATTAGACAATTTGACTGTAGTGTTTTTCTTTCCAATGATTATAAAGACATAAATTTTGCAAAAGAAAATAATGTTTCTTATGATAAAATAGTTGTAATACCAAACGGAGCATCAAAAAAAGACTTTCTGACAACAGAAAATATCGAAATTAAAAATAAATTGTCTATTTCACCCAATGATTTCTTAATTATCTCAGTCGGCGGACATACAGCTCTTAAAGGTCATAAAGAGGCGATTAAAATTTTTGAAAAATCCAAAATAAAAAATTGTGTGTTTGTAATCGTCGGCAATAAAATAGAAAAACAACTATTTAAAATTAATTTTAAAAATATTATAAAATTATTATTATTTTCTTTTTTTAAAAGAAATATTGGTTTAGGTTGTCAATATGCGTGTAAACATTCCGAGAAAAAATTTAATAAATCAATTTTAAGACTTTTTGATAAGAAAAAGTTGATAATAACTGATTTGACTCGTGAAGAGACTTTAGCATTATACAAAATCGCTGATATATTTTTATTCCCTTCAAACATAGAGTGCTCTCCAATAGTTTTATTTGAGTCCTGTGCTTCTCAAACTCCCTTCTTAACAAGTGATGTCGGGAATTCTAAAGAGATTATTGAATGGACAGAAGGCGGGATATTATTACCGACAAAAAAAGATAAAAAAGGTTATAGCTATGCAGAAATAAATAAATCTGCAAAAATTTTAGAAAATATCTGTAAAGATAAAGATTTAAGAGAAAATCTTAAAAAAAGAGGTTTTGAGAATTGGTCAGAAAAATTTACATGGGAAGAAATATCAAAAAAATATGAGAGTCTCTATCTTACGCTTACATCCAAGCAATCTCGTTGATTTTTTGTAAAAATTTTCTCTGTGGTTTAAATCTTTCTTTCCCGTAAATAGGGGTTACTGAATAAGTCATTATTGCTACACTGATATACCAATTTTTTTGATTTTATCTACCGGAGGATTATGAAAAATAGTCCGCTTGAATTAATCAAAATTTAAAAACTGATTAGTTGCTATTTTTTTATTTTGAAAAGAAATCAGTTATTAATTCGCTAATTACATCAGGTCTTGTAACAATGGATAAATGCCCGATATCATCAAGAATAATCAGTTCACTATCTTTAATACCTTCGTTAGTCTTTTTTGAGGCATATGGAGTTGCGAGTGTATCCAGTTTACTCCCGATTATCAATGTTTTACATTTAATATTTTTTAGGAGAGGGGTATAATCGTTAAAAATTATGTTATCAAAATATTCTACAACGCTCTTTGGATTATTATGCATTTCAATCTCTCTTGAAGTTTTTAAAAACTCTTTTGCAAAATATTTGTCTTGTAAAACTATCATAGCAACATTAAGAACAGTAAATTTAAAATTAACTTTAAGCATAAAACTAAGAAAACGGTAAAAAACTTTTTTAAAAATACTATAACTAAACGAAGCAGCACTATGTAAAAGAATAAGTTTATTGATCTTTATAACATTTAATTCATTAAGTTTTAAAGCAATCATTCCGCCAAGACTATAACCTACAAGAAGAATTTCCTTTTCATTTAGGTAGATAAGCAACTCTTGCAATGCGATAACAAATTCATTTAAATCAAACTTTTTACTATCGGGAGAAAAACTATGCCCCGGATAATCTACAGTAAGAACAGGATAATTCTTCGAGAGATAACTGTCAGCCAAAACGCTAACCATTTCGCTGTTACCCCCAAAGCCATAAAGAAAAAGAATGGTTTTCTTATCACTTCGATTGCCAAAATACCTGTAAGCGATTTCAAAACCATTGTAAGAGAAAAATTTAATATCTTCAGTTGGAATTTGCGGTGACCACTTTTTCAAATACAATCCTTCATCAACTATTTATCTTTCCAAACATCAAATTTTTTTACGATTTCAATAAATTTCTTTGATATAGTGTTAGAATCCACATCTCTAAATTGTAAACTCTTTTTTAAAATAGTTTTAAAATTTTCCTCAATGAAAGGCAAAACTACACCATCTATATCTTTATCAAAAATAAAATATATAATGCACAAATCTCCCTTTGCAGGAAATGAAACCGTAAAAGAGTCATAACACACATGGGGAACATTTGGTATCAACACTTTAAATTTGCTGTCTTTTGTTAAGAATTGCTCACAATCCTTAAACCTAAAAGGCATATTACCTGTTCCGTTCATAGATCTGTTTGTGGGTTCAATATATTTTTCTGTATATGAAGACGGCTCGAGCATACAAAACATCTTATTACCTTGAGCCTGAAACTTTACACCATTTCCTATCGGAGTTATTGATTTTACACCTGTATATGATATCATCTCGGTTAGAAAAGGATCATTCATCTTGTCAATATCGTCCATATTAGGAGATATTAATGAAAGAATATATCCCGATTGTAAATTCGCCAAAATCCCCTTGTTATAAGCCTCTTCAAAAAACATTGCCTTTTGCATCAAAAAACCTCCATTTTATTTTTAAATAAATTACTATATAATTTTATAGAATGCCTCTTTTTACAGAAATCCTACAGTTTTCTGCTATAGAAAATAGAACCAATTTATATTCTACCACATATTATAATCATTTTAAACAAAAAAATAGATACTTTTTTTTATAAATAATAAAAAAATTATATTTCTAAAACCATATCTTCCCTTGCTGCAATTATCGTAATACTTAAATTGTTCTTTTTAATCTCATTGTTAGCCCAGGTTTCCATCTCATCTATCTCAAAATCCTTTCTTTCAGGATCGTGATGGGTAAAGACTCCGATTTTAGGTTTTACCTCCATATAAAACTGAATAAGATCTTCAATAGTGGTATGACCCCAGCCTCTTTTTATTTTCATCTCTTTTTCAAGATACTGACCATCATGTGCAATAATATCAGCATTTTCACAAAATTTTTTAAATGCCTCATAATCCCCTTTTTCTTTCAAAAGTTTTAACTCATTATCAGTTACAAAAATAAAAATCTTATTATTATTTATAAATTTTATACCTGACGCACCTCCGGGATGGTTATTTTTAAAAAGTTCTATCTTAAAATTTTCTGAAAAAGAGTACTTATTATCTACCGGTATAAATTTTATCACCGATGGCAAACTTGAAAATTGTATTGGGAATGTCTTTCCTGACATCTGTTTAATTATGGCATCCTTTATCTCATTAAAAAAAGTTATATCAATATAGATATCAATTTTTTTATCCGGATAAAAGATCTGACTAAAAAAAGGCATCCCTTGCAAATGATCCCAATGGCTATGTGTAAAAAAAAATTTTACTATATCTTCAGAATCGTTTTTAAAATTCTTATTTATTTTTCTTATACCTGTACCGGCATCAATTATAACTCTTAAATCTTCGTCGGAAACGACCTCAACACAACTTGTGTTTCCTCCATACTTTACAGTATCTTCACCGGGAGCCGGTATAGAGCCTCTCGTTCCTAAAAATCTTATTTTCATTTCCGGTCCTAACTAAATTTCTTCTGTATAAATACCTTTTATGTATATGTCATTTTTCTTACTTAAATCAATAATCTCTTCAGCTTTACCATTTTTTGCCATAGTTCTTATAATCGGTCGCATCGCAACCCCTGATGTCCCAACAACTTCAGCAGGTACATCATTAGAAAGTAAAACAAAACTTCCTATCGGATAAAATGATATATTTTTAACCAATTCTCTTAATATCGACGGTTCATATACAGTTCCACCGCTTTTTAATAAATCCTGAACCGCTTCTTTGGCATGAATTGAATTTTTAAAAGGGCGTTGGGCTATCGCTGCACAATATGCGTCTACTATTGCTATAATCTTAGCTATTTCAGTTATCTTCTCTTGAGTCACATGGTTTGGATATCCCTTACCGTCAATACGCTCGTGATGCTGTAAAGCACCTGAAGATATTACTGCAGAATATCCTATCTCTCTAAGATATTTATACCCATAAATTGTGTGATTTTGGATTTCTGTAATATCCTCTTTAGTTAAAGCACCCTTTTTTAGAAGAATTTCTTTTGGGACTTTCAACATTCCGACATCATGAAACAGTGTTGAAAAAAGCAAATTTGAACTTGCAAAATCACCAAGTTGCATACTCTCGCTCAAAATAAATGAAAGTATTGTTGTCTCGATAGTCTTTCTGTGAACATATGGTATCCCTTCGATTTGTTTACCAAACATCTTTAAAGATTCATTTTTATTCTTTTTAACATGATTTTTTATATCTGTGATCAAATTAACAACCTTTTCCTTATTTAAAGATTTTGTTGTTACTATTTGATTAAAAAAATCAACTGTAGTTAATATCCACCCTTTATATATACTGTTAAAATCAGACTTCTCTTCAATAAGCTCTGTTGCATCTTCAACTTCTGTTGCATCTTCAAGAGTTGTTACAACCATGTCAGGAGAATCAAAAATATCCTCAAGATTACCGGAAGACTCATCTACTGTCTCTTTGGTATTTATGTCCTGCATTATTCCGGAAGTAAATATTTTATCGATATTCCATGCTCTTAATATTCTCAGGTGATAATCAAAAACCGGAAGCTTTTTTGGTAAAAAAAATAAATTTTCAAATATATAAGCATCTTCCGTGAAAAAACTGCCGGGTTGAATTTGAGCTAAATTTACAACATTCATAATAAACCTCTTCGTTTATTTTCGGATTATACATTCCATAAACTTTATTTCACCATAGATATTAATACTATGATTTCAAAATATCAAATTAATTTGTATAAATATTACAACTTATTTTTAAATTAATAATTTATTGACTTTTTAGAGGTGTTTGGTTATAAGCTTTAAATATGTCAAAATTTGATAACAATTTTAAAATAACTGAAAAACTGCTGCTTATCATATTATCTTTTGCTATAATCCCTATGATTTTTCTTGTATATTTTTCATCTAAAAATGTTTTTGAATTCTTAAAAAAACAGAACATGACCTACTATCACACGCTATTGAAACAAGTTAATGAAAATATTGACTATTTCAAAAAACAAAACGAAGAATTTATTAAAGACATCGTCTCAAATGAAAATTTTAATAAAATTATTGAATCAGACTTTACAAATGAAATTGAAAAATTAAAATTTTTTAACAGTATCGGAGAAAATAA
>ENA-UOWE01006212-UOWE01006212.1-activated-sludge-metagenome-genome-assembly--contig:-NODE-6212-length-10623-cov-3.964421_pt1 | contig 10623 bp, 6 predicted proteins | sample MGYA00249841_ERZ761562 | MGnify/ENA primary metagenome ERZ761562 (study PRJEB28883, sample SAMN05720200) | activated sludge metagenome | isolation source: Anaerobic digester | place: Japan... | reverse complement strand
TTCTATGGCTGAAAAAGACAAAACCTGAAACATTCTCAAAAGTAAGGTACATCCTGCATTTTCCGCAGTACTTCTCATTTATGCTGTCGGGGCAGGTAGTTTCTGAACATACATCACTGGGTTGCCATACTGCACTGTGGGATTTTGACAATATGAAATATCATCCGTGGGTGCATGATGAGAACCTGCGACTTCCCGAACCTGTTTCGGTTTTTAAGCTTAAGGAAGCAAATATTTCGGGTAAGAGGGTAATGGTTGGGACGGGTTTACATGATAGTTCGGCATCACTTGCACCATATTTCAGCCCTGACACAGGCAACTTTATACTGGTTTCAACAGGCACCTGGTGTATCAGCATGAATCCGTTCAATCATGAACCACTTACAACGGAAGAGCTTAACCAGGATTGTCTCTGCTACATGAGTATCAACAGGGAACCGGTAAAATCTTCCAGACTTTTCCTCGGACATATGCATGATGAAGCAGTGGGGAAAATCAGCCAGTATTTTAAGATAAACGAGAATTCTTTTCGTCTGGTAAAACCTGATGTCAAACTGCTTAACAGGATGATGGGGAAATTCATGGATGAGAAGATTTTTACAATTCCTGGAAGCAAACCTGGCGCACTGCGGGATGAACCGGAACTTTTCTTGTTCGACAATTTTATTGAGGCTTATCACCAGTTGATGATTGAGCTTTCTGACCTTACTGTAGAAGCTATAAACAGGGCAGCAGGGGAGGATGATAAAACTGAAAACATTTTCATTACAGGTGGATTTTCGAAAAACCCGCTCTTTCTGAAACTTGTTGCAAGTTCATTTCCCGATAAAAGGGTATACACGTCTGAAATAAGCAATGCCACATCTCTGGGAACAGCAATGGTTACACTCAGAGCCCTGATGCCAGATAAGGAGTTTAAACCGGATCTGGGACTCACAGAGATTACTTTGTGAAACGAACTATTTAATACCAATAACACAATCCTGGAGAATTGTGTTTGTTTCGATACATGTGCTAATATTAAATTATTGCTAAAATGAAAATAAATATCCTGCTCCTGTTTACATTACTGATTCTGAATATTACAACATTATCTCAGGAAAATCCTGCACGTCAGTGGCCATGGTACAGAGGTTACCATATTTCGGGTGTTCTTGATAATGCAAACCTGCCCGAAACGTTTGATTTTAAAACCATGAATAATATCAGATGGAAAACAGAAATACCGGGGCTTGGACTTTCTAGTCCTGTAATATGGGGAAACAGGCTTTTTGTTACTACCGCATTAAGCAAGTCTGATAATAAAGGATTCCGGACTGGAATTTTTGGAGATGTAACATCTGTTGATGATGTATCAGAACATGAGTGGCTTGTTATATGTTTCGATAAGAACAATGGTAACCGTATCTGGGAAAGAGTGGCTCACAGAGGTGTACCGGCAATGAAAAGACATCCTAAATCAACTCATGCCAACGCTTCAGTTGCTACTGACGGAAAACATGTTGTTGCTTTTTTTGGCTCAGAAGGTCTATATTGTTACGATTTTAATGGGAATCTTTTGTGGAAAAAAGATTTCGGAGTGCTGAAATCAGTTTTCTTTAGCATGCCTGAAGCACAATGGGAATTTGCAAGTTCACCAATTATATATGAGGGCAAGATAATTATCCAATGTGATGTTCTGGAAAACTCATTCGTGGCTGTACTGGATGCTGCTTCAGGTAAAGAATTATGGAGGGTAAACCGTGATGAATACCCAGGATGGTGCACACCTAACATATATACTTTCCAGGGCAGGAAATATGTTGTTGTAAACGGTTATAAACACCGTGGTGCCTACGAACTTGAAACAGGCAAAGAAGTATGGCGCATGTCAGGTGGAGGTGATATTCCGATACCATCACCGGTGATTGGAAAAGATATTATTTATTTTAACAGTGCGCATGGTAAAAGTTCACCTATTCTGGCAGTAAAAGCAAGTGCCAGAGGTGATATCACACTTAAGGAAGGAGAAACATCAAATGATTACGTTTTATGGAGCCGACCTCGTGGTGGATCTTACCTGCAGACACTTCTTTTATACAGAAACCACCTTTATAATCTTAACTGGAATGGTACCATTAATTGTTATGATCCTTTAACCGGAGAAGAAATCTTCTCAGGTAAACTCGGGGATGCAAAAAGCTTTTCAGCTTCGCCAGTGGCATCAGACGGAAAAATATATGCAGTTGATGAAGAAGGTACAATTTATATTCTCCGTGATGGCAACAAATACGAACTAATTGCAGAAATACCTTCAGGTGAAGTTTGTATGTCAGCACCAGCAATAACCGACGGGATGATTTTTTTCAGGACACAAAAATACCTGTATTGTGTCGGCAAAAAATGATTACAGAAAGAATTAATTTATTCTTTTCTTAAAGCAGATATCAGATAATCTTTGTCAATACTACGGATTGCAAAAAGCAGGGCAGTCATCCCGGTAATAATTATTGCCATTATAATAGTAAGAATCGACACCAGAGGGATGTCGGTACTTTTTTCTACCGAAGGCAATGTAGCTGTAAGTGCTGAAAGAGTTCCTGTTATTACACCAGCTACCAGTATTATAATTTGTTCTTTAAGAAGAATTTTTCTAATCTTTTTAACCATAAAACCAGTAGCCAGCATAAGTGCAAATTCCCTCCTCCGGAAGTTGTAGTTCTGCCTGAGTACAAATGCAAGCCCGATAACACCGAGAATCATTCCCAATCCTCCAAGTACCATAAATACTGAAAGATATGTATTGGTTACCTCGAAAAATTTTTCGAGACGTTCTCTGGTGCTCATGATATTGATTCCATAACTGTTAAACCTGGCACTTAAAATTTTTCTGTAATCTTCAGTAAGTTCCGGGTTTCCGCCTGCAAGAAAAACTGAATATCCTGACACAGAAGGAAAGAATCTGCTGAAAAATTCTTCACCTGTGATTACATAACCTTGAAATACAGACGATTTTAAACCTCCGGCAATAATTATATAAAGTTTTTCACCATTTTCAGCATTATAAATAAGTGTATCACCTACACGCATTTTTAAGCCCCACTGGAGTACTGTCTGGTCGGCATAACCATATATTATATTTTCTCCGGGGGTTCTATTAAGCATTTCCCATGGGTCGGAAGGGTTAGCTTCCTTCAGCAGGGTTGAAAAACTAAATGCTTTTCGTTCGCGAAGTGTTGATGGGTCTATTCCAAGAAGCGGGGGACTGGTAACGTGATGAAGATTAAGACAGCTGGCGTCATCACCCTGCAGTCTTTTTGCTTGAAGGAAAAAAATTGTTTCTGCAGGAAAATAGCTGAGCCCATGTGCCTTTTTGCCTTCTTTTGTATTAAGGTTTTCTTTCACCGGTACAGTTGTTTCTGCCCATAAAAGAAAACCACCGGTTCCTCCACGCTGCGAAAGGCTGCTTTCATTTACCTTCAACCTGTTGACTCCAGTTATTATAACAGCAAAAAGACCTGCTGATATCAGGAGGACAGGCATTACAGCCCTTGCAGGGTAAAAGGAGTAATAACTCCTGGAAACAGCAAGTTCTGAATTCACCGTTTTATGCAAAGGAGCTTCTTTCCTGATGATGAGAAAAAACCACAATAAAATCAGACCTGCAAATAATAATCCGCCTGCGCTGTACGATACTGACAATAAAGGTTCCTTAAGAATTGCATAATCAGCCAGCAGAAGGATAATTCCTGCTGTAATAAAAAGAGTGGAGATTATCCTGATTAATTCTGGTTTGACGTTAATTACTTTGAATTCCCTGCTTTCTCCCATCTGCATCTCCTTAAGAAATTTTCTAACCCTGATAAACTGAAGTGTGATTGACGTGAGGAAAGCTGCTAAAAAGCCTGCAAATGAAGGAACTAATCCTGTTACTGCTTTAATTGTGTCGGTTTGCACAGCTCCTCTCCATACTCCGTTAAGAGCTCTTACTACAATTTCGTTAAAAAATATTCCGGCAAAGACTCCTGCCAGACATCCTGCAACAGAAATAATCAGGTTTTCAGCTAAAAGCAGCTTTTTGATTTTCCTGTTGCTGAAACCCAGTGCAAAGAATGAAAATATCTGGCTTCGGCGTGAGTCAAGGAAAGAGTTGACTGCCATTATCAGAAGAATAAAGCAGGAAGCAATTATAAAAAATCCAAGTCCGATAAACAATCCGCTGAAATCAACGCTCTGGTTGGCAGCATTTATCATATCATTCCGGATATTCCGTATAGCGAAACCACATTTAACAGGTTCAATTGAACCTGTGAGTGCATTTAAGATTTCATCCCTGCTTATATCCGGTGGCACCCTGATGGCAGTTGCAGAACCAAAATTACTTGCCCATATCTTTTTCCCGGTTTCATAATTTAAAAATATTTTGGGAGTGCCTTTATAAATATTCCAGTATTCCTCATCTTTCTTTCTGATAAGCTCTGTTTTTAACGGCATACCAGCATCCCATCTGCTGCATGATTGCCGTCCTGAGATACCGGGAAATTCAGGCATTAACTCCAGGTCATTCCATTTTCCCGCTATTTTCACAATATCATGCACAATAAACTTGCCCTGGTTTTCTTCAAAATCTGAAATCCTGTCAGGATCATACCATGTTAATGACAGGGTATCACCTTTTTTCGCACCAATATCACTGGCGAGCCATTCATTAATAAGAATTTTATTGCCTTCAGGGACTTCGGGATATATAAAACGTTCGACTGCAGAGGCAAAGGAATAAGGATTGAGTCTGCCTTCTTTTTCGGTGCTGTTAACCAGATAGGTTATCACAGGTGACGCACCAGGAATTATACTTTTTATTTCTTTAACAAGTGTGCTGTCGAAAAAGATTCTGCCTGTCAATATTTCATTAAATCCTGTTCTTTCACTATGTCTCACTTTCAAACCCAGATCGGCCGGCACAAGAATACTTTTCAGCTTTTCAAGGATCTCGTCAGTTGAAAATGAATTGTCTTTTTCTATAAGAATCCGGTTAGCTTTCCCGTTCCTGCTTAGTTCTGAAATATTGACAAAAATGTTATCAGGAGAGGTCTGTTTTATCTCGAGTGAAAAATTCCCTGCTTCTTCTTCAGTAAAAATATATTTGATTTTAAAAACATGTGAGGCAATATTACCTGCCGATGGAGCGAAGGGCGATGAAGAAGGCAGGTCTGAAATCTGACGGTGGGTAACAATTATTTCATCCCCAATAGAAAGATTCAATCTCCTTGCGAGATGTTCATTTATTGCTGCATCAACATTGTCAATGAACTTACCCTGCACATTATTTAATGTGAAAAAAGTATGCCTGATGCCATATATTTTAATGTTTTCAATTCTGTTTCCATTTCCGAATTTTTCTACAGATCCTTCAGTTTCGAGCACTGAAGCTGTTTTAATTCCGGTGACGGCAGTGAGCTTACTGTCGAGTTCCGGTCTGAAATATCTTAAACCCGAACTGATAAGCAAACCGGTATTTCCAAGGCGTTTTCCAGCTGAATCTCTCAGGCTTTGACGAACGGAATAACCTGTAAGCAGTGAACCTGTAAAAACAGCAGTCAGAACCATTATTATCACTGCCTGGTTAAATGCAGATTTTCTGTAATGAATTAAAGATTTCAGAACAAGTTTTCTGCTGCTTAGTTTCATCTTATGTTAAACAAATTCAGATTTTTACAAGTTTCCCATTCTCTATTTTGTAAATAATCGACATTTTCTTTGCCAGTGTCATTGAATGAGTCGCCAGTATTACAGCAGTTCCGTATTGCGAACTAATTTCCTTCAGCAGATTGCCCAGAATTTCTGCATTTGCAGCATCAAGGGAACCGGTGGGTTCATCTGCCAGCAGAAGAGAAGGTTTATTAATCAGAGCCCTGACAAGAGCCGCACGCTGTGCTTCACCTCCTGAAACCTGCCAGGGATATTTGGAGGATAGGTTCATTATTCCGGTACGCTCCATAAGTTCCCTGGCATATCCGACTTTTACACGATATTCATCATCCTCTAATTGTCTTGCTGACAGAGGAAGAAGTATGTTTTCCATTACGGTGAGATAGGGAAGAAGCAGGTGGTCCTGAAAAATGAATCCAATCTGCCTGTTACGGTAATCTGCAGCCTCATCAACTGTATAATTGTTAACGAGCTTTTCTCTGAATAAAATTTCTCCTGAATCAGGTCTATCTAGCAGACCGACAAGATTAAGTAACGTTGTCTTGCCAGAACCGGATGGACCTGTGACGGCTATTGTTTCACTTTCTTTCAATTCAAGGCTGAGACCATTGAGTACAATACCTCTTTGAGGATAAGATTTCCTGAGTTCCAGTACTCTTAACATCACTATATTATTTGGTTGACTTGTTAACAAGGGAACTGTACACATTAACCATGTCTTCTGTCATCTTTTCCATAGTCAGTTTGTTACCCACATTATACATGCCAGTTTTGCCGTATTCCTCCATGATATTTTTATTCCTGAGCATATAAATGATATTTTCGGTAAGTTCATCAACTGTATCGGGTTTGTAGAGTACTCCGCCACCTGTAATTTCAATTATCTCCGGAAAAGCTCCCGACCATGGAAGAACTACCGGTACACCTGCTGCATTTGCTTCTATCACATAAAGACCGAATGCATCAGGTTTGCGAACAGGGACACTTATCAGATCTACTGATTTGAGGAATTCTGCTTTTGCTTCCCCATGGAAATCACTGCAAATTTTAACTGAATCATGAAATCCGTATTTATGCAGCTTATTGAGCTGTTCTTTAAGGAAAGGCCTGTCGTCGCCAGTAAAGCCACCACATACAAACATCTTTAATGGTTTTAACTCAGTTTCAGATTTAATTTTAATAAAGGCATCTACTAGTTTATCAAACCCATTGTTATAATTCACTCTTGACAGATAGCCTATTGCTGGAGATTCTTTTTTAACTTCCGGAACAAGATAATCACTGCTTTCAATACCAGTTCTTATAACTTTTATTTTTTCAGAGTTAATACCTGTTTTGGAAATGAAAAAATCCTTGAAATAGAGGCTCGGAGTAATGAAAGCATCAACGAAAGATGATTCTTCTGCTATCATTTTCCACGCCTGCGACTGGTAAGGTTCTGCCATTTCATTTATCCAGTCATCTTCATTCTGCAGGGAGCATACTATTTTGATATCAAGATATTTTTTTATCTGTCTGGCTAATCCGATTACCAGCGCATTTGAAAGATGTACGATATCAGGTCTTATATCTTCCCGCAGGTGATTTACCAATCGTTCAAGTTCCTTTTTATGCCTTTCGTAGGTGCCGTCAATCATATGCAGTGTCAGTTCTTCATGACCTGCTGTTCTTACTGAGCCTGAGCTTTTTGCTGCAATCTTCAGAAGTGGCTTGGAGTCAAGTATTTTTTCAAAGAATGATGGCAACGATGGCATCTTCTCTCTCATATATAATGAAACGGCTCCAAAATAGACCTCTTCTTCAAATCCAGCTCTGGCATATTCCTTTTCGGGAGGGAGGTAGAGGGGAATTAACACAGATTCTGAATTACTGTACTTTTTTATTGCATTGTAATACAGCATGTCGCGGTAGCAATTACTGCAATAAAACGAGCCGCCAGAGCCTGTAACCAGAAAAGCGATTTTCATTGTCTATTGGTTTTTTTTCCAAAAGCAATAAGCCTTCCGTCTTGTGTAAGAATATAAAACCGGTCCTGTGTAACTGCAGGAGAAGAAATTATAGAACTTCCACAGTTAAAACTCCATTTTCTGCTGCCATCTGAAAGACTCAACAGGTAAACATAACCATCGGTACTTCCCACAAGAACATTGTTTCCAGATATTATCGGGGAACCTTCTATGCTTCCGTTTGTACGGTAACTCCACCTCAGGCTCCCGTCGGCAGTGTTAAAACAATATATTGAGTTATCTCCGCTTCCTGTAACCACGCTGTTGCCAGATAATGCAGGGACTGACATAACAGGGCTTCCGCCATCACCAATAGTTTTATACCATTTTATTTCCCCTTTATCTATATCCACCCGGTAAAAATTACCATCGTAATCGCCTATATAAGCTTCGGGGAATATAGTAGCAGGGGAAGCAGCCATATATACACCTATTTCAACAATTTTCATTTGTTTGCCGCTAAGAGGGTCAAGTATCCTCAGCATTCCGTCACATCCTCCGAAAATTACTCTGCTACCAGAGATAGCAGGAGCTCCGTTTATATAATTTTCAGTTTCAACCTTCCACATCAGTTTACCAGTTTCTCTGTCGACGCAATGAAGATAAAAATCGTAACTCCCTACAAGTAAATATGTTCTTTTACCAGAGCTCCATTCATTTGCAGATCCTGCTATCTGGTTACCGGTTTTGTACGACCATAAAATTTTTCCGGTTTCTTTGTCAGCAGCTCTCAATGTTCCGTCAACAGTACTGTAGATAACTTTGTTATCTGAAATAAGAGGCGGAGCTTCGATAGGGCTACCGGCTCCAAGTTTCCATTTAAGCTTGCCATTGCTTTCAACTGCTACAAGAGAACCTTTATCGGTTCCGAAATAAATAACGCCATTACTGATTACCGGAGAAGATTTTGTTCTATCTCCTGAATTGAAACTCCACAATACTTCAGGATTGGCGGGTAAAGTCCATTCCGTTTTCCCGGTAAGGCCGGGATTGCCTCTAAATAATGGCCAGTCGGGGTTTTGCGCGGTAATCGTTGTTGATACCCAAACTGTAATAAGTGAAATCAGATATATTTTTAACTTTTTCATTTTCCTCACTGCCCTGAATTTCTTCTCAGGATGTAACTTTAACTTTAACCTGTCATAATAAAATAAAATAAAATAAATAGTTCAGTCTGCAGAAATACAATAAAGATTTTTCTCCCCTCTTATATATATTTTCTTTTCCGAAAAAGCAGGGGTGCTGTCAGTGTCTTCTCCAATTGAGGATTCTGACACCAGCTCGTATGTTGCTGATGCTTTCACAATATGCATTACCCCATCCCTGTCGAGGAAATAAACCATTCCTCCTGCTACTATCGGTGAAGCGTAGAAAGAACTGTTAAAATAGTTTTCCCATAATTTCTCTTTGCTGTCGGCTTTATAACAGGCAATAGCACCTGTTCCATCAGAGATAAATAGAAATTCATCAGTTGCAGCCGGACTTGATACATCGGGGGTATATGTGTTGTCGGACCACCCGACTGTTGCCCCTGATTTATCTGGTTTTATCGCAAGAAGTGCTTCGTAATTGGCCGATACATAAACAAAATTGTTGTTAACCGCTGGTGATACAGCGACATCATTTACAACTCCGTTGATTGTCCATAATTCTTTTCCTGTCATTACATCAAATGCCGTCACTTCGGGACTGCCATTAATAATTACCTGTGGTATTCCATTAAACATACCCAGCGCAGGTGAAGAATTAACCGGTTTGCCTCTGCGGCTTGTTTCCCATAGCTGTTTTCCTGATTTTACATCAAAACCAATTACAGACAAACGTAATTCACTGTCATATTGTACCAGAAGTATGTCATTATAAATTAATAACGAAGATGTGTAACCATATGTATGTTCAGGCATACCCAGGTTTTTGGCCCATAAAAGATTGCCATTATGATCGTAGGCTACGAGGTTTCCGTTGGCAAAAATGGCGCAAACAGCATCTTTATTAACTGCAGGCGTTTGTATCGCCATTCCTGATTCCTCATCAGTTTCAGGTACATCTTTTGATGCTCCGGGAAAATCAGAGCCTGTGCCTGTCCAGAGTAAATCACCTGTGTTTTTATCATAACAATATACTTCGAATACGCTGCCTTCAGCCCCGGTTAGGAATAATTTATCACCCCAGATGACAGGTGAACTTTTTCCAAATTTTGGAACCGGAACTTTCCACTTTATGTTCTTCCCGGTATTTCCATCCCAGTCGGTCGGATACCCTTCTCCACCGGCTATTCCTCTGCTACCTTCACCTCTGAAATTCGGGTAATTTATTCCATCGGGTACAGGTAAAACCGCACTGGCTTTACCTGTTTCTTCAGACCTAATTCCCTTTTTTGCTTCCCCCGGAGCAGGCAAAAGAGGCCGTAAAGCAAATGATGATATAACAGCCAGGATGAAAAACACTGAAGAAAATACTATCAAATATTTCTTGCTTCGTTCCTTTTCTTCCGTTATCTGAGGCTTTGGGGGCAATTTTCCCCTTGCAGATTTTTCCTGACCCGTTGATAACCACTGGAAAACAACGAACAGAATAGCCCCTGCAAGTAAAAGATATGACCCTGTTTCCAGTTGCCATCTTGCTGCAAAATATGCTTTGCGCGCAATAAGGTCAAGAGATCTTACATTCTCTGCTATATCTGCGTTTTCAGGATCCTTGTCAAACTGTTCAATAATACTCTTCAGGGCTGGATCCTCAAGAGGATCAGATGTTTTTAACTGTATCAGACTCATAATCATGGTAAAAGCAATTACCATTGTAAAAATGCCTGATACAACACTTAAATTTCTGAAAAGTCTGATCTGATTTTCCGAAAATTTCATCTTTCTATTCAGTTTTAATTTTCACCGGACAATATTCAAAACATTTTCCACAACTAACGCATCTT
>ENA-UOWE01006208-UOWE01006208.1-activated-sludge-metagenome-genome-assembly--contig:-NODE-6208-length-10628-cov-4.600492_pt1 | contig 10628 bp, 10 predicted proteins | sample MGYA00249841_ERZ761562 | MGnify/ENA primary metagenome ERZ761562 (study PRJEB28883, sample SAMN05720200) | activated sludge metagenome | isolation source: Anaerobic digester | place: Japan... | reverse complement strand
GGGGCTGCTCGTCCCGTCTGACGTCCGGGTAGGCTGCACGAGGTCGCCGGTAACGGCGGCCCCAGAGAGATGATCACCGGGCGCTGGCCTTCCAACGCCTACAGAATGCGGCTTATAGGCCAGCTTGCTATCGGGTTCGGATGTGATCTGACAGGCCCAGCGACGCCTGTCCGGCCTGTCGGGAGACTATGTGATGGTGCGTGTCCTGTTCGTCTGTCTGGGCAATATATGCCGCTCGCCAATGGCCGAGGCTGTTTTTCAGCGCATGGTCGAGGACGCCGGGCTGACCGATAAGGTTCAGGTGGACTCGGCCGGCACAAGCGCCTATCACGTTGGTGAGCCGGCGCACCCCGGCACGCAGCGCATCTTGTCGCACCACGGCATCCAGTATCGTGGCCGCGCCCGTCAGCTTGCCGGCAGCGACGTCACTGGCGACCAGGTCTACCTGATCGCCATGGACAGCGACAACGCCGCCGAGCTACGCCGGCGCTTCGGCGAGTCGGCTCCCATCCATCGCCTGCTTGATTTTGCCGGCCACACCGCCGCCCGCGACGTGCCCGATCCCTATTACAGTGACAACTTTGACTATGTTTACCGGCTGGTCGAGGACGGCTGTCGCGGCCTTCTCGATGCCGTCCGGGCCGACGCCGGTCTGTAACCGGTGACCGCGGCCGGGCAACGCCGTGATGCCGATCCCACTTCGGCTTCCATCCCCTCCCTACTTGTCCCGGCCGCGCTCTGTTCACATGGTCTAACCCATAGCAGGAGAGACAGCGAGAATGGCGAGTGTGAGTGAGCATGAGGTCATTGTAGTTGGCGCGGGGCCAGGCGGTGCCACCGCGGCCACAGCCCTGGCCCAGGCGGGGCGCGACGTGGCCCTCCTCGACCGGCAGCGCTTCCCGCGCGATAAGATCTGCGGCGACGCTGTCTCGCTGGGGGCCATCCGCATCATGAATGACTTGGGCATGGCCGATAAGATCGCCGCGGCCCGCGCGCGTGGCGAGTTCTACCCGCTGGACGGCATGCGCCTCGTCGCGCCCTCGGGGCACACGCTCCACATGGACTTTCACCCCGGCTCGGTGGGCGAGGATTCCTATGTCGCGCCACGTCTCTACTACGACGCCGTCATCCAGCAGCATGCCATCGATTCTGGAGCGTGCTTCGAGCAAGCTGAGGTCGAAGCGCCCCTGCTGGTCGATGGCCGGGTCGTTGGCGTGCGGGCGCGGCGCAATGGCGCTGTCCACGAGTACCGAGCGCCGTTGGTCATCGCCGCCGACGGCGTTACCTCAACCATCATGCGCCAGTTGCGGCCGGAGACCGAGCAGCACGTCGATATGCACCGCGCCGTGGCCTTACGCGCCTACATCGAGGGTATGGAGATATTCCCCCACAAGGTCGAGTTCTTTCTCTATGAAGAAGTGCTGCCCGGCTACGCCTGGATTTTCTCGGCTGGCGACGGCCTGGCCAACGTCGGTTTGGGCATGCGCCTCGACGTCTTCCGCCGCAATAGGCACAATCTCAAGAAGATGCTGCATGACTTTCTGGACATGCCGGCCATTCGCCCGCGGCTGAGGGAAGGACATACTGTCCGTGACATGGCCATTTGGCAACTGAGCTTCGGCTCGCAGAAGGGGCTACAGTACGCCTTCGACGGCGCGCTGCTGGTGGGCGACGCGGCCGGGTTCATCAACCCGCTGACCGGCGGCGGCATACATAACGCGCTCATTTCCGCCTTGCTGGCGGCCGAGACGGCCGACGAGGCCCTGCGGCGCGGGGATGTCAGTCGCGCCGGCTTGCAGGTCTACGAGGAGCGCTGCCGCGAGACCATGTGGTCGGGGATGCGCACGTCCTTCTTCTACCAGCGCTTCCTGATGAACTATCCTATGCTGGTCGACCGGCTGATTCGCTTCCTGGGCCGGCACGGCGGCCTGGCCAAGGTCTTCGTTTCTAAGCTCTAGCGTGAGCCTTCCGGCAGATAGACGAGGATGTGCGAGGGCAGCTCGAAGACAGAGAGGTTCTTGCTGACAAAGGCATCGGCCCCGGCGGCCAGAACGGTCTCGCGCACTTCCGGCCGGTTGTTGGCTGAGTAGATGACGATGCAGGGTGGCTTCTCTGGTCGCAGGGCGCGGATGCGGCGGCACGCTTCGATGCCATCCATGACCGGCATCATCACATCCAGCAGGATCACATCCGGCACCCGGCCGGCGATGCTGTCTAGCGCCTCCTGGCCACTGGACACCCGCGTAACCGCCCAGCCCACCCGTTCAAAGACAATCTGATAAAGGTTCGCCAACGAAAGGTTGTCGTCAACGATTAAGACCGAATGGCTCATAGAAACCCGCGTTCCCGCCCAAAGATAAGGTAATCGCTGATTGTATCGTCGTAGCGTGTATTGACCAGAAAAAGGAAGCGCCCGCGCAGGGCGGGCGCTCGTGAACGATGACAACGGGGGCGCTAGTCGCCTAGCGCTTGGGGACGACGCGCTTGGCTTGGGGGCCTTTGCCCTGATCGATCAGATCATACTCCACCCGGTCGCCTTCGTAGAGATTGCGATAGCCATCGCCGTCGATGGCTGAATAGTGGACGAAGACCTCTTGTCCACCTTCGTCCGGGTTGATGAAGCCATACCCCTTCAAGCGGCTGAACCACTTCACAATACCTGAAGCGCGGAACATAGAACCAATACCTCCAACGTTACTACGGATTGCTCCAAAGCGCTCTGACTACGGAGGGCCTCAGATAAAGCACCATTTCGCTTCCGTAAAATGGTGCTTCAACTGTAGCGGACTACCAATACCTGGCGTGTACCGAGGCTACCAATACATTTGCGGTTACTGGCAGATTAGCATATTGGGCCGGAGAGGGTCAACGGGGGCAGACGACATTTCACGCCTTCTTCACGGCGTCTGCACGCCTTTTTGGGGCGGCGGCGCAGGGGCCAATTGGGGCGCGCACTGGCCCCAGGTTGGCGCGGCGCGGCGCGATTAGCGGAGCAGCGACCCTATGAGATAGGGCGCAACATGGTCTGCAAAAAGGCTTCGCGCGCGCCAGTGTCGGCAAAGCCGAGGCTTTCGGCCAGCTGGATCGAGGCCGCGTTCTCCTCAGCGACGACGTAGAGGGGTGTGCGACCGCTCTCCAGCACGTATTGGCACAGAGCGGCGACCACACTGCGCCCCCAGCCCTGTCGCCGGAACTGTGGGCGCGTGCTGACGGCGATCTCGGCGAAGGTGGGCGACTGCCAGTTGAGCGACGCCGTGGCCGCCACCTCTTCCGTGCCCGTCTGCGACGAGCGGATGGTGAAGCGCGGCAGCCCGCCCGGCCCCTCGCCGCGCGTCACCAGCACATTGATGACCGGCTCGAATCGCCGGCCGTCCAGAGCATACAGGCGCAGGCGTTCCTCCGACTGGGTGTCGCCCAGCGCCCGCAGCAGGGGCAGATAGCGGTCCGGGGCGCTGATGATGACCGGTTGGCCGGGGCCAAGCGCCTGGCGCAAGAGGGCGGCGGCGGCCTCGGTCGCCGTCGGGTCGCGGTCGGTGGGCAGGCGCATGGTTACCAACGGCCGGAACAGGTCGATCCCCGTCCGCGAAAGGGCCACATAGCCATCGGCGTGCTGACCGTCTACCAGCGGCGACACAATGAGCGTCGTCCGCTCGTCGGGGTGATAGAGCGCGTAGTAGGCGGCCATCGCGTCAGCCGGCTCGCGCTCGCGCAACAGGTGGCGGATGGCCCGCCGCTTGTCCTGGATGCCGGTCATGCCACGCTCCGTAGCGCCCGCAAGGCGCAGCCGATGGCCGCCTCCACGGCGACACCGACAACTTCCTGCCCGGGCTGATAGCTGTCCATGCTCTCGGCGCTGGCCAGCACGTTGCCGTCCACGGCCAGGATGGCCGCCGTGGCCACGCCGCGCAGGCTGCCGACGAGGAAAAGCGCCGCGCACTCCATCTCCACGGCCAGCACGCGGGCGGCGGAGAGAACGCGGTAATCGGGCGCGCCGGCCAGGGGCACGCCGGGGTAAAAGCTGTCGCGCGAGATGACGAAGCCGCTGTGGGCGGGCGGCCCGGCCTCGGTCGCGGCGCGAGCCAGGGCCAGCGTCAGGGTCGGGTCGGCCACGGCCGGGTAGCCATCGGGGACAGTCTCGCGGCCGTAGCCGATGTTCTGCACCGCGGCCGTGGCCACGACCAGGTGGCCGGCGTCCATGCCGGCTTGCAGCGCGCCACACGTGCCCACGCGCACGATCTGCCGCGCCCCGGCGGCGATCAGTTCCTCGAAGGCCACGGCCGCTCCCGGCGCGCCGACGCCGTGGGAGCAGACCGTCAGTGGCAGGCCCTCGTAGCCGCCGCGCAGGGCGCGATACTCCCGGTGGTGGCTCAGCGGTGTGGCCTCGTCCAGGCGGGCGGCGATGCGCGCGGCCCGCGCCGGGTCGCCGCAGACGATGACCGCCGGGGTGACCTCACCGACGGGCAGACCGGTGATGGGTAGCAAACGTTGGCTCATGGCTTCTCGCGGCGCTTACGCTTAGTAGGTTTCCGGCGCCGCCGGTTTGTTGGCCAGCACTTCGTCGATGGCGGCCATTACGTCATCAGTCAGTTGCGGCAGGAGTTCGAGCGCGTGCAGGTTGTCGTGAACTTGCTCCACGCGCGACGCGCCCAGGATGACCGTGCTGACGTGGGGATTGCGCAGACACCAGGCGATGGCCAGCCGGCTCATGGTCGTGCCCAACCCCTCGGCGATGGGCGTCAGCCGGCGCACCTTCTCCAGGTTGGCCTGGCCCTCGTCGCTCTCGATGTTGTCGCGCATCCACTCGTAGCCGGCCAGGTTAGCGCGCGAATCGGTGGGGATGCCATCGTTGTACTTGCCGGTCAGGATGCCAAAGTAGAGCGGCGAGAACGTCGTCGTGCCCAGGCCCATCGTCTCATAGAGCGGCAGGAACTCGCGCTCGACCTTGTCGCGGTGGAGCATGCTGTATTGCGGCTGTTCCATCGTCGGCGGAATGAGGTGGTACTGCCGGGCAACGCCGTAGGCCTCGGCCAGCTGCTGCGCCGACCATTGCGACGTGCCCCAGTAGAGCACCTTGCCCTGGTGGATCAGTTCGGTCATCATGCGGACGATTTCTTCCATGGGCACGTTGATGTCAGGGCGGTGGCAGAAGTAGAGGTCGAGGTAATCGACCTGTAAGCGGCGCAGGGCATCGTGGCAGGCCTCGAAGACGTGCTTGCGGTGCAGGCCGCGCTGGGTTGGCTTGGGGTCGTCCACCGACCCCCACATGACCTTGCTGGAGACGATGTAGCTGTCGCGCGGCCAGCCGACCTGCCGCAATGCCTGGCCCATGATCGTCTCCGACCGGCCGCCGGCATAGACCTCGGCGTTGTCGAAAAAGTTAACGCCGGCTTCATAGGCCGCGCTCATGGTCTCCAGGGCCTGCTCGACGCCTAACTGGTGGCTGAAGGTGACCCACGAGCCATACGATAGAGCACTGACCGGCAACCCGGACTTGCCCAGACGACGATACTCCATACTCTAGACTCCTTGATGTAGACGTTGTCCCGCCTGATACGGGAAGATATGGGCGCGTTCCCCGCCGCGGATGGCCTCCTGGCGGGCGCGCCAGTAGTCAACGGTGTAGAGGTCGCTGTGAGCGCTCTCGAACACCGCGCGCAGCGAACCGCTGAGCCCCAGGAAGTTGGGGAACTCCTCCGGGAAGATGTCGTTGGTGTTGATGTGGAACCACGGCTCGGCGGCCAGCTCCTCTTCATAGCGATCTGTCGGCGGCAAGCGGCGAAAATTGCACTCCTCCAGCAGACACAACTCGTCGTAGTCGTAGAAGACGACACGGCCGTGGCGCGTGACGCCGAAGTTTTTCAGCAGCATGTCGCCGGGGAAGATATTGCTGCAAGCCATGTCCTTGATCGCCTGGCCGTAATCGACCACGGCGGCGCAGGCGGCGGCCTCACGCGCCTCGCGGGTGAAGATGTCCAGCGGGATAACGCGGCGCTGAAAGTAGGTGTGGGCCAGTACGACCGTCTTCTGGCCGATGACGACTGACTGGCTGCAATCGCGCTGCAATGCCTCCAGCAGTTCCGGCGAAAACAGGTCGCGGCTGAACTCCAGATATTCGAACGATTGCGCATCGACCAGGCGGCCGGCACGGTCGTGGCGATAGACGAGGTCATACTTGGCCATGACCTCCTTGCGCGTTGAATCCTTAGGATAGTTGAAGTGGTCTTTGATCAGCTTCAGGACAATATCGTAGCCAGGCATGGTGAACACCAGCATGACCATGCCCCGCTGCCCGCGAGCGATCTCAAAGCGCTCCTGGGTATAGGCCAGGTGGTCGAGCAGGTCGCGGTATAACTCTGTCTTGCCATGCTTGTTGTAGCCGATGGAAATATACAACTCGCCCGTGCGCTTGCGCGGCACGATAGTTTTGAGAAAGTGCACCAGGTCGTAGGGGCGCGCGACATCGACGTGAAAATAAGAGTGGGCAAAGCTGAACAGGATGCTGACGCTATCCTCGTCTAGCAGGATGCTATCGACGGTAATGCCCTCTGGCGTGTGAATGAGGGCCAGCGCCAGGGGGAAGCTCTGTGAGCCGCTGAAGAGCCGGCCGACCAGATAAGCCCCCATGCCGCGATAGAAAGCGGGCTTGACCATCTCCACCCGCTGGACAGTGTGCAGCGTGTTGAGCGCCTCCAACTGCGCGTCGATGCGCGCGGCTGCTAGATGGGCGTCCTCGGCCATGTCGCGAAACGAAGCCGCGAAGCGGCTGTCGCGCAGGATGGCCATCACCAGATCTGTCGTGGACGTGATGCGGCTGTAGACGCGGTAGACAGGTGACTGCGGCCGCGTCGGCGGCGTCTCAAAGTCGGTGGCCACAAACTCGATCTGATGATCGACGCCGACAGTGGTGAAAATGCGGCGCGTGACCGAGTTAAAAAAGGTCTCGGCCACTTCCCAGTCATCGCGCTGGGCGATCAGACTGGAGTAGACCGCCTTCATGCTGGCCCAGATGATCTTGTTGTCCAGCCGCTCGCGGAGCAGGTCGCGGATGGCCGCCTCGGCTAGCTCGACGATGCGCCGGTAGAGGCCCAGACGCGCGGCCGCGTCCTCTTGCAGGCCGCCCCAGTCCTGCATCTCGAAGCGGTGCTTGGCCTGGCCGGTGATGGCCTGGAACTGGTCGTGGAAGGTGTTGTAGGCGTTCTGCAGAGTTCCCGCGCCGACGTTAGCCAGACGGCTGTCCGTCAGGCGCGTCATGGCACGAGCGGTTCCGGCAGCGGCTCGGGCGACGCCGCATGACGGCGGCTCAGGCCGATGACAATGAGCAGAGCCAGCACCAGCGCGCCGATGGCGACGAGCAAGGCGATATTTGTCTCGTTGGCCGCCGGCATGGTCGCGACCTCGTCCGCGCGCGTCTCTGGGGCGGGCGCGTCGATAGCCGGGGGCGGCGGCACAGGCAAGGCTGCCACCGGCGTGTCCTTCCAGCGCGCGCCCTCCTCAATGAGCATCACCGGGATGCCATCGCGAATGGGGTACTTGTAGCCGGTGTCAGCCGACACCAGCCAGCAGCCGCGCACCAGTTCCAGCCGGCCGGGGTCGGCGCCGTAGCGGTCGCCTTCCTGGATAGCCTGCGGGTCGCGCAGAATCTCCAGGAGATCGGGGCTGATGGGCGAGGGAGTCTGTCTATTGACCATTTGGTTCCCTTCCTCTGCGGGGATTTGCAGCGGCGCAAGGGCGCGGGCGCGTGGGCCGCGTCGCCCGGCTGCCTATGGGATGATACGCCTAGACGTTGGCCGCTGTCAACTAAAGGCCGCCGGCCCAGTGGGCTTTTCCAAAGTCGTCTAGCGGCCAATGACATGACAGGTGGCTGCCCACCTGTCGGGTCGGTGCGTCTGGGCTGGGGACGAAGAATGTTAGCTATCGAGCCAGAACAGGCCGGTCTGTTCCCCTTCGGCGCTATAGGCGGCCAGGGCCGTCTCCAGATTCTCGTAGATGACAATGGGGCTGTGGCCTCCCAGCCAGATCGAGACGTAGTTGCGGTCGGGATACTCCGCGCCCAGGGCCAGAACGTTCGTCTTGTCCACCGAGTCGGCTGCGCCGCGGACGATGGCGAAGCGGCGGAAGCGACCAAATAACTCCTGCTGCGCCGCGCGGAACTCCGGGCTGATCATCGGCAGCGTCCGCTGCAACGTCTCGGCGTCCTCGCGGCGGGCCAGAGCCGCGCCAGCGGCGGTCGTGACGGCGGTGATGGCCGCGGTGCTGGCCCCAAATTGTAGCAGGAAGCGGCGGCGGTCAATGCCCGCCGGCGTTGGGGTTGTCGCCGCCGCCGGGGCGATGGGCGTGACTGGCTCTTCGGACGGAAGCATGGCCGGGGCCACGACGGCCGGCGCAGGGCGCAGCAGGCGGCCGAACGCATAGCTGAGCAGCAGCCCCCAGCCAACGAGCGCTGCCACCAACCAGACGATGATGAGCGGCGCAGGCAGCGGCGAACTGCGCACGGCCAGACTGACGAAAACCATCGGCACAGCCAGCAGCGCGCCAGCCGTCAGGCCATCAATGGCGTCAGGGGCGCGTCCGCGGCGCATGACAAAGGCGTAGAAGGCCAGACCCACCAGATAGGCCAATGCCAGGAACAGCGCCAGCCCGACGAGCCACTGGACAAGCGGGGCGGTTTCGGCGATGTTGCCCGTAGGGCTGCTCAGGGAGTCGACCAGCGCGGCCCACGGCGTGAAGCCGGCGCGCACGGGCCAGTCGTACAGGTCGAGCGGCGGGAAGGGCAAACGGAGCAATTGCGCGCCCAGATAGAGAATGCCCAGCAGCGGCAGCGTGGCCAGCAGGACGACGAGCGCGGCCAGACCCAGGCCAGGGCTGTTTGTGGGGGTGGCCTTGCGGGCAACGCGCCGCGCGGATCGGCGGCGTGGGGGAGGGGGCGGTTGTTGGTCGGTCATAGGCGCTCTCTACTATTCCAGTACTGGGTTACGATTATCCTAAAGGTGAGAGGGTGGGGCGAACTTGCTCATGTGGCGGTCAGTCGGCGGCGCGCCGGCGACCGGCCCCAGAGAAAAAGGCGCGGCGGCGTGTGGTCGATGGTCATCCTCACCGGCCCCATGCCGCCGCTGGTTGTCCCTCCGCCCGCCGGCTGCGCCCGCCCAGGGCTGGCCCAACCGCGCGGGTCGCTTCTCTATAGCGCCGGGGCCAGGGCCAGCTTGCGGCTGCCCAGGCCGTGTACTTGCTCCAGGAGCATGTTGGTAATGTCGTCTGGCGGCTGGGTCAGGTAGCCTTCCTGGAAGTGGAAAAAGCTCCGCAACGGCAAATCCATCAGGAAGCTCAACAGATCCATATCCACTGGCTCTTCAGAGCCATTGCCGGCAAACACGCCGCCCTTCTTCATCAACTCGTCGAAGATGGGTTGCAGGATAGGCTGGCCAATGGGATCGGCGAACCAAGCGCGGATCGTCGATTCGTCGTGCAGCAGACTGGGCAGCTCCAGGGTGCATTCCAGCGTCACCGTGGCCTGGCCGCGGATGTCGGCCGACGACGCGCCCACGAGGATGTCGAACTCGCCATCCTCGGTGATCCACTGGTGATAGGCCGGGTCGTAGTAGGCGAAGGCGCGGAAGTCGAGCGGAATATTGACCGTCCTGGTCTCGCCCGGCTCCAGCGCCACTTTGGCGAAGCCCTTCAGCTCCTTCGCCGGCCGGATGAGCCGCGCGGCGCGGTCGTGGACATAGACCTGCACAACTTCCTTGCCGGCCACGGCGCCCGTGTTGGTTACGTCCACCGACACAGTGACGCCATCCACATCCCGGAAGTGAACGGTGGGGACACCGTTGCCGGCCGAGACGCGCACGTGGTCATAGGCGAAGGTGGTGTAGCTCAGACCATAGCCAAACGGGAACTGCACCGGCATCTGCTTGGTGTCGTAATAGCGATAGCCGATGAACAGACCCTCGCCATAGCGCACGTCGCCGTTCTCGCCAGGGAAGTTGAGGAAGGCGGGTGTGTCCACCAGGCGCAAGGGGTAGGTCTCGGCCAGCTTGCCGGAGGGGTTGACGCGGCCGAAGAGGATGTCGGCGATGGCCCCACCGCCGGCCTGGCCCATCATCCACGCCTCCAACACGGCCGCCGCGCCGTCGATCCACTCGCTCATGGCCACCGGCGCGCCGTTGTTGAGGATAACGACGGTGCGGGGCTGTGCCGCCGTCACCGCCTGAATGAGGGCTACCTGCTGCGTTGTCAGACCCATGTCGGGCCGGTCATAGCCTTCTGACTCCTTGAACGTCGGCAGGGCGATGTAGAGCAGGGCCACGTCGGTCGCCTGGGCCGCGGCCACGGCCTCGTCGATGAGCGCCTGGTCGCGGGAGTCGTCGTCGGGGTAGCCCGCGGCATAGCGGAACTCGGCGTCGCCGGCCAGCCGGCGCAACTCCTCGAAAGGCACATCTACCTGCGTTGGATTGATGTGGGAACTGCCGCCGCCCTGGAAGTGGGCTTCCAGGGCCGCCCGGCCGATGACGGCGATGCGCTGCGGCGCTTGCAACGGCAGCAGGCCATTGTTCTTCAGCAACACCATGCTCCCGCCGGCGACGCGCCGCGCCAGGGCGTGATGGGCAGCCGCGTCGAACGTGCCGCCCTTG
>ENA-UOWE01006205-UOWE01006205.1-activated-sludge-metagenome-genome-assembly--contig:-NODE-6205-length-10632-cov-8.478586_pt1 | contig 10632 bp, 5 predicted proteins | sample MGYA00249841_ERZ761562 | MGnify/ENA primary metagenome ERZ761562 (study PRJEB28883, sample SAMN05720200) | activated sludge metagenome | isolation source: Anaerobic digester | place: Japan... | reverse complement strand
GCGATCGTCCGTTTTCACGCGACAGAAAACCTTTCGGTGATGATGATCGTCCGAAGCGTCCATACAACCGAGAAGAAAAAAGCGATCGTCCGTTTTCACGCGACAGAAAACCTTTCGGTGATGATGATCGTCCGAAACGTCCGTACAACAGAGATGAAAAAAGTGATCGTCCGTACTCACGCGACAGAAAACCGTTCGGTGATGATGAAAGACCGAAACGTCCATACAACAGAGAAGAGAAAAGTGATCGTCCATTCTCACGCGACAGAAAACCGTTCGGTGATGATGAAAGACCGAAACGTGCTTACAACAGAGAAGAGAAAAGTGATCGTCCATTCTCACGCGACAGCAAATCTTTCGGAGATGATGAAAGACCAAAACGTCCGTACAACAGAGAAGAGAAAAGTGATCGTCCGTATGCGCGCGACAAAAAACCATTTGGAGGAGATGCAACAGACAAACCGAAACGCAGTTATAAACGCGAAGAAGGAGATGAACGTCCTGCAAGAAAATCAGAAGGCCGTGGCGATAAAAGTGATCGTTCGAAGAGAGCATACAAAGGCGGAAAAGAAGAATTTCGTTCAACAAAATCGCAACGCGGAACATTTACAGAAAACGGTCCGATTCGTTTAAACAGATATATTTCGATGGCAGGAATCTGCTCACGTCGCGAAGCGGATGAGATGATTCTAGCAGGAGTAGTATCGGTAAACGGAGAAGTAGTGACTGAGTTAGGAACGAAAGTAGCAGCAGGAGATGATATCCGTTATAACGGAGAACGTTTACGCAACGAAGAATTAAAATATGTCCTTTTGAATAAACCTAAAGACTACATCACCACGATGGAAGATCCTACTGCTCGTAAAACGGTAATGGAATTAATCTCGGGTGCATGCAGAGAACGCGTTTATCCGGTTGGACGATTAGACAGAAATACAACAGGATTATTGTTATTTACCAACGACGGAGAATTAGCTAAAGTATTAACGCATCCAAGTTCGATGGTACGCAAAATTTATAGAGTAGAATTAGATAAAAGTGTGAAAGCTAGTGACCTAAAACAAATTCTTGAAGGAGTGGAATTAGAGGATGGAATTATGTCTGCCGATGAAGTTAGTTACGACGGAGACGGAAGCGATAAAAAATTAGTTGGGATACAAATTCACTCTGGTAAAAATAGAATTGTAAGAAGAATTTTCGAACACTTAGGATACCAAGTAATGAAGCTCGATCGTGTGATGTTTGCAGGATTATCAAAAAAAGATTTACCTCGTGGACGTTGGAGAGTGCTTAATGAAAATGAAATTGGAATGTTAAAAATGATTTCATCGAAACCGATGAAAGGACAACGATAATTTAATACGATTTAAGTTTATAGAAAGGCTGCATCTACTAAGATGCGGCTTTTTTATTTTAGGACATACGCAGAGGGTTATACTTCACATTTTTTAAAATGACAAAGCGTTGACATGAGACTTTCGATTAAAATCAATTCTGTTTGAAAAAAAATTATTAGGTTTGTTCTACACAAAACACAAAACAATGCAATACAAACTTTCGGGAGCCATTTTGAGCTTCTTACTTGTACTGTGTCTGCAGGGATCTGCTCAGTTAACACAACAGTGGAGCAGGACATTTAATGCACGCGGTAAATGTTCGGATCGTATTCAGAAAATTAAAGTAACGAATTCGGGTGATATTATAGTTGCCGGCTCATCGTCAGGACACAGAGGGTTTCCGGATGCCTATGCTATGCGCTATAGTGCGATAGGTGACACGATGTGGACCTATCGCTACGACGGATCAGCTATTAGCGATGATTACGCGTATGCGATGGCCGTTGATGCAAACGAGAACGTTTATTTAACTGGGAAATCGAGAGCAGCATCAACAGGATGGGATGAAATGATTACCATCAAACTTAATGCAGCAGGAGTGCAGCAATGGGTAGTACGTTATTCACCAACCGGAGGAGGCGACAGTCAAGGGAATGCGATAGAAGTAGACAATACCGGGAATGTATATGTCGCAGGATGGTTTGATCCTCCATCATCAGGGAAAGATTGGCTTGTTATAAAGTATAACGCTAACGGAGTACCGCAATTTACTAATATAGTAAACAGCACACTCAACGGGGATGACGAAGCATTCGATTTAGCTTTAGCACCAAATGGGAATTTGAGTGTATGCGGATATCTATACAACAATGTTGCCGGCGGATATATAAATGCTGCTGTAAAGCAATACACCTCAACAGGAATATTAGTGTGGGAAGATACTTATACTAATCCGAATTTTGTTGGAGCTGATCAAGCAATGAAATTAAAGTACAACAGTGCCGGAGAATTAATTGTTGCAGGTGAGACCAACAATGCATCGAACTTCAATAGAGATCCCTTTTTGATCAGTTATAATTCTACAGGTGTACGCAACTGGAGTTTGATAGTGCCCGACAGTGCGGGTGCAGATGTGATGGTACAAGACATGAAACTTGATCAGAATGATAATATTCTAATTTCATCATATGACTACGGAAGTTTCATTACAAGTAAAGTGAGTAGTGCCGGAGTTTTTTCGTGGAGAAAACGTTGGAGAGGGCCGGTAAACAATTCTTATGACACACCATTTGAATTAGGAATTGATGCTAACGGTAGTGTATATACGATAGGACGCGGTATTTATCCCGGAATAGCCTATTACGGCAATCAAGGTGCTGATGATTTTGTAATATCTAAGTTGTCGTCGAATGGAGATTCGTTATGGACTTATAGAGCGAATCGACCTGCAACAAGTTCGATGGGCTTTGCCATTTTCGTAAAAGGAGATAAAGTTTATGGAGGAGGATTTACATGCGATACTGCTGCGACAGATGAAAATTTATTTACAGTTATATTAGATACAGCAGGTGTTGTTCAAAATCGCTGGATTTATAACGGATTGGGAGATGCAATTACGCAGGGACAGTTTGTAAGAACCGATGCACAAAACAATGTATACTGTGCTGCAACAGTTGATCGATTATATCAAGGCGGTATGGATGTGGCAGTCGTGAAATATAATTCGGCCGGAACTTTACTGTGGGAATCATATTATTCTACACCGGGATTTAAAAATGATACTTTAACAGGAATGGTGTTAGACATAAATGGAAATCCAATTCTAAGTATTTCGTCCGACACGAGTGCTGTTGCTTCAGGATATAAAATGTCGCTAGTGAAGATGGATTCAAACGGAAACTTTATTGATACTACCTGGTACTTCGCACCTGTTAGCGGTAATGCATTTGCCAATGACATGAAAGTTCGAACAGATAATAGTGTAGTAGTTTCGGGGAAATCAGGAAACGGAAGAGGCTTATTAGTGAAATGGGATAATCAATTCAACTTCGAGTGGGCATTAACAATCGACTCAACGCAATTTGTGCCTTCGGCGATAAATCAAATTGCATTATTTGCGAACGATGATATTGCTATTGCCGGATTCATTCAGCCGGGAAGTGGCACAACCTCAACCATGGTGGTTCATCGTTATGATGGCAACGGACAACTTATTTGGGCTAGTACTATAGACTCAGTAAATGTAAGTGATGATGCAAAAGGTATTGCGATTGACAATGCAGGAAATGTTGCTGTTACAGGAGCATCGGGATCAACTACAGCCATTGTGAAATTAGAAGGAAGTACAGGAAGTCAGCTTTGGAGAACAATTTACAATCCTACAGTACCATCTGAATACGGAGTAAAAACAGCATTCACACCAATTGGGGATGTTGCTATTATTTGCAGAGGATATACAGGCTTTGTATCGCAATATCATATAGCGCAATTTAATGGAACCACCGGTAGTTTGCAATGGGCAAAAGTATATAACCAAGCAGCCTCAGATCGCGAGCCTAAACAGCTTTTAGTAGACCCTTCAGGAAGAGTTGTTACTGCGGGATATGAAATAGTAACAGGCAGCACGAACTTCAATTATGTAATCAACGGATATTCATCAACCGGTACACAATTGTTTGTGAACACATATACATCTCCTTCTAATAATCCTGATATTTTAAATTGCTTAACCAGCGATTCTCAAGGGAATTACTTAGTTACCGGACAAAGTGCTTTAGATTTCATGAACAACTATTTATACCGTATGGTAACTATAAAATATGGAAGTGCTGTAACGGGAATTGAAGATGAGATGAGTTTTGATGCAACTAACGTTCATGTATATCCGAATCCTTCTACCGGAACATTTACAATTAACGATGGATTATTATCGGCTCCGATAAATAAAGTAACCGTTAGGGATTTATCGGGACGAACTATAATTACAACTTCTGCATCACAAAATATAGACTTGACAGATGCTGTTAACGGAATTTACCTTTTAACACTTGAAAGAGTTGACGGCACGAGAGCTACGATAAAAATATCGAAGCAATAAAAAAGAAAGGGGATCAAAAATTAATTGATCCCCTTTTTTATTCCTTATGTTCCGGTTTAGAAGTTTCTTTTTTCAGAACCTCCAAAACTGATTTCACCTTATCGTTAGGAATCATCATTGCCAATTGGTAATGTCTGATTTTCCATCCGTTCTTTGTGAGCGTAGCAACGCCTGCACCGGCGCAAACACCCATCCAAGTATCTAATTTCTCATCCCACCAAGCAGTTTTCAGATCATCAGAAAATTGAATTTTTCTTGAGATTGGTTTAAAGTCCCACGCCGAATCTCTATCGAAATATTTTTTCGACCATTGCATAAAATCATTCTTCACCCAACGTTCCGATTCATCTGTACCTAAATATACAGCATCGTCGCTCATTGAGCCAAAGAAAATATCTTCATCAGCAACGGCGGCGGCATGATGCCATCCATTGACCAGATTAGTAATAGCGAGCGTATCTTGTGAAAACGCATTAGCTGAGATTACAAGGCCGATTGCAATAAACAAGGTTCGTAGGTCTTTCATCCTCCAAATATACCATAGAAGGCTTAAAATCACCAAAAAATAAGATTTAAAAGATTGCCTGTAACTTTTGATTAGATGAAAGCGTCACATCCATATAAATCCAAAATATTAACCGTTTACACAATGAAACAATTCATCTTTACCACCTCTTTGATGCTTATGAGCATCTTCCTTTTCGGGCAATCAACCGATAAAATTGTAACAGTAAAACAAAATCTTGAGCCATTCAACAAAATTTCAACACTAAGCAGTATCAATGTTTATGTTCAAGAAGGGCCAACCCAAACCGTAGAAGTTAAAGGAGAATCCGAACAAATTGATCGAGTAATGTTGACTGTTGAAAAGAACAAACTAAACATCACTTTAAAAAAAGGAGAAAGCAGATCTTACAAATCGAACATAACTGTTTACATAACTATCCCCGAAATTACATCTATCAGCAGCGCAGGGAGCGGCGATATTCATGTGAAGAATTTTACATCGGGAACCAAACTGCTTCTTTCAATAAACGGAAGCAGCAATGTATCAATTGACAATAGCAATTTTGATGATGCGAATATTTCTATCAATGGCAGTGGCGATATTAAAGCTCTCGATACTAAACTACGTGCTGCATCAGTTGCTATCAACGGAAGCGGAAATGTAACCGTGAATTGCACAGAAAAATTATCGGTGATGATAGCAGGTAGCGGTAATGTTTCTTATCTCGGACAAGCACATCTTGAAAAAAGTATTATGGGAAGCGGAATTGTGAAACACCTATAGGAAACCAATGACTGAAAGAGAGAATGACTGAGTGAATGATTGAATAAATAAATGAATGAATTTAGGGTACAACGAAATAAAGAGCAATAAACCCAACATTTCTATTCAATAGCATAATTCAATATTAGGTCCATCGATTGCCTAAAATCTATCGCCTATTGTCTTAAATTAAAATCCCCGATAAACATACATTCATCGGGGATTTTTTATTGTAGGACTAAGCTGAATTCTCCTATGATAATCCTGTAATCACTCCATTATTATCGATATCCATATTTTCTGAGGCAGGAATGGCAGGTAATCCCGGCATACGCATAATCTCTCCTAGAACAGGAATGATGAATCCTGCGCCTGCTGCATATTCAAATTCACGAACAGTAATGGTAAAGTTACGAGGTCTTCCGATTTTCTTTTCATCATCTGAGAACGACTTCTGTGTTTTCGCCATACAAACAGGAAGTTTGTTGAATCCTAGTTCGTTAATTGTTTTTATTTGCGATTTCGCTGTTGAAGAAAATTCTACTCCATCTGCTCCATAAATTTCTTTTGCGATGATGTTGATTTTTTCTTCTACACTTAAGTTCCAATCGTAAAGTGGTTTGAAATTATTCTTTCCTGCTTCAATAACAGCAACAACTGCCTCTGCTAAATTCGTTGTTCCGTTTCCGCCTTTAGCGAATCCTTCTGAAACAACTGCTTGCACACCATGCTTCGCACATTCAGATGTAATATAATCCATTTCTTCTGTTGAATCGTTTGCAAAACGATTAATAGCAACAACAGGAGTGATGCCGAATTTCTTGCAGTTCTCGATATGCTTTTCAAGATTCTCGAATCCTTTTTTCACCTTATTTATATCAGGTGTATTGTATTCATCTTTCTTAGCACCACCGTGGTGACGTAAAGCTCGAACCGTTGCTACCAATACAATGGTATCAGGTTTTAATCCTGCATAACCACATTTAATGTTCATGAATTTCTCAGCACCTAAGTCGGCGCCGAAACCTGCTTCAGTTACTACATAATCGCCTAATGATAATCCCATTTTCGTAGCGATGATGGTATTAGTACCTTGAGCAATATTAGCAAATGGTCCTCCGTGAATGATAGCAGGATTCCCCTCTAATGTTTGAACCAAGTTTGGTTTAATTGCATCTTTCAACAATAGAGCCATTCCTCCTTCTGCTTTTAAATCGCGAGCAAAGATTGGCTTTTTATCGAAAGTAAAACCGATGAAAATATTTCCGAGATGTACTTTTAAATCATCAATACTTTTCGACATACAAAGGATGGCCATAATTTCAGAAGCAGCCGTAATATTGAAACCATCTTCACGAGGAATACCGTTTGCTGTTCCGCCGATACCGATAACGATATGACGAAGTGCGCGATCGTTCATATCCATTACACGTTTCCAAACAACTGTACGAGGGTCGATATTTAAAGAACGTGTTTTACTTTGAAGATTATTATCGATTAAGGCTGCTAATAGATTATTCGCTTTTTCAACTGCAGCGAAATCACCTGTGAAATGCAAGTTGATATCCTCCATCGGAATCACTTGGGAATATCCTCCACCTGCTGCTCCACCTTTAATACCGAATACCGGTCCGAGTGATGGCTCACGCAAAACAACGATTGATTTCTTCCCAATTTTATTTAGCCCTTCATTCAATCCGATAGATACTGTTGTTTTCCCTTCGCCTGCAGGAGTAGGATTAATAGCCGATACTAAAATCAATTTACTTTTTTTAATTTTTTCTTCGTTGATTAAGTCCAACGGTAATTTAGCTTTATGTTTACCATAATAATGTAAATCATCGGCATCGATGCCCAGCTTCGCTGCAATTTCTTTAATGTGACGAATAGGTGCGTTTTGTGCAATCTCTAAGTCAGAGGGGAATGTTGACACAGTATTTTATGTTATTGGTTTATAATGGTTGAATTATTGTTGTATCAAAAATATTAAATTCCTCTATTCGGGCTCACGCTTAAGAATCCGATAGATGGTAGAACGCCCAATATTTAGCTTTCCTGCCACTACCGAAATATTGTTATCGTATTTACTCAAATAAAGCTGAACTATCCTCCTATTGTATTCATCCAGCGTTACTTCCTCGTCAACAGTTACCGGGTCGGAGTTGTTTATGATGATATCTCCGGGCTCGATTGTCGACCCAGAACTCATGACAACTGACAGTTCTACAACTGATTTTAATTCTCTAATATTTCCCGGGTAATTGTAAAACATCAGCTTTTCGCCGGCACTTCTTGACAATTCCTTCACCGAAAAATTATTTTCTATGCAGAACTTTGAAATAAAATGACGAGCTAAAAGTATAATATCTGAACCACGTTCACGCAATGCCGGCAGTTGAATAGGAAGACCTAATAATCGGTAATATAAATCCTCTCTAAAATTCTTCGCTTTTACTTCCTCCAACAAATTCCGATGCGTCGCTACTAATATTCTACAGTTAATTTTCTTCGGTTTACTACCTCCAACGCGAGTAACTTCGCGCTCTTGAAGCACGCGCAATAATTTAGCTTGAAGACTTAAATCGAGTTCACCAATTTCATCTAGAAATAATGTCCCATCGATTGCTTCTTCAAATCTTCCGGTTCTACTATTAACTGCGCCTGTAAATGCGCCCTTCTCATGTCCGAAAAGTTCACTCTCCGCTAACTCTTTCGGAATCGCAGCCATATTAACTGCAACGAAAGGTCCTTTACTAAACGAAGAGTTATAGTGAATTGCTTTCGCCACTTCTTCCTTTCCTGTTCCTGTTTCCCCTGTGATGCTGACAATAATATTCGATTGCGCTGCTTTATCAATCATCATAAAAACGCGCTTCATTACATCACTATTGCCAATAATATTTTTATGCGCATCGAACTTACTATTTACTTCCAGTTCGAGATGGGAAATACGATTTTGAAGAGAGCGTTCTCTGTAAAGATGTTGAAGTGTATTGATTAATTTATCGCGTAAGTCGTCGGACTTCGTAAGATAATCGTATGCGCCTTCACGCAATAATTCAAGTGCCGTTTCAATTTTCTCTTGCTTCGAGATCATCAAAACTTGAATGTCTTTATTGAAAGCCTTTATCTTCTTCAACAACGACATACCGTCGGTATCGGGAAGATTAAAGTCGAGTGTAATAACAGCAGGTTGTTCATGCAGATGCGCCAATGCATCTTTTCCACTTCGATAAACTTCAGCTTCGAACTCAGGGATTAACTCAATAGAATATTTGAGAAACTCGCTGTACCATTCATCGTCTTCTACAACGAAAACTTTAAAAGGATTAGAGGAGGCAGTGCTCATTTTATTATTACTTAGTTAAACTATTTTGATAATTTTCGAGTGCAACAATCAAGCTGTTAACAGCTTTCATGAGTTCGATATAAACGGGTTCGATTTGATCAATTGTTGGAGGTTCGGACTTCCAGACATTTACTTTTTCTAGGATATCCACCACCGTTAGTGCTTTAAACTGCTTGCAACTTGGAATCATACGGTGTGCAATATTTCCCATCTCAATAGGATTTTCATCGCGACGAGCATCTTGCATCGACTCCATTCCTGACTTAGTATTCTTCAAAAACAACTCAATAAAACGAGACAATGCGACATTATCATCTTTTGTTAGTTGTTTAAGAGAAGAAAGATCAAATATTACTCCTTGCGTTTCCATTATTTTAGTTTCGGGAATCAATTGCATAATCACCTGTGACAATTGATCAATTTCAAGCGGCTTCAATAAGGCATCGGTAAATCCGGAAGCGATCAGTTGAGTGCGACTCGTTTTTAAGAGATCAGCGGTAAGAGCAATTACAATGATATCGGGATATTTTTCTCTGATTTTAAGTAAGACTTCTTGTCCTGATAGATCGGGCATTAACAAATCGAGGAGGATAATATCATACTTCTCCTTGGCAATTTTTTCAAGTGCACGTGTTCCATCAACAGCGACATCGGGTCTCGCGCCTGCATCTTTCAATAGCTCCTTCGTGACATAACGATTCCATTCATCATCATCAACTACTAAAATATTCGCATTACGAAGATTGGTCACCGTTTTACCTTCAACAGTATTTGTTAACGAAGTTAATTCGTATGCAAAAGGAATTTTAATAATGATGTCGGTTCCTTTGCTCGGAATCGAATTAACATCGATCGTACCCTTTAATAAATCAATTAAAGACTTTGTAATAAATAATCCTAAGCCGGTGCTTTCTATTTGCTGCGACTCTTTATTCTCAAATCGACCAAATAATTTCTCCTGTTGCTTTAATGACATACCGATTCCTGTATCAATGATTCGCAATTCAAGAATCCCTTGATGATCATTTACGGGATGAAAATCGCTTTGCAATGAAACAGTACCTTTATCAGTATACTTGATTGCGTTTCCTGTGAGGTTTAATAAAATTTGTTTGAGACGTAATGGGTCTCCGGACAGTTGGACAGAATCGGCGACCGTATTCTTTATAACCAACTGTAGTTGTTTTTCATTAGATTTAGGAGAAAGAATAGCGGTGACATCCTCCAAAATATTATGAGTAAAGAAAGGCTGTTTCGACAATTTTATGCTACCCGATTGAAGAGAAGCCTCATCAAGTAAATTATTTAACAATGACAAAAGATGAGAAGAAGATTGATGAATAGCTTTAACAAATTCCTCGCGCTGAGCATGAGATGGTTTTTTCAATAAGATAGAAGATAATCCGCTGACTGCACTTAAAGGAGTACGAATTTCGTGGCTCATGTCGGATAGAAAATCCTCTTTCGCTTTCGTCAATTGTTCTGCTTTCATACGAGCAGCATCCAATGCAATACGCGATTTACGAGCCTTTTGCATATCGCGATAAATAGCCACCATCAAAAGCAATAAGATAAGAGT
>ENA-UOWE01006204-UOWE01006204.1-activated-sludge-metagenome-genome-assembly--contig:-NODE-6204-length-10634-cov-5.842802_pt1 | contig 10634 bp, 7 predicted proteins | sample MGYA00249841_ERZ761562 | MGnify/ENA primary metagenome ERZ761562 (study PRJEB28883, sample SAMN05720200) | activated sludge metagenome | isolation source: Anaerobic digester | place: Japan... | reverse complement strand
TCTCCAGATAACACTGAAATCCATTCGGGTGATCAGGAATCCGACCACGAACAGAGGGATACTTATCATTAACCGGTTCTTTATAGGACCCTGCTTTGATTTCAGGAAATCTGCGACAATCAGTCTCGCACTTCTGAACGCTGTATCCCCTGAAGTGATCGGTGCAGCTACCACTCCGAGCAGCGCAATGATCCCTCCGAATTTACCAAGGAGTGAATTTGAGATCTCATTTACAAGATAAGCAGCATTACCTTCGTGCGCTGTCATCATATCGTTCAATTCTCTGATACCTCCATAAAAGCTCATACCTATTGCTGCCCAGATCATTGCCACTATACCCTCGGATATCATCGCCCCGTAAAATACCCTTCTCCCAAGATTCTCATTCTTAAGACATCTCGCCATCAGTGGCGACTGGGTAGAATGGAATCCTGAGATTGCTCCGCAGGCTATCGTAATGAACATCATCGGGAATACAGGGAATTTATCTCCATCAGCATGGAAATTCTTCAGTGTTGATAATGTAAGTTCAGGAATCTTATATCCTTCTGCGATCAGTGCAGTTATTAAGCCTATTGCCATAAATAAAAGAGCAAATCCGAATACGGGATATATTTTCCCGATTATCTTATCGATCGGGAGCAGGGTAGCCAGGATATAATAGATGAATACAACCCATACCCAGAATGTCATATTCAGTGATTTTGGTGTAATTCCAGCAAGGATCCCTGCCGGTCCCATAATGAAAACCGCCCCTACCAGTACCATCAGTACCACAGTAAAACCTCGCATGAATTGTTTTACTTCTTTACCAAGATAAATCCCAACAATCTCGGTAATGCTCAATCCATTATGCCGTATTGACAACATCCCGGAAAAATAGTCATGGACAGCACCCGCAAATACCGAACCAAAGACGATCCACAGAAATGAAACAGGTCCCCACATAGCACCTGCCATTGCCCCAAAAATTGGTCCGAGTCCGGCAATATTCAGAAATTGAATAAGGAAGGCCCGCCACCAGGGCAGAGGAACATAATCAACTCCGTCACTCAGTTTGTAGGCTGGAGTCTGACGGTCAGGATCAATACCTTCAATCCTTTCAATAAACCTCGAATAAAAGATATAACCAAGAATTAATATTCCAATAGAAATTGAAAAAGTGATCATGATATCGTTTTAAAGAAACAAATATATCAAATGAGTTATAATACTCCGGTTCTTAAAAATTAAAATAATTGAGGCAACTATAGCTAGCTGATCTTCTTAATCTTTATCTGCGGTCCGGTGTTGCATCAAATACAAGATTTCCATTAACGTACGTCTTGTTGATAATAATTTCTGAATCAATTAATTGAAACATAATCAGATCAGCCCTTTTACCTTCCTCTATAACACCTCTGTCGTAAAGGCCATATAAAGTAGCCGGATTAGTACTGGCCATTTTTATAGCATCCCATAAAGAGCATTCTGTTATTCTCATAATATTTGCCACGCCATCCTTTAACAGTGAAGCTGAACCATACAATGTATTATCCATGTATCTGAGCATCCCGTCATTAGTAAGCTCTACTTTATCACCGGCGCCGGTAGTATACTCTCCCGGAGCTAAAGTGGCAAAACATGTAACATCTGATGTAATGATAATCCTGTCTGCACCTTTAACTTTGAAAAACACCTTTATTTCTTCCGGAGTAAGTGAGAACTGATCACAGGTGAGACTAATAAGCAGATGATCATCTGAAAGTTGAGGCCATAGTGGGTTTTTCTGTTTATCTATTGATTTTGCCAAGCCTTTTCCCAGATGGATTGCTATCTGTGCACCGTGGTCAACAGCTTCAGATATTATATCTGCAGAGGCATTGTGATGCCCGAGGGCAACTACTATTCCCTTGCTTTTGCATCTATCAATAAATTCCATTGCTCCTGCCAATTCAGGAGCAATCGTAACCTGAAGAATATTACGCTTGGAATATTCATAGATTTCAAGGAATTTATCCCATTCCGGTGTTCTAATATATTTTAAAGGATGTTCTCCCCTGAAACCGTCAATTGGTGAAACATATGGACCTTCAAGATGAAAACCTGGTATCGATCCGAGAATCACCCTCTCATCCTTCATGTGCGAAAGTATAACCAGGTTCTTCCTGATGAGCTCAGGATCGTTTGTGGATAGCGCTGGTATATAGGTAGTTACACCTGTCTTCCATAAGGCATAGGTTGCATTTCTGATACCTTCAGCTGTAAGGTCGTTCCCTGGAGAACAAAAGGATACACCGGCAAACCCATTAACCTGATTGTCAATAAGCCCGGGAGCAATTATCAGTGGCTGGCTTTCTTTCGGTAGCTTGCCTATCCTATTTATATCTTTAATTATACCATCCTGGATCGTTATGGATACAGGCATTTTATCGGTGTATAACAGACCATATAGTTTTTGCTGACCGTAAGAATGAACGGAAAACAATATGAAGAATATTACCGTACAGATCCTTGAACGATTGTTTTCTATAAAACAGATTGTACTCACAAAATCATCAGGAATTCTTTCCAGTTTACTATGTTAAACCAATAATGATATCGATTTAAAAATAGAAAATACCTATGATTTTCCGGTTTCAAGTTTTAAACAACTGCATAAGAAATGTTCTGCAGTTGCGGATATATCTATATGCTGGGTTGTGAAAAACGAATCCGTTCCTTAATCTTTGAATTCAATCCTGAATCCGAGAACTTCCCATTGGGGTAGTTTTGATGGTTTCCTTATGACCAACCCGCTTTCAGAACGCGACCACCTTATTTTCGCGTCGCTCCCGAGCATTTTCACTGAAGCAACCTGTCTGGTAGTTAACTTCGAATTCTTACCCAATGATTTTATCACTATGTCTTCTTTCGGAGCGCCCAGACAGAAGGCGTACAATATACCGTCTTTTGTTGTAAACCGGATATCTTTTGCATTGAAAGCATAGTTTTCGTTGAATCTTCCGCGTTTGACAGCTTTCGACTCAGGAGATCTCTCGCCGAATGTAAGCCATGGCCTTGTTCCGTAAATACCTTCTCCGTTCGCAGATGTCCATACTCCAACTTCTTCAAGTATCTGAAGCATATCAGGTTCAAGATCTCCCTCCGGTGTCTGGACAACATTAAGAAGCAGATTCCCATTCTTGCTTACGATGTCAACAAGCATCTGAATAACTTCATTTGCAGATTTGTATTTCTGCCCTGTCCTGTAATACCAGTCTCCTATCGATGTATCTGTCTGCCATGGATAAGGACTTACAGTATCCAATACACCCCTTTCAACATCCTGAATCCATTTCCCTCCTGATTCCTGTTTGCATGTGTAAACAACGTTAAGAGTACCATTATTTGCCGCTATATCCTGGTTATAATAATGAGCTATAAGGCTTCTCCCCACATCCTCAAAAGGCATCGCGCTGTCAGAATAGAGAAGATCCGGATGGTAGTTATCTATCAGTTCCTTAATACTGCTGAACCATTCAATCTGGAAAACAAGATTGTTGGTGAGCCATGCTTTGTCGTCGGGCATCGTTGGTGCATGATACAGATCGCTGAACCGGGGATCAGCACCATCATAGGGTACTCCTTTTTTGTCACCCTGGCTGTCAGATCCGTGAGCTGCCTGGAACCAGGTAAAACTGGCTCCAAGATGTTCCGACACTCCGAACTTAAGGCCCTGCTTTTGAGCTGCTGCCTTCCACAGACCAACTACATCCTTTTTCGGTCCCATATTCACGGCGTTCCATTTATGGATCCTGGAATCCCATAAGAAGAAATTATCATGGTGCGATCCCATGCTGACAAAATATTTTGCCCCGGCTTTCTTATATAGAGCCATTAACTTTTCCGGATCCCATCTTTCAGCTTTCCATAGAGGAATGATGTCTTTATAGCCAAATTCCGACGGATGACCATAATGTTCAAGGTGATATTTATAAGCCGGGTCCTTTTCCTGGTACATCCTCCTGGCATACCAGTCGCCCTGCCGTGGCACAGCCTGAGGACCCCAGTGTGACCAGATACCAAATTTTGCATCACGGAACCATTCCGGACATTGGAATTTCTGAAATGATTCATCAGCAGCCTGAAATGGGCCTTCAGCAACGGGTAGTTTCCCTTTCTGTGCAGTAATTGTAACAAATGTTACAAATAACAGTGGCAGGAAAACTAATCTGCGGGATTGGAATGCTTTTTTCATAATATATAGTCTTAGAGTCTTCTAGTCTGCTAGTCTTAGAGTCTGCTAGTCTGCTAGTCTTAGAGTCTGCTAGTCTGCTAGTCTTAGAGTCTTGGAGTTGCCCCCTTCCGCTGCCCGGAACTTCGTCTCCCGGATTCGCGGGATTTCGTCACTTCGTTCCTCAAACTGCGTTCCTCGTCTCCCCCCCGCCCCCTTCTCCCCCTCTTTCTTCCAGCCTTCTTCCATCCCTCTTCAACACCTAACCTTTACCCTCACTGCTCCCTCGATCGGTTTCTCCGAAACAACAATCACATATCCTCCGCCGCTTCCCGATGTTATGGCTCCCGGATAATCCGGAAAATACTTCGTCTCCAGTTCATCCATCACATAATCGGGTACTGTAAGAGGGAGGATCTTCTTCCACGATAAAATAGTATCGGTAACCGATCTGCCCAAACCAACAATATCTTTTTTCAGAATAGATTTCCAGCATCTGTTTCCCGATTCACCAAGTTCTTTAATAAATGGTTTCTCAAGATGCATGATTTTCAGCGGATCATATCCCTGGGGCCTGGGTTCCAGTGGTATAAGATGTAATACATTTGAAAGCCAGTTACATATTTCCGGATCAATGGTTGAATCAATCTTCTCCGGCCAGTAATCACCGTTGTAATAAAGCCTGTTTATGCCCGGAAAAAGAAGACCGATATGGTCCTGGGAACCAGAGATATATTCTTTGCCAGGAGGATTCTCCGCTCCAAAGAGAAGCTTAGCATTCACTTCATGATCTCCCTCAGGATATCTGTCGCCCCAAAGTTTGATCGCTACATTTCTTGAGCTTGTCGCCAGTCCCGAACGGTCATTGAAATCCATTGTCGGCCATATCTGTGCGACGACAACTGATCCGGGGCAGATCTTTGAGACCCAGGGCTGATCCACCCAGCCACCTGCCAGGCAAAGCCTGTAGGGAAATCTGAGCTCTTTCTTGATACCTGAGCTTGCACGTGCCGGCAAACCGGTCTCGGGAATACGTTCCAGGATAATGTATTCCACTCCCAGCTTATTACAGAGTCGTTTTTTTTCTTCAGTATGCCCATCACTGTTAACTATGAAAATATCAGGTTTTAACCTTATCATATCAGGCTCAAAATCAAGCATTCCGGAACCTGATGACAGAAAGGCATCTTCAACAAATCTGATTGATTTAATTATATAGAGACGCTCTTCCTGTGAAAAAAAAGGTCTCTTGCCCTTTAACATGAACAGGTTATCGTCAGTTCCAACACTTACAAAGACTTTTCCATACGAAGCAGCGGTCTTGAGAAATGCTATGTGCCCGCCATGCAACAGGTCAAAGCAGCCGCTTACAAGTACTTTCTTGCTTTTCATTATACCGGCTGCTTTATTTATTGAATCTGCTCTTGCTTTTCTTGCTTTCAGTACTATGCAGCATCTGATCTTTTATCCAGTCGTATGTCTTTTTCATTCCTGTTCTGAGGGGGATTGAAGGTTCCCATCCAAGGTATTTTTTTATCAAAGTGTTTTCGCTGTTCCTTCCGCGAACACCTTTCGGCGCATCAGGGTCATACTTCCTGACAAGCTTTACACCGGCAATTTCTTCAACTATATCTACAAGTTCGTTTATTGATACCATCTCACTGCTGCCCAGATTGATGGGTTCAATAATATCGCTGTACATAATATCCAGGATGCCTTTTATGCAATCGTCGATATACATAAAGCTCCTTGTCTGATGTCCGTCGCCCCAGATCACAATCTCTTTGTTACCGGTGATTGTTGATTCAATGACCTTACGGCAGATAGCAGCAGGTGCCTTTTCCCTTCCTCCGTCGTAGGTGCCGAAGGGCCCGTAGACGTTATGGAAGCGCGCTACACGAGCCGTTAATCCGAAATCTTCCATAAAATGGCGGCACATACGCTCACTGAACAGTTTCTCCCAACCATACCCGTCTTCGGCAAGTGCCGGATAGGCATCGGATTCCTTTAGTCCGGGATTATTGGGATCAGTCTGTTTCTCACCATTATAGACACATGCTGATGATGCGTAGAAAAACCTGCTGATACCGCAATCCCTCGAAGCAATTAACAAATGAGTATTTATAAGTACGCTTATCATGCAGGCAGCCTTGTTGTTCTCAATGAAACCCATTCCACCCATATCGGCAGCCAGATTGAATACTTCATTGTAACCATTCACCGCTTTATAACAGTTCTCCCTGAGCCTGAGATCAAGCACCAGATTGTCAGCCTCCGGTGAAAGCTGGTACCATTCATTCAATGGTTTTATGTCGACTGCCCTGACCTTATGACCTTTCTTCAGTAACTCTTTTACAAGGTGTCCGGCAATAAACCCACCCGCTCCTGTAACAACAATTTTTTGCATATCAAATAAGAATTTAATTCTTTGAAATTTATTTTATGATTTAATTCGAAATTTTATATAATCCTGCACCATGCATCCTGATTTTCTGAGAAAATGAACCCGTGAACTTCCCGATTTTCTTGCCTGTCCACAGATCTTTTACATTATGGGATCCGCTCAGACCTATCTGATCAAATTTTACCGAGACCTCAGCGTCAGGAGTATCCGATGCGTTAAAAAGAGCAACGTATTTATCCCCTGTTTTGGGATCATCTGCTGTCCAGACGATCAGATCATTTTCCCTGGTAACCTGCCTGTTATTTGAACTTTGCTGATTCACTTTCAGAACCTCTTTATTTGTTATCAGGGATAATGTAAACTGATCATTATCAGGGAGGTTACCGCCAAACATCAAAGGAGATCTGAAAATAGCGAACAGTGTCATTAAGGTGTACTGTTCATCCGGGGTGAAAAGGGTCATCCTGGGTTCTCCTCTTTCCGCCCTGATACCTATCTTCCCAAGGGGAAGCATATCGGCATCTGGATAATAACCTTTCCCCCTGAAGGCTGTCCACCTGTTACAAACCTCAAATTCATTTTTCAGATCGACCCACCTGTCCCAAAAATCGCCGGTGGTACGCCACATATTTGCGTTGTTCTTAAGGAATTCAGCATTTTCGGTTCTGTTACCGCTTGGCGAAAGACTCAGTACGATAGGCCTTCCGCAATTATCAATTGCTTTCCTTACCAGTGCGATCTCATCAAGCCGGCCCGAAAGGTCATCGACCTTTACAAAATCGACACCCCATGATGCATAGAGCTGAAAAATAGAGTTATAGTATTCCTGAGCTCCTTCCCTGTCAGAAACAATTGTATACATATCCCTCAGCCATCTGCACTGCCTCTCGGTTGTGTAGATATCCTGAGCCCTGGCATTGCTGCCCAGGATGGGGGAATTTTTCTGAACAGCTATTACGGGTATGCCCCTCATTATATGGATCCCGAACTTCAGACCTTTGCTGTGGACATAATCAGCCAGGGGCTTAAATCCTTTCCCGTCAGCTGCAGAAGGGAAACGGTTGAGTGCGGGAATTAATCTCCCGTATTCATCCATTACGTACCTGGGATCATTCTGGTTATAGCCTCCGGCTTTATCATTTTCGACATACCATCTGATATCAACCACGATATATTGCCATCCCGCTTTCCTGAGATACTTTGCCATATAATCGGCATTTGCTTTAACCTCCTGTTCCACGACTGTTGGTCCGAAACAATCCCAGCTGTTCCATCCCATAGGCGGGACAGGAGCCCATTTGTGAAATTCAGGTTCGTCAGTCTGAGGCGATCCGGCATCCGGAATTTTCGATTGGGTCAATAACAGCAATAAAGCCGGAAGGACAGATAGGAACAACAAGCGGATATAAGTGTACTTTTTACACTTTAATAATGAAAATAAGCTGAGTGAATTCTTTTTCATTTTTGCAGAGAATTTATGCAGAGAATTAAGTCCGGTTTATTTTGGCATTACGATGTATTCAGCAGCATTCAGGAAATCAATGCTTTTCTTGCAGCTAGTGAACTCGTCAAAGTCATATCGTTCAACCTCAACAATACCGTATTTCATACCGGAAATCTCTTTGGCAGCCCAGATCGACTGAAAATCCATCATACCGCTGGCGCCGATCTCTTTCTCATCCTTGATATGCCACAGTTCGAATCTGCCAGGATATTTCTTAAAATAATCTACAGGGTTTTTACCTCCCACAACGCACCAGTACAGATCAATCTGGAACATAACCTTTGAGGGATCAGTATTCTGAAGCATGAAATCATACATAACAGTGTCACCGTGAACAGTGGAGAATTCGCGGTCGTGGTTATGGTACCCGAAACGGATGCCTTTGGCATTGCATTTTGCCCCGACCTCATTAAAGTAATCGCACCATTTTTTGAGATTTGCGATGCTCTGATAGGCTGATCTTCCCATCGATGGCTGGACGATATATTTAGCTCCGACTGCGAGGTGAGCGTCAATACACTGATCCCACCATGCCATCGTCTCTTCATAATTCTCCGGTGTAGGCAGCTCATGGCTGGTATGTGAACTGAGTACCGGCATACCATTTTTCTCACAGAGGGCTTTGAAAGCAGCCGGCTCCATGTTGTAGAATTTACCATCCCTGTAACTCGCAGGTTCAACAAAAGTATAGCCCATATCGGCTACTTTTTTAATTGCTGCAGGGACGTCCCTGTTGATCGAATCACGGATTGAATAAAGCTGTAATCCGATGTTTTTCTTCTTTGCTGAATCACATGAACTTACTGTAAAGAAGGTCATGCACAAAAGGCACAGGATGCCTGCTATAAAAAGGAGGCTAAGTTTTTTCATAAGTTACAGGTAAAAGTTTGCGGAAATATACTAATTATTTTTCACGATATTTATACTCTGAAACAAAATCAAGAATAACATGTTACGTACACGAAGGGATTTCCTGAAATACACCGCAATTGCAGGCACAGGCTTCATTCTTCTTCCGGCCGCTTCATGCATGGGCAATAGAAAAAAAGCCTCCTTCCTGCAAAAAATAGGGGTTTGTACCGGTTATGTTAATAACCGAATCCTTGAGGAAGCCGGCTATTCATATATTGAGGAATCTGTCCAGAACTTCCTCGTCCCTCTTGATGATGAAGCAATCTTTAATGAAAAGCTTGCAAAATTTAAAGAATCTCATCTTCTTATACCAGCCTGCAACAGCTTCATACCGGGTAAATTGAAAAGTACTGGTCCTGACGCACAGCATGAAGAGATAATCAGATATGCCGAAACAGCATTCCGCAGAGCTCAGATCACCGGCATTTCGATAATAGTCTTCGGAAGCAGCGGATCGCGTAACGTTCCTGATGGTTTCCCTCTTCAGGAAGGTCTGGATCAGTTCATAAGCCTTTGCAGTAAGCTCGCTCCCCTTGCTCAGAAATACCATGTTACAATAGCCCTCGAGCCGCTCAATAAGGCTGAATCAAATATCATCAATTCTGTCGCTGAAGGAGCTGAGATTGTTAAGACCGTCAACCATAAGAGTTTCAGACTGCTGGCTGATATCTTTCACATGCGGCGTGAAAACGAGAGCCCCGACAATATTATCAGGAACGGCGATCTGATAAGACACGTTCATATTGCAGAGAATGCCGGAAGAGAAGCTCCGGGTGTCAATAAGGAGGATTTCACTCCCTTCTTCCGGGCTCTGAAGGAAATAGATTATAAAGGGCTTTTGTCAATCGAATGCAGCTGGAAGGACATTTCACTTCAGGCAGGTCCTGCTCTTGCAGAGCTCAGAAGACAGATAGATATGGTCTGATCTGTTCTCTTAAGTTAAATATCTACTGACTTATGAATTTTAATTCCGGTATAAGGATTGGTTTACCCTTTTCAGCATTATAGATTATCCTTGTAACCTCAGCTCCGTTAACGATCTCTTTAATTGTCTCAACTTTAACATAAGGGTTCATCTTACCGACAAAAGTAAGAGCTCTTTCCCTGGCTTCATTGTTATATTTTACAAAGACAGGATGAACAGCGGCGATAAGATCTTCCAGCCGGGACTTATTTGTAACTACTGTACCCCTGGGCCATGATTTGCCACCCGGATCCTGGGAAATTACAACTATCCCGCCTGACGGGATCCAGTTCATCCAGTTCATCTCATCACCGGCATTTTTTTCGCTGCCCCTGCTGATAATGGCTTCGGCATAATACTTCCTTAATCCTTCCTTGAACAGCGCAGGAAGCTTCGTTGCATTGATATATCCCGATATCAGACGACAATTGTTGAAATGATCAACACTGAAATTATAATCGTAAGCAACAAGGAGGCCTTTATTATTCCTCATCTGGGAAGAAAACAGATTTACCAATTCCCTGAATTCGACTGTAGTTGAGTCGACATCCGGATTATTCCTTATCAGATAATCTCTTAGCATCTTTGGATATTCTTTTTCTTCTGCTTTACTGAAATCAATATCTGTATTTGTCTGACGGATCTCGACAGGGAC
>ENA-UOWE01006200-UOWE01006200.1-activated-sludge-metagenome-genome-assembly--contig:-NODE-6200-length-10641-cov-25.993104_pt1 | contig 10641 bp, 9 predicted proteins | sample MGYA00249841_ERZ761562 | MGnify/ENA primary metagenome ERZ761562 (study PRJEB28883, sample SAMN05720200) | activated sludge metagenome | isolation source: Anaerobic digester | place: Japan... | reverse complement strand
GACACGGACATGGCGGAGCAGATGTCGTCCTACGTGCGCTACCAGATCCTGACGCAGGCCGCCACCTCGATGCTCGCCCAGGCGAATGCGAAGTCGCAGACGGTCCTCGAATTGTTACGGTAAGCGGGGTTTAAACCCCACTCTACTAAGCCAGCATTGCAGACCCATTCAAAAAGCCGTCCCAACAGGACGGCTTTTTGTTTGCAACGACAATCTCCCTCCTCCCCTCTGATAGGGTGGGGTTTAAACCCCACCCTATCAGAGGGGGGCTATCTGCTTTAAAAGATCGATCAGGCGCGGTATGTCATGTATGATCGTATCCCATACAATGTCATAGTTGATATCGAAATACCCGTGTATCAGCCGGTTCCTCATCGATATCATCTACTTCCACGGGACATCCGGATTATTTTGTATTAACGCGGGAGATACGCAATTGGCCGCTTCACCGATGATTTCGAGGAGCCGCACAAGCGCAAGCGCGAGGGTCTCATCGGCATCGAGATCGGCACGCGATTTCCCCCTTGTGAATGATTGAATTTTCTCGGCCGCGTCAATGGCGTGACGTATGTATACGAGATCATCGCGCATCGTACTGCACCAGCGCGTTTTCAACAACATCATTTCGGAAATAGCGGTTTAAATCCTCGGAAGTCCTAATATCCGCGCGCCTGCCCCCCATTATTGCGGATAATTCATCTTCCATTTCAGCGAGCCTGAAAAATCCCGGCACATGACCTTTTTTAAACTCGACCAGGACATCTACATCGCTTTGCTCATTGAAATCATCGCGCAATACCGAACCGAAGAATGACAGCTTTGTTATATGATTACGCACACAGAAATGCGCAAGTTCCTGATTATTTATGGCAATACCGATCTTCATGTCTTAAAAAATAGCATGTCTGTTTTAATTGTCAAATAATAATTTGCACCTGCGTTGTTCCCATGATGGGTATATCATGGGTACGAACAGTACCGGTTATTGATGAAAATATTTTTCGGCGCGGTGAAACGGGTATTCGATATAGATATCAAAGGGGAAATTATTTCCCCGTCTGATGGGTCCGTCCTAAAAGCCCCCTAAATCCCCCGGAGGGAGACTTATTAGAACCAAACTTGCATTAAAACCCCCCTCTGGGGGGTTGGGGGGCGTTCTGAGACAGCCACTAGGGGTTTAACCCCACCTGGTCAAAAGGGGGATTTTTTATACTCCCTATACAGCTTCTGATGCCACCGCCATGCCGTGGCAATTATCTCCTCGATATCGGCATGTGCCGGCTTCCAGTTCAAAACTGACATCGCCCTGGCCGAATCCGCTATGAGCACGGCCGGGTCACCGGCCCTGCGCCCCTTCTCCACGACGGGGATATCTTTCCCGGTGACCTTCCGCGCGGCGTCTATGATCTCGCGCACCGAAAATCCTTTGCCGTTGCCGAGATTGAAGGCATCCGATTGCCCGCCCCCGCCAAGGTGCTCCAGGGCCGCGACATGGGCGCCGGCAAGGTCGGCCACATGGATGTAGTCCCTGACGCAGGTGCCGTCCGGGGTATCGTAGTCGGTCCCGAATATGGCGATGTTCTCCCTCGCGCCCAGGGCCGCGTCAAGGACAAGGGGGATCAGGTGCGTTTCAGGATCATGCCATTCCCCCACGTCGCAGTCCGGGTCCGCGCCGGCCGCGTTGAAATACCGGAGCGCCACGTAACGGAGGTCATAGGCGCCGGCGTAATCCTCCAGGATCTGCTCTATCATGAGCTTGCTCCTGCCGTAGGGATTGATGGGCTCCTTCGGGTGGTTTTCCGCTATGGGGATTTCGACCGGGTTGCCGAAAATCGCGGCAGTGGAAGAAAAAATGAACCGCTTGACGCCGTGCTCCCTCATCACCTGGAGGAGATTGATGGTGTTCTTCACATTGTTGATGTAATATTTCTGGGGGTCCTCCACCGATTCTCCCACGTAGGTGAAGGCGCAGAAGTGCATGACCGCCGATATGCTGTACCCGGCAAAAACAGAGCGGAGACCCTCGACATCGCCGAGATCGCACCGGTGGAACTCCCCCCACCGGGCGAATTCCCGGTGGCCGGCGCTCAGGTTGTCCACAACGATGGTCCGGTAGCCCTTGTTGTTGAGCGCCTTGTTCATCTGCGAGCCTATGTATCCGGCCCCGCCTGCGATGAGGATATGAGATGCGTTATTGATTGCCATTTCCAACAGGAGAACAATACATAACCACGTATGTCAAGAACCATTCAGTTTGATCAGTAAATGAATTGACTATAACAAAAGATAAAGCACAACAGGTAATAATAAAAAAGACGACATACGACTCTAATCCCAAGAAATCAAGCAACCAAACCTCACAGGAGTATATCTATTCAGGATGGATCACCTCATTGTGCGAATTATTTTATCGGCCTCTTTCAGAAAATATTCTTTATATATACTCGCACTTTGATTATCCAAATGTATCCCATCACCAGTATTATATAATGAACAATCCGGCATCGGTATGTAATTATAATCTCCGGGTTTGAACTGTTTGCGCAAATATCCCCGCAGGTGTTCCGCAAACGGGGCCGAACAGAGGCATTTATCAACCGGTATTTCAAAAAATACAATTTTCACTCCACTTTTTTGAAAATAGACGATATATTCTTCCAATTTTTTACAACTAGCATCCATAATCTTTTTATCAGGAATCCAATTATAATTTTTTTTCTGTATTTTCAGCATTTCCTCAAATATCGATTTTTCCCTTAATGTTCCCTGAGTCTTTTTAACAGTATCGGGACCGACCTTTTTTACGTTCGACCTATTTTCATTCTTCAATACTATGCCCTGTATTTTATTTAAAATAAAGGGCAGCAACACATTTACCGGCTGGTATTTCTCCTGCAGCGCCGGAACATTCTTTTTTAGATCAAACACGATCGGCATGAATGTTGTTTTATTGAAATCCATCAGCACATAGGATACATTGTGGTAATAATTGGTCTCTATGAAAATTATCTGAGGTATAATCTTGCTCTTTTTTATTACTTCCAGCCCATCATAAAGAGTGGCCCCACCGAATGATAAATTATAATAATATTTGGAATTAATCGATGACAAGGAATTCCCGGCAAGGGATGAACCGACAATGATATTTTTTCTTTTATTATTCCCAAAGATGAAGTCCTGCATATTCACCACATTGGCTTGCCACATACTCTGGCAGGTAAAGGGGGGTGTCCGCATATATAAAACCGCTGAATAGGTCAAAAAAGCCAAACAAGTTGTTAAAACTATTTTTTTGATCATCTGTTTTCTATAACCTTTAAAATTGAAAATAGATAAAAGAATTCGGAGAGCCGCTATTTGTGATTATTGAGAATAATAGAATTCCATACAGAATGTATTCGAACTTTTTTAATTTAATAATAAAAGATTTTGATTCCAACAGGTAAAGAAGATGATATACAACAATCGGAACTGAATAAAGAATGATATTAGTGCAAATCATAACAGCATGAACTGACATCGACATCGAGTTCAAACGAATAGCATCAATATATTTTACAACATGTGAGAAATCAGGCAGTTTAAAAAAAATCCATGCAAATGAAACAAGGCAAAAAACGAAAATCATCCGCATTATGTTAAGAACCCTATTTCCCGGCACATGTATTACATTCCTGCCAAAACGCTCTATCGCCAGGGCTAGGCCATGAACGGCACCCCATAGTATATAACTCCATCCTGCTCCATGCCATAATCCGCAGAGGATCATGACACCCAACAAATTGATATAGGTTCTGATCTTTCCTTTTCTGCTTCCCCCGAGAGGTATATAAACATAGTCCCTGAAAAACGTTGACAGTGATATATGCCATCTTCTCCAGAATTCTGAAAAAGATTTTGATATATAGGGAAAATAAAAATTGTCCTTCACTCTATATCCGAATAAAGATGAAATACCGATTGCTAGTAGCGAATATCCGGCGAAATCAGCAAACATCTGCATTGAATAACCGAAAAGCATAACAATAAGGGTAATTGGTGAATGTCCCTGAAAATAGGGATAAGCAATCCAGAACGTTTGGTCTTTAAGGTTGTCGGCAACAACCATTTTTAAAAAATACCCGAGAATTAAAATTTTTATGACATATTCCCAGTCAATGTCCTTTACATGCTTGGTGTTGATCTGGACAAAAAATTCTGTTGCTTGTTGAATTGGGCCTGCCAACAATTGAGGGAAGAAGGATATATACATCAAACTGTTTACAGAGTGTTCAATAAATCCCATTTGCACTGGGAGTTGTTTTCCATTATTATTCCTGAATGAATCAATAGTGAGGCTTATTCCTTTGAAAATAAAAAACGATATGCCTATAGGAAGGGGTATCGTCATCATGAATGTGCCAATTGAAGAGCCGTGTTGAATGAATGTTTTTGATAAAAAAGCGCTATATTTAAAGATAACGAGAATAACAATATTGAGGGTGATCCCGCAAATGGACCAAAGCTTTTTTAGAGGCCCAGTACTGTTTAAAACAAGATAACTGGTAGTTGCGGTAATTGCAATGGTCAATAACAATACAAAAGTTAAACGGGGCTGCCCGATTGAAAAGAATATAAGGCTCGAAATGACAAGAATTATTTTCTGGAACTTTTTAGCGGGAGGAGCATAATAAATAATGAATGTTGCAATTAATAGAAAAATAAAATTGAAGCTGTTAAATAGCATTAATGTATCTCAGTAAATGATATCAATATGGAAAAATCAGGCAAAGGCATCATCCATGTTTTTTGATGTGTTTGTCAATGATAAATACACGGACATTATAACCTCACAACCCACAGCGCAAGCCGCTCGACGTGTTATTGATAATTTTAATAATTTTTCATTGATTTTTTTATATATATTCGATGTTCATGTTTATTCATATGGAAAAAATGGTTATTGCAATTGTCACCAATTACGGCTTTTCGGAGAACGCAGATGCGCTCAAAGCCCGTCTATCGCCGTATTATAAAACTCTGCTGCTCGATAACAGCTCTCCCAACCCTCCCAGAACAGCGGATTACATACTACCAAATCACAATTACACCGGATTGTGGAATGCTGCGGTACGTCTGGCCATCGAGCACAAGAAACCATGGCTTCTTTTCGTGGCTTCGGATGTCCAGATTCCGGATGTTGCGCTCATGGCCGGGTGCATGCAAACGATTCTGATGAGCCCCTCGGCCGGCATCTACACCCCCTCACTTCGCCATGATTCGCGGTTGTCATACGACGCCTGCTTCCAACGCGCCACGAACAAGATCAGGGAGTGCTACATAACGGAGGGATTTTTCTTTTTAGCGCGCACGGATATTCTGGCACGTTTATATCCGGTATCCCAAGAGGAAAACCGGTTTGGTTATGGAATAGATTTGATGGCCGCTTACCACGCGTATCGGACAGGTCACACCGTTCTGGTGGACGACAGGGTGGTGATCTTCCATCCGGCCGCCGTTCACTCCACTCCTGTCGATATAGCCGTGGAAGATCAAATCAAGTACATGGGCCGCTCAGGGCAGAGGTTCCGTAAATGGGCGAATCAGCGACTACGATATGAAGGCACACTGCGTGAAGTGCCACGGCTGCTGGCCAGGGCTTGCTACCGGCCGCTCTTGCGGGCACTCGACTCTTTCTCACCATACAAAAAGGCGATTGAATTTCATCATGCATAAAATATAGGTATATAATATTGTTGCCCTTAAAAAAAACTCGTTATCTCATACCAGCGGGAACATTTTCTGAAAAGAACATCCATTCCTGCAGTGGAAATTTTTTTGGAGGAAACCATGGATAACGTCCCCGAGCCCCGAGTTGCCATACTCATACCTGCCTGGAACCAGATTGACGAACTCAGGCAATGCCTTGAGAGTTTTTCTTGCGACAATTACACGAATTACGAAGTAATTGTCGTCAATAACGGCACAGATGACAATACATCAGAAGTCATCAGGCGCGATTATTCATGGGTAACTCTCATTGAAGAAGGATTCAATCTGGGTTTTTGCAAAGCCAACAATATCGGATTGCGATATTGTTCAAAAAAGAATTTTGAATACGTTGTTCTGTTGAACGCAGACACCAAGGTCCTTCCCGGTTTTATCGGTGGCCTCGTGCGCATCATGCGGGAGGACCCAAAGATCGGCATTGCCGGCGCCAAAAATCTTCTGATGGATAACCCCTCGTTTATGTGGGGGCAGTACGGTAAAGTCACCTGGGGGCCCATGCTGTCGAAAATAGTGGGCAGATTTGAACCCGACAGGAACCTCAATGAACCTCCGCGGGATGTTGACTGGGTAATCTGCAATGGTTGCATCATCAGCCGCGCGGCGCTTGAAGCGGTTGGGGAATTTGATGAAAATTTCTGGCAATGCGACGAGGATATTGACCTGTCATATCGCGCCCGTGAGGCCGGTTTCCGGATTATTTACGCAGATTCTGTTGCAATACTTCACAAGGGCTCTTCAAGCACTGATTCAGGACGAAAAAAGATTTTTTCCTATGGGTATTTCTTAGGCAGGAACGCGATAATGTTCGCAAAAAAGCACGCAACTTTGATTCAAATGATAAAGCTTATTATCATGATGGCAATAGGTACCGTTGTCCGATTCGCTTATTTCTCAATTATTATAATGAAAGACGGGCTTATTGGAGCGATTATAATGGATAAATTCTTTCTCCGCGGCATATATGATGGACTTCATGGGAAACTTTCACCTGATTATATCATGATACACAGGCCGGATTCTCCCGCGACAACAAATGCGCCGGAACAGGGAAGATGGGTCCGTTTCAAACGGTGGATGGGGGCGGCATAATTGATCACCGGGCATCAGCACAACCTTGTTTACCCCTGAAAAACTGATCTCCCGGGAAATTAACCGAAGGAACTTACTAACTTTTACCATATATTGAATAATTCAGTTACATGGCGGCTGGAACCTGTATCAGAAATAAAAATAGCGATAACATAAGGCAACCTCTAATAATCAAATTTCGAGGCTGATTATGTCTCATATTTTGCAATAAACGCCTTTAAACGAAAACGATTTTAATTTTTAGAGGTTCCCATAAATTTTTTAATAATTGGAGAAAAATACATGTTAATGTACCGATTGCATTATAATATTCGAAAGGTAATCAATTATTTTTTATTTCGCACTGTTTATCGAATAACATATCCTGAAATAAAAAACAACCAGTATATCCGAGCGTTGAGTTATTCAAAAGCAATTCTTGACTGGTCTCGAACTGGAGCAAGACAGAGTATTTATACACAATCCGATTTACTTACCACCAGCAGTATTGTATTCGATGTGGGAGGTGAAATTGGCAACTGGTCAATTAAAGTATATGAAACATATAAGCCAACTATTTACATCTTCGAGCCAAATCCCGAATCTATAAAAGCACTTACTGAAAGGTTTTCAGATAAAAAAGTACGAATCCTTGGTTATGGTCTCGGGTCTAAAAATACAACTACATCACTGTCAGATAGCGGGATGGGTTCGTCAATCTACGAATCAAGCCCGGCTTATAATGGCTCTGGTAAATTCCAGATAGAAATCCGCGACATAGTTGAGGTTTTTTCAGAACTCAAACTTGACTCGGTGGACCTTATCAAGATTAATATTGAGGGCGGGGAGTATGATCTTCTCCCCAGAATGATTGAATCGGGCATCGTCAATAAATGCAAAATCATACGTGTCCAGTTCCATGATTGGATACCGAATTCATTTACATTGAGAAAAAAAATAATAGGAGAACTTGCCAAAACTCACAACATCGAATGGAGTTACCCGATGGTTTGGGAAAGCTGGATACGGAAGGATATCGCAACACAATAACATCAACTATTTCGAGATACGGTTATAGCCTGTCTGGATGCATTCAAATAGGCAAAGCCATATCTCCTGTCCGGCTCCAGATATGCCCCCTCGGCCCATTCATTCCATGAATTTATAAAGATGAATTGCCTGTCAGGCTCCAGGTTTTTCTTAGTATAAGCGATGATCTCCATAAGCCATTTCTTATAGAGATCAGGCGTACTGTCGATAAAAATAAATGGATTCTTTCTCCTTGCGGAGTTGTCCCAGCCTGGCATTATCCCCCGGAACAGGTTATATTCCGGTTTTTCCCGCGACAAGCATTTTTGAATGATCTCCGGATAGGAATTAATATTAAGAAAACTGTTGGGATAAAAAAGCGGGACAGATTCATAGTAATTGGCCAGATAAGGCGAATAGCAGTGGGGCGGATACTCTACCGCGGCGTCAAAATCATATTCCGCAGGATGCATCTGTCCCTCAAAATTCGTCTGCATGACGGCAATAAACAACTGTCCTATTCCACGAGCAACCGCGTAATCATTCCATCGTTTGATGGTACTTCTCATATCAGGGAAAAGACCGGGCCTGTAAATAATCAGCAGAGGCCGCCCATTAATCCTGATATACCGCCTGTCCCGGAGCGCCGGCTCAATGTCTTTTATGAAAGCAATATCGTCTTCAGGCGAATGTTTCTGGTCCAGCAGAAGCCCTTCTTTAGATGAAAATCCATCCCACCCGGTTGACCATGGCTCATTCGCCCAATGCAGACAGAAGGGCATGTCAAGATCGGGATTGGCCATAATATGATTGTACGGTACGCGCATTAAAGGTTTGCCATTGAACCAATAATGATGGAAGCAGAATCCGTATATTCCATACATTTTCGCAATTTCAATTTGTCTCTTCAACACGTCTTTTATTCTGGTATCATAAAAGCCCAATTCATCCGGGAGGCGGGGCTGGTAATGATTTCTAAAAAATGGGATAGCCCGCGTCGTGTTACTCCACTCCGTAAAGCCCTTTCCCCAGAAACTGTCGTTTTCCGGAAAAGGATAGTATTGTGGAAGATAAAAAGCCAGTAGTTTCGGATCGTTATCCAACAAATGAAAACCCGAATCTTCAAAGGGAACATAATCAGAGGATTTTTCATAGGCATTGGCATATATGTCATCGAAGTGCCCACGAATATTGTCGTATACTGATTCTTCAATCAGTTTCATCTTTTCATTTTTTATTAGTCCCCGGTATATGGACCGGGCGATCAATCTTCTTGCTGAATCCCCAGGAAAAAGACGATCGATGATTCGTGTAAGTATCTTTATTTCATTTCCCACAATATGGCCTTTCTCTTATTATGGATTGATGGTATAATCCCGCAATGGCGTCAAGAGATTGCATCGCAATTTGGGCTAACCGTACGGTGATCAGATTAAAATTCCCGCTGAAAATGTTATCCCGTCACTCCTTTATTTAAGGCTTCTTGCTGAACAATTTTTTCAAACCATCCACAACCTTTTCGGGAAACCAGGTAAAGAATTTTCCAACCCGCCAGGTATATGTAGACTGTATCAACTGTTCTTTCTGGCGCAATATTTCATTAATTTGAACTAACGGATTATATACTTCAATTTCGCCTTGTATAGTTAATTGTCGTACATCTTCCGATAGCGAAAACAGTATCTGTGGATCGGGAGTTTCAAAATCGATATATCCGTCATCCATTACTCTCCCGTTGGTTAACATTTGAGTTTTTAATACAGAAAAATCCAGCATCTTGCTCCCGTCAATTGTTTCAATAATTACTTGAGTGATTTTTAACTTACAGAACCGATTCTCTAATGGATCGAAGCGGAACCGCCTAATTTTTACTGACCATCTTATACCAAAAGTAATGCTGAAGTCGTTGCTCCCTGATATGTTTAACACCTGCCGTACGTTCTCACTTCCGTTAAAACCATGTCCGGTGTCGACAAAAAGGGTTGAGTACAACGGCGGATTATTAACTATGGCTTCGATATAATGAAATTTCAGATGCTCTAATGATTTTTCAATAAATGAATTTCTATACTTATCGGGAAGAATTTCAGAAATGACCTGTACAGCTTTCATCATGTAAAACAGCATAGAAACGGCATCCCTGGTCATATTATTCAAATGAAACCTATAGAACGCATAATCTTTATCCAGGAAGTAAAATTTTACACCCTCCAACGCTAGAGAAACCCACATATGCCAGTCTTCTTTTGCCTTTAATTGAGTATTAAAGATATCTTCAATTTTAAAGATAGATCGTTCAAACAAAGCGCTATGAATGGGTATACTCAATCCCCTTTCCCATTTAAATAATAAATCTTCCAAGGGATTATCGCTGAGTTTCTCGGGGGAAAAATGACCCGTTAGATTTCCTGTTTCCGAATCAAATGTTTGATAGTTCGTATAACATACACCAATGGATGGATTATCTCTGAATATTTTCAATTGATCTTCAAACTTATTATGATGAATTCGGTCATCTGCATCAAGAAATTGTATATAATGGCCTTTTGAAATTCTATAACCCGTGTTTCTGGCGGCCGCAAGACCAGAATTTGCCTGATATACGTATTTTATCCTCCCGTCTTTTTTACATAAGTTACCCGATAGTTCCCTTGTATTATCCGTAGAACCATCATCTACAATAATGCATTCCCAATTCTCATAAGTCTGCTGTATAATACTTTCAACTGCTTCTTCAAGATACTTCGAGCTGTTATAGCAGGGAATGATAATCGA
>ENA-UOWE01006199-UOWE01006199.1-activated-sludge-metagenome-genome-assembly--contig:-NODE-6199-length-10642-cov-8.501559_pt1 | contig 10642 bp, 11 predicted proteins | sample MGYA00249841_ERZ761562 | MGnify/ENA primary metagenome ERZ761562 (study PRJEB28883, sample SAMN05720200) | activated sludge metagenome | isolation source: Anaerobic digester | place: Japan... | reverse complement strand
AAATGCTTCGCCTAAAGGCGAGGGATTTCACCCATCCCAGAATTATAAATTAAAGGCATTAAACTTTTAAACCCTTATAACATTTACTAAAGCTAGCGCGTTTGTAACGCGTGCATTTTCTATCTACTTTGCACAACGTCGTTACAAACGACAATACAACGCTTTTACTTATATACTGCTTACTTTAGCTTTTGCCCGTTGTTGCAACAGCACGCGTTACAAACAACTATACAATGCCTTTAATTTACCTCGTGCTTACTTCATCTTTTGTCCGCTGTTGTTACAGCACGCGTCACAGACGCGCTAGCAGGGATTTTACAACAAACAACAATATAACACACTTAATTTATTTCGTGCTTAATTCATCTTTTGCCCGTTGTTGTAACATTGCACGCGTTACAAACGCGCGCTAGCTGGCCACAGTAGCCACGGTCGAAACGGGGCTGCATGGCCGGCAATCCGTTGTGCGGGGCAGTATGCATGTACTTTTGGCCCATGTACCAAAGATAAGTATTTTATTGCACCTGGTCAAGGCTTTGGCTTAGACGCTTAGTTTTAACACCCGAAAGCAGTTACAAACTGCAAGAATTATAGACACAAGCGCAGACACATATAAGCGGCTGTCGCGCGTTTGTAACGTGTGCCAGCCTAAGTATTGACTAAGCAAGCGTTACAAACGCACGACAGCCTAAGCTTGCCTAAAAACAAAAAAACCGGACAATGCCGGTTTTCTTAATATCTTGATAAGTTATTATTTGCTATCGTAAGCCCATTTGAGATAAATAGAGCCCCAGGTAAACCCCCCACCAAAAGCAACAAGTACAAGGTCGTCGCCTTTTTTGAGTTGTTTTTCCCATTCCCACAGGCATAATGGAATAGTTGCAGCAGTAGTATTGCCATACTTCTGAATATTTATCATCACTTTTTCAGAAGAAACATTCATTCGTCTGGCTACAGCATCAATAATACGTATATTGGCCTGATGAGGTACTAACCATGTAGTATCGGGGTTGAGCTTGTTTTTCTCCATGATTTCGGCAGCCACATCAGCCATACGTGTTACAGCATATTTGAACACGGTTTGGCCTTCCTGGTAAACAAAATGTTCATCATTGTCAACAGATTTATGCGAAGCAGGACTAACCGAACCTCCAGATTTCATATACAAATATTGTCTTCCTACGCCATCAGCATGAAGTATATAATCCATAACTCCAACTTCCTCAGTTGCAGGCTCAAGCAATATGGCAGCGGCAGCATCGCCAAACAAAGGACAGGTTGTACGGTCTTTGTAATTGGTAATAGCCGACATCTTTTCGGGGGTGACCACAACCACCTTTTTATATTCGCCAGACTCAACAAACTTGGCAGCTATTTCCAAAGCATAAATAAAACCCGAGCAGGCAGCAGAAATATCAAAGCTCCAGGCATTTTTTATCCCTACCTTATCACAAATTATATTGGCTGTAGCCGGAAATGGATGATCGCCTGTAATAGTGGCACAAACCACTAATTCAACTTCTTCAGGCTTTAATCCGGTTTTTTGGAACAATTGGTTGACTGCTTCTGCCCCTAAATCAGATGCACCTTTACCTTCCCCTTTCAAAATCCTTCTTTCCCTGATACCGATGCGCTGCATAATCCACTCATCAGAAGTTTCCACCATAGTGGCCAATTCATCATTTGTAAGGACGTAATCGGGCAAAGCTGCTCCAATACCAGTAATAGCTGCTCTGAATTTTGTCATTAGTTAAATGCTTCTTTAATTTTTTCCACTAAGCCTGCCTGTGCTACATGCATAGTTTGCAAAATCATATTTTTTATGGCAATATCGTTTGAAATACCATGACCAATAACTGCAACAGCATCAATGCCGAGAATTGGGGTTCCCCCGAAATTCTCGTAGTTGAATTTTTCAAAGAACGGGTCATGAATATTTCTCTTCTTCAGCAATTCATAAAAAGCTTCTGAACCCTTGAGGACTACGTTACCAACAAATCCATCGCATACTACAACATCAGCTTTTTCATTGGAATAAAAGTCATGTCCTTCAATATTTCCAACAAAATTGATGCTTTTGCATTCCTTAAATAACGGATAAGCTGCTTTAGTAAGCAAATTGCCTTTTTCAGCTTCCGAACCAATGTTAAGTAAAGCTACCCGGGGATTTTTTATATTAAAAACATGCTGCACGTAAAGCGACCCAAGAATACCATATTGTAAAAGCACATCTGGCTTGGTATCAGGATTAATGCCTACATCGGTAAGCAAAGTAGGAATATCTGAATCTGTAGGCATAAATGTAGCTATAGAAGGCCTGATAACATTGGGAACCACTTTGGCAACCATCATGGCGCCAACCATCATGGCCCCGGTACTCCCGGCACTGGCAAAACCATCAATTTTGCCGGTTTTCAGAAGTTTAAAGCCCAATGGGATGGTAGCATTCTCTTTTTGTTGGTACGCTTTGGCAGGATGTTCGCCCATACCAATGTTTTCGGTAGTATGGACTATTTCCCAAACCGAATTGTCAAAACCTTCGCGTGCACATACAGCATCAATCTGAGCCTTGTCTCCTATGCACACAAGCTTGACATTTGAAGGCAGCTCTTTTTGAGCCAATATTGCACCTTTCACTGTTGCTTCAGGTGCAAAATCCCCTCCAGATATGTCTATACCGACCTTTATCATACTTTTGCGGGTATGATTAAGCTGCTACTTCTTTTTCTACGGCCATTTTTCCACGATAGTAGCCACATTCCGGGCATACTCTGTGGTATAAAACTGCAGCGCCACAATTCGAACAAGTTGCAGTGGTAGGAGCTACTGCTTTGTAATGTGTCCTTCTCTTGTCTCTTCTCGTTCTCGAATGTCTGTGTTTCGGATTTGGCATTGTCTTAAATTTTTAAAATTAATATCTCAATTACTTTTATGTTTCTTAATCAGCTCTATCATTTGTTCATTACATGCACCTTTTTTGTGGACACGCTGGTATGGCAAGCTCAAACATACCGATTCATAAACATAATGGGTGATGTCAATTTCAAAGTCATTTTTACCTAGCAAAATAATTTCCTCATCTGCATCAGTACCGGCATCATCATATTTCGCATACAACGTCCCGTCAAACTTTATTTTTTCGTAATACGGGTCAAGGCACCTGTCACACATCACCATCACTTGTCCTTTTATAGAAACATCCAGCGTGATATTGCTGAAACCTTTGTCCAATATTACTTTAACATCTATTTCCCCTTTTTCAAATTCCGAGTATTCAATAGCGGCAAAAAAGTCATCTTTTCGTTCAAAAGTAAACTGATGCTTTCCATCAGCCAAACCTTTGAAATTCACTATCAACCTTTTACTTCTTTCCAAATACCCAAAATTTTACAAACGGCAAAGGTAAAAATAATTTTCAGATTGAAAAAAAATATATTATCACAAATTAAATTTATTTAACCCGGATTTCATGAAATTTGATTAATTTTGCGGGCTTTTTGTAAGGTATCAAAACTTCATTTTTTTTCGATGACAAATATACGTAACATTGCTATTATTGCTCACGTTGACCACGGTAAGACAACTCTTGTGGATAAGATGATTTTGGCTGGAAAAATTTTCAAAGATCATGAAAACCCGGGCGACCTGATTATGGATAGCAACGAATTGGAGCGCGAACGTGGTATAACCATTTTGGCAAAGAACGTTTCGGTGATATACAAAGATACCAAAATTAATATCATTGACACTCCAGGCCACGCCGATTTTGGGGGCGAAGTAGAACGTGTGCTCAACATGGCCGATGGGGTGCTGCTCTTGGTCGATGCCTTTGAAGGCACCATGCCCCAAACCCGCTTTGTATTGCAAAAAGCGCTTAGTATGGGATTGAAACCTATTGTAGTGGTAAACAAAGTTGACAAACCTAACTGTAGGCCTGACGAAGTTCAGGAACAAGTGTTTGACCTGATGTTCCATCTTGGCGCAAACGAAGACCAGTTGAATTTCCCAACTTTGTTTGGTTCGGGCAAAAACGGATGGATGAGCAATGATTGGCGAAAACCAACAACAGATATTGTGGCTTTATTAGAAGCTATTATCAAATACATTCCTGCCCCTAAAGTTACTGAAGGTACTCCACAAATGTTGATTACTTCGCTGGATTATTCATCGTACGTTGGCCGTATTGCCATTGGCCGTTTACAACGTGGCACACTAAAAGAAGGTATGGCCATTTCACTGGTAAAACGTGATAAAACTATTGTAAAAAGCCGCATTAAAGAACTTTACCTGTTTGAAGGGCTTCAGCGCAAAAAGGTAGAAATAGTTAATGCTGGTGATATTTGTGCCATCGTTGGCATTGAAGGCTTCGAAATTGGCGACACCGTTGCAGATTATGACAATCCAGAGGGCTTGAAACCTATATCAATTGACGAACCTACCATGAGTATGCTGTTTACCATCAACAACTCGCCTTTTTTTGGTAAAGATGGTAAGTTTGTTACATCACGCCATATCAAAGAACGTCTCGACAGAGAATTGGAAAAAAACCTTGCTTTGCGTGTCGAACAAACTGACTCGGCCGATTCGTTCGTTGTATTTGGCCGCGGGGTATTGCACCTGTCAATCCTTATAGAAACCATGCGTCGTGAGGGTTATGAGCTCCAGGTTGGACAGCCCCAGGTAATCATAAAAGAAATAAACGGTGAAAAATGCGAACCTGTAGAGTTCTTGACTATTGATGTCCCTGATGAATTTTCGGGTACTGTCATTGACATGGTAACCAAACGAAAAGGGAACATGGTCAACATGGAACGCCGGGATGAGCGTGTTATTATTGATTTTATCATTCCTTCTCGGGGTATCATTGGGTTGCGCAGCAATTTGCTTACGGCAACTACAGGTGAAGCCATTATGTCGCACCGCTTTAAAGATTTCGAACCTTTAAAAGGGAACATTGAAAGGCGTATCAACGGTTCGCTTATAGCTATGGAAACAGGGACAGCTATTGCTTATGCCTTAGACAAACTTCAAGACAGGGGAATTTTCTTTGTTTACCCCGGCGAAGAAATTTACGAAGGCCAGGTTGTTGGCGAAAATACACGTCCTGACGACCTTTGCCTCAACCTTACCAAGACCAAAAAGCTGACCAATATGCGTGCCACCGGTTCGGACGAAAAGATGAAGATAGCCCCTCCGGTACGCTTCAGCCTTGAAGAGGCTTTAGAGTATATCCAAGAAGATGAATATGTTGAAGTAACCCCAAAATCAATCCGTTTACGTAAAATTATCCTTAACGAGAACGAAAGGAAAAGGGTTGGAAAAAAGGTTTCTTAATTATTTGATTCTTAGGTTAGATAGGACAAACACGCTGCGGCGTGTTTTTTTATGCCTAAATAGAGCGTTTGAAACAGCTCGCGTTGCTAAGTAACCAGCTTGGAAAATATTTACGCTTAAAGCTGGTGGTAAACCATATAAAACAAAAAAGCCACTGATTTTTATCAATGGCTTGCGTTGACCCACCAGGACTCGAACCTAGGATAACAGAACCAAAATCTGCTGTGTTACCACTACACCATGGGTCAATAGCTTTAAATTTTAGCGTTGCAAAGTTAATCAAATTTCATATTTACAAAAAACTACAATGCTTTTTTTGAAAAAAATGTTTAATATGCTATAAATCTACGTATTAAAGGTAATTTATGATATACTAACATCAGTTCAATGAAAAATAACATTGTCAATTGTTGTTTAAAAAGAATTGAATAGCACAAATATAAAGTCACTTTGCAACTTTTTCATCGAAAAAAGTTGCTCAAAAAACTCATAACGCCTTAATTCTTTCACCCTTATAATCCCAAATTAATCATTAAAAGGCTTTATAAAGCCGAACTATATGATTTAGTTGGGTTTATAAAAAATCCGGCCTATACTTACTAAGTACAGACCGGAAAACCAAACATTAACCTTAAACAATTAAACAAACAAAAGGCTTACTCGTGCTTAGAGGAACGGCAACCATCTGTTTTTCTTTTCATGCCACGCATAGAAGGTTGCATATTATCGCGTGCGATCATATTTTTAAAAATTGCAGATAATTTTTGCTGTTGCTCTTTATCACAAATGCTTTTAAGATTAAAGTACATTTCAATAAGATGTTTTTTCAGGATGATATGTTGTTGCCCCAATTCATTGCTATAGGCCATAAGCCGTGCTGTATCGGGTTTTTCTGATGTCATTTCGTTAAGCATAGAATGCCTGATGTCTTCCATTTTATCAAAACATTGTTTTGTCTGTTGTTTAAAAACAGCGTCAAATTTTTCAAATTGGGCAAATTGATGGTCTGAAAGATGAAGCTTGTCTTTTATAAAATATTTCATCCTGTCGGGATTTTCAACGCGCCTTTCATGGCGCTGCTTTTCAAACCTGTCATGTCCATCATGGTAAAAACGCCAAAAAACAGTACTTATTGTTGCTATGTTCAATAAGGCAAGAGCAATAATTGTCCATATAAGTTTTTTATTTGTACTTAGGTTGTTTCCCATTTTTATCAGTTTTCGTTTAAAAATGCCATTTCTATTACTTCCTGCTCCTGATCGTTCCAACTAAAAACTTCAATAGTTTGTTGTGATGATTTGGTGGCAAAAATGCCAATTCCGATTCCTACAAATAATGCCAATAAAATAATTATTGCAAATGCAGGCATTGGCCTCAGAATACCTGCAAACGATTGTCTGTTTGTTATTTTAGCCACAATGCGTTGCGACATAAAAGCGTCAGGCCTTATGAGCTTTTGCTCATTTATAGCCATTTCTAAAAGCTTTACCTGCATAGATACATTTCTGCATTTGTCACAACCGGCAATATGGTTTTCAATTTCGCGTAGCAAAACAGGAGATATATTTCTCTTTTGATAAGCAAAAAAATCATATTTTTTGTTACATTTCATTTTTTAAATATTCTATATAATAGACAATTACATTTCGTTTTTCTTGCATAAAATTATCGGAATTCTGCCAAAGCTGCCTGCAAATTTTGTTTTGCCCTATGGATAAGCGACTCTACAGCCGAAACAGATAAACCCATAATTTCGGCTATTTCCTGGTGCCCCAGGTCTTGATATTTGTAAAGGGTAAAAGCCGTACGCTGCCTTTCAGGCAAATTGTCAATGGCATTAGTAAGCTTAGCCTTCAATTCTTTGTTTAAAACGGCATATTGCGGATTAGTATCTTCAGTAATCAGGTTTTTATCATCTGACGGAACTGATCCTATAGGGCGAAAAAAGCGGCACCATTTGAGCTTTCGCTGCCTGTTTAGCGACTTATTGACGGTTATACGGTATATCCATGTCTTTAAAGATGATTCGTTGCGAAATTGGCCTATATTTTCATATACCGAAAGAAAAACATCCTGGGTGAGGTCTTCTGCTTCTTCGGTATTTTTCAAAAACGAAAAAGCTAATTGAAAAACCATACCATTATAGGCTTCTACTAACCTGACAAAAGCCTGTTCGTTATTATTCTTGATATGCTCTAACAGAAATGAAAAATCGTCCATATAACTTTAATACCGATATAACGGGATATTCTCTATTTTATTCAACAGCATATGTTATTTTGACACACAAAACACGTTTTTCTTTTGATATAATTTTTTTCAACCCAAATTAATTATTAGAAGGCAATATTTTGTCGAATTATATGATTTAGTGGGGTTAACGCTCCCATTATAAAAAGGAAAAGCTGATTTAAGAATTGTTTGATGCAATTTATTAAATTGCAGGATTACAATTTCTTAATAGATTAAGTATTTTTTAATATTGAATTTGAGTTGAATAAAAAAAGTGTTTAAAGACGATCCTATTGTAAAAAAAGTGCAGCCCACTTTTACACAGGCTGCACTGCATATAAAGTACTACCAGGGTACTACCAATTGAGGAGCATAATGCCTATATCAAAAGGATGCACTTCAGGGCCTTTGCCTTTTCTGAAAAATGGAGTATCATAGTAAGTAGCAAAAAGGTGAAGACGGCGGTATCCTATTCTTGCCTGGTACGCCAGGCGGATAGGAGACATGTAAAAATCGCCTTTGGTTATGTCTTTTTTGTCTTCTCCATTGAGGGTATAGTATTCTTTGGTGGTTGAACCCAGCTTTAATCCGCCAATAACCCCAAAAGAAAAATACAAAGGCCTTTTGCTACTTCCTAACGGAAACTGAATTTCGTAAAACAATGGTACGTTGAGATAAGTATCTTTAATTTTATTTTTTGAATAATTTCCTGCCCCGGCAGGTTTGTTTTTATAAACGATATAGCCGTTACTTTTTTGGATATTGTTTGTGTCGCTGGAGAAATAGTAACTATTAAATTCAAACCCCAAACCAGTAGAAAAACCTTGTTCATTGGTAATGGCAATAGGAAATTCAAGAATGTTTACCCTTACCCCGATAGATTTGGCAGCATCCAGCTCCAAAAATTGGCTCTCTTTGGGCAGGTTCAAAGACAAACCGGAAGTGACAAAATTATTGAGGAAAATTTCGATGCCGGCCCAATGAGGTTCAAATTTCGGGCTATGAAATTTATGCTCCTGCCATCGCGGGAAGCCAGCTTCCGGTACCTCAGGGTAACTATCATTGTTGCTGTTATCATTATTGTCTTTATCATTCTCAATATTATCAATCTGAACAGTAGTTTTGCCATTTTTTTCAACGATAGTGATGCCTTTTTTACCAAGGGCAATGCGGGTAGTGTCCCCGTTTGTTTTTACTACTTTAGGCCTATCTCCTAATATTTGCCGGTCCGAATCTTTCTCAGCATAATATTCGTTTGCAGTTTTACCTGACGCGGCTTTTGAGCTATCTTCAGATACCACGGCATTATCATCTCTGTTAATTAAAGCTGTGTTGCCAACATCCTGACTTTTGCCAACAACTGCCACCAAAAAAACAATTCCTAATAAATATATTTTTTTCATCTGTAAATAATTTTTTCTGTTCAACAATCAACTTTTATACATTCTTTCAAAAAGCATATTTTTAATCGGTTTTGAAGTATGACTTACGAGCTCTGCGGTTTGTTACACTTATTTTTGTTTTTCGCGATAAAAACTGAATAAATCTGTTTTCATCACGTATATCACCTTGCCGTTTTTTTCATCATAAGCTTTTTTGAGCTTCAAATCAGTACCTGCTGCCTGGTTAATTTTTTTCAAAGCAAAGTTGGCTACTGACCAGAAGTTTACAACATTGTCATTGGCAATGCTTTTGTCTTTAATAAATTCATTAAACCTGTTGCTTACCAATTCAGGTAAAGTGATGTCTCTGAAAGCATACTGTTCATTTACACCAACAGGCATATTGGTTTTAAGATATTGTACAGGTAAATGAGCAACTATTTCAGCTTCTATATTTTCAAGAGGCTTAGCTTCAATAGCTAATATAGGCTCTAAGACAATTTCTTCTTCACGCAGGTTTTTATTTACAGCCTCTACAGTATCGGTTTTCTGTGCAAATTGCTCTTTTTTCGGGTTTTTTAGCATTTTAGCTATCTGTTTGCTTTCTAAAACAGGAGCTTCAGCAGTTTTTTGAACCGCAACAACTTCATTTTTTGGAAGGTTTATAACCTTTTGGACAACTTTATCCGGATTATCGGCAGGCATACTGAATAATAAAATAATTACAGAAGCTGCGGCTGCAGCCACAGAAGACCAAACAATAACCCGTCCTTTAGATATTTGCAGATGTTTAAGCTTAGACTTATTATTAAATACGATACTTTCATCGGGCATCAAATGTGTTTTGGCGTACTGCTCATAAGTTTTACGCTTTTGGGGATGTTGCAACAGGTAACTGTCAAACTGTTGCTTGTCCTTTTTGTCCAACTGACTTTCGACAGCCAGGATGCATGTCCTTTCAAACGCATCCATATCATCTATTTCGGCAATACCCGTCTTTTTCAAAAATATTTTTTCAGAAAAGGCAGGGGCTGGCTCTGGGACAATTTGTTTTATCTCATCAAAATCAGGCCTCAAATCAGGATTTAGCGCCATAAACTCAAGCAGCAAAGCAGTATCTTCAGGGCCCAGGTTCCCTTCTAAGTAATCAAGCAGCCATGCCTCGTAATTGTCTATATTGATTTTCATAGCCCTCATCATAATACTGTTTCTACTTTACCTATGTATTCTTTCAGAAAAATACGCCCGCGAAAAATGTAAACTTTCACCTGCGAAATGCTGAGCCCGGTTATCTCGGCTATTTCTTCGTACGAATACCCTTCATAATCGCGGAGCATGATGACCGAACGTTGAGCCTCAGGCAATAACTGTATGGCCTGATTAAGCACCTCGTGCAAATCCGAGTATTGCTCGGAATGCGAATACTCCGAAGGGCTAACAGACTCCATTGAGCTTTGTTTGGCATCACGCCGCAGCATGTCAATCATGGTATGATACGCCGTGGTAAAAAGATACGAACGGGCTTTCTCGTAAGAAACCGTTTCGACCCTGAGCCACAATTTTTCATATGTATCCTGCACAATATCTTTGGCTTTATCCTGGTCTTTGATATTTTTCAGGATAAACCGATAGATATTGTCGGCATAAAGGTTTACACTTTCGTTGTACTCACCAGTAGTCATCGTTTTTCTTTA